>JAABUX010007341.1_pt1 | contig 12965 bp, 12 predicted proteins | sample 5561851 | NCBI WGS metagenome assembly JAABUX01 (sample SAMN10711883, study PRJNA513361) | rock metagenome | isolation source: Antarctica rocks | place: Antarctica: Victoria Land, Richard Nunatak red sandstone | collected 2016-01-03 | reverse complement strand
CGCCCAAGCGCACGGTCAGGTCGAGCGCCGCCTCATAGTCCACGGTTTTGAATGTTCTACTCATGCTTCCTACTGTACCACCGCGCGCGGGATGGAGAGCCCGCTTCTCTCCGACAAACTGCTAGCCAGTACAGAAGGAGGAAGACGTGTCAACTACAGGTGCGCGTACGCGGGGGACGCGAGGAAGGCGGTGAGAATGGTCGTTGCCGCGGGATGCTGGTTGAGCCGAGGGATGTCCTCAGCCGGGACAAAGCGGAGAGCCTGCCCCTCACCCAGAACCAGGTCCTCCTCCCTCGCCTCGGTCGGCGCATAGAAGACGTGCCAGAGAAGGCGCGGGTGCTCGGCGGACGGCCAGGGGAAGCGCATGAACAGCGTGAGCGGCGCCGTTATCATCAGGCCGGTCTCCTCCCGGACCTCGCGGTGCGCGGCCTGTTCAGGGGTCTCGCCATCCTCGATGCTGCCGCCAATGAACCCCCATGTGTTGGGGAAGCGCGGGGCGTGAGCGTCACGGTGTTGCAGCAGGATGCGTCGCTGGGCGTCCACCAGGAGCACAAGCGCGGCGTTATGATCCCGGTCCCGAGCCTCATCCCTATGCCTAGCAAGCTGTTCGTCCACCGTGCCCCCTCGTTGCGTTCGTCGGCGTCCGCCATGGCTGTGTGATTGATCTGACAACGTCACATCATGATATGAGGTCAACCACGCGTGCCAGGCCGCCATGCAGGCCAGGGAGGACGCGGCCGCGAATCAGGGCGTCGAGCCCGATGTAGCGGCCAGCCGCCGTGGCGAGGAAAACGACATTGAGCAGCACCAGCATTAGGTAGGTCCAGTACCACTCCCCCGGCACGTTCCATAATCCGACCGCCAGGTTGATCGCCCAGAGCGTCCCGGCCAGGGCTCCCAAGCGACCGAAAAGTCCAAGGATGAGCGAGAGCGCGATGGCCGTCTCGGTCAGGAAGGTGATCCAGCCGAACAGATGGTAGTGCGTGAGCGCCACGTCTCTGACGAAGGCGCCGTAGAGCGGGACGAGCGGGTGCGCCACCTCGCGCAGCATCCACTGTCGCAACCCGTTATTGCCGCTGAAGTTCGGCGGCAGCTTCCAGAGAATCTGTTGGTACCACAGGTACCCGACGAGGATGCGGGCGACGCCCAGGGCCCACCAGCCGACCGGGCGGACCACGGCCGCCGTCGTCCGTGGTGTCGCCTCTGCGTTCGTCATCATCCGCGATGAAGCTCTCGTCGCCATCTTACGTCTCCTATTGCTCTCATGATCGGGCTGCCGTGCGTCCGTCGTCATCTCGGGCGCGGCCAGCCCTTAACCGTGCGCTGGATGACCATGCCGGCAGCCGCGTACAATGCCGTGCGGCGACGGCGTTAGCGACAACACTCCCGTATTATAGGTGCAGGCGTGCGGACGGAAAGGTCTTGTTCTCGAAGCAATTCTCCTGTGTGGCCACATAGTAGAACGTGTACATGCCGCTCTTGACGCCGCTCGTCGACAGGACGCCGTCATAGTGGTCGGCGGCGCCATGGCCCAGCACGACGAGGCGGCCAAGGCTGGGTGAAATCGCCATCATCTCGAAGGAAAAGGGGCCGTTACCTTTCACCGCGCGCATCCCGAAGTGCGCCATGCCACCGCTCTGAGGCGGCATGGCGGTGAAGGAAAGAATCTTGGGGTGCACGACCGACGTCGTGTCGCGGGCCATGATATGCGAATACGTCGTCGTACCGGCGTGGATGGCCGAAAAGCCGTGGAAGTAGAAATATCCGGCCTTGAACGCGTACGCGTCGATGCCCGTCGTGACCGGCAGGTTCGTGATGGTGTAGTGACCGTTGGCGTCGGTCTCGCCGGCGCGCTGATAGCCCTTGGTCAGGTAACCGACGGTGAGGAGCACACCGGCCAAGGGCTTGTGCGTGGTAGCGTCGGTGATGACACCGCTGAGCGTGCCGGTCGCGGCGGCGGGGCGCGCGTGCGGCCCGGACGCGTGTGCGGCAGGGGCGTTCGCGCACAGTGGCAGTGCAGCGCCGGCGAGGATGAGTGCGGAAACCAAGCGTTTCATGAGTCCCTCCTGGGATATTCAAACGGTCGCGGCGACGTGCATACCCTAATATGGCACGCCATACGTCGTCGCTCACGACTACTCCCAAGCGTACCACGCGGAGATTACGAAAGGATTACAAAGTATCGGCATGGGCGCGACCGGCGCTACACTGGAAGATATCACCGTGACAGGGGTCACGGTGACAGTGATCGAGGGCAGGAGCGCGTGCACAGTATGGCGACAACAAAAGTGCGACGAGGGCTGATGGGTGGTCTCGCGGCCCTACTCCTCGCCGCCGCCGTCGCCAGCGGCGCACTCGCCCGACCCTCCCCCCGTCCCACGCCAGCGCCGTGGTGGGCGAACCGCGCGGCAATCGGGCGCGGGGCGCGCGACTTCGCCACGGGGTCGTGCGTTTCTTGTCACGCGCTTGCCGGCGTGTCCAATGCCAACGCGGCCATCGACCTGACGCACGAGGGACGCCGCCGCGCGGCCACCTGGCTCCTGCATGAGATCATCCATCCAACGTCGGACCGCCCGGCGACGCCACCGGGACAGGAACGCGACCTCGCCGCCTACCTGGCGAGTCTCCATTGACAAGATGCAACTAGAGCTTCAGGTGTGCCATGCCGCTGCGGGTCACCTGCAAGACATCCCACATGCCGGCCGCTTCATGCCCCGGCACCCCGCAGACCAGCGCGTATTTGCCGGCCGTCGTCGCCACGAACGAGAACTTCTCGGTCTTGCCCGCCGCGATACCGTTGGTCCAATTCGGCGTAGCCGATCCTTTGAAGGCCGTTCGGTATGAGCCCGTGTTGTCTTTCTGTGCGTACGGTGTGAAGACGGCGCTGTGCGGAGACGAGCTTTTGTTGCTGAAGATGACGTTGACGCGGTATCCGGCGGGTACGCTCAACACCATCTTGCCGTTCACGTCGCCGTTGAAGTTCAACCCGCCGAGCGCGTTCGTGTAGCCGGCGATGAGCGTGAATGTGACGGTGTGTTGCTTGCTGTTGACCGTGAGCCAGTGCGGCGATGCGGGTCGCGCCGCGTGGGCGCCGAGGCCCGGCGCCGATACCGCGAGTGCGAGTGCGGATACCGCCGCCAGCGTCACCGGGCGCATAGATAAAGGTCGCATGAGTCCACCTCTCGTCGACAGGATGTATGACATGTCACCGAATATCCCTGGCGTACATGGTCGACATCTGTAGCATCGCACAAAATAGTTACAGATGTCTTAACAGAGTGTGACATCTCCGCGTGGCGTGCCGACGGTGATGGCTGGGTAGCGTTACGTCATGATCCCATCATAAATTCCTGCTACGATTAGTGACGACAGGGACGTATAGCCCTCGAAAAAGGATCGGGCCAGGGTCACCACGCTTACGCCGACGGTCATGGATGGCCGCCGACTGTCGCGGAGGACTAGAGCCCGGCAACCACGTCATCACAGTAAGGAGACGCGCACATGTCCCAACGATCACACGGTATCGCCCGCGCCGCCAGCGCGCTGGCTCTGGCTTTCTGCGGCGCCATCTCCGCGACGCCCGTGGCGTCCGCTGCGGAGGCCGCGGGAACGACATCTACCTACGCGTTGCGCCACACCGCCTATGCGCCCGCAGCCGTGGCCACGGCCCGCGTGACCGTCTTGCACACGGGGGTCTATCGTTTGCGCATCCTGGCGACACACCTGCCCGCCCCCGAAACGCTCCGCGTCGCGCTCACACGGCATGTCTACCTGGCCTGGGCATTCGACGGCAAAGACCCCGGTGGGGCGCTGCGCGCGGTGCGTCTCGTCTTCCACCGTCCGACCGGCGCCTACAGCGCCGACGGCGTCGTGAGAATCAACCACATCACCGAACTTTTCATCACGGCCGACAAGGCCGGCGGCAGGGAGGCGCCCACCATGCCCGAAGTGAGCGTGTTGTCCACCGTGGGTCATCTACAACTGTGATACCCATCCCTATGAGCGGCCGGCGTGGGCATCGCGCCCGTACCGCGCCAGCGTACCGCGTTGACGGGCCATGGCGCCTCCCGCCGCCGTCCCCGCGAAACGCGCATCACCTAGTCTGGACGACGAGGTACCCATTGACGGCGCGGACCATCACTCGCAGGCTGGCACGGCGCGCATCGAACCGCCAGCCAGGGACGTTGTCGGGCGCTGTGGCGGTGACCTCGGGCAGGGCGCGTCCATCCCAGCGCACGGCGGCCGGGACATGGCGCAGCGATGCGACGATCTGGTACGACCGTGCCCGCACGCCCTGAACGCCCACGGAAAAACGCGCCGAGCCCGTATGGTAGGCGAGGCGCGTGCCGTCCGCCAAAACAACGCTGTCACCGGAGCCACCGGGATACAGGCGCAGCATGAGGTCATCGCCGATAGGCCGGACCGATCGATCGGTCGCCGGGGCGAGCGTGTCGCCTGGCCGCGCCGACAGCGGCAACAGCGCCCCGCCGCGTACGAACAGCGGGATACGCTCCAGGGGGGCCGCCACGTCCACAGCGCGCCCCCCCGTCAGGAGGCGGCCGGTCCAATACTCGACCCAGACGCCCGGCGGCAGATAGACCGAACGGACGCGCGCGTTCGGTGCAGTGACCGGCGCGACCAGGATATCGGGCCCCAGCAAATACTCGTCGTCGAGCCCATAGACGCGTGTATCGGCGGGATAGGCGAGGAAAAGGTGGCGCATGATCGGCAAGCCCGTCAGGTGGGCCGTGCGCGCCGCCGCGTACAAATAAGGAAAGAGTTGTTGGTGCAGTTCCGCATAGGCGCGGAAGGCGTCCAGCGTGCGCGCGTCACTATCCATGTAGATAGCGTCAGGGCCCTTGTCGCCCAGTGTATCGCGCATGATGGGACTGAAAGCGCCGAACTCGACCCAGCGTAGATACAACTCCTCCTGCGCCGCCCGCGACAGGGGCGGCCGTCCCTCCAGATAGCCACCGATGTCAGAGCCCCAGAAGGGGGCTTGGGCGATGCCCCAACTGAGTCCGGCCGGGATCACCGCAGGGAAGCCCGTGCCGCGGTCCCATGTGGCGCGCTGGTCGCCGGCCCACACCGCCTGTTGGTACTGTTGGATACCCGCGACGCCCGCGCGCATGACAAAGAGCGCATCGGGCTTGGTCGATCGCGTCACCGCTGCGGAAGCCTTGGCGTACAGGAGGGGATAGAGATTCGCGAGGTCGCTGGCCGTCCTGCCGTCGGCGAAACGCGCCCCGGGGGGCAGGCGATCGCCCAGGTCCTGCAGCCAGCCGTCGAAGCCCAAGTCCACCAGGATATGGCGCAGGTTGCCCTGCCACCAGCGCAGCGCCGCCGGGTTCGTGAGGTCCAGCAGGGAGATGTGGCCGCCGGAGGCATGCACGAAATATCCATGCGCGGCCGGGTACGCGAAGCTAGGCCTGGTGGGCGTAAACTCGGGGCTTAGATACCCGAGTATTTTGTAGCCCAGGCGATGCAGCGTGTCCGTGAAGGTTGGCAGGGCCGGATACGGACCGGGAGGAATGCGCTGGAAATTGTGGTAGGGCCAGCCGAGCGCGACGCGCTCATCCACGGCGTCGTAGGTCCAAATCACGCTGACGGGGATATGGGCGGCCCGCAGCCTCCGCGCATCGGCAAGGACGCGCCGCTGCCCGCCGAGCAACGTCTTCCAGACGCCCAGCGCCCAGGGAGGGGGCATGGGCGGATGGCCCGTCAGATCGGCGTAGCGCGCGATGATGTCCGCCGGCCGGGGACCGTCGAAAACGTACCAACTCGGCGCGGGCGTATCGGCCCTCACCTGCCACGTCTGGGACGCGTCGGTATCCAACGCGAACGTGCTGGGCCGCGTCCCACTCAGATAGAAACCGTAGCCGCGGCTGCTGACGAAGAAAGGAACCGGCGCATATCCGCCGCGCGGACGGTCGGTCGTGATGCCGTCCTGGACGAGCATTCCTACCCGGCGGCCCCGCGCATCGGCGGCCCCGAATTGCTCGCCAAGCCCGAAGAAGTGCTCATCGCGCCCCGAGCTCGTCCCAATCATGGCGGCGACGATATCGGCGTCGTCCGCGGACGACCCTGTCCCCAACCGCGCGACGACATGGGCGACTCCGGGCGGACCAAGATGTATACCCACCGTGGCGACGCGGGCAACGGGATCGTCGGTCGCCACCAGCAGCTCCACCCCATCGGTCAGCCGGCGCCACCGCGGCGCCAGACTTTCCAGATGCACCGCGATATAGCCACCCGCGGTGCGGACCGGCATGGGCCGCCCGGCCGGCAAGCGGTGAGCCAGGAGCGCCGGGGCGAGCAAAAAGGTGAGGGTTCCGGCGATTGGGTCGCCCTGGACAAGCACGCGCCCCCGTGCGTTACGTACGTCTATCCCCCAGGGCCGGCGCGTCACGCGAAGGCGCATCCCCCCACCCGCGATCTCCAGGGCGCCCGCAGTTGAAACGATCTGTATCGTCTGGTGCCGCGCCCGATCATCATGAGCATGGACCCGCACGCGCATGGAGAGCGTCCCTCCTTGGAGAACGACGCCGAGCGCGAGTAAGAGCGCCACTCGGCTGACCCCGCCCCGGGAAGGCTTACCGTGGTTCCACATCGCTACCACTTCCGCGAACGTTAAGGCGCGGAGTAACCACCCGGCGCATGCCTCGCGCTCTCCGCAAACCTATCGTACCAGAGAACTATTACAGCGTTCTTACGGATGTGTCCCTGGCACCCCGCACCGCCTAAGGCTCTCGTACTGGATGCGTGTTACTCTACTCTGGCAAAGCTGTCTGCGGCATGCCGCTCTTCGACTGATGACGTATTGATGCTGATGACGTATTGATGCGACAGACCGGAGGCGTCGCTGTGTAGGAGCGTCGCAATACTGTCCGTCGACTCTTTAGCGTAGAATGCGCCTTCAAGCGCTCTGTAGCGGCGTCCAATCCAGTCCTCCGTCGAGTGAGCGGTAGACACCTTTGTTGGACGCGGCATAGAGGGTACCCCGACTATCCGAGGCCAGCGCGCTCACCGTCAGGTCGGGCGGGAGGCCCAACCTCTGCCAGGATCTGCCGACGTCACGCGAGATGTAAAGCCCCGCGTCCGTTCCGGCGAAGAGCAATTTGGTCCGGTCAGCGGCGAGCAGCGCGTACACCACACCTTGCAGCCCCGCCCCCGTCGGCGCCCACGTCCGGCCGCCATCGCCGGAGGAGACGATCCCCGCCCCCGTGCCCGCCAGGATAATAGGCGTGTTGAAGGGACGGACACTGAGGGAGAGCGCGGGACGTGGTTCACCGCGCACGAAGCGCGCGCGCCAGGTACGTCCACTATCCGGGGACGACCAGACACCGTTGGTCGTCCCCGCGTAGAGGGTGTGGCCGTCGGGACCCAGGGTGAGGCCGTGGACCGCCAGACGCTGTTGGCCTCCGACGACGACCAGGCGCCAGGAGCGCCCGCCATCGACAGAGCGTGCGATCCCCGCGCGCGTCCCCGCCAGCACGCTGTTGCATGCGTGGGGCGGCGTCAGGATCGATAGTATCTCGGCGCTCGGTTGTTGGCTTCCCGCGCGTGTCCAGGTTTTACCCCCATCCTTGGAGCGGACGACGCCGTCGAAGGTCGCGGCGTAGACCTGTCGCGGGCAGGCCGCGCTCCAGGCGAAACCCGAGATCACGGCCAAGCCATTGGCCCCCAGAGGCCAGCGCGCCGATTGCCAGTGGCGCCCGCCATCCGTCGAGCGGGCGGCGCCGCCGATATACCCGGCCAGGAGCGTCCCGGACGTATCGGGAGCCACGGTGATCGTAGTCGCGGGGCCGGCCACGTCCGCGGTGGTCCGCCATGGGCTTGTGACGGCGGTCGGTTGGCCGCGGCCGGATGAGAGGCGCCACAGCAGGAGATGCGGTAGGCGTGCGAATGCCCCGGACGCGCCGCTCCACCGAGCGCGCGTCCCTGCCGGCCACAGCCAGGGCGGCCTGTCGGCTGGTTGTACCAACAGATACTGTAGCGGGAGGTTGGGCGCCGTGGCCGGCGGGTTCTCGGTGTGGCGCACGAGATACTCGTAGCCGCCGCCCGATCCGTCGCGCACGGCGGTCAGGAAATCGTACGGATGGCCGGCGGCGTCGCGCCCGATCAGAGCGACAGCCTGCCGCATCTCCCCGAACCCCGTGTGGTTGCCCTGCGCATCGGCAGGGCTATCGAGTTGGTACAGGTCGAGTGCGAAGCTGTTCGTCCACAGATGCCGCACGTTCGCTGTGACCAGCCCCAGGACCACGACGGCCGTTCCCACGTACAAAGTCCCCTGCACAACCTGCCGCCAGCGCCCCTGGACGAAATGGGTCGCGTGTGTCGCGGGCAGGCGGCGGCCGAGGACGTCCGCGACACGCGCCGGCGTGGTCACGACAAGGTCGACGAGCAGGCCGATAGACAGGAAGGGGATGGCATAGATCGGCTCCGCGTAGTGCGGGTGTAACGTCCCCCGGTAGAGACTGAAAGCGAGCAGGTAAACGGCGCCTACGACGAGCAGCAGGCGCGCGAGCACGGCGCGGCCACGCCCCAACACCCCTGTCGCCGTGATGGCCGTGGCGAGCGTCGCCAAACTGAGCAGCAGGTCGACCGGCCCGCGCGTGCGGAAGCCGACGAGGCGCCAGGCGAAGAGCGCGAAGGCGGCCACGCCATGGCCCACGCCCCGCTGCCCCGTCGCACCCGGTTGCACCGTCGTCCCGTACGCCACCCACGCCCGCGTCTCGACGAACGCATGGGTCAGATCATAAGCGATGACGGGCGTGAAGAGCAGCACGGCCAGGCCGATGGACACCGCGATCGTCTTTTTGATGACGCGGAGGCGGCGCGTGATGAGGAGCGCGGCTACCCAGGCGGTGGCAACTGGAACCATCAGCACGGCTGTCGGCTGCATCTGTACCACCGCGGCAAGGCTCCCGGCCAGGAGGATCAGATAGCGCCCGTGGCCCTGCGCCAGAGCGACCAACGCATAGAGCGCCAGGACCACGAAGAACGGCGCGGTGTTGGGCCACAGGAAGCGCGACCAATAGACGACGAGCTCCGAGGAGGCATAGAGCGCGGCGACACACAGGCCGGCCCAGGGTAGCCCGACGCGCAGGCACAGGCGGTAGAGCAGATAGACCGTGGCGACCTGGAAGAGCCCGATCATGGCCACGCCAGCGGTCGGGTCGAGGCTGCCCAGCCACAGCGGCAGGGCCAGCATGTAGTAGAACAGCGGCCCGATGTGGGCCTGGCCGATCGAGAGCGCGAGACCGCGTAGCGGCACATGATGGTCGATGAGCAGCCCGTGCATGACATTGAGCTGGGCCGCCTGGTCGTCCGAGAAATACTGCCAGTCGTTCAACCGATAGAATTGCAGGACAACGCTCAGCAGCAGGATGGCCCCGAGCGCCACCCCCCGTAACAGGGCCGGACGATCGCGCGGCCACAGCGGCGTGCGCGGTCTAGCGATAGCCACGCCCGTCACGGGGGCGCCGTCGCCTGGACGCATGTCGGGATCGGTCACTATGTGTCTTTCTGTATCGCGTATATCGCGCGCGCATGGGTGGTGAGCGCATGCCGTGTGTGGGCCGCCAGGTGGGGCGGGGCGTCGGCGAGCGCGTCGGCGAGGCCGCGCAGTTCGGCGGGCAAGTCGACATCGAACCAGGGGGCGATCGTGCCCGCGCGCAGGCCCAGCCGCTCGGCTTGCTCCAAGGTATCGCGCAGGATCGTCGTGCCGTCTGGATAAGGGACACCGAGCAGGAGACGGTCGCAGGGGACGGTCGCCGCGATGAGGTAGTAGCCTCCGTCCGCCGTCGGGCCGAACACGACGTCATACGTCGAGAGCGCCGTGAGCGCGGCGGCGATACGCGCGGGCGGCAGCGTGGGGCTGTCGGCGTTGATGAGGGCGACGGAATTGTGGCCCCCTTCGAGGGCATGCGCGATGCCAAAGACCAAGCCATGCATCAGGCCCGGCTCGCGCTGCTCCACGATCGGCAGCCCGATGTCCAGACGCGCGAGATCGGCGCCGTCGCCGGCGGGGCAGAGCAGGGTCGCCGCGACGCCAGGGACGCGGCGCACCACGTCGACGGTGTCGAGCAGGAAATGGCGGTACAGATCGGCCGCGACCTCGGGGTCCAGCGCGCTCGTCAACCGTGTCTTGGCGTACCCCGGGCGCGGCGCCTTAGCCATGATGCCGACGAAGGGCTGGCGTGCGTCAGTCTGTTCAGTCATAAGACCCCTTCTCCGTCGTATGGTAACATGTGCATCGGATGGCACAATAACGAGTGGAGCGAGCGAATTAGGATATGACGCATGGAGCGCGAGTGGCGGTGATCATTCCCGTCATCGACGAGGAGGGCGCGCTCCCGCATGTGCTCGCGGACCTGGGCACGGCGCACCGTGGCCCCATCTTTGTCGTGGACGGCGGCAGCCGCGACCGAACCGTCGCGGTCGCCGAGGCGCACGGCGCGACCGTCATCGTCGAGCGGCGGCGCGGCTACGGGCGGGCCTGTATGACGGGGGCGGAGCGGGCCATCGCCGAGGGCGCCGACATCGTCGTGTTCCTCGACGGCGACTATAGCGACGACCCGACCGAACTCCCGCGCCTGCTGGCGCCGCTCACGGACGACACAGCCGACGTGGTGATCGGGGAGCGGGCGCCACACTTGCGGCGGCGGGGGGCGATGGCGGGGCACCAGGCCGCGGGCAACCTGCTCGTCGCCCTGTTGCTGCGCCTCCTCTACGGCGTCGCCATCGTCGACCCTGGGCCGTTCCGCGCCATGCGCGGCTCCGTCTTCGCGGCGCTCGGCCTGCGTGAGATGACGTATGGCTGGCCCGTCGAGGCGATCGCGCGAGCCGCCCGGCTTGGCTACCGCGTCCGCACCGTGCCCGTTTCGTATCGCCCGCGCATCGGCACGTCGAAGATATCCGGGACTGTGCGCGGCAGTGTCTTGGCTGGTTATCGCATGCTGCGCGCCGTGTTTCGCTATCTGTAGCTGACGCCTGACGCCCAAATCATTGACCCCCAAATCACGCACTAATAACCGCCGTGCTGCAGGCGTTGCCGACCTTGGGCAGGTCCTCCGGGTTGGCCAGGGTGAAGGGCATGTCGATAGTGGCGCCGCGCACCACGGGGCAATATTCGTCGGGTTGATTGAGGTCCCCGCGCAGCGCGCGCCGGCTGGCGCAGCCACCGCCGCACGTCTGCTCATAGCGGCAGCCACGGCAGGCGTCGGGGACGATGCGCGTCTGGGCGAACTGGGGCGTCTCGACGACGTCGCCGCCGAGCTTGCGCAGGTCGAGCAGTGTCAGCTTTTTCCCCGGCCAGTAGGGACACGGCGAGACCTGGCGGCGCGGGCTCACGCGGATGCTCGTCGTGCCGCAGGGGCTGCCGTGCGTCGTGTCCAGGCCCATGATGGCGTTGACCAGCGGCTCGCTACAGGCGACGAGCTTAGTCACGGCGAAGAGGCGGCGGAAGCCTTCCCAGAATTGCTCGTAGGTCAAGGTAAATTCGTCCGTTGTCACGGCCTGATAGACGTTGACGCGGAACATCGCGCCGTACTCCCCCGCGACGGCGGCGATGGCGGCCAACTTGTCCCAGTTGGGGCGCATCATGACGGCAATGACCGAGGTACGCACCCCCAGGTCGCGGCAGCGATCGAGGCAGCGTATCACGAGATCCCAGTTGCCGGCGCCGCGGAAGGCGTCCTGCTCCTCGCGGGTCGCGTAGTCGAGCGAGAGTTCGACCGTGTGGAAATCGCGCAACTCCTCGTCGCTCATCTCCATCACGCTGTACCCATTCGAGGTCATGGCCAGCTTGACCCCCTGTGCGCGCAGGAGATCGACCATGGCGTGATAGTCTGGGTGCAGGGCGTTCTCGCCCGTGCCCAGGTTGACTGAGCCGACGTCGACGCTCTCCAGGATGCTGGAGAGGTCGCGCATCGTCAGGCGCGGGTTGCCGAGGCCACGATAGCAGTGCGCGCAGCTGAGGTTGCACTCGTTGGTCAGGCCGATGCCGAGGGCGTAGGACACGAGGTCTCCTTCTGGATAGTTGGCTGAGATATTGAAATATGCTAGTACATGATAGAGTCCGAGGCTGCGGCAGGGCGCCCCGTCTCGATTCCCGGCGGCTTCCCCGCTATTGTACCCTAGCGTGCGTGGATATACAGGGGTTTGGCGCTCCCCAAGGCGATTCTGTAAGCTTCTTGTAACATTCCGGCGCCAACACGCGCCGCCATCCCTGGTATCCTGACGCTGTACCGTCGCATCCCGTCCCCTATGTATTGTATGGGCGGATCGACACACGACGCATGTAAAACCGGAGAGCACGAGTCTTATGCCGAAAGCCCGAACCCTGATGCGCGCCACCGGCGCGGCAGTTGCCCTGACCCTTCTCGCTGTCGTCCCCGCGGGTATGAGCGCCGGCGCCGCGGCGCCGGCGCGGCGCGCCGCCTTACCCTCGATCCTCAACGTGGCCCTGGTACCGAACCAGAACCAGCAGAAGGTGCTCACGTCGGTCGGTCCGCTGGGGACCTATCTCAAGCGTGCGCTGGGCGTGACGGTGAACCTGACGGTGCCCGCCAACTACGCCGCCGTGGTCCAGGGCATGGCCAGCGGCCACGTCGACGTCGCCTACTTCGGCGGCTTGACCTACGAGCAGGCCAAGAAATTCGTTTCCTGTGAACCTATCGTGACGGCGGCGCACGGCGGCGTCACGACGTACCATAGCCTCATCATCGTCCCGGCCAATAGCCCTTACCATCTCATCAGCGACCTGGCCGGTCAGAAGAAGATTACCTTCGCCTTTGGCGACCCCTCCTCGACCTCGGGCCACCTCTATCCGCTCGTGGGCCTGAACGACGCCGGCATCAATCCCGACAAGGATTTCGCCCACGTCCGCTTCACGGGCAACCACCAGGCGGCGGCGCTGGCCGTTGAGAACGGGGCGGCGCAGGCCGGCGCCGTCGAGGACG
>JAABUX010007339.1_pt1 | contig 12967 bp, 12 predicted proteins | sample 5561851 | NCBI WGS metagenome assembly JAABUX01 (sample SAMN10711883, study PRJNA513361) | rock metagenome | isolation source: Antarctica rocks | place: Antarctica: Victoria Land, Richard Nunatak red sandstone | collected 2016-01-03 | reverse complement strand
CTCGAGGCGCTGCAGGCCGAGCTGCTGCTGCCCGGGCACGGCGACCCCTGGCCCGGTTCGCCAGCCGATGCGGTGGCCGCGGCGCGTGCCGTCAAGTCACGCCGCTGACGGCGACGATGTCAGGTCGCACGAGTCGCGACGGGTACGGCGTGACCGGTCCTGCTCGAGGTGTCCCGGGGACGCCGAATAGCACCGCACGGGCCTGTCGCCAGGTCGGCCAGCCTCCGTCCCCGACCAGCACTGCCTGACCTCGCCTCGTTCTCAACCGCACCCCGAGTGACGGGTGCGCAGAGGTGCCCGCGCTGCGGCGGCCGGCCGCCCCGACTGCCTCCGCTGGAGCACCTCGGTCCCCGCCCAAAGAGGTTCCCGCCCGACTTGCACTCGCGTCCACGTGCAACCGCGCCAGGAAGAGCCCACACGCTGAGGCGGCTGCACGAAAGCTTGACAACGTCCCACTAATGACCGTATGTGAGACAGGTCCGCCGGACAGAACGGGCAGCTCATTTAGGGCGGCACTCCCCTAAGGCGTGCTGCTCAGGGGCTACGAGCGGATGTGCCTGCCGGCCCAGAGCGGCACATGCCGTCTCTGACGGTCCGGTGCCCACGTAGCGCACCTACCCTCGCCGGGTACCGCCGGCGAAGCAGGCGCCTCGGCCCGGGAGCGGGCGGGCGCACGAGAAGGTCGCGGGTCCGCGGGCCCGGCTGGGCCTGGCTCAGAAGCTGCGGCTTACGCACCTGCGGCGCGACCGCGCAGCGAACCTGGCCAAAGTGACGACCCGGCCCGGGCGCTGCTTGGCTGGCTGGCGGTCATGTGCGCATCCGGGTGCACTCGCGGGACGGCGGCCGGCCGTGCTTGGCTCTACATTCGTGCGCATCACCCGGCTCGCCGCCCACGATTTCCTCTCGTATGAGCGCCTCGATCTGCCGCTCGACCCCGGGCTGACCGTCGTCACCGGCCCCAACGGCGCCGGCAAGACCGGCCTCAGCCGGCTGCTGCGGCTGGCGAAGTCGGGCGTCGCCGCGGCCGCGACCGGCGACTGGACGCCGATCGCACGCGACTACACCCAGGCCGGCCGCTACGGCGCGCAGGCCTACACCGTTCGGGTCGGCGCGGCCCTGGACGACCCGGCGGACACCGCCCTGGTCGAGGACTTGGCGCGGGCGGCGGTTGTCACCGCGCTCACCGGCGCGCACGCCGAGCAGGCCGCCGGGTTCGACCAAGCGCTGCCGGAGGACCTGCGCGCCCGCGACGTCCTGGCCGAAGGCGAACTCGTCGTCTCGTTCGACACGGCGATGCGCCACCCATGGTCGGTCCGTTGGCAGACGCCGCACGCCGACGTCGACCTGGTCCGCGGCCGCGTGACGCCCCGGGGCGCCGCGCCCGGCCCGGGCACCGCGACGCTGCTGGACTGGCTGCGGGAGCAAGGCGACCCGCTCGCCGCGCTCGCCGTCGCCGACGGCCAGCGGTCGACAGCGACTCTCGGCGACCTGCTCGGCGCCGGCCCGATGGAGCTGTCCGCGCGGGCGCTCGGGCTGGACCCGGAGCCGCGGTCAATCCACCGGCTGCACCGCGCCCTCGGCGTCCCGCTCGACACGACCCGCGGCACGATCGGGCTCGCCCACGTCCTGGACATGTTGATGCGCGGCGTCGTCGTCAGCAACGAGCCCGGCGGTGTCGACCTGATCGGCGTCCCGCTCGACCAGATGACCGACCCGCGCGCGCCGCTGCCCGCGGATGCCCCGCTCGGGGCGCGGCTGCTACGCCGCAAGAACGGCGACGTGGCTCTGCGCGCTTCGTTCACCCAGGCGCAGGCCATGTTCACCGCGCTCACCGGCGCCGACTTGGACGTCGTCGAGCAAACGATCGAGGTCGGGCCGGGCCAGCACGAGCTCACCGCGGTCCCCGTCGTCCCCACCGCCGCGCCCAGCGGCGACCGCGTCGACATCCCGCTGCGCCTGTCTGGACAGGGGCTGGTCGAGGCTGCGCGGCTCGCCGTCGTGCTCACGGAGCCCGCCCCGGTCCTCTTCCTCGACGAGCCCGCCGCGAACGTCAGCGCCGTCCTGCAGCGCAGACTGCTGACCCGCCTCCTCGACCGGTCCGCATGGGCGCAGACTGTCGTCATCACCCACAGCGCGCATCTCGTCCCCGCGCGCGGCCCCGACGATCTGGACCGGATCGTGCGGCTCAGCCGCGCGCCCGGCGGCGCGACCGACGTCCATCGCGCGAGCAGCAGCCGCGCGACGTTGGACCGCCACAGCCGGCTGCTCGGCGCGGCCGACATCCGGGACGCGTTGTTCGCGGCGGCCGTCTGGCTGGTCGAGGGCGCGACCGAGCAGGAGGCCCTCACCGTCTGGCTCGCCGGCGCGGACGCTCACGGCCTGCCCACGCCTGAGAGCGCGCACGTCGTCGTCATCCCCGTCGACGGCGACCAGAACTTCGCCAAGCACGCCGACCTGATGCGCAACCTCGGGATTCCCTACGGGGTCCTGGCCGACGGCCCGGCGCTGCGCGAAGCCGGACCGCTGCGCACGCTGCCCGGCGCGCCGAACCTCGTCGCCGTCTCGAACACCTTCGCCGGCCGAGCTGTCGCGTGGGCCGCCACAGGCGTCCGGACCCTCGCCGACGACTACCACGACGACGGGTCGAAAAAGGGCGAGATCGAGGCGTTCTTTGCCCGCGTCAATGCGACCGAGTGGGCCCGCGTCTCCGGCGCCGGGAAGATCCGCAAGGGCACCGCGTTCGCCGCCGCCGTCCGCGCGCCCCCCGAGATCCTCGCGCTTTGGCGCGCGTTCCTCGGCGACGTGGGGCTCCCCTCCGGGTGACCTGCACCGCCCACGCCGCCGCTGGCGCGCGCCACGACCCCCGACTGGCGCGACGCCTCGGTGACCCTCACGCCGGCGCGCCACCAGGCACCGCCCACGGATCCGTCAGCTACAGGTTCGGAGGTCCCTGCAGAAGAGGGCGGTAGGTGCCCGCCCCGAACCTGACGCCGTCCACACCGCGTTCGTGACCGACGTTGTCGACGTCGGTCAGTCGCCGTTCGGCGGGCCTCTCCAGGTTCGTGTCGTCTAGGCAACTGCCGCTGATCGGTATGGCCGGACGGCTCAGTTGCTCAGCCGTGTACACCGAGCGGACAGAAGACCGGCTTTGCGCGCCACGGCGACGTCCCGCAATCGCTCGTATCTGGGCCGGTCTCACGGTGGTCCGCTTCGCTTCGTGTTGCGGCTGCGTAATGGGCGTCACACCGCGGCAACCGGTGTCCGGCATCTACGTCTCGTGACCATGGGGCTGCAGGCGGTTGCGGTCCAGGCTGGGTACGGCGCGTCCGCTGCACGCTGGGCGATCGCCCGGCAGCGCAGCGCGGCCGGCGTTGCTGCTGGCAGTGTTGCCCAGGTGGACGTGTGCCTCACGGAGTCGCACTACCGACCTGGCGCCGCTTGATCTTTAGATCGAGGGATCTTATCCAGCCGGCGCGCGGCTGCACGCGCGATCCGTTGGTTGGCCAGCAGGCAGGCGTAGGCCACAGCGGGCGCTGCCAGCGCAGCTCTAACGCGCTTGCTCCTTGCCTTGGCGGTCAATGCGGGGAGGGTGAGCAGAAGAGTCGTGTCGGCCCACAGGCGCGGATGTGTTTGATCCCGGGCCCCCGTGGCCTCCATCGCCCCTATGCGAACAACTGTAGCCCAGCCGAAAGGCGTGCCTACTAGCTTGACAGCATTTCGGACTACCCTCGCTCGGGTTTCCTCGGGGATCGGCTGCATCCGGTTATCGACGAACCAGCAGCGCTCGCTCAGGACGTGGCTGAGCGGGCGTATTCCGACCCCCCTGGTCGTCGCGTCGCAGACGTAGCCTCCTCCGAGGTAAATAGCCGTATGACTGGCAACGCTGTTCGTGCCATACATGACAACCCAGCTCAAGATCGAGCGTCTCGGATGGAGACAAAAGACGGAAGCGGGCGGCGCGTTATCTGCCTCCGCCAACGTCTCCGGGGTGACGAGTTGCCACCCGCTAGCGGCTAGCGCCTCAGGTGAGTAGCGACCTCGTTCTGCCAGATAGGCGAGGAAGTCGAAAGCGGCGAAGAGCATAAGCGCTCCGAAACTACTAGGAGGAGCTCGGGGCGTCGCCGGTTCCAGTGCACGTCGTGAAGTCGCCGGCTGTTGTCCAGGCGGTGTCCTTCGTGACGTCGACAGCCAGGCCAGCCGTTCTGAGCCTACTGGCCAGTTGCAAGCGCTCCGGGATGGTCGCCGAAGTTAGACGGACGACGTTCAGTCCCGCGGTATCCGACATCGCGCGGACGGAGCCCATCTCAAGAAGGATTGTGGCCTGTCGATTGAGAGCCATCGCCATGCCGGCCTCAAAGACGACGTTTAGACGAGCCTGGGGCCTCGGCGTTCGTTCCTCCTCTGCATCTCCGGGCTGAATGAAGTCCGGCCTCGTGCAGCCAAGGTCATCGGGTGTAAACAGCACGATGACCGCGTCTGCGTTCTGCAAGCCTTCGATAATGACGTCACCGGTGTACGGCGTTGCCGTCGCGGTTTGTGCTGCGGCCTCGTCCCAAGAAATCACTTGAAGATCGAACGCACGCAGCAGGTTAGCGACGGCACTCTTCGCTCGCAAATCGCGGCCGTGGACGAGAAAGACTCGCCGCTTCGGCCCGGCTGACGTTTCAGCCGCCGCCTGTTGCTTGACAATGATCATCGAGCTACAGGGGCCCCTTCTCACTCGATGAGATACATTTGCGGTTTCGGGCGCAAGACCCGCGGAGGTGATCTCAACAATCACTTTGCTGGAGTCGGTCGTCACAACAACATTACACGAGCGTTCACCGGTCCACCGAGACCATGTCGCAGGGCATGCACGACGTTGCTATTCGACGTCACGAGAGCGGAACCCCCTCCGGGACTCTGGCCGAGCTTCCAGGCGCTGGCTCGCCTGAAACTAGGCCGGTTGGCCCATCGTCGGCTTTGGACCTGCGTCCGGATCGGCAAAGGTGTCCCAGTTCCTTGGTAGTGAGATGGCAACCTGCGACACGTCCTGGAGTGGTCGCGCCTGCTTAGGGCAGAGGCCGGGTCAGTGCCTCAGCTGCGTCGCGAACGGCGGCGTGGTCCAGGTCGAGGTCCTCGACGTGATCTAGCTCCGGTCGCTGCCAACTTCCCAAGACGGGCCAGAAGGGGCGGTGGTAGGACCACCACTGGACCGCCTGCCAGCGGCGCCGGGTCGGGTCGTGCGGGTCGCGCTCGTTCCATATGTGGTGGGCCCAGGCTTGCGTAACCGCGAGGTTGCGCACCACGATCTGCGTGGGGCGTAGTCCGCGCTGCGCCAGCTCGTTCGGGTCGTCGAGGTCGAGGACCTGCAGGTCGTCAGGCAGCCGATAGACCCCCAGGGCTCGGCGTGCACCAGTAACTTGCGGGGCTTGGAACATCGAGCGCTCCCAGCTGGCCAGGTTGCCGAAGACCTCGCCGACGGCCGCCTGCGGCTGCAGGGTCAGGTACCAAACGTAGTAGTCCGGGTGGTCGAGCCGGCCACCCCGCTGGGGGTGGTGCTCGTACAGCGGGTGCCCAGGCTCGCCCACCGGGGCGGACGGGAGGTACGGGAAGATCCGGTGGACCAGCACCTCAAGCCGCGCCGCCCCAGGCGCCGGCATCCAACGCCTCAAGAACGGGGCCTACGCCGCGAAGGGCCAGGACGTCGACGGGCCGGGAGCCGTCGAGGTACGCGTTTGCGCTCGTCATCCAGGTGGTCGCTGCTGGTTCGGCCCACACCAACCGCACGCGCGCCAGGACGTGCTCGAGATCGATTAGCAGGGGAGCGAGTCGGGCGCCTGGGCGCTCCTGGCCCGTGGCCCAGCGGGACGTCTGGCTGGCATGGACGCCGAGCATGGCCGCCAACTTGCCGCCCCCTCCGACCGTGTCCGCCAGCCAGCGGGTCCGCTCTGGCGCGAGAGGGTCGAGGGCTGGCGCTGTGCGTCGCGCGTCCCCCGCAGGTGCCGGCACCGCGGACTGAGTCCGTGGCGTCGGCTCAGGAGTTGCGGTAACGGGGGCGACCCCAGGGCGACGTTCTCCCTGCGGCTGCGCTGCCCGGTCATTGGGGCGCGGGTGCCTGCCTGTAGCTGCTGTCGCGACGGACCGGCCGCTCGTCGCGTTGCGCACCTGCCGGCCGGCGTCGGTGACCTTGCCCGGCTGGTTGCGCGTCTTGACACCGGCAAGCTTCTGCGCCTTCTTGGTCACCGTGTGACACTACCCAACGAATCGCTTGGGCGGGCCATCGCGGGACTGTGGGGGCTCCCGCAGCTGGTCGCGAGCGAGACGCGCCACCGTGCCTGCAGCGACGGCTGGCCGGTTGTCACGCCACATCAGGTGCGCCGCCGTCGCCGAGGTGGCGGTAGATGGTGGGGCGGGACACCCCAAAGGTGTCGGCGATCTCTTGCACGGAGTGTTGCCCGGCGTCGTACATCGCCCTGGCCTGCCTGGCGCGGGTGGGGGTCATCTTGAACTTGGGGCCGCCCTGGCGGCCGCGGGCTCGGGCGGCGGCGAGCCCGTCGTGGGTGCGTTCGACGATCAGGTCATGCTCAAACTCGGCGATCGCGGCGAGCATGTGGAAGAACAGCCGGCCGCCGGGAGTGGTCGTGTCGATTCCCTGCGACAGGGCGCGCAGGCCGACCTCGCGGGCCTGCAGGTCGGCGGCGAGGGCCTTGAGGTTGCGCATTGACCGGCCGAGCCGGTCCAGCTTGGTGATGACCAGGGTGTCGCCGGGGCGTAGGTAGTCCAGGGCTGGCTCGAGCGCTGGCCGCTTGGCCAGGGTGCCGGAGGCGTGGTCGGTGAAGACCTTGGCGCAGCCGGCGGCGCTCAGCGCGACGGTCTGGGCCTGCGGGTGCTGGTCGCGGGTGGAGACCCGGGCGTACCCGACCAGAGCCATGCCCCGACCGTATCGTGAACGCCTGTCGTTATGTAGTTCACGGACACGGGTTGTGCGACACGCGCCCCTGCTCAGGCCGCAGCCGGCGGGGGAGTGCCTCGTGGACGATCGATTACGGACGCCGCCCGTTTCTCGGAGGTGTCGCTGCTACTGCTTCCTGCGGACGACGACCCGATCGGGCAGCCGATCAGCAGGTAGTCGGCCTCGCGCGCAAGTCACGGGCGCGACGTTAGGCCTCGCCCTTGGTGAGGCTGCTCGACAAGCCCGAGAGATCAGGTCGCGTCCAAGAGCCAAGAGGAGCAGGTACTTGAAGATCCCACGCAAGCGGGCGGCAAGCACGTCAGCGGCACGCCAGGCACCCCAGCCGGGCAGGCTGAGCACCTGTCCGTCGCCCTACCGACCGTCTCTATCGGTGATCCTGACCTGCAGGTCCGCTCTTGGGCCGCCGCGGCGGGACCGTGCTTGTGGATGCGCTTCACGGTCGGGGAGCTCCTGCACCGGCACGGAGGCAAGCTGCTCTGCTGCGCTGGGGTTGGGGTCGAGGTGGCCCACCTGGGTCACCTCGCGACCCTCGCGCGGCTGTGACGGAGAGCCAGCAACCGTGGGTTAGCGGACGATCCTGCTCGACTACTACTGAGACCCCAAACAGGCACTCGTCGCGGGTGCCTGCCAACACGTACCGCGCCCCTGACGGCCTACCTCGGCCCTCGCCCACGTCGGCGTCTGAACCCGGATCGCCCACACGGCGACATCTGCTTGCGGCGGTTCGGCGGAGCCTTTGCGCGGCGTGTAGGCGTACGCCGGCGATCGAGGCGACTTCGGGTATCCGCGCCGAACGTCCGTGGTGAGCGTGCTGCCTATCGGCCCCTGGTAGTCAGGCATGCTCCGTGGCTGGGCCTAGCCACGCGCCGTCGCCGATGTGGCGCACCCGACCGCGCTCGCCAGCCCAGGAAAGCGACGTGGGCTCGGCCTTGGCCGACGGGGCTGAGGCGGTGGTGGCTGTAGGCGCGAACGTCCAGGCGAGCAGTTCGTTGGCAGTTGCGTCGTCAAACGGAGACGAGTACGCGAAGTCAGACAGCAGCGCGTCCCATGCCGTAGGCAGCACCGCCTTGCTCGTCTCGAAGGCAGGGTCAGAGTCGGCGTCGTGGGGAAGTTTCGCCATGCCCGAAAGCTACGCCTAGGAGTCTCGCCATGGAGGATGCGGGCAGAAACATCGCCCGGTCGGCTCAGCACGGAGTCAGGTCTCTTTCATGTAGGCGGCGGCTGCGGCGCTCAATCTTCTCTCCGCCCGCCGCAACACCGCGGCGACCTCGCGGGTGCCGGCCGCACCGAGGTGGGGAAGACGACATCGGCGATCTCCTGCCGGGTGAGGCCGAACCTCCTGGCCTGCAGGAAGACGGTCCGTTCCTGCCTCGTCAGGCTGCTAAGGGCCTGCTCGAGCTGCTCTCGCTGAATTATGACGTCGGCGGGGTCCGGCGCCGCCATGCCGGTGATCTCGGCCATGTCGACGGGATCTGTCGGCACTGCGTGGAGTTGCCCCCTGCCTCCTGCAAGCTTTCGCGACTCATCGACGAACGCGAACGCGCAGGCGCGCAACACCCACGCGCTGGCCGACCCGCGGGAGGGATCGAAGCGGTGTGAGCTGTTGTGGATGCGCGCGAGCGTGGTGGTGGCGACGTCCTGGGCCAGCGCCGGGAGGTCACCTGCGGCGACGTGAGGCACCGGCAGACCTTCTGCCCCCACTGCCTTGGCCGCGTCTGCGGCCAACACCTGTGCGCGCTTCTGCACGTGGGCGACGATCAGCGGGAACACGCGGGTGTCGAAGGCCGATCTCGCCTCGGGGCCTCCTGTCGGCAGCGCGATCAACAGCTCGTTGAGGTCAACGCTGGAGTCGCCGCCGAATTTGCTCACGGAGACGAGTGTCCTACGTGGGCGGGTCTGCCGTCAGCTAGAGCTCACAGGCATGTAATTCGGCCGTGGTGTCCTGTTGGCGCGTCGGCGCGCCTAAGAGTTGGCAAGGCGCAGGGCGCGTCTTGCGGAGGGAGAGCGATGACCGAGACTGCGCACGAAGGTCGGCACGAGCACAGGGTCACGGTGACGGTGGTGGTGTCGGGCGTACCCGTGGTCCTGCAGACGCTCGGGCAGGAGCACGTGTCGACGCTGGTCCGTCAGGCGCTGGAGGAGACCGGCAATCACGGGCAGGCTCCAGACGGCTGGGAGTTACGCACGGAGACCGGTCAGTTGATCCCTCAGCACGAGACGGTGCACCACGCCGGCATCCATGCCGGCGCGACGCTGTTCTTGAGCCCGGAGGCGGGGGTCGGTGGCTGCAGGTGACGCCGCTGCCGGCGTCGCAAGAGGACGACATACCAGCGGGCCTGGCGCGCGTGCCGACACTCGTCGATCCCGGGGTGAGCCGAGCTAAGGTCCAGCGCGATCTGGACGCCTGGGACATGCAACGGGACGTCTACCGGGCTCGCGGCTGGGTCCTGCTCGACGTGCACAACGGCCTCGTGGTCGACGTGGCGATGTTCTCTCGCCTGGAGGGCACTACGCCAGGTCCCGTGCCCACGGTCCCGGTCTGCGTCCGCATCGACTACCGCAACTACGACCTGTGGGCACCTTCGGTGACCTTCATCGACCCGCTCACGCGGTCTCCCGCGCCGCCGCCAGTGCGCGCGTTCAACGCCACGCCGAGCGGACCCCGCGACGTGCTCCTGGACGCGCACCCCACCTCGGGGCGCCCCTTCCTGTGCCTTCCCGGTGTGCGCGAGTACCACGAACATCCTCAGCACTCTGGTGACTACTGGCTCCTACATCGCTCGCAGGGCACTGGCAGCCTGCTGGTGCTCTGCGAACGCCTGTGGCGGCTGATGGCCCGCAGCCTCGTCGGCGTAAGCCTGGAGCTCGTCGTGCTCAAGCCCCCGATGGGCGGACAGTTCACACTGCGACTGGTGCAGGGCGATCCTGATGCCCCCCCCCGCCGCCAGTCCGCCGGTGCAAGAACAGCCGCCGTCGTGAGGTTCCCGCGCCGTCGGAGACCGACGCCGACACCGGGAACAGAGACGCGCTCGGGCCCCGGGTCCAGGCCCGTGCGGATGGGAGGGCAAAGGCCGCGGCAAGCTTCGGAGCAGCCGTCGAAGCTCTTGTCCATCAATCCTGTGGTCATTCGTGGTCGCGGCGTCTCAACCCTCCCGCGTCCGACATCTGGGCTGCTCGCCGCTGTGCGCACGTTCGTGGTTCCCGCCGACGTTCTCGCGACCACCTTGGACACGCTGGCGCAGGCTGGGCGCCATCATGCGGAGGCGTTCGTCGTCTGGGGCGGGACCGTTGACGGGGATGTGCTGCGCTTCACCAGCGCAATCGTCCCTGCACAGACAGCGCATAGGACTGACGACGGGCTGCTCGTGTCCGTCGACGGTCACGCCCTGTTCGAGGTCAATCGCGCTCTGTACGGACGGGGAGAGGTCCTCGGGGGCCAGGTGCACAGCCACCCCACCGACGCTTACCACTCAGAGACCGACGACCACTTCCCGCTGGCGACCACGCTCGGCGCACTTTCGGTTGTGGTGCCCGACTTCGCGCGCCATGGAACCGGCGGGCTTAAGCGGTGGGCCTTCTACCGGCTCGCCGGCCAGGACCTGTGGAATCCCCTTACCGCTGACGAACGTGTGGAGCTGCTTCCGTGACACTGCCCCGCTTCATCGACCGCGTGGGCGATGCGCTCGTGGGTGCTGCCGTCGGCGATCGGGCCGATCTACTCGCCCACCTCGATACGCTAGTCGTGGAGGTGTCGCTGAGCCCGCGGTGCGCCACCGCAGGTGGAGGCGCCGAGACGACCACCCTCACTGCCGCCGTGCTCGCCCGCCTCTACCCGGCCTTCTGGGTCAGCGGAGACCAAACGGCTGTTGGGGCGTTCACCGACGAAGTGCACAGGGTCAACCCGCTGGCTAGCGTCACGCACAGCGATGCGCCGAGCACGCATTCGCTCCTGTCGCTTGCAGTCGCTGGGGCTCCACCGGTGACCGTCGACGTCGACGGTTGGCACGTCCTGCTGGACACCGAATGCCGCATCGACGCTCGGCCGTCCGCCAGCCCTGTCGTCGGGCTGTTGGCGGCGGCACTGGGGGCTGCCTACCTGTTCCGGTCGGCCTTCCGTCACAGCGTGCCCCGTGGACGCCACGAGATCGAGCCGGCCACCATCAACCTGGTCACGCTGCAAAGCTGGACGGACGACGTGCCCCTGCCTATGCATGGGCCGAACGTCGGCGACCTGCACCTCGCCGGGGCTGGCGCCGTAGGTCAGGCCGCTGTCCTAGGACTTGCGGCGCACGCGGAGGTCTTCGGCCTCGAGGGCGTCGTCCATGTCATCGACCCCGAGACGGTGACGCTGTCGAACCTGCAGCGATACGCCCTGGCCTACGACGGCGACGAGGGCAAGGCCAAGGTGGACCTAGCCGTCGCCAAGCTGCAGGCCGCCAAGGTCGACGCCCACGCAGCGCTGGAGCGGTGGGGGGACGGCCCTGCAAGCCGCCCGGGTCGCCACAGCGTGCTCGTGGCGTTGGACACCGCGGCGGACAGGCTCGCAGTTGCCGCTGGCACGCACGCAAGCGTCTGGAACGCGTACACCAGCACGACCGACATCGGCTGGTCCCGGCACGAGCAGCTCGGGGTGCTTCCATGCCTGGGCTGCATGTACTGGCCAACTCATACCCGACCTAGCCGTCACGAGGAGATCGCAGCCGCCTTGAGGCAACATCCCCTACGCGTGATCTCCTACCTCGTCACCCACTTGCCGGTAGGAGCCCCGCTGCAGTTGGTGCCGACCATCGCAGAACTGCCGGCACCCCTCGAGGCCCCGACATGGTTGGCCACCAGCCTGCTGCACGACCTTCTGGGGAATGGTCATCTCAGTCCCGAGCAGGCGCTGGCGTGGGCCAACCGTGACATCGAGGGGCTCTATCGCGACGGAGTCTGCGGTGGCGCTCTCGTGGGACTGTCGGGCAGCGTCACCGGCGAAGTATTGGTCCCGCTCGCGCACCAGTCGCTCGTGGCGGGCCTCATGCTGTCGCTGCAGCCGCTGCTGTCGGCTGATCCTCAGCTGCGGGAGCTAAGGCCCGACTCGATCGACGCTCGGCTAAACCTCCTCGCCCCCCTGCCGCCGATCATCGCAAGGCCCCGCACCAGGACCTCGGGCTGCCTCTGCGGCGACACCGACTACCAAGCTGCAGCAGGGTCAAGGCCGAGAGCGCCGACGCCGGTCATGTAGCTGTCAGACCAGTCCTCTCACTCAAGCTGAGACTCTCAAGCGAGATGGACCGAGATACGGGGGGCCACGGACATCCAGAACTCCGCTGCAACCGGAACCGCCTTCCCAGGTGCGCTGGTCGGCCAGGCGCCCGCAGCTGGGCTCGTCATGGCGAACTCGACGTCGTTGACGTTGACCTGTTGCCGCCAGGTCAGGTCACTCCCCGCCTCTCCTTACGGCGCGCGAGGCGCGTCTAGTGCTCGGTGCCGGCGACCTGGGTGAGGTCCCGGCTGAAGGTCCAGAATCGCTCGTTTGTGAGCCGGTCTGAGCTCGCGCGGTCGATCGACCTGATGCGGCTGGCTGGTCAGCGTGCTGTGGCGAGGAGCAAGGTGCGCAACTTGTGTCCGGAACCTACGTACCGAGAAGTCGTCGGGTTGAGGTTTGCAATACGGTCCGGGGCATGGCGCACCTGCTCGGTTACGCGCGGGTGTCGACGCTCGAGCAGAACCCGGACCTGCAGGTCGACGAGCTGACCGCGGCGGGCTGCTGGAAGGTGTGGACCGACCATGCGTCAGGGGCGTTGGACCGGCGGCCGCAGCTGGACGAGGTCTTGGAGCAGCTGCGGCCGGGGGACACCCTTGTGGTGTGGCGGCTGGACCGGCTCGGCCGGTCGTTGCGTCACCTGATCGAGGTGGTGACCGGGCTGGACGAGCGGGGAGTGGGGTTCCGGTCGCTGCGGGAGAACATCGACACCACGACCGCTGGGGGCCGGCTGGTGTTCCACCTGTTCGGGGCGCTGGCGCAGT
>JAABUX010007338.1_pt1 | contig 12970 bp, 4 predicted proteins | sample 5561851 | NCBI WGS metagenome assembly JAABUX01 (sample SAMN10711883, study PRJNA513361) | rock metagenome | isolation source: Antarctica rocks | place: Antarctica: Victoria Land, Richard Nunatak red sandstone | collected 2016-01-03 | reverse complement strand
CTCGGTAATCTGGCTATATCTTCCGCCGGGAGCGAGGACCGACCGGACCACCCGGAAGAGGTCGAGTTGGAGGTCGGGCGGGAATGACGGGACCGGCAGACCGGAGATTACGGCGTCGACCTGGGCGATCCCTCGGTCGCGGAGGATGCTTGCCAGGTCACGGACGTCCCCCTCGACCACGTCGAAGTCGGGCAGGTGGGCGAACCGCTCGCGGAGGAGGTGAGCGAAGTCGGCATCCCGTTCGAGGACGATGACGCGCGTGCCGGGGTGGACTTCGGCGGCGATCTGGCGGGTGATCGGTCCCGTCCCGGCGCCGAGTTCAACGACGATCCGGGCCTGATTCCAATCCACGCCCCGGAGCGTGGCCCGGGCCAGCCAGGGACTACTCGGCGCTAAACTGGCGATTTTAGTCCCGTGGCGGCAGAACTTGCCCAGAAACAGCAAGAAGTCGGTCATCGTGGCTCGTCAAAGAGGGCAAGTCGGGTCGGATCAGGTGGTCAGGCCGTTGACCCACGACACCATCGGCCGAGCTTCCTTGGCGGGTCGCGCCGGGTCGAGCAGCGGCGGGATGGCCTTGAGTCGGTCGCGGAGGAACCGGGTGATCAGGGTGTTCACCAGACGCGCCTTCTCGATCTGAGGGGCATGGCCGCACTTGGGGATCAAGACCTGCCGGGCGCGAATCATCCGGTCCGCCGCTTTCATTGAGCCGCGAACGTCGGAGATCACCCGGTCATCCGCGCCCCAGATCAGCAAGGTCGGGTGGGGGACAAGCTCCAGGAGCGGGGCGACCGAGTGCCCCACGGTCCCGCGGACCGTCCGGACCAACCCCTTCTTCCACTTCCGGTTCCGGAACTTCTCTTCGAACGCTTCGATCAAGTGGTCGGATGCCGAGGACCCCCGGTGGAAGACCGAACTGACCAGCTTATCGTATTGGCTCCGTCGGACGCCGTCGATGACCGGGAGATGCTCGTCGCCGTGGAAGCCCGACGGGCAGATCAGGACGATCTTCGCGACGAGCTCGGGGTGGCGAGCCGCCAGGGTCACGATGACTTGGCCACCGAGGCTTGACCCGACGAGGTGGTACGGCGGACGCTGCACGAACTCGTTGAGGTAAGTCGCCAGCCGGTCGGCCAGGTAGTCGACGCTGACCACGCCCCCCGAGTCGAGGTGACGATGCAGCGAGTCGCCGTCATAAACGAGCAGCTCGGGGGTCTTGACGTCGAAGTGCCGCGTCAGACTCCGGCGGTTGGCGAACCAGCTTTCCGACTGCTCGGCCAAGCCGTTGACCAGGACCAACGGGTTTTGGCGGCGGACACCGATCAGGCGGTGGAAGTCGAAGAAATTGCGGACTTTGGGGTTCATCGTGGCCAAAAGACTCCCCGGTGCCATCCATCCCTCGGTTCGGGTGCAAGCCGACCAGCCACCCCGCGATCGAGCCGAGTCCGACTCGGTGCTGTCGATTTCGCTGGTCAATTGGGTGTTGATGGCGCCATCCCGAACCCGTTAGCAAGATACCACTTCGAGCGGACTTCGCAATTGGGTCGTGGGCCTCGTGGCGGATTTTGTTTGTCGTAATGGTCAAGCTTGTTAAGGGTTTAAGTGTTTGATTTGCGATTGGGGTAGATCGCGTGAGCGTCGAGTGAGGAGACTCATCTCCTCTGATATCGATCTAGCCGGGTTGATTAGTGCGACTCCTTTGTGATCCGCTTGACGTAGGTGGGCGGGATGTTGAGAATGGCCTATTGGTTTTCCGTTGGTTATAACGTCCTGGCGGCTTCTCGATGCGAATCTTCTTGACCGGCGGGACGGGGATGATCGGCCGTCGGCTGGTCGGACGAATCCGGGAGCGTGGCGACGAGGTCGTGATCGTGTCGCGATCCGCCGATGAGACGCGGCGGCAGGCGGACTATCGCGGGGTCCGGGTCATTGCCGGCAACCCGGTCGTGGCGGGTCCCTGGCAAGAAGAGGTTGACGGGTCGGACGCCGTGGTCAACCTGGCCGGGCACAACATCTTCGCCGAGCGCTGGACCAGCGCCGTCCGGGCCAATATCCGCGACAGCCGGGTGTACGCGACCGAAAACCTGGTCGGTGCGGTCCGCCAGTCCCGGAGCAAGCCGACCGTGTTCGTCCAGGGATCGGCTATCGGCTATTACGGTGCGCATGGGGACGAGGATCTGACCGAGGCCAGCCCGTCGGGCTCGGACTTTCTGGCCGTCGTCTGCCGCGAGCTGGAAGGAGCCGCCGCGCCGGTCGAAAGGCTCGACGTCCGCTTGGCGACGGTCCGGACCGGTGTCGTCCTGGGGCGGGGACAAGGGGCGCTCGGGGTGATGGTCCCGACCTTTCGGTGGGGTGGCGCCGCGCCGATCGGCGGTGGTGGGCATGCGTTGAGACCGGCTCGGGGGTTGCAGTGGTTGAGTTGGATTCACCTCGACGACATCGTCAACTTATTCCTGCTGGCCATCGACAACCCCCTGGCCGCCGGCCCGATGAACGGAACTGCGCCGGAACCGGCTCGGAACGTCGACTTTTCGCGTGCCCTGGCCAAGGCTTTGCACCGGCCGATGTTACCGATTGGTCCGCCCAACCTGCTCCTGGACATGCTCTTGGGCGGAGTGGCCCGGAGCGTCACGACGGGTCAAAAAGTGATCCCGGTTCGGGCAATGGAACTGGGATACCGCTTCGAGCATCCCGACCTGGCCGAAGCGATCCGCTCGGCCTTGAGCGGCGCTGACTCGAATCAATCGCCGCTGACACCGACCGCCGGGTTGCCCGTGCACTGACCGACCCGGCCGGCGACTTTTCTACCGAACCCCCTGGCGACGAGGTGCCGCAGTGAATCCGCCGACCTTTCCCGGCACCGATCCGTCGAGCGTCCGCCGCCGCTTTGGTCTCAGCGGTGACGCTCCGCTGCTCGACTTCTCCAGTCGGGTCAACCCGCTCGGACCGCCTCCGGGGGCCGCCGAAGCGGCGATCCGGGCCATGCAAGGGATCGCCGGCCGGGCCGAGCCGGGTTGCCCGCGCCTGACCGAGCGGATCGCCGCCCACCACGGGATCGACCCAAGGCGGGTGATCGTCGGCGCGGGGACGACCGAACTGGTCAGCCTGATCGGCCAGTCGCTCCGGGACGTCCTGGCGTTTCATGCCCAGGCGCTGGGGGATCTGACGCTCCCGGTGGCACACCTGATCGACCCGTCGTCGCCGAGTTACCGCCGGGTCTCCAGTCGGAACGAGTTGCGGGCCAAGGTCTGGGGGGAGCATGTCCTCGGGTGGTCGCAGGACGTCTTGCCCCGGGCGGCGGCGGGGATCTTCTGGACCGGGCATCCGAACAACCCGACCGGGCGGGTCTGGGACCGCGCCACCCTGGAAGAGTTCGCCCTCTCGTCGCTGGGTCTCCTGTCGGTGGTGGATGAGTCATGCCTGCCGTTCTTCGCCGACGAGGCCGACCGGACGATGATCCCGGTGGCGGCCCGACGCGACAATGTCCTGGTCCTCCGGTCGTTCAGCCACTTCTATGCGATGCCGGGGCTGCGGGTCGGTTACGCGATCGCCCCTCCCGACATGGTCACCCGACTCCGCCAGTTTCAGGACTCGCACACGGTGACCGCCTCGGCCGAGGCCGCGGCGCTCGTGGCGATCGACTCGGAGGACTATCGCAGCCGGACGGTCGACCTGATCGCCCAGGAGTCGGACCGGCTCCTGGATCGACTCTGGGACATCCCCGACCTCCAACCCGCCTGGCCGAGCCGAGTCCGACCCAACGATGCTCCCCCGGTCCCGCCGTTTCTCCTCGTGAGCCTCACGCAGACCGATTGGACCTCGGTCCTGCTCCACGAAGCCCTCGCGCGCCGGGGTATCCTGGTCCGTGAGTGTTCCGACTTTCCCGGACTCGAAGTCGGCGCTTTCCTGACCGGTCCCGATCAGTTGATCGTCACCGGCGGTCAGATCCGGATCACCGTCCGGACCCCGTCGGACAATGACCGGCTTCTGGCGACTCTGGCTGACTTGCTCCGCTCCAGCCCCGGCACGACCCAAACCAACGGTTGACCGCTGCTTTCGACCCCCATCCAGCCCTGGACTCCCCTGGAGGGGATTGGCCGCCATGAGCGTTGTCACCGAGATTAATGGCTTCGACCCGAACTATTTCTGGATTCTGGGGGCACTCCCGCTCGGCCTGGGTCTGGACCTCGCGCTGGGATACCTTCCCGGTCGGTCCCACCCGATCCGGTGGCTGGGACGGCTGATCGAGGTCGTCGAGGGGAGCGTCGGCCGGACCGTCGCCCGGTTGGGCGGGGGGCGCGGGGGTGACCTGTTCGGCGGGATCTTGCTCGTCGTCCTGGTCGTCGGGACCGTGTCGAGCGTTGTTTGGCTGATCACCGATCTGGGAGACACGATCGGTCAACTGGCCACGCTGTTGGTCCGAGCGCTCTTGATCGCGGCTGGGCTGGCGGTCCGGTCGACCGGCGACCAGATCCTCCTGGCCGCCGAGGCTCCCGACCAACTGACCGCTCGGAGTTGGCTCGAACTCGTCGGTGGCCATCCCCCCGCTCGGTTCGACGAGCTTGGGGTCGACCGGGTCTGCGTGGCGGCGGTCGGCGAGTTGGCGACAAGCCTGATCGTCGCCCCGCTGTTCTGGCTCGCGGTCGGGGGGCCGGCGGCGATGTGGGGCTTCCTCGCGATCCGGTCGCTCCGAGAAGCAGCGCCGGCACGCCGCCCCGGCCGCGTTGAACTGTCCCGCCAGGTGACGGTTACGCTCGCCGATCTCGCCGAGACGCTCCCGGCGGTTCTGACCTGGGTCTTGGTCGTCGCGGCGGCCGGAGTGACACGAGCCAATCCGGTCCGGTCCTGGACGGTGGGTTGGCAAGCCGGCAGGAGCAATCCTCGGATAGTCCCCATCTGGGGGCAGGCCGCGCTTGCGGGCGCTCTGGGGGTTCGAGTCCCCGCCGGTCGGTCGTTCATCGCCGATCGGTCGGTGCTCGACCCCTGGGTCGGCGACTCCACCCGGCCCCTCGATCACCTGGCCGTCGTCCGAGCCGTCCGGATCATGCAAGTGGCCTCGTTCCTTGCCGCCGGTCTGGTTCTCCTGATGACGATCGTTTGGTGAGACGCGACAGAGGTTGTTTCCCGGATCGCAAATCGTGCCATAGGCGATTGCGAAGGGGCAGCGGGGCTGCACTTCGGTTGAGAGTGGGTAGTCCCGCAATGTGTGCTGAATCTCTCGGAGCCGTTTAAGCTGGCGGTTCGTTCGACCCCCTCAATTCTTGATGGTTCGAAATGCCCAGCGGGCGACCGGTGAAGGTCGCCCGCTGGTGGTTGGTGGAGACCCGGTTTGACTCGGGTCGGTTGGGCTATTTGGTCGCCTTGCCGTGAGTAATGTGACCCTTGGCGGGGGTGGTGACATGCTTAGCCGGATGGGCCTTGGCGATTGCCTTGGTTGCCGGTTGGTGACCCTTCGTGGGGACCGCGGCGTGAGCCTTGGTGGTATGGGGCCTGGACGACTTGGGAGTCGAGTAGTGGACGGCGATTGGTCCAGCGACCGCGACCAACTGGTTCGGCAAGGCGACCGTGGTCGCGGTGGCGGGTAAGGTGGTCGCGGTGGCACCGAGTTGGAATGACTCGGCATACTGGGCGATCGAGTCGCCCGCCGTGTCCTTGACAGTGCCCGCCGGGAGGGACAGGTTAACGGCGCCCGTGGCGTTGAAACCACCCGTCAGGAGGAACCGGACCGTGTGGCTATCCACCCAGGTCAACCCGGTCGCTCGGGCGGGGTTGACCTCGGCCAGGCCGGAGCCGGTCAACGTCAAGTCCTCGGGCTTGAGGGTCAAGGCGTCGATGTTGTCGGAGAAGTTGACCACGATCGAGGACGGAGCCGTGATCGCGGTGGCGGTCCGGGCGGCTCCGGTGGACGGTCCGTCGGGGTTCAGCGAGGTGTTGACCACGGCGAACTGCCGGGTCCCGATCGGCAGACTGCCACCGATCAAGCTGTTGCCAGGGGTCGCGGCTTGCGCCGCGAACACGCTGTTGGCCGAGACCGCGTTGCTACTAAGTGTGAGAATCCGACCACCGTTGCCGGTGGTCACGCCGATCCCGCCGGTCCCGAGGTAGTAGAAGGCCCCGATGCTCGCGGGTCCCGAGCCGTTGAACCCCTTGCCCGGGATGACCACGGGCCGCCGATACAGGAAGTCGGTGGCGGGGGCGACCGCGTTGTTGGCGGCGTTGATGGCGGGTGACCGGCTGGTCAGATCGTAGTTGGCGTACACGAAGAAGGTGGGCGGCGAGTCGCCGTTGGGCCGCGGGTCTCGTGGGGAGACGAATACAGGGTCGCCCAGGAGGTTGCCGAAGCCGTCGGGTCGGAAGTTCAGTCCAGCCGGGTTGAAGACGTTGAACGTCCCGATCGCGTTGCTCGCGGGAGCCGAGTTCGGACCGTTCGCGAAGAACAGGTTCGACCCCACGATCAGGGTGTTAGCCCCAACCGACAGGATGCCGGTCCCAACCCGGGTCGGGGTGAGGTCATGGTTGCTGTAGAAGATGTCGTTGAGCACATAAGCCTGGGTGACCCCGGGCAGGGACGAGGAATTGTAGACCCCGAACGTGTTGTCGGTGATCGTGTTGTTGATGATCTGAGCCGGGGACGCATAAGAAGACGTCGTACCTCCGTCGGTAACTAAGACACCGATGCTGTTCCCCGCAATCACGTTCGACAGGATCTGGGGAGCGACGACGTTAGACCCCGTGGTCGTGATACCGACGCCGAACCCCGCGTTGACGATGTAGTTCTTGTCCAACAACACGTTGGAGTTAAGCAGTTTCACCCCAACCGAAGAGGTATCGAGCGTTCCCCGGATCGAGTCACCCAGGAGCGGCGCCAGGATGGTGAAGCCCGAGATTTCGGTCGGGACACCCACGACGTTGGTCAGGTTGTTGGCCGTGATGACGGACCCACCACTGACGAAGTTGAAGGTTGGACTGGGCGAGAGGCTCCCATAGATGATCGTGCTGAGCGGGCTACCCGGCAGGAAGCCGGCGTCGGTGCTGGTCGGGTCGGCCGAGAGCAGGCGGACCTGCCCCTTCATCGCGACCTGCTCGCGGTAGGTGCCCGGCAGGACGAGCACGACGTCGCCGGTCAGAGCCGCCGCCAGCCCGGTGGCGATTGTGCCGAACGGGTTGAGCCGCGTGCCTCGGACCGCCGTGTTGGTGACGGGGGGGGTGACGTTCGCCGCACTGACGTAGATCAGCCGCGAGTTCGCCGGCGAGAAGACCGTGAACGGGTTGTTGGTAAAGTCCCCGCTGCCGGGGGTTCCGGTGCCGAGACCATCAAGGGCGTTGCCGGCGATGTCGCGGATCGGGGTGGCCCCCGTCCCCTTCAGAATGATTCGGTAGAAGTCGTTCGGCAACGGACCTACGAGGGCGAAGGTCACCTGGACTGGGCCTTTGCCACCACCGAGGTAGGTGATGTTGAAGCTTCCCGGGACGATCGGGACCGCGATCCCGGCCCCGGTGAACGTCCCGGTGCCGCCGGAGCGAGACACCAGGACCGACGTGGCGTTGAGGGTCGCCGGGTCGATGTTCTTGGAGAACGTCGCCGTGACGATCACTTGCCCGTTGGCGTTCGGCGGGGCCAGAGTGCCGCCAGCGGGCGTCAAGGCCGTAACCTGCGGCGCGACCGTATCGACCTGGAAGAAGAGCAACGCCCCCGTGGAGAGGAACGAGCCGAACGGCTCGGTCGGGAGGAGAGACACGTTACCCGCCTGATCGATAACCCGGACCCGTGCCAACGACGTTCCCGTGTCGTCGAGAGTTCCTTGCTTGCCATCCGGACCAACAAGGTAGTTGGTGTTCGGCAACGCCTGGTTGACCGTCACCGAGAAGTTGCCGTTCGCGTCGGTCAGCCCGGTCGCGGCTCCGAGGATGTTGAAGTTGTTGGGATCACCCGTCGTCGAGACGTCCACGAACACCGTGTCGCCCTGGACCGGGTTGGCGGGCGGGAAGATGTCGGTGATCTTGCCCACGAACGTCGGGGTCGTCGTGTTGACGAGGTAGGACCCGACGTTGGCGGCCCCAGCCGTCGCGGCAGCCGTCCGGAACGTCCCCGGGGCCAGGGCGAACGAACCAGTCACCAGCGTGGGTGGGTTGGTGTCAATCGTGAAGTTGACGAAGAAGTCGCTGCCCGGGAAGTTGTCCGACCCCGAAGGGAGCGGCAACGTATCACCGTTGGTGTAACCATCGAGCGCCAGACCATTGTTGTCGCGGAGGATCGCCGAACCGGTCCCCTTCAGCAGGACCTGGTATTCGTCGTTCAAGGCCGGACCGGTCGGGAGCAAACCGCGGGTGTCGATGATCAAAGTGTTGGTAGTGTTATCGAACGACAACCGGTTATTGAGGTTGTAGTTGATGTCGTTCGGGTTGCCGAACAGACCATCGCCACCCGACCCGATCAGTTGAACCGACGCCGGCGTGATCGTCCCAGGGTCCAGTCGCTCGTTCAGCCCGATCCGGATCTGTCCCGGATACTGGTTGGTCCCGGCGATCCCCCCGGCGACGTACAAGTTGGATGAGGTTCCCGTGGTGGACACGGCCGACGCGCTGACCACGAGGGGCGGGTTCTGGAGGATGTACTCGAAGGCCCCGACGTCGAAGTAAGGTCGGCTCCCCGCCCCGGCGAGCACGCCACCGTTCACATTCCGGAGGTTGCCGAGGATGTCGCGGACGCCATCGAGCGGCTTGTAGCTGTAGTTCGATGAGGTCAACCCGTTCGTGGCGCTGGGAGCTTGGCCGAGGAGCGAGGGGTAGATGAAACCGTTGCCGGCCGTCCCCGGAGTCGCCGCGCCGGTCCCGTTCCCATCGACAAAGAGTCCCGGGGCGGCGACGCTGAGGGTCGGAATCCACTGGTCGGGGAAGCCACGCGTCGATGGCGATTCGCCCGGCAAGGTGACGACGCCGGTGTCCGCGAACGGAATCCCGCCGTTGAAACCACCGGCGAAGTTGATGTCACCCACCGCGTTCCGGATCGGAGCCGTGTTGAGGTTGGTCGCGGTATTCGTATAGTACGTCGCCGCCGGGGACAGCATGTCGCCGAAGATCGACCCTGGGATTTCGGAGATCCCCTTGTTGATCGCCGCCGAGGTGTTCAAGAGGTTGAAGTTACCTTGCGTCGGGTTGCGGAACCCGGGATCGCCGGCGATCGCCTGATTGTTGGGGATACCCGACGCTGGATTGATGTCCACGCCATTGCGGTCGTACAGGCTGTACTGCGATTGGCTCCCATACAACTGCCCCGACCCGGTGATGGCGAAGCTCTTCTGGTTGGAGAAGATGTCGTCCATCGCCAGGACGGCGACGTGCGAATAGGGGTTCCGCCCGTCGGCGGCCTGACCAACGGCGTTGATCCCGATGTTGTTGTTGTAGAAGGTCGTATTGAGCACCAACGCCATCGCCGGCGAGGTGACCACCCCATAATTCGGTCCGTCGTCGCCGGTCTGGGAGATGATCTCGACCCCCGTGGCCCGCCCCGTGTTCATGTTCGAGATCGTGTCGTTGACCAGGAAGAGCTGGGTCGGTGTCCCCTGAATCCCCCGGGTGTAGAACTGCGAGGCGGTGTAATTCAGGGCAACCTGAAGGGCACCGAACGCCGGGTGAGCGACGATCCCGCCGTCGCTGAACGACGATAGGTTGGAACTCGAGATCGTCAGCTTTTTCGGCTGGTTGTACTGATCCTGGAAGTTGTTGAGGTTGGAGAAAGTAGCTGGGTTGGCGACTCCGACCTTCTGGTTGTACGGATCGCTTTCCATCCCTGGGAAGCTCTTATCCGCGCCAAGAGCTTGGGTGTAGAGGATGCCACCCCCCTGCTGCTCGATCCGCGTCATGTAGCGGATATCCGCATTGTCGATGATGCTGCCGCTGCGAAGGTCCTGGAAGTTGGAAGTCGTCAGCGAGTTGCCGCCGTAGTAAATGACCCCGCCGTCGCCGGCTTTCGCGGGCGTCGTGTCGTTCGGGATGACCTGATTCATGGTCATGCCGTTGACGGTCGTACCGACGGTGCTATCGTGGATCGAGGTGATCGAGACCGGGACGCGGACCTGACCTGTGGACTGATTCCCGGGGATGCCCAAGATCCGGATCTGGCTGAACAACCCGTTGTCGATGTACGACTCCAACGGAGTGGGCGGATCGATGCCGTTGTCCACACCGACAATGAACCCGGCTCCCCCCGCGTACGAAGCGGCACTGTTTGGTCCGGGGGTGACGCCAGGGGTTTCGACCGGAATCGGCGGGCCGTTGTTCAACGTCTTGATGATCAACGGCAGACCGGGTGAGGCCACGATCGTGCCATCCGCCAGGACGGTCCCCGGCAAGGTGCTTTGCAACGTCAAGGTGACGTTCGGCTTGGCTGGGGTGGTCAGAGGACCGGATGGCGGGGTGATGTAGCCGAAGTCGGTGATCGGACCGACGATGATCGTGTCGCGGATCAAGTAGGTGAAGTCGGACCCGGTCCAGGTCGAATCGACAGTGACGTTGGCATCATGGAACGGCCCGAGCGAGCCGCCCTGCACACCGACGGCGTTGTAATCGTTCCGGAGGAAGGTATTGCCGTGGAGGAACGGGTCACCCGTCAAAAGCGGCCGGGTCGGATCGCCCGCCACGAGCGAGTTGGGCTGCATGTTGATCGGGACGTCCGCGTTGTCGGTGAACGTGTTGTTCGTCACCGAAATCCTGGCTCCCGTCTGGGAGGGGATCAAAGTGATCCGCTGGTTGGTCACCGCGCCGCCGATTTCCAGGGCGTGTTCCGAACCGGTCCCGCCGGCGCCGTTGATCTGGCCGCCGCCGTACCGGAAGACCGCCGAGTTCACCACGCCGACGGTACCAGGGGAGATGTTGATACCGCCCCACCGCGCGGCGATGGGAACACTTCCCGCCGTCGGTTGCTGCGAGCCAGCCCCACCGGGGAACGCGGGCAAAGCTGGGGTGGCGGTCTGGGTGACTCCAGTGACCGGGTCGGTGTAGGTGGTGGTGGCGACGTCGTCGTAAACCGAGGTGAACAGGACTTTCGCGAGGTTGGCGGAGTTGGCTCTAAAGCCCGGCGTGGATGGGTTGACGAGGTTGTTGGCGTCGTACTCGTTGATGTAGGTCGTATCGCCGACGTTGATGCTGCCGATGCCTCGGCCCGGCGCGAGCAGGCCGACGTTGATCCCGGCCCCGCGGATGAACTTGACGATTATCCCCGGGCTGATGTAGAGCCGGTCGTTGCTTGTGTTCTGGGCACCCGAAGTTTCCACCGCGAGCCGGGAGCCGACGTTCAGTGGGGTCGTCAGGATGTAGGGATAGGGATCGTCGAGGATGAAGGTCTGCGGAGCGCCGTTCAAGTCCGTCGCGGTGGTTGGCTCGGCGACGCCCGAGTCGACCTGACCACGGATATAGATCCCGTTCAAGTTGTTGTTGACGAACGTATCGCCGCGGATCAACGGTCCCGTCGCGATGTCGTCTTTGCGCAGTGAGTTGACGTCGGCGGAGAGGCCGGCCTGAGCCGAACCGACGCCAGCCAAGGCGATCGTCGAGTTGACGATGGTCGGTCGGGTGTTCTGGAGCGTGATCCCGTCGTAACCAATGCCGAACGTCTGCGGGATGTTGCCGCCCGCATACTTCTCGACGAGGAAGTTGACGAACGACAGTACCGAGTCGGCCCCTGACAAGGCGTCAGTTTGGCTAGTCCGACTCGTGGACGAGGCGAACGGACCCTTTAGCCGACCGTCGGTCGAGAAGCTGCTCGTGGTCGGGATCTGGCCGGGGAACAGGGTCGACCGGCCGTTCTGGTTGAAGTTCCGGAACAGGATGCCGCCGTAATCACCCGACGCCGGGAGTTGCGAAGCGTCGCCGTTGGTCGCGCCGCCGATCGTCGCATCTTTATAGGACGTGACGTTGACAACTTGGCCCGGATTCGGCCCCCCCTGGATTTGCAGGGCGCTACCTTGGTTCTGGACCAGGAGCGCCGCATTTCCCATCTTGAGGGTCGAGCCTTGCGCGAAGATCAGCGTCGTCAGCGCGGGGACGGCCGCGCTCCCGTCGTTGATGACAGGGTCGGCGATGCCTTGGCTGGGCGGCGGGGCCTGGAGGACGAACGGTCGCTGAGTGACGAGGCCGGTGAGCGGATCACGGGTCAGCAGCGCGGGCTGGGCGATGATCACGACCGGGGCCAGGGTCAATCGCGCCTTTTCCTGAGCGGCGAAGAAGGCCGATGGCTGGAAGGTGCCCAACCCCGACCGGTCGAAGATCGGGTTGAAGTTCACCCCCGAGTTGACAACGCTGTTGAGGTCACCCGCGTTGAGCGCGGTCGAGGTGGCTTCCGGAGCGAGCACCGGATACGGCCTGGTCGCGGTCCCATCAGGGTAGGTGCCGGGAAGTTGCGGGTTGTAGATGGCGTCGGGCCGGGCGTAGATGATGTTCCCGTTCGGGACCACCACGAACCCGGTGACGAACGCGCCCCCCGGGAGGCCGTCGCCCGAGAGGTCGGGGTTGTCGAACGCTCCGGACCCGCGGACCGAACCGTCTTTGAGCTGGTTGACGTACTTCCCGGCGCCGTTCTTGTAGCCGAGGAACTCGCCGTCGAGCTGGTTGCCGTAGATGTCGGTGATCGTCTGGGTGCCGACATTCGGCATATATACCCGGTAATAGTCGGCGGGCAGCGTCGAGCCGGCGGGCAGCGTGATCAAGAGCCGGTTCAGGTAACCGGACTGACCCGCGGTGGCCGAGGGGATCGAGTTGACGAGCTGGACGTTCACCCCGGGGACTCGCGAGTACCCGGTCGGATTGGTCAGGCCGGCGGGGGTCCCGAAGTTGCCGAAGTCGCCGTCAGGGTTCGCGCCGGTTGAGTCGGCCGACCGAGCCAACACCACTTGATTGGCCAAGACGGCGGCCGAGACGGTGGAAAGTTGGTTCGAGAAGTCGATCGTGAACGCCGTCGGGGGCGCCGGGGCACCCG
>JAABUX010007335.1_pt1 | contig 12970 bp, 13 predicted proteins | sample 5561851 | NCBI WGS metagenome assembly JAABUX01 (sample SAMN10711883, study PRJNA513361) | rock metagenome | isolation source: Antarctica rocks | place: Antarctica: Victoria Land, Richard Nunatak red sandstone | collected 2016-01-03 | reverse complement strand
GCCAGCCAAGCTCACCGCGTCGCCAACCGGTCCTTGGACCGCCTCGGGCACTGTCATCAGCACCTTGAGTCACATCCGCCCGTGGTCAGTCAATGCCTATCTAACCAGCCCTACCTGGGCAGTTACGTTCGTTATTGAAGCGTTCGGGACACGCAGGCGCACGGTGACAGCATCGGCCAGCAAATGCGGTAAAAAGAAGTTGTACCGGGTCAGGAACAAACGGCATGGGCATCCCAGGCCCGGATCATCAGGCTGGGATCATCAGGCCCGGCACATCAGGTCCAGCGGCGCAACGCGACGGCCCCCAAGGTGTTCTGACCATGAACGCCCAAGCCGTCCCGCCCCTAGCGGCCCCACCGGAGACCGCCATGCCAGTCGCCACCCACCTCGATATGCCCCTGGTGGCCCTGTCGGTGCTGATCGCCGTGCTCGCCTCGTATGGCGCGCTGGAACTCGCCGGCCGGGGGCGCGGGGCGGCACGGGAGTTCCGCCCGGTGTGGACCGGCATGGCGGCGCTGGTGATGGGCGGCGGCATCTGGGCGATGCACTTCATCGGGATGCTCGCGCTGCGGATGGACATGCCGGCCGGCTACGCCGCACGCGGCACCCTGCTGTCCCTGCTGGCGGCGGTCGGCGCGACCGGGGCGGCCTTCGCCTGGGTGTGCCGGGCCGGCGCGCGGCGGTGGGACGTGCTGCCGGCCGGTGTGCTGATGGGCGGCGGCGTTGCAGCCATGCACTACACCGGCATGGCGGCGATGCGGATGCCGGCGGAGACAGCGTATTCCTGGCCGCTGGTGGCGCTGTCGGTGGTGATCGCCGTCGCCGCGTCCACCGTGGCGCTGTGGCTGGCGCTGCGCAGCAGCGGCGTCGGGCAGCGGCTGGGCGCCGCGGCGGTGATGGGCTTCGCCGTGTACGGGATGCACTACTGCGGCATGCTCGCCGCCACATTCATTCCCCGTGCCGCCCCCGCCAGCATGGGCGCCGCCGGCCTGGACGGCATCCCGCCGGAGATGCTAGCGCTGTATGTCTCCGGCGCCACGTTCCTAATCCTGTTCCTGGCGCTGCTGGCGTCCTCGTTCGACCAGGCCCGCGTGCAGCGCGACCTGCTCGCCAGCGAGGAGCGGTTCCGCGCCGCCGCCGAGGTGGTCGGCGACATCATCTGGACCAACGACGCCCACGGCAACATGACCGGGGAGCAGCCCGACTGGTCCCGCTACACCGGCCAGACCGCCGCCCGCCTCACCGGCCGCGGCTGGGCCGAGGCCATCCATCCCGACGACCTCCCCGCCACGCTCGCCGCCTGGGAGGCGGCCGTCGCCAGCCGCCGGGTGTTCGTGCACGAGCACCGCGTGCGCCGGCACGACGGCGTCTATCGCCTGTTCGCCGTGCGTGCCGCGCCCGTGCTGGAAGGGTCGGTGCTGGACGCCTCATCGCCGGGCGCTTCCGGCACGGGCCGGGCGGGCCGCCTGCGCGAGTGGGTCGGCGTCCATGAGGACATCACCGACCGCCGCCTGGCCGAGGACGACCTGCGCGCCGCCCGCGACGCCGCCGAGGACGCCAACCGCGCCAAAAGCCAATTCCTGGCCAACATGAGCCACGAGCTGCGCACGCCGCTGTCCGCCATCATCGGCTACAGCGAGATGCTGGAGGAGGAGATCTCGGACACCGGGGACCCCGCGGGCCTGCTGCCCGACATGGCCAAGGTGAAAAGCAACGCCCGCCACCTGCTGGGCCTGATCAACGACGTGCTGGACCTGTCGAAGATCGAGAGCGGCAAGATGGAGGTCTATGCCGAGGACTTCGACGTGGCCGGGCTGGTGCAGGACGTGTCCGCGACGGCGCAGGCCCTGGTGGACAAGCGCGGCAACACCCTGGCGGTGGAGCTGGCCCCCGACCTGGGCCGGATGCACCAGGACGTGACCAAGCTGCGGCAGATGCTGCTCAATCTGCTGAGCAACGCCGCCAAGTTCACCGAGCGGGGCGCCATCACCCTGGCCGCCTCACGCGCCGGCGGCGAGGTGCAGTTCCGCGTGTCCGACACCGGCATCGGCATGACGGCGGAGCAGTTGGACAAGCTGTTCCAGCGGTTCCAGCAGGCCGACGCCTCCACCACCCGGCGGTTCGGCGGCACCGGGCTCGGGTTGTCGATCACCAAGGCGTTCAGCTCAATGCTGGGCGGCACGGTGGCGGTGGACAGCGTGCCGGGCCGCGGGACCAGCTTCACCCTGCGCCTGCCCGCCGCCTGGCAGCCGCCCCAGGCCGACCTGCCCGACGCGGACGCACCCGGGGCCGAGACCCCGGCCGCCGGCTCGGTCCCCATCCTGGTCATCGACGACGACCCGGCTGTGCTGGACCTCATCACGCGTTTCCTGCAACGCGAGGGCTTCGCCGTGCGGACTGCGCTTGATGGCGAGACCGGCCTGCGCCTGGCCGCCGAGCTGCGTCCCAGCGCCATCCTGCTCGACATCATGATGCCGCGCGTGGACGGCTGGGCCGTGCTGTCCCGCCTCAAGGCCGACCCGGCGCTGTCGTCCATTCCCGTCGTGGTGGTCAGCTTCGTGGACGAGCGCGGCCTCGGCTACTCGCTTGGCGCCGCTGATTACCTGGTGAAGCCCGTCGAGTGGGACCGCTTGAGGCAGGCGCTTGAGGCATTGGCGCCGGAGAGCCGAGGCGACGTGCTGGTGGTGGATGACGACGAGGGTACGCGCGACCGCCTGCGCAGCATGCTGAACCGGGCCGGCTGGTCGGTGCAGGTGGCTGCGGACCACCGCAGGCCGCGCTGCAGAAGGTTGCTGCCGCGCGGCCTGCGGTGGTCCTGCTGGACATGATGATGCCGGGCATGGACGGGTTCGCTGTGCTGAGGGAGCTGCGCAACAACGCCGATTGGGCCGGCATTCCGGTGGTGGTGGTGACGGCGATGGACATGACCCGGGCGGACCGTGAGCGGCTCGGACCGCAGGCGGCGCTGATCCGCAAGGACAGCGCCGACATGCGCGACCTGCTGGCCGAGGTGCGCCGCGCCGCCGGGCACACGCCGACGCTGGCGCCCGCCCCGGCCAACAGCGCCGAGCGCGAGGCGGAGGAGCTGGAGGTCGCCGAGGCCCGGCGGCGAGTCTGAGCGAGGTTGCGCAGCCTGGAACAGGGATGCTGTTCGGGGCGACCAGGCTGTGCGAACCTAAAGAGGTTTGCTCAGCCGTCCCGGTCCCCGGCTGCCGTCCCGGCGCGTGCCAATTCCGCAGCCGCCCGCCCCACCCCGGCAGCGCGCGCCAGCCGCCAGCACGCCAGCCCGGCCAGCCCGATCAGCAGTTCCCGCACCCGCTTGACCAGCGACAGCGACAGCGCCGCCACCCCTGGCAGGCCGACGGCGGCGGCGGCCAGGACGAAGCCGCCCTCCTGGATGGCCAGCGCGCCCGGCACGGCGAACCCCGCGCTGCGCGCCGCCATGGCCAGGCTTTCGACCACGAACGCCTGCCCCGGCGAGGCGTCCACCCCAAGCGCCTGCAGCACGAGCCAGGTCTCTCCGGCGCCCAGCGCCCAGGCGGCCCCCTGCAGGCAGAAGGCGAGCAGCAAGCGGCGCGGCCGGCGGTAGATGGCGAGCGCCGCGGCCTCCAGCCCGTCCAGGCCGCCGCCGGGCCGCCCGGAGCCTGGGGACGGTCCCAAAGCAGGCCAACGCCGCCCGATGCTGCGGACCACCGCCTCCAGCAGCCGCAGGCCGCCGAAGCGTTGCGCCAGCGCCATGCTGCCAGCGGCCAACGCCGCCAGGCCCAGGCTGCCGCACCAGAGCCAGGCGGTCCCGGTCCCGGCCAGCGCCGCCAGCAGCACGCAGCCCGCCCCCAGGAAGGCGAGCTGCGCGCACACCTCCACCGTCACGTCCACCACCATGCCCGCCGCCGCCATGGCAGTTGGGATGCCCGCCCGGGTCATGACCTGCGCGGCGATAACCTCCCCGCCGACATGCGCCAGCGGCAGCAGGGTATTCAGCCCCTCGCGCATCAGCCGCAGCCGGAAGAAGCCTGGCAGGCCGATGGGGGACCGCACCACCAGGACGCGCCAGCCGAGGGCGGAGAGCAGCAACTGCACCAGGTGCACGGCCAAGGCCGCCGGGACGGTCCACAGCGCCTGCACGGCGCCCGATCCTGCCTGGGCCAAGTCGCCCCAGACACCGGCGGCCAGCCAGCCCGCACAGCCCAAGCCTCCGGCCCCCGCGGCAGCCGCCAGCAGCCTGCGCCCGCTCGGCCGTTTAAGGTGCCGGCTGCGCCAGCCTGGCATCTTCCAGGGTAGAAGCCGCCAAATTCGCATCCGCCGACTTAGCATCCCTTGGCTTGAGCAGGGTAGCCAGGAAGAACGACCGGCGATGGTGGCCCGTCACCGACAGGTGCGGCGACCAGGTGAAGGCATCGTGGATGCGCCGGGTCAGCCGCGAATCGGCGTCGGCTGCAAAGAAGAAGTGGTTGGCCAGCAACAGGGTGCCGCCCGGCGCCAGCAGCCGCGCCAGCCGCGCGCTGAGCGCCTTGAGCAGGTCGTCGCCCAGCGGGGACAGGTAGTACAGGGTGTCCGCGACCACGACGAGGTCGAAGGTCGCGTCCAGGCTGGCGGGCAGGTCGAGGATGTCGCCCTGCTCGAAGTTGAGATTGGCGATGCCCTCTGCCCGCTCCCGCGCGTGCCCGACCGCCGCCACCGCGACATCTAACCCCAGCACCGCGTCCGACCGCCGGGCCAGGTGCTGGGACAGCAGGCCGAGGCCGCAGCCGAGGTCGAGCGTGCGCCCGAACCGCCCGGCCGGCAGCAGCGCCATGATCTGCTCGTACTTCAGACGCTGATAGCGGTAGCGCGGGGCAGCGGACCGCCAGGGGTCGCGGGACCGGGTGTACGCTTCCTCGAACGCCGCACGGGCGCCGGACTGGGCGCGGGTCCGCTCGATGGCGGCGTCGGTGCGGGCGCTCACCAGGAACAGGCCGAAGTCCCGCGGCAGGATGAACATCGGATGGGCGAGAATGCGTCTGAAGAAGCTGGCCACCGGGACGGTCCAAGGCGGGATACGGCGGGTTGGGAGGGTGTTCGGAGCCATCGACATGCAAGCCTCTCCTGGTGACGGGCACTGATCGGCGATGTCGTCTATCAGCGGTCCCATCCGGACGAGAACCCAGCGCTGACGTACGGTAACGTACTATATCATGCCGTGAGGCTGCGGTTCCGTCTAGCTGGGCAGTTTGCTGAGGAGCTAGGCGCCGGGCCAGCCCTGCGGCCGGGGCAGCAGCGTGATCCCTGGCATAACCGCCATCCGCGCCACCCAGGCGGCGATGCCCGGCCATGCGGCAAGGTCGAACCCGGCCTCGTCGGCGCGGTGGGTGTAGGCGAACAGCGCCAGGTCGGCAACGCTGGGGCCGCCGCCCGCTAGCCAGTGCTGGGCAATGAGCCGCCGCTCCATCGCGTCCAGCGCCTGCGCGCCCCGGGCGCTGCAGTCGGCCAGGCGGTCCGGGTGCAGGTGCGCCTCCCGCCGCCAGGCGCGGATGTTGCGTGCGACGGCGATGTAGGGTTCGTGGCTGTACTGCTCGAAGAACAGCCACTCGTGGATGCGGGTGCGCGGCAGGCCGGGCGGCGGCAGCCAGGGCGTTCCCTCGGCGAAGTGCAGGAGGATGGCGTTGCTTTCGGTCAGCACCTCGCCGCCGTCCAGCACCACGGCCGGCACCTTGCCGACGGGGTTGACGGCCAGGTACTCGGGCGTGCGGGTGGCGCCGGCGTTGCTGTCGGTCTCCTGCCATTCGAAGCCATGGCCGGTGAGGCGCAGGATGGTGGCCGCCTTCCAGCAGTTGCCGGAGGTGGGCATGCCGTAAAGGCGCATGGGCGGACCTTGGCGGGTTGAGGTCCCAGCATAGCCCGGCGCCCGGCAGGATGGAACGCCTTTTGCCGTCCTGCCCCGACACCGCCGCCCTCTACCTAGCCTGGGCGTTCCCAGGGCTTGTAGGATCTAGAAGCACCGTTCACTATGCGGGCAACTATAACATCACAGGGAAACGCCATGATCCGTCCGCTTATCGCCGCCCTCGGCACGTTCGTATTTGCCGGGGCCGTGCTCGCCGCGGCGCAGCCAGCCCTCGCGCTGGAGGTGCAGGAGACGGTGGTGACGGCGGCGCCCCCGGCGAAGGTCTGGGCCACGATGGGCAAGTTCGACGGCATCGTGAACTGGCTGCGGGGCGTGGCGAGCAGCCCGGCCGACAAGGGCAACGCGGTCGGCTCGGTGCGGACGATCACCCTGAAGGCGCCGGGTGACCCGAAGGTGGTGGAGCGGCTGACCGCCATCGCCCCCGACAGCCTCAGCTACGTGATCCTGCAGGTCGATCCGAAGGTGCTGCCGGTGAAGGACTACGCCTCGACGATGAGCGTCGCGCCGTCCGGCAGCGGGTCGCTCGTCACCTGGCGCGGCACGTTCCAGCCCGCGGGGGGCGCGGATGATGCGACGGCGTCAAAGGCGATCCACGGCCTGTACCGGAGCGGGCTGGACAACGTGAAGGCGATGATGGGGCAATAGCCGGCCGCCGCTGCTCCCTCTCCGTCCGGGAGAGGGAGCAGCCAGGCGATAAGCTCCCGCTTGCCGCCCCGGTTGGCGTGGGGGATACAGGAGGTCGCCTCCCAGCAGATTGCGCGCCCTTATGAACGACGTTCCCGCCCCCGACGCCCCCGCCCCAGACGCTCCCGCCTATAATTTCGCCCAGGCCGAGCCGCATTGGCAGGCCGCCTGGGACGCCGCCGGCTGCTCCCAGGTCGCCGACCTGCCCGGCGACGGCAAGCCGAAGTACTACGTGCTGGAGATGTTCCCCTACCCCAGCGGCAAGATCCACATGGGGCACGTCCGCAACTACACGCTCGGCGACGTGGTGGCCCGCTACAAGCGCGCCCGCGGCTACTCGGTGCTGCACCCGATGGGCTGGGACGCCTTCGGCCTGCCGGCGGAGAACGCGGCGCGCGACCGGGGGGTGCATCCGGCCGAATGGACCTACGCCAACATCGCCGCCATGCGGGCGGAGCTGAAGCGCATGGGCCTGTCGCTCGACTGGTCGCGTGAGTTCGCCACCTGCGACCCCGAGTACTACGGCCAGCAGCAGCGGCTATTCCTGCGGCTGATGGCCAACGGTCTGGCGGAACGCAAGCTGAGCTGGGTCAACTGGGACCCGGTGGACGGCACTGTGCTAGCCAACGAGCAGGTGATCGACGGCCGCGGCTGGCGGTCGGGGGCGCCGGTGGAGAAGCGGCAGCTCAGCCAGTGGTTCCTGCGCATCACGCAGTTCGCGCCGGAGCTGCTGGCGGCGCTGGACGGGCTGGACCGCTGGCCGGAGCGGGTGCGGACCATGCAGGCCCGCTGGATCGGCCGCAGCGAGGGCGCGCGGGTGCGCTTCCCGCTGATCCAGCCAGCCGGGGCGGAGACGCACGTGGAGGTGTTCACCACCCGGCCCGATACCTTGTTCGGCATGTCGTTCATCGCCCTGGCGCCCGAGCACCCGGTGTCCGCCCACGCCGCCGCAGGCGACCCGGCGGCGGCGGCGTTCATCGCGCAGTGCCGCAGCCTCGGCACCAGCGAGGCCGCGATCGAGACGGCGGAGAAGCAAGGCTACGACACCGGCCTGCGCGTGGCGCATCCGTTCCTGCCGGGCGTCACGTTTCCGGTGTGGATCGCCAACTTCGTGCTGATGGAGTATGGCACCGGCGCCATCTTCGGCTGCCCGGCCGGCGACCAGCGGGACCTGGATTTCGCCCATAAGTACGACCTGCCCACGCCCGCCGTGGTGCTGCCGCCAGGGGAGGACGCCGCCACATTCGCCGTTGGCGCCACAGCCTATGACGGTCCCGGCGCCATGATCCACTCGAGTTTCCTGGACGGCCTGGACAGCACGGCGGCCAAGCGCTCCGTCATCGACGCCCTGGAGCGCGACGGCTCCGGCACAGGGGTGGTGAACTGGCGGCTGCGCGATTGGGGTGTCAGCCGGCAACGCTACTGGGGCTGCCCGATCCCGGTCATCCACTGCGCGGCGTGCGGCGCAGTCCCGGTGCCGGATGCCGACCTGCCGGTGCGGCTGCCGGAGGATGTCACGTTCGACCGGCCGGGCAACCCGCTTGACCACCACCCCACCTGGTCGCAGGTCGCCTGCCCCACCTGCGGCGGCCCGGCCCGGCGCGAGACCGACACCTTCGACACCTTCGTGGACAGCAGTTGGTACTTCGCCCGCTTCTGCTCGCCGCACGCCAGCACGCCGCTGGTGCGGGACGCGGTGGACCACTGGATGCCGGTCGATCAGTACATCGGCGGCATCGAGCACGCGATCCTGCACCTGCTGTACTCCCGCTTCTTCACCCGCGCCCTGCAGGCCACCGGGGAGGCCGGCGTGGCCGAGCCGTTCCGCGGCCTGTTCACCCAGGGCATGGTGACGCACGAAAGCTACAAGGACGAGGCCGGCGGCTGGCTGTATCCGGAGGAGGTGGAGCGGCGCCCGGACGGCACCGCGACGCAGCGCGCGACCGGCCGCCCGGTGCTGGTCGGGCGCGGCGAGAAGATGTCGAAAAGCAAGCACAACACCGTTGATCCCGGCGCGATCATCGACCGCTACGGCGCTGACACCGCGCGCTGGTTCGTGCTGTCGGACAATCCGCCGGAGCGCGACATCGAGTGGACGGAGGCGGGCATTGCCGGGGCTTCGCGATTTGTGCAGCGGGTATTTCGGTTGTCGCAGGCGGTCGCCGCCACGGCCCAGGCTGCGGCAGAGGCCGGGCCGGCGAGCTTCGCCCCGACCGCGATGGCGCTGCGCCGCACCGCCCACCGCACCATCGCGGCGGTGACGGACGCCTTGGAGAGCTTCGCCTTCAACGTCGCCGTGGCCCGGCTGCACGAGCTGACCTCCGCCCTGCAGGAGGCCGAGCGCGCCGCCCCCTCCGAGGGCCTGGATTGGGCGCGGCGGGAGGCGGTGGGCATCCTGGCGCACCTGCTGGCCCCCATGGCGCCGCACCTGGCCGAGAGCGTGCAGCACCTGCTGGACCCCGGCGCCGCGCTGGTGTGCACCCAGGCCTGGCCCGTTGCCGACCCGGCGCTGGTGGCGGTGGACCAGGTGACGGTCGCGGTGCAGGTTGGCGGCAAGCTGCGCGCCACCCTCACGCTGCCGCCGGGCGCCGATGCCGCCACCGCCATCGCCGCCGCCGAGGCGGAGCCGGCCGTGGCGCGGCTGCTGGACGGGCGCCGGGTGGTGAAGCGCATCCACGTGCCCGACCGCATCGTGAATTTCGTGGTGGCGGGCTAGGATGCGCCGCCGGGCCTTGCTGCTGGGGGGGGCGGTTTCGGGGTGCGGCTTCCATCCGCTGTATGCGCCGACCAGCTTCGGCACGCCCGGCCCGGCGGCGGCGGAGATGGCGGCCATCTATGTCCCGCCGATCGCCGAGCGGACGGGCCAGTTGATCCGCCAGGCGCTGCAGCAGCGGTTCGAGGGCACGGGCGCCGGCACGGCCAAACGGTATGAGCTGCTGGTGACCTACGGCGTCGCCGCCGATGGCCAGGCGATCCAGCGGGACAGCTCCACGACGCGCATCCGGCTGGTCGGCAGCGCGATCTTCAACCTGCGGGAGATGTCGCTGGCGAAGAAGCCGCTGACGCTGGGGACGGCGCGGGTGCTGGACGGCTACAACATCCTGAACCAGCAGTACTTCGCCGCCAGCCTGGAGAACGATTCCGCGCAGGAGCGGATCGCGCAGTCGCTGGCCGACCAGATCACCCTGAAGCTGGGCATCTACTTCAAGCAGGCTGCCGCGCCGGCATGATGACCCGCGTGGCGGTGGGGCGGCGTCATCGCGGGCCGGCTTGGCGCGGCGACCCAGGGAGGCTGGTGCAGTCCTTGCGGCTGCTGGATTGTCGCGTCGCAAGCGCTCCTCGCGACGACGGCTGGGCAACGACGGCCGGGCGATGAGGGCGGGGCAATGACGGCGGGGGATGGGAGGGCTGCTTGAAGCTTGATGCCCGCCGCCTGCCGGCCTTCCTGCGCGACCCCGGCGCGGCCCGCGCGGTGCTGCTGCACGGGGACGACGAGGGCATGGTGCGCCATCGTGCCGGGCAGCTCACCCAGGCCGTGGTGGGGGCCCGCGACGACCCGTTCCGCGTCGCTTGGCTGTCGCGGGAGGACCACCAGCGCCTGTCCGAGGAGGCGTCCGCCATCGCCATGATGGGGGGACGGCGGGTGATCCGGGTGCGGGACGCCGGGGACGGCCTGGCCCCGGCGGTGAAGGCGGTGCTGGACGGTCCCGGCGACAGCCTGGTGGTGCTGGAGGCCGGCGCGCTGCCGGGCCGCAGCAAGCTGCGCGCGCTGCTGGAGGCCGCGCCGAACGGCGCCGCGCTGGCGTGCTATCCCGAGGACGGCAAGGCGCTGCGGGACGCCATCGAGGGCGGGCTGCAGCAGGCCGGGCTGCGGCTGGACGCGGACGCGATGGAGTGGCTGCTGGACCACGTGGGCGCCGACCGCGGGGCCACCCGGGGCGAGGTGGAGAAGCTGGTGCTGTATGCCGGTGAGGAGAGGACGGTCAGCCTGGATGCGGTGCGCGCCTGCGTCGGCGACCAGGCGGCGGTGTCGTTCGACGACGCGGTGTTCGCCGCCACCCTGGGCGACGCGGCGCTGGCGGACAGGTCCATCGAGCGTACGCTGGCCGAGGGCATGGCGCCGGTGGCGGTGGTGCGGGGGGTGCTGGGGCACCTGGCGCGGCTGCACCTGGCGCGGGGGCACATGGCGGCGGGGATGTCGGCGGGGGATGCGGTGCGGGCGCTGCGGCCGCCGGTGTTCTTCAAGCGGGTGGCGGATTTCACGCAGTCGGCGCAGGCGTGGGACGCCGGGCGGCTGCTGCAGGCGATGAACGAGGCGCGCCGGGTGGAGCTGGCGTGCAAGCAGACCGGGGCGCCGGATGCGCTGCTGGTACGGCGGCTGGTGATGGGGCTGGCGCGGCAGGCGGCGGCGGGGCGGCGGGCGGGCCGGTGACGCCGTGGGCATTGCGCTTGGGGGGGCCGGGGGCTTCTGCTGGGCCTGGTTTTGGAAAGGTCTATATGAGTAGGCCGGCGGGTCAATGTGAGTGAACGGGCAGGTGGGATGGCGTGTCCGGGAGCTAATCGAGGTCGTCGAGGGGCGCTGGGCAGGAGGGAGCCATGCCGGACGGGTTGTATGAGCACGATGCTTTGGCCTGGGCCGAGCAGCAGGCCACCTTGCTGCGCCGCTTGGCGGCGGGCGAGCGGGTCAACGACGCCGTGGACTGGCCCAACGTGATCGAGGAGCTGCAGGACGTGGGACTGTCCGAGCTGCGGTCCTGCCAGAGCGTGCTGCTGCAGGCGATGACCCACCTGCTCAAGCTGCGCGCCTGGCCCGGCAGCCGGTCGGCCGCGCACTGGCGTGGGGAGGCCGGGGTGTTCCTGGACGACGCCGGGCAGCGGTTCACGCCGTCCATGCGGCAGCGGGTCGGGTTGGACGGGCTGTATGCCAAGGCGCTGCGCCGGGCGCGGGAGGCCACGGATGATGCCGGCGCCCCGCGGCCCCTGCCCGATGCGTGCCCGTTCGGGCTGGATGAGCTGCTGGCCGGGGACCTGGTGGAGCTGACGGCCACCCAGCAGCGCTGGTCAACACCGTGATTACGGCCTGGTGGCGCAAGGAGGATGACGCCTTCGGGCGATGCAACGGGAGATGCAGACGCTAAAGGTCGGTCGGCGTACCCGACTGAAAGCAGCCGCGGTGGAGGTGCAGGCGGTGCCGCCACCGAAACCGCCAAGACGGGCCAAAGCGTCTGCTGGGCAAGGTCACCGGCTCGACCTAGTGGACACCATCGAGAGAAAAAGGCCATGAGCGACCGACCGGAGGCCGTGACGCTGGACCTTCTCGGTCGGCTGGTCCGGGAGATTCAGGCCGAGCAGCGTGCGACGCGCGAGCAGCGGCGCGAGGAGGTTAGCGTGCTGCGCGCCCTGGTGGACCGGGTGATGGTCCGCATAGACCGGAACATCGCCGAGCTGCGGTCGGACGCTGCTGAATGAGCGCCTTGTTGTTTCAGGGAACCAAGGCTGGCGATGCCCTGCCCACCAAGGAGGGTCATCCGTGCCGACCGTGCTTCGCACCCAGGGCTTCCGGTTCTACTTCTGGAGCCGGGAGCCGAACGAGCCGCCGCGCGTCCACATGGACCGGGCGGGCGCTTCGGCCAAGGTATGGCTGCAGCCGGTCGCGCTGGCCAGCAACGCGGGCTACCCGGCCCGCGAGCTGGGCGTCATCCTGGTCCTGGTCCGCGAGCGTCAAACCGAGTTGTTGGAGGCATGGCATGAGTTCTTCGGCACAAGCTAACGGAGCGGACATCCGGGTCCTCGACGTGTCGGTCAGCGAGGACGAGCTGACGGTGGCGCTGATGGACGGGCGCACCATCATCGTGCCCGTGGCCTGGTATCCCCGCTTGGCGGCGGGCACGCCCGAGCAGCGGGCGCATTGGGAGCTGGCCGGCGCCGGTTATGGCATTCACTGGCCTGAGTTGGATGAAGACCTGAACACGGAAGGGTTGCTGGCCGGGGCACGGGCGCCGCGGGGATCGGCGTCGTGGCGCTCGCCGCTGCTGGATGACAGCACAGCGTGATACGCCTGCACCACCGTTTTCCGCAACGATCTTGCCAAGTCTCTGCGCTCCTCCGGACGCCCCGCAGCGGGCACAATTACTGCTTTCGGCCAAGTCCCCGCGCCTGGCCGGCGCCGGGCGCTCCGCCGGGACTGCCGCGCCGCTTCCCCGCGACTGCGCCCTCCTTTCCATAGTGCACATTCGGCGTTGCTGCGGTGCAGCATAAGTGCTGATATTCATTTCTTGTAACTGCCCAGGTAGGGCTGGTTAGATAGGCATTGACTGACCACGGGCGGATGTGACTCAAGGTGCTGATGACAGTGCCCGAGGCGGTCCAAGGACCGGTTGGCGACGCGGTGAGCTTGGCTGG
>JAABUX010007334.1_pt1 | contig 12970 bp, 13 predicted proteins | sample 5561851 | NCBI WGS metagenome assembly JAABUX01 (sample SAMN10711883, study PRJNA513361) | rock metagenome | isolation source: Antarctica rocks | place: Antarctica: Victoria Land, Richard Nunatak red sandstone | collected 2016-01-03 | reverse complement strand
TTTAAAAATCTTATGATAAAAGGTTTTTTAATTGCTGCATTTAATGAGGAGCAATCCCTTAACTGATAAACAGAAGGAATTCAAGTTAGTAAGTTTGGAGCTTCACTACATATTTACCACTACCAAATTGATTTATTACTTTATTATAACAAAAAAATTAATTTTTGGAGAGGTCTTATGGTGTATTGGGGCTCCGGCTACAGCCTCTACAACCTAGCCACGTCTAATAAGCTCTACGGATTCACAATTTCCAGATAGAGGGCGGGTAGTGTTTTGAACCTCTAAGACCATAACCGCAAGTTTGGTCTTAGAGGTTCAATCTGGCCCACTCGCAGAAGATAAGCTCAGTTTTTGGGCAGTCCTTAAGATTTGCCCAGCCAGGATTGCTGCCCCAAAACCATTATCAATGCTGCTCATTCTAAAATGGCTATTAAGCACTGAGGGTAAAGGCAAAATGGTCGAAACCATCAATCAACGACAACTTTACGAACAGGACTTTGTGGCATGGTGCGACGATACGATTGCCAAGCTCAAAGCAGGTCATCTTAGTGACATTGACATCGAGGGTTTGATTGAGGAAATTGAGGGCTTGGCAGGACGCGATCGCCGGGAATTAGAAAGCCGCTTAGAAGTATTGCTATACCACCTCTTGAAGCGACTGTATGTTGAATCGCCAAACGATTATCGCGGCTGGGAGTTAACTATCCGAGAGCAACGAAGACAACTCCAAAAGCTACTCAAGCAATCACCCAGCCTGCGAAATCACGTAATTAATGTATTTCCTGAAACTTGGAAAACTGCCTTGTCAGACGCGCGAGAAGATTATCCCAATAACCAGTTTCCCGACGAGTGGGCATTCAGCACCAAGATTGATGCGTTCTTAACTGAGAGATTTTGGTAAAGCGAATGCTCAAGAATTCTCTTGGGAAGAATTATGTTTCACTGCTTGGGTCAGTTCATGTTTAAAGTCTCGTACTGGGTCACCTAGCTTGCGTACATTCGCGGCAAACTCTAGCAAGATACCATCAGGGTCGAAGAAATAAAATGAGGAAATGAATGTACTTTCGTCTAGCTCAGGCACATAACCAGCCGGAACATCTGCATGGTGTAAAATCGGCGTAACTTCAACGCCCTTGGCTATCAGGTTGGCTCTGTACTCTTCAACCTTGTCCAGTGAAATATTGAATGAGACATGGTTCATCGAGCCATGTGCAGTGACAATATTGCCAGTTTGCAAGCCATCCAGTGCTACAGAGGCGATGCCTGGTGCCGCTTCCGGTGCTTGGGTGAACCAGAAGAAAGCTAAAGCATCGCCATTACCAATGTCAAAAAAAAAGTGCTTTCCGCCACCTGGTAGCTCAATAGTTTTGAGCAAAGAAAGGCCAAGGGTGTTGCTGTAGAAGTCTACAGTACGTGCCATATCTTTGCAGACTAAGGCGAGGTGGTTGATTCCCTGTAGTTGAAATTCTTTCATGTTGTTCTCCGGCTTTGGCGTTGTGCTCAACTTGTTCAATACAGTCCCAAATATCTAGAGTACCAAACGGCTCCTGGAGAATTCGCTGCTGAATTGCTTTTTCCAGGTCTAACCACTATATGGTATAATAGCAAAGATTCAAATCGACCCCAAGCCGAAATTGGCTCGAACCCCTACATTATCTTTTGACCGAGGAACTCTGATTCTGCATCCACCGCCTAGGGGGAAAACCTGGGTGGATTACGCTACCTGGGATGACAGAGTGGAGAAGTTTCGGATTAGGGCTATCCACTACCGCTACCTAGTGGAAGCGCTGCAAGCAGAGGGGTCTAACTTTATTGACGAGGCAAAGGGATTTGAGCCACTTGAACTCGTCCCCAGCTTGGAGATGGAACCCTACCCCCATCAAAGTCAGGCGTTGATGGCTTGGAAACAGGCGGGACGTCGAGGGGTGGTGGTTCTGCCTACAGCAGCTGGTAAGACTTATCTAGCCCAGCTGGCTATGCAAGCCACGCCTCGCAGTACCCTGATTGTGGTGCCAACTCTGGATTTGATGCACCAGTGGTATGCACACCTTAAGGCGGCTTTTCCAGATGCTGAAGTGGGGTTGCTTGGAGGTGGTTCACGCGATCGCACTTCCATCCTCGTCGCTACCTACAACAGTGCCGCTATCCATGCCGAAGCACTGGGAAATCGCTATGCTCTATTAGTCTTTGATGAGTGTCACCACTTGCCCACGGACTTTAACCGCGTGATTGCCGAGTATGCGATCGCACCTTATCGCCTGGGACTAACAGCAACACCTGAGCGCTCCGATGGGCGTGATGCTGACCTTTGTGTTCTTATTGGTTCGGAGGTATATCGCAAAACAGCTGAAGAATTGGCTGGGAAGGCACTGGCTGAGCATGAGGTGGTTCAGATTAAAGTCCGCCTGGGACAACAAGAGCGCGATCGCTACAACCAGCTCATACAACTTCGCAACGACTTTTTACGAGAATCAAAGATTTCTCTGGGCAGTATTCAAGGTTGGCAGCGGTTTGTTCAAGTCAGTGCGCGATCTGCGGTAGGACGCCGAGCAATGCTAGCCCACCGGGAAGCCAAGGAAATTGCTTTGGGTACAGATGGCAAGCTGCGGATTCTTGCCAACTTGCTCACTCAACACTATACAGAACGCACCCTCATCTTTACCGCTGACAACGCCACGGTTTACCGCATTTCTCAAGAGTTCCTGATTCCAGCGATTACCCATCAAACACCAGTTAAAGAACGCCACGAGATTTTGACCCGTTTTCGTGAGGGTGAATACAAAACTCTTGTGGCTTCTCACGTATTGAATGAGGGTGTGGATGTGCCCGCTGCTAGTGTGGCGATTATCCTATCTGGCACTGGTTCGGCGCGAGAGTATATTCAGCGATTGGGGCGGATTCTGCGTAAGGGGAAGGAGAAAAATAAACTTGCTCGGCTGTATGAGGTGGTGGCAGAGGATACTAGTGAGGAAGGTACTTCCCAGCGGCGGCGAGGATTGGAGAAGAAAGGGGGAGCTCTCGTGCAGGGGGGCTATCGTGCAGAGGAGGAGAAAAAAGGGCGGCAGTTAGAGATTGTGCCGTCTCAACCAATTTATGGGGTGAATAGTAATGTTACTCAGCGAGCTGCTGAACCAGGGGTAAAATGGGGAGAAGATCAGATCCCTGATGACAACCCCTAAGCTTTAAAACTCAAAATTGATCTCATGCTACCTACCGATCTGCTGATGCATCGGCAAAATGGCGAGACGATCGTCCCGAAGAGACTAACGATTGATGCGGGGAATCTGGCGATCGCAACCGAACTGATTACTTGCTTTGAGGACGGTCGAGGTGCGACTCAGGGAGAGATTGACCGCCAGTTGCAGGAATTGGAAGGTGATAGCCCAGATTACCGTCTTAAGCGGGGGCTAGCCCACATCCTCCGTAGCAGCTGTTGTACCTTCGAGGTCGTTAGTCCTTTGGAACCTACTCTGTTGCGGGAGCGTGTGTTTGCTCTATCTGCTTTAGAGGTTCCCAGTCCCCAACAGAGTAGGCAAACACTTAGTATCTTAGCCGACCAGCTCAGCCACGAACTAGAGCGGGAAGTTATGCCGGAGCAGATTCGGACGAGTCTTTATGCAGATTTAGCCGAGAATCGCATCCTGACCCAGTTTGACGCCCCGTCGCCGTCAGACTTACTGCACCGCTACAATCTGTCGCAGGTGCAGGGCGTTTTCTACCGCGCTAGTCACCTTACCTTGAATGCCCATCGCAATGTTCCTGGTGAGTATAAGCTTTTATTTCGCTATCTGAAATTATTTCAACTGATGGCCTACATAGAGGGTGATGCAGACCATGGCTTCACTATTACCATAGATGGCCCCACAAGTCTGTTTAGTCCGAGTACCCGTTATGGTCTGGCGATCGCTAAGCTACTCCCAGCCTTATTGCACGTTACCAAATGGAGCCTCAGTGCCACGCTCCAGACCCGCGACTTCTACACGAACACCTGGAAAACCGGACGGTTCAGCCTCAACTCGGATTGTGGCTTGGTATCCCACTATCCACCTGGCAAGCCTTATGACAGTATGCTGGAGGCGTCTTTTGCAGACCGTTGGGACTCGCTGAAAACGGACTGGGTGTTAGAGCGGGAAGTTGACCTCATCCCTATCCCCGGTAGTGTGATGATTCCAGATTTTCGCCTGGTGCATCCGGATGGGCGCACGTTCTTACTAGAAATTGTAGGCTACTGGCGACCGGAATATTTGCAAAAGAAATTCGCCCAGGTGCGCCGCGCTGAGTGCGATAACTTGATTTTGGCAATTTCGGAGCGATTGAATTTGGAGAAAGCCGGGGTAAAGGTGAGCGATGTCCCGGCAAGGATTGTGTGGTTTAAGGATAAGTTGTTGCCTAAAGTAGTGTTAGCATTGATTGAATCATAGGGGACTCTTGGTAATACTGGAGCTGACGAGACCGAGATTTATTACTGGTACGAGCACTTATAATCCAGGCATACCAATATAACCTGGAAGTTGCTTAATCTGCTCAATCCAACTCAACACATGGGGATAACCCTCCAGAGAAATCTTCCCATCCGGCGCTAGCCCGACATAGGGGAAGCAAGCCACATCTGCAATCGTGGGGCGATCAAGTTCGAGCCAATTCCGCTCCTGCAAGTGTTCGTCCAGAATCTGGAGGATCTTATGTGCTTTCTGCTGCGCTAGCTCCAGGTCTATCTGCGCGTTGAAAAGGAAATGTAATCTGGCGGCGGCAAGACCGTGTTGGATCTCGTTAGCCGCAGTGGACAACCACTGCACTACTTTACTCATCGGCTCAGCTTCTATAGGGAGCCAGTCTTCACCGCCATAGCGCCGTGCAAGATATACCAGAATTGCTTGGGCATCCCGAATCACCACTTCACCATCACTGAGAACTGGTACTTGTCCAAGCGGGTTCAACTTTAGAAATTGTGGAGATTTCTGCTCACCTCCGGGCAGGTTAACAGGCACAAGCTCATGTTCTAACCCAAGCAGTGAGAGCATTAGCCGTCCTTTATGACAATTCCCCGATAACTCGACATTGTACAGCTTGATCATTATCCGCTCCTTTAATTTCTCTATGATTGTAGGCTCTCAAATCCACAAGCGCGCATAAATATAAGCGATGGTTTCATCAATGACTTCTCGCACACCTTCGCTAGAAGTCCACCAGTGGTTTGGTTCATAATCTAGCGTCTTTGCGGCAATTACACCGATTTTAATTTTTGGAGAAAGTACTTTTTTGAACAGCAGCCAGCTCCTACGGGCATGAACGTCAAACGTATAAAGATTGATTGATTCTAGCTTTAAATCTAAAGTTGATAACCACTGATGAAATGCGACAGCAGATGCATAGGTACGGTCTTTGATAACTCCAGGTGCAGGAACGGCTACCACCTTTTCTTTTTCCAAACCCAGTGCCTTCAAACTTGCTGCCGAAAATTCAGCAGAGCTCTTGTATTCAGCCAGATAGAACCCTTTTTGCAAGGGGCCTCCCGTAGTAATTATTTGGCGATAGTTACCGTTTTTAAATTCAGTGATGGCCTGTTTTAGTGCGTAGTCTGGTACCCATCCTTCAACGACCAAAAAATCAGCCTTGAGCGGGGAATTTACGGCCAGAAATGGGTGGATATGAGTAATTGTGAAAATGATTAAAGTAGCAGCACATAACAGAAGAACTCCCCATCCCTGAGCCGTAAGCGTCCACTTTTGGTGGCGATGTATTAGACGGATTCTTGGGATTTTTTTATTCTGGCGGGTTTTGGTAGCCATTAGCCTGTCGTTCAGTTTCAACGGAGCAGAGCGCAAGTATCATAACTCAATTCTTTGATTTGAGTACAACTGCCACTTTGGTATCCTGGCTGCCCCCGCCCACGCTCAAGAGCAGGGGCGACAGATTCTTCGCTACAAGCCTCACCCTTCGTGCCAAGAACAGCCCTATTCTATAGTTAAACGCCAAGTTCACTAAAATTCAGCCCTTTAACATGGACAAGCTATATAAGCAATGTCTTTAGCTGGAATACTTTACAGTTGGTTACACTGTTTTTGAGGCGATCGCTTCAATAGCGTGCTCGCTGACTCGCACGATGCCCAAAAACATTTCTTTTCCCAACTGCTAGGTGATTAAGTGGATTTGAAGCAGCTGATTGCCTCTATGGATTTGCTCCAGCTGGCTGAGCTTATGGATGTGATCGCGCTAAGGATGCGATCGCCAACCAAAATCGGCAATTTCACTGTCTCTTCACGTTCTGCCCTGCCCCTCTGATTGGCCCTAGTGTTTGGGGGAATGATTGAGCAAATCAAAAACACAACTATAACAAGTAGTCGTCCGAGAGTAGCAATAGAACAGAAAACTGTCATGTCTTGACACAAAACTAATATCCCCAAGCCCAACGTTAGTGCCACCAGAGGCATGGGGATTGAGTGATACAATTTTACAACCATAACCTTGGATTTTAGGGGGCTGGGGTAGAATGAGAGGGTGTAGTGTCTAATTAGTAAATTCAAAAAGTAGCTGATTCTGAGGTACAACAAAGCTAGAGGAGTCTTCTGTTAATAGCTTTTTATAGATTTCGTCAGCTTGGGTGAATGATTCTTGGCTCAAAAATCTAAAGACTGATGCAGCAATATATTCTTTATCCTTCTCAAAAGCTATCCATTTTCTTAACAATTCTTCTGCTGCATGTCCAGTAGTATTAGAGCCAGAAAAAATATCAACAACCAGGTCTCCTGGCTCGGTAAGATAATTGATGAAAAACGCTGGCAATTTTTCTGGGAAACGTGCTGGATGCCCCTTAACACCAACTTCTTTACAAAGTCTTAGGTACTGAGAATTACTCTCTGCATTGGGAATTTCTAATAAATTAGATGGAATTGCTCCACCATTATCTTTAGCAAACCTATCGCTAATATTATGACCAGAAGGCCGGGCTTTTGGTGTGTAATAAGACTCGGCATTTTTTAAAAGCTTTTTCATTCTCTCAGAGTAAGGAACTCTTATCTTAGTTACATCGGCTTTGGGAAAATTTGTCTTGGCTAGCCACCAGACAGTGTTTATAGAATCTTTGACTCGGATTTTCCTTTTGTTCACCCACTCTATAGGTGATGGAAGTTTTGAAGGATTGAACCAAAAAAATTCCTCAGCCAGTTTAAATCCCACCTCATCACATAACCTAATAAGGAACCGGTAATTATATAAGGAGCGTATAGGTATTCCTTTCTGATAAGCTCCCCCAAGGTCTATAACAAAGCTTCCAGTCTCTTTCAAAACTCTTTTAATTTCAGGAGCAAATCCCAGTAACCAATCAACATAGGATTCTTGGTCTTCATTCCCGTAGCTTTTTTGGCGTTGTAGGGCAAAAGGAGGAGATGTAATTATCAAATCTACCGAGTTACTAGAAAGGCATTTAAGAAGTTCATAAGAATCTCCCAAATAAGCTTGACCATACTTGGTAATGTAGACAGGTTTTTGTAAATTATTACTCATAATTCAATCAGTACTCCTGCAAGAGCCGAAAGACATAGCTTGAACAACTATTTAGTCATTTTACAGAATTTAGTACTCAGAGTACGAATTGATCCGTACTCTGAGTGCGTTTACTCCAAGGAAAATCCTTCGTACCATTTATAAAACGAACTGTTGGTTCGTTTTATAAATGGTACCGGGTATGAATCATAAGGAAGCTCGACAACTGTTTGCCACCAAAGTAGGTGAGCTTCGTAGGGAAAAAAATATTACACAAGAGGAGCTGGCAGAACTCATAGATAAGACTCCTGACTATATCAGCTTATTGGAGCGTGCTGAGAGATCTCCATCATTTGAAGCCATCCTGGATCTCGCTGAAGCGCTCGATGTGCCAGTCAGTTATCTAATGAGCTTTACTCAGCCCAGCGATGGGGCAGAGCTTATTAGCACCCTGATAGCTGATCCAGTTCCTCCCTCTGTTGTTGAGCCAGTTGAAGATGCTGTTACTACAGAAGACAAACGCAGTTCTGACATTAATCGGTTAAACAATGCAATTCAAGGCATCCAAGAGATGCAACGTCTTGCCAACGAATATGGTATCGCTGATATTTTTCAATATAACGGAGGAAAAACTCTACAATTATTAATTCTTTTAGGGCTGCGTATTTCTTCAGGCCGTGAAGGAAATGATGCGGTTGATGCTGAGGAAAAAGAATACGAGTTAAAAACAATAAACATTTCGCTTAATAGAAATGCAGGAGTTACTACTCACCATCATTTGAACGAAATAATTCTTGAAAAATATCGGCAAGTTGAAGCGTGGTACATTGGGATTTATGAAGGTATAACCCTGAAGGAAATATATAAAGTTTTACCTGATATTCTAGAACCAAAATTTAAGGAGTGGGAAGATAAACTGAAAAAGAGAAATGCAGCAATTAACAATCCTAAAATTCCTTTGAAGTTAGTTAGACAAGGTCAACTTGTCTACTCCAACAGCCAACAGGGGGAAAAGTAGCGAGGCTGTCACTGCTCAGCCACGCGACGGCTGAAACTATTGTGCAACAAGGCTTTCAAAAATAAAACCGCAGTAAAGTACCAATTACCTCTTTTTGATGGGTTTACTGCTGTCCCAATTAAACTTTACTTTAATAACGATTTATAGACCTGTGTAGCTCGCTGGCGCAGTGTTCCCACGACTCCACCAAGCCCCGCATATGTGGTGAGCCGCAAACAATTATCCTGCCGCTGTTTCCAGAGTTCAGTAAGTATATACTCTAATAAGGGCAAACTACCTGGAGACTCTAGTGAGAACCTCCGCGTCGAGCGAACGACCCGCATGGCACGAGACAAACGCGCGCAGCCATTCTCTCAAGAACCGCGCTTGTTCCGCGACAGCATCGACTCGGGAGATGTCATTTGACAATTGCAGGTACCGCGATTCATCGGCTATACTTCAAAATCAAACGCGATCGCACTGTCGATACACGCCAAGAGGGCTGCCTTAACACGTTCGTGTTCGGGATGCGGCAGATAGATGTCACGGGCGTTTACACTCTCAAACGTCATAATAAATCCGTGCGTGTAACCCTGGTTCAGTCCCTCTGGGCTGGAGTACGGTCCACCGGCAAAGTAAGTAATCCCCGGAATTAATTGCTGGAGGTCAGCGAGTAGCCTGAACAGTTCCGTAATTTTTTCTGGTGTCACCTCCGGTTTAATTTTGAACAAAACCATGTGTTGAATCTGAGGCATGGCTTGGGTTCCTGTTTGAGTTATCTACTTATTCCCTTAAAATACCTCAGCCAAAGGCTGGTGAGGAGCGAAATGTGGGTCGCGAGCACTCACTGCTAGGTTTAGTTGACAGCGGGTAATTTTTAGGGGTGGTTCGCTTCGGTTCGGTCGTCCTGGTGCAATCTTGATCCCCAAGCGGATGAAGAGTAAGGGAAAGAGCGAGGGGAAGTAAGCCTGCTTCTTGCGCCCCTAAACCTGAACTGCACACATATGGTCAGCCAACTCAACGCGAATACTCCAGGATGCCATGGCACCAAACCCAAGCGCTCGCATACCACCAGATCGAATAATCCCGAGAGTGAGAGCGCACGACTCTCTTATCAGCTGCTGTTGAGTTGCGATCGCAGCAGAAGGATTAGAAGTTTGGGAAGAATCAAATGAACAAGAAGACGATGATTAGGATTATCCAGCTGATTTACCTAGCGCTTAGGGAGTTTTCGGCGAATTTTCTAGCCTCGCGCTCGTACCATTGGCGGTAGCGAACAAAGAGAATGTCAGCTCTTACTGAGCAGTTCCAGTACCCGTCGCCACTCTCGTGCCTCTCGTATTGTGCCTTCACGATGGGTAAGTCTTCATCAAGGATCTGGTGAGATAAGCGTCTCAGTTGCCAGCTCACGAGTGGGTTCCATGTCAGCCAGTTCCTGCATATGAACAGGAAGAGCCTTGTCTTACTCTTCGTAAGTGGCACTGGGTACTGATTCGCAACTAGCCGCCACCCAGGTTTTGGGCTAGAGGCTATCTGTACTAAGCAAGGCGGTTCGAAAGTGAAAACCATGTCGTCGTACCCGTCCTTACTGTCAGGATTCCTGAGCATCGAGCGAAGTCCATGGTCATAGTCCACAAGATCGACCTCCACCGCGCCTGGCGAGAATTTTCGCTTTTTGCCGAGGGAATTCGTGTGCATGAAGGCAATATGGGTGAAATCAAAAGTGCCCGCAACCATAATGTGATGCGACACTTCCTGCTCCCTGACAATGACGTCGTGTGTCCAACCCTCCTCCGTGGTGCCCTCCGGTAGGCGAAGCGGGGTAGCTTTGGCTGGGTTCCCCGCCCATACCCAGATAACTTTGCCGTGTTCCTCGGTGGGGTAGGCAAAGCGACACTTGGCGCTCTTTGGGATCTTTATGTGTTCAGCTAGGCTAGGAATTTTCTTGCACTCGCCGCCCTCCCCGAACTGCCAACCGTGGTAGGCGCACTCAAGATTCCCTTCCTTGACACTTCCTAAAGAAAGAGGTGTGCCTTGGTGCGGACATGCGTCGTGAAGGCAAAGCACGCGCCCATTGCCGTCCCTAAAAAGTACGAGCGGATCTCCTAGAAGAGAAGTCCCATATGGCTTGTGTGCGGTTACCTCTGAGGAAAGGGCTAGTGGATACCAGTAGTTTTTCAAAAACTCCATAAATAAAATCTCTTTTCAATAGAAAAGTGCTAAATAACTGTTGCAGGCTTTTAACGTAAATACTTCAGCTAAGTATTTTTTTCCCGACATTGCAGGTTTCAAGCCGTAACGTCATCATTCCCCTCTTACAGCCGTTGAAGCTGACTTGTGGTTTTTTGTGTTAACTGGTTTGCTAGTTAATTTCATATAGAGTTTATTCAACGGAGTCTAAATAAAAGTTTAAAAATGTAGATTTTATGTTTATTTAATGTATAACTTTAGGAAAATAAGAATATTTTGTAAAAATTAAGGAGATTTTGCCAGGTTTATTTTTTATAACTATCAACTAAATAAACCAGACTGCCTAAGTCTCATCGTCCCAAGTTCGCAACTGCAAATAGACCAGCAACAGCGCCACAGCAAGCAGTACCGTAGCGGCGGCGGCAGCATAGCCGAAATCAAATTGAGCGAAAGCCTCGTCGTAGATGTAGTACACCAGCAAATTCGTGGAGTTCAACGGGCCACCCCCGGTGATGACATAAACCTGCTCAAAACTCCGCAGCGTGAAAATGGCAGTTGTGATGGTGGCAAAGACAAGGGTAGGCCGCAAGCCAGGCAGGGTTATATACCAAAACTGCTGCCAAGCATTGGCTCCATCTAACTCAGCTGCCTCATAACGACTGGGAGGAATCGCTTGTAGCCCAGCCAAAAACACCACCATATTGAAACCCAGCTGTTTCCAGATGCTCAACAAAATCAGCACCGGCATTGCCCAGGTGGTGCTGCCCAGCCAGGGAATCGGTTCAATTCCAATAGAACTCAGCAGCGCATTGACTGGCCCTTCGGTTTGAAACAGCCAGCGAAATCCTAAACCAGCTGCTACAAGGGAAGTGATAGAGGGAAGGAAATAGGCACTTCGCAGCAGTCCCCGCAGAGCAAATGCACGATTTAACAGCGCCGCCAGTCCCAAGGGGATAACCAGACTGGGAATGACGGTGGCAATGGTGAAATAGGCTGTGTTACCGAGAACTTGCCAGAAATCAGGGTTGAGTAATAAGCGCAAGTAGTTTTTCAAGCCAATCCAGTGGACACCAGCTAAGGTAAAACTACCGGCAGTAAAGCTCAGGTAAAACAGATCAGCGATGGGCCACAAGAGAAATATGCCCAGCAGGATGAGTGCTGGAGCGAGAAAAATCCAGGCTGCGATCGCATCATTATCAAGCCCCGACTTACCATATAGTCTTGCCATGTTTAAATTTTCCTCTCTGCCGCTATGACGCCTCATCCAGTATCAGCTGAATCTAGCCCTGATTCTACCCCGAGCCTCGTTTCTCCCAGCGTTCCGCTCAATGTACGAAAAGAAGACGTACCTTTGAAACTGGGAATTATGGCTTCTGGGAATGGCAGTAACTTTGAGGCGGTTGCCAGCGCGATCGCACAAGGGCAGCTGAATGCTCAAATACAAGTCTTGATTTACAATAACCCGGAAGCTAAGGTGGCGGCACGAGCAGCCAACTGGGCTGTCCCAGCTGTTTTGTTGAATCACCGTGACTTCCAGCACCGGGAAGATTTCGACCGGCAAATTGTCCAGACATTGCGGCAGTATGAAGTGGAGTGGGTTGTCATGGCGGGCTGGATGCGATTGGTGACACCCGTACTGATTGATGCCTTTCCTGACCAGATTATCAATATCCATCCGAGTTTGTTGCCCAGTTTTTGGGGAGTCCGGGGAGTGGAGCAGGCTCTCGACGCCGGAGTGAAAATTACTGGTTGTACCGTTCATATCGTGTCTTTAGAAGTGGACAGCGGCCCGATTTTGCTCCAAGCCGCTGTGCCGGTGCTACCAGAAGACACCCCAGAAACGCTTCACGCCCGAATTCAAGTTCAGGAACATCGGATTTTGCCGCCCGCGATCGCCCTTGCTACCATTCGGGCTAAAAAGGAGAGACCTGATCAAATGTCCGGTAGTAGGGATAGTTAGCAATATTAAGCAGTTCTCGGTCTCCTAGACTGTCGCCGTAAGCATACAAGCAATACCCGCTCAAATCTCCCAAGTATGCTTTCAGGCGCTCTACCTTTTCTATGCCGTAGCAATTCTTTCCCAAAATCCTTCCGGTCACAATACCAGATTGAACCTCCAGTCGCGTGCTAATGACCTGGTCAAAGCCCATCTTCTCTCCCCAAGGCAACAAATAAGCCTCTAGCAGGTTGTCGGAGAAACACCGATGTGTCAGAGTGAGGCAAGTGACAATGAGCAGCTATGCCTCGAATCTTTAAGATGGTGGACTACGAAGCCACCCTGGATACAAGTGTGACATTGCG
>JAABUX010007332.1_pt1 | contig 12973 bp, 24 predicted proteins | sample 5561851 | NCBI WGS metagenome assembly JAABUX01 (sample SAMN10711883, study PRJNA513361) | rock metagenome | isolation source: Antarctica rocks | place: Antarctica: Victoria Land, Richard Nunatak red sandstone | collected 2016-01-03 | reverse complement strand
GCGTGTCCTGCTCGTCGTCCTCCGCTGCAGCACCCTGCTGCACAATGGACAGGTCTGGAGGTCTGCGCAGAGTCTCCCACACGGCTGCGTTGTTCTCTATATGTCTTCCACTGTCATTTGCAGCAGGATGTCAAGACTAGATGCAATTGCGATCAAGGCAAGCATGTGGCAGCAGCACAGTCTGCAATGACGCTAGCGTCATGACGGCCTCAAGTGTAACTGAGCAGGGTCTTGCCTCGGCGCCGGGTGGCGAGCGGCTGCGGCTCTTGCGCTGCGGCACGGGCGTCGTGTCCGGCGAACCGAACGCCGGCATCTTGGCACGCTTAGCCCTGTGCAGGAGCACTTCAGAGTGAGACCGCTGCGGCTCTTTGCAGCACCAAGCCTGCACGGACGCACCGGACATGCGCAAGCAATTGGAGTCATGCTACCAGGACACCCTGCCGTGCGTTTTGCGGCACACTAGGCATGACGAACATCAGTGGGAGTGTCACACCATATATGACGTCAGGTAGCGTGGACTGACACCATTGCACCAATGACATGGTCGGTCAGACGCTACGCACTCTGGCGCGATCAGCGCTGCGGCGTCCGTAGGCGTCGGTGGCAGGAAGGCGCTGAGATCCGCCGCGTCCTCGCCGCCAGCGGCCGCCTCCATCGCTTCGTCGGCCTCCACCCCCGCCATGTCCATGGCGCTGCCATCTGCTGTCATCATCTCCTTCGGTCGCCGCCCCTCACCTGCCCGTTGCATCTCTGGATCAAGTCTCTGTTAGCACAACCGTACCTTTTGGAACAAATTGGCATCACGTAGACAATGGTGTCTATGTAAGCAGTGAGCTGTGGTCAGTGGCGCGCATGATACATGGCCTACTCCAGTTGTAACGCTAATGATAGCACCAAAAGCAGGCCCTGGTGCCAGGCCGCACCGGAGTCGGCGCGCTTGTTGCCGAAGAGGCAGCGCTGGCTGGGGTAGGCCGCGGCGCCGGCGGCGTCCGCCAGCACGCCCGCGCCGCACCGCTTGGCGGCCTTGACGAGGCCGCCGCGCACCACCGTCGGCAGCGCCTCCAGCATCCCCATCCCGTCCTCCATCTCGCTGCGCGGCCCAGCGAAAGTCTGGTGGACTACGGCTTCGCAAATGCGCAACTGTGCTGCTCTTGTCGCTTGGCGTAGGAATTCTAGACAACGGCGTACCCAACATGCCTTCCTAGGGACCAACTTCCGGATGTCTGACAACTGTTGTATGATCAGCACAACGAGAGATGCAGTGGGTTCTGGTGCGCAGGAAATCGATCTCTGCATCCGATGTGACAATGACATCCGAGACAGGCGCGTCGCCTCGCACCTGTGCTGCGCCTGCCGCAGGCGCGCCATGGGCGAGATGACGCCGTCAGCACGCCGCCGCGCATGCATCCAGCCGCCCTCGCTGCCATCCGGGGACGCGTCATCGCCGTCATCGTCTCGCCGTCCGTGGCCGGCGAGGCGGCTCGTCATCGCGCCTGCACAGCATTGATGTGCTGCAGTGAGCTGAGACGGTGACAAGGAGACTGGCACTGATGCTCGCTCACCTGTGAGCATAGTGCGACTGAGTTGCCGACCTCCCCACTACTAAACTCAAGGGTGGCCACCTGTAAAGATTCAAGACACGAGGCCACATGCGCCCATGTCAAGCGCACTTGCAACGTTTGTTGACTGGATGCCCTGTCAAGCAGATGCTGCTGCTGCTGTGAGAATTGTGCCGGACTGAGACACACCTACGCCGGCCGATGCCTTGCGCTTGGGGGCGCGGCGGGGCTGGCGCAGCTCCGGCGGGCCCGGCGTGTCGTCGCCGCTCACGCTGGTGCTCCGGCTGCGCGCCGACCGCCCACCGCACCGCTCGTCGTCCTGGGCGGTCGCAAGTTACTACCGTCAGAGCAGAATCTGTCGTGTTATTTCTATACTGACCATGCACACCCATTCAAAATCATGCCTGCCAACAATATCGAATGTGGTGCTAACACTCAGCAACGCGTCAGTGACAAGCCAAAGCCGTACGTTGAAGAAGCCGCATTGCGGCGTGCATTCAGCCCCGAAACTTGATCAGCAGATGTCTTGACAGGATCCGCAGTCGTCCACGCACCGGCGGGTTGGACAGCAGCTCGCCCCACGTCCGGCCCGCGTCCAGCAGCGGGTTGTTCAGGGCCTTGCCCTCCACTTTGCGCTTCAGGGTGCTGTTCCAGTGATTCTTCACCGCGTTGTCGGTGCGCCCCGGCAGCGACTTCGCGATCTCCGCCCACTTGTTGCCGATCCTCTGCGGGATGCGAGTCAACAGCTCACAACCAGACTGGAGCAACCGAGGTAGGCTTACACCGCGCTATGCGCGCAAAATGCGCCAGTGCTTCTCGCACGCCCGCTTTCTCTCGCACACACCACTCATGGGTCTTCGAACAGACCTGCAGCTGACCGCCGGCTGTCAAGAAGAAGAGAGGCGGAGCGCGTCGCACCTGCCAGCCTCGGATGATGACGGCATCCTCCCAGTCGCCGAACGGCTCCTTCTTGACCGCCGGGTCCAGCTGGTTGCACCAGCGCAGCCGGCACGATTTGCCCGACCGCCCCGGGATGTCCCGCGCAATGTCGGTCCAATTGCCCGGCCGGCCCTGCCTCTGCAAAGGTGAAGCAGACGTGTCAAGGCTTCACGACTTCACAGCGCCATGCAGTCAGAAGCGTCACCTAAGCATAGCAAGGCTGTGTCGCGGGACCGGAGGGGAGGTGACAGAGGATCCTCGCACTCACGTAGACGGCCGTGCGCAGGACAGTGTCTTCCTCGGCCGTCCAGGCTCCTTTCTTGAACTCGTCGTCCCAGCCCAGGTCGTCGCAGCTGACGCGCCTCTTGCCCTTGAACGTCATGCCGCAGAGGCCTCGCGACGACGTACACCGGTTTGCCTCTGGTGTGGTGATCAGTCCCTGCACAACAGCTGAACGATGAGTCGCCGGTGCGCGAGATGCGGGGGCAGGGGAGGGCAGGTGGGGCGGTGCAACTGGCTGGGAAGCGACCGGCTGCTGCTGCTGAGTGTTGACAAACGCGTGCCGCGGCCACGGGAGCGAAGCAGCCGGGGGAAGGGGGGGTGTGCTGCTGACGACATCAGCTCTAGCTATTGGTGGGAAGCGACTTAGACTGGCGTGGAGCACAGAGACTCCGACAGACCAGGCGCAAGTCTAGGCCGATGGGCTGGAAGGAATGGGACATGTGCTTCACTGGGCAGCAGTAATAAGCGCTGCCCCTGCCTCGACTGTGCCACCGTCACACCTGAGGAGGTCGCTAGGTATCGCCCGATGTAAACGGGCGTTGCTCAACTGCTGCATTGACCCGCTGACTGAGCGCGGTGATGTTATCCGTTCCTCGGGCGCTCGAAAAGTCAGTGCTGGATTCGAAATCGGGTCGGGTTTGAGCTGCTGTGCCCTCGGTGACGGGCAACAAGTTGAGAGAGGTGCTGCACGTCGTCTCTGCGAAGTATCAACGGCTTCTTTGGCCCCTCCCCCGCCCTCTAGCACCACCCAAACGCGAAGCGCTCGTCTTGTATGCACATGCTTGCATCCGCCATCTAGAGCACATTGCTGCGTAGACGTAAGCGATTGAATTTGCCATTGCTGGCGGCATGACAGCAGAAAGCCTGCAGGAGAAATATGATGCAGCGAAGGCGATGCAGCAATCTCAGCCTGCTGAGGCCATCTCGCAACTCCGTGACATCGTGCTCGGCGAGCACCCCAATGACGCCGAGACCATCAAGGTGCAGACCACCGAAACACAACTGGTTCTAAACTGGTTGACCCCTCCCCCGGCACTCCCGTCTCTCCCTCTTCCGCACGCTCTTCTCCAACTCCTTGCCGGACCACATGACAGCGACGGGATCGCCGCCTGCCGCAGGTCAAGGAGCCGGCTATCAGCACCATGGCCGACCTCTACGCGGCACAGGGCGACGCGCCGGCGCTGCGGCAGCTGCTGACAGAGCTGCGGCCACTGTTTGCCGCGGTGCCCAAGGCAAAGACCGCAAAAATCGTGCGCGGCATCATCGAGACGGTGGCCCGCGTGCCGAACTCGGGCAAGCTGCAGGTATGCACGCCGACTGCCGTGGTGTGGGCGTCTGTCATGCCGCATTTGCTCGCTACTTGTCTTATTTCATGAAGGCGACAGCTCGTGAAGCCAGCACGTCTCACATGCATATGCACCTGCTTATTGCACGGTGTCCAGCATTCGGCGCCCTTGCCGTCCCCGCGGTCGTCCTGGCGTGGGCTGCAGTGCGAGTGCGCCCCTTTTTGGCCCGGCGCTGATGTATTGCCACTGTGCGTGCAGCTGGAGATATGCCGCGAGCAAGTGGAGTGGGCGCGCACGGAGAAGCGCACGTTCCTGCGGCAGCGCATCGAGGCGCGACTGGCGAATCTGCTGCTCCAGCTGGGTGACTACTCCAGCGCGCTCGCGCTCATCGGCAAACTGCTGACCGAGGTGCGGTGTTGTCTTGGATGCCGACAGGAGCGATCCCACCCGCGTCCATACCCCGCTTTGACGCAGTGTGGCAAACTGACGTCAACACCACCACACTTCCACTGCGGAATGACATGCGGCGGTCCACGCGGGCTTCACACATCAGCACGTTTGCCATGTAGTGCTCATAGGGCTAGAACCGACACCATTGAGGACAATGCCTGACTGTCAGCAAGCCCTGACATCCGGCTTCGGGCCGCGACAACAGGTGAAGAAGCTGGACGACAAGCTGCTGCTGGTGGACGTGCACCTGCTGGAGAGCCGGACGCACCACTCGCTGCGGAACCACCCGAAGGCGAAGGCCGCCCTCACAGCGGCGCGCACGGCGGCCAACGCCATCTACATCCCGCCCGCCCTCCAAGTGCGCTCGGAGATTGCTCATAGGGCATAATTGTGGCTCGGCAGTTCGTCGACGGACGACGCTCGCATCCATGCGATCTGGCTGCATTCCGCCAGGCGCTTGAGGCTCTATGGGAAGCAGACAGCCATGCAGCTCGGGCTGCAATGATGCCGATGATCCTGCCCCTGGCCCGCAGGCGGAGATAGACAGCCAGTCGGGGACGCTGCACGCGGAGGAGAGGGACTTCAAGACGGCGTACAGCTACTTCTACGAGGCCTTCGAGGGCCTGTCGGCGCTGGACGACACCCCGCAGGCGGTGCAGCGCCTGAAGCACATGCTGCTGTGCAAGATCATGACCGGCAAGGGCGACGCCGAGGAGGTGCCCGCCATCGTTGCCTCCAAGGCCGGCCTCAAATACGCGGGTGCGGAGCCGTGCATCTCACAGCCGCTCTGCACATTGGTGTCGGTTGTGATGTCAACACCGTGGGAATGTCAGTGGGAGCACCTGGCGCACCAAGTGCTGCACAGGGCATCAAACACTCCAGGTGTCTAAGATGTAGTCCGTGAAGTATCGTGCACCACATGCGATGCGATGCATTTGCTTCGCGTTGACAATCCAGTCCTGCAGATGCTGAATACAGACCTGTGTCCGCATCTGGTGGCTGGCAGGGCTGGAGGTGGACAGCATGAAGGCGGTGGCGGCGGCGTACCAGGCGCGCAGCCTGCAGGCGTTCCAGGACACCCTGGCCACGTACAAGGCCCAGCTCGTCGACGACGCCTTCGTCAACGCGCACCTCACGGTGCGCATTTGAAGAGCTGGCTTCGAGCACGTGCTCGTTGCAAACGACTGAAGCCTGGACTGTTGTGATGAGCACTTCTGGAAGACTCTGCCGAGCACGTCACCGCTGCAGCACTCGTGACCTGACGTTCCGCACACTTGTGTGCCCTCCAGGCCCCATGTTTTGACATCTAATGACATGGTTTGCAGGCGCTGTACAACACGCTGCTGGAGGAGAACCTGGCGCGGCTGATCGAGCCGTACAGCCGCGTGGAAATCGCGCACGTGGCGGAGATCATCAAACTCCCCGTCAGGACCGTCGAGGAGAAGCTGTCCCTGGTGCGGCGCGCCATGCAACTATACTACGGAGCTATGTATTGTAGCCGATCCTGTCTTTGCAGGATGTCGCATTTCTTGGTGATGCAGCATTAGAGCGGAGCCATGATGCAGGATGTCCCAGTCACGCTATGCAAGGACCCCATGGGCCTCTGCAAGGCCTAGTCTTCTTTCCGCCTGCTTGTGGAAATGTGCAATGTGGCGCTGTGCTCATATACAAAACCTGCTTTCGCTGTCATGTGCAGATGATACTGGACGGGAAGCTTGCGGGGACTCTGGACCAGGGTGCCGGCTGCCTTGACGTGTTCGAGGACGCACCCGCAGACGCGGTGTACCCGGCAGCCCTCGTCACTTTTGATCATGTGGGCCGCGCAATTGACAATCTCATATCGCGGTCCCACAAGATTGCCGTCTAGTAGTGGCAGAGCTGGCTGGTCATGGTGCAGTCAGGTTAGGCAACAAGCACCGTCTTCAGGTTGTAGCGGATCAGCATCCCTTAGGTCCACGCCATATTGCCTGGATGTCTCATGCTGACTCTGCAGCAAACACTAAGAGGGCTGCTGCAATGATGGATGCGCGGACGAGTGAGGCTGCAGGCCGTGTAGCTATTGTGTATGACAGCAACAATAAATCCTTGCCACTCCTTTAAGCCATATTTACAGCAGCATACCAAAGTGTGCCCATTTTTGCTCAAATGTCTTCTCAGCCGATGCTGGATCGGACTGGACAGTCAAGTGCAGCCCTTCTCTGTGAAAAGCCGCCTGCAGATCGAACAAAGCCTGGACACGGTGCTTCATCCGTGCATCATACGCTTTTGTCGCATTGTGGGCCACATTCAGAGTGCGTAGCTGCTTCAAGTTGCGCAGCATGCTGGTCGTGGTCTCGTCTATGACTAGGTCCTGGTTGTCGCGTAAGTCTAGGCGACGTAGTGCTGTCATCTGCGCACTGTTCAAAGGGACAGCTAGCAGTCTGCAGCTGTCAATCGTGAGCTCGGTCAGAGCTGACAACGCACAAAAGCATCTGGGGTCCATGGTGAGGCCCGGCATGTGGTGCAGCGTTAGCTCAACCAGCCCCGTGCACCCTTCAAAGCTCGTTGACTGGATCCGACACTCGGCGGTGCTGGCTGCGTGCCCAAACAAGTGACACACCCGCAGGTTCCTGACCCCCGCCAGATGCAACACGTCATCCGTGCCGCTGCCAATTGCACCGACAGCATCGTGATGCTCTTGCTGCTCAGCACAGCGAGCTCCTGGCAGCGTGGCAGTTTCACATCTTGATGGTCAATGTGGTTGCCTCCGGACATCTTCACATGGACCACCTCCAGCTGCCGGAGCCGTGTCATGCAAGAGGCAGCTTGGATGACGGCAGCGCCCCAGTCGTTGAGACCGCCACCGGACACGTGCACGGCGAGGTGGGCCAGCTTGTCCATGACTGCAAGGATCCCAAGCCCGGGACCACTGATACCGAATGGGCTGACATCGATGGAGAGATGCGTCAGGCTGCTGGCCTGCGTGGTGATCAGCATGGACGTAAGTACTGGCGGCATTTGCATGGAGCCGCTCAACCCGTTGAGGCCCAGCCGCTCGATGCGGCCTGGGCGCGCACGGAACCACGCCGCCACCTTGACTGGGATTGGGGTGCGCCGCGGCCTGTCTAGTGTTCGCCCAAAGATCTCCGGCAACACGAAGCACGTCTGCTCCCAGACGTGTGCAGACATCTTCATATGCGCCCCCATCGCGTGCAGACCATCGGTAGCACGTGGAGTCTTGCTGTCGTCCTGCGAGAACAAGTGACCTCATCGGTGTGCCTCATTGCGCACGCAACTGCTCAGCAGGATGCGCTCTCACAGGCGGTCACGCCTGCTGGCCGAAGCCGCCACGACTACACCAAACGGTGCGTCCTCGAGTGCAAGCGGCCTCTTGCTGGGCTGCCAACTAGCGGCACATGAGGCTGCAGGGGATTGGGGAGCCTTGCAACTCACTGTAAGGCTCCGCCGTCAACACGCACGAAGATCTGCTCCAGTAGTCCGTCGTCGAGGCTCTCGATGCTGCACATGCACATGGGTTGCAGTCAGCGAATTGCTTCACAGGCCGTATGCAGGCCTCGTGTGCATCGCTCAGCGGCTGCAACACACCTGGCTGACTGTGTTGGTGCTCGAGCTGCTGCGGCTGGCTGCAAACTGCGATCCGACATCGTGTTGATATGCAGTGGCGGATTGTTCGCGCGCAGCACCACGTCCGGGTCAGAGTCTGAGTCAGATCCCAGATACAGCATGCCCGGCATCAATGATGCGTCTGAGAATTACGTATCATGCGATAATGTGCAGATCGCAAGTGCAGCGTCTGGTTTTCGGGTGGGTCGGTGGGTCATGGGTGCTTTTATTCAAGCGCTGATCCAGGCTGGGTCCAGCTTCGCAAATGGCGCTGTGTCACGAGAGCGCGCGTCGCCTCCACAGGTATGTCCCACATGCGTCGCGCTGATCTGCAAATGTGGTTTACACTGATAAGCTGGACCCGTTCGAATTCGGACAAAGCGTGCGCAAAATTGACAGTCTTCGGACGACAGCCGCAAGCCAACGTCGATCCCTGCGTTGCAGCGAGCGCTTGCCCATTGCTGCCTGCCACTCACATGCACTCTGCACGCTATGAGCACCACTAGCCGCACCAGCCGTGCTCATGTCAACCACTGCGAGGAGTGCTGCCACAGCTTGCCAGCAAGGAGGACCTTTTGGCCGGGACGGCCGCCATGGGCTCCTTGGAGACTCGGCTCTGCTGATCGCGCCGCCGCCGCAATGATGCTAATGTCCCTCTTTACAATCTCCCAATTGTCAGGACCACTGCGACCACCACGCAGCGGTCTGCGCGTGGCTGGCATGCTCATGCCGTGCCTTGCTGTTGCACCTATGCATTGTAAAGTGGGCCATCGCTCGGTAAGATTAATCTGCAGGTACCGTTTAGGGCATCACGTGGGCAGCTTTGCATCAGCAGCACAAATGACTACGCGGACCAGCAGCGACGGAAGGTTCAAGCCAGGCAAGGGGTTAACCAACGCCGAGGCATGCAGCAACGCCGTGACGCGCATTCGCCTGCTGCCGGTCTCCGCCCTGCCGCAGGGTCCAGCGCTGCCAAAGGCGGTTTCATCGGGCGCAAAGCTGTCCACTGAGGCAGCATCCTGGTTGCCGGCGTAGCATGCTGTCACTGTGCACCCTGACTTCGACGACGGCGCAGCCTCGTTGCCGCCGCACCACTGAGAGCGTTGAAGGCGGTTTATGATGATGCGGCGTCTGTGAGGTAGCGAGCAGCATGTGAAAATTCCGGCTGTACATGTACGTTGTACTGCTGAATACCAGGCGTAGTACATCCTTTTAATGTTCTGACAGCAGCGGGTTATGGCGACCGCAAGCTCAGGCAAGGCGGCGGACGTGCTGGACGACATGCATACGAGCCCTGCCCTGGCGCTGCAGCTGTACAGTGGTGGAGATGGAGGCCGCGCAGTGGCGTGCGACAGGTTTGGCGGGTTGCCAGCACTGTCAACTCCTGAAGGTGGCCGTGCTAGGCCGCATGACGGGCTTCATTGGTCACTGTCACTTCAGGATGCCTCCTTGCCATGCCATGCTGTTATGCAAAGGCTATCGCGCCGCAATGTGCTGGTTAGTTGAGCAGCATGCATGCAGCATGAGTGGAGGTGGTGACGACATTACACGGTTCGGACCGGAGCCTACTCAATTGCACCGATGTCAGGTGTCTTCAATCGCTCCAAAAGACGTGGCAATACTCACCTGCTGGTCAGGGCAGTGAGGCCAGCCGAAGATACAGAGACAAAAAATTGCAGTTTCGTCTCAACGCTGTGCTGCCACCCATGGGGCGGCAGCAATACGTTGCAAGGAAGCTTCTGCCTATTTCACGTGGGGACGCAACCAGAAATTGTGTGACCGACACAGCACCATGAACATTGCCCGGCTAGCCTGCGTCCGCCAAGGGTGCCATGAAGCATGTCAGTTGTTTTCTCCCATGGGGCAGCGTCAGGACCGGCTGCTGCGTGAACCGACCAAGGGCTGCTCCGCAACCCTCTGTCGCTCCACACAGGGCCGCCCGCTGGCTGCCCGCTACTGTGCTGCACGGCGGCCTTGCCCGTGTCAGCCATCGACTCTGCGGAAGGGCATGTCTACGATGCCAAGATGAGGGCCATTTTCCTCAAAGCCCGAGCCTCGAACCCGTGCCACTCTAAGCGGCCATCGGCACTGCTGACGGAACCTCGGCGCTAAGCAGCGACTCGGCATCGGGCGATGCCTCTGGCGTGCTCTCCTCGCTGGGCGGCACCAGCTGCCAGAACTTGCCGACAGCCGACGACCAGTCACCTAGGATCTCAGACCCCCGCTTTGAACCTGCAAAACGGACGCATGCGCTATGTCATGCGCGGGGGCGGCATGCAGAACGCTTCTGTGACCATCCAGATCATTTCAAGTCATGGCCAGCACGTCCGCGCAAGTGCATGAGATTATCGCTAGCATTGCTGGCATTTGCTGTGCGTGGCGACCGCTGTGTGGGTAGCTGCTTTGAAGCACCCACCAAACACCAAGCAAACCCATGTTCGGGACATCTGACCGGTGGGAGCCTCACCGGTGCGCTCCACGTGGTCCTGGATGAGCTGCTTGAGCTGCGCCTCGCCGGCGGCGGTGCGCACGCGCTGGATGAACACGATCTCCTCGTTGACCTGCGCCGCGCACGCAGATCGATCCTGTCCTTGAGCACTTTATCTCCTCGTTCTAATAAATCTAGGTTCGACTGTTCATGCTGTGTCAGTTACGTGTCGTCATCCAGGCAATTAGTGATTTGTTTAGGCATTAGCCTACAACCTAGCCGAAGGTCACTTCTTCTGCCGATGAGGCGTCATGGGATGTCATCGCATGGCAGACGGCTGATGGCAGGGTCACCTTGTCCTCAAAAGCGCCGTCGACGTCGTAGAAGTAGCCGAGGCCGCCGGTCATGCCGGCCGCCACGTTGCGGCCGACGGTGCCCAGGCACACGACCACGCCGCCGGTCATGTACTCGCAGCAGTGGTCGCCGGTGCCCTCCACCACCGCCTGCGGCACGGAAGTGCGAGGTCAACTGTCACGGACATTCCAGTTACCAGTCTTGAAAGGTCCTGCCTTTTTACTTCGTAAACCTCACAAATCTCCACAGTGGGGGTTAGGCAACATCAAGGACAGCGCAAGTGTCGAAAACACGTCCTCGCAAGAAGAGCTTGACTGCTCGGAAAGTGTGGGCGGTTCAGGCGATTTTGTAAGCCTCTCCAACCGGTGACTGTGGCTCTGGATTGCACCTGCGCCATGGAGTTGCGGACGGCGAAGCGCTCGCCGGCGCGGCCGTTGACGAACAGCCGCCCGCCGGTCGCGCCATACAGGCACGTGTTGCCCACCAGCGACGCCTCCTCCGCCGCGTACTTGTGCCCTGGGCGGCCGCAGATGAGCGAGTCAAGCACTGGGCATCCGGCAGAGCTCCACGGCATGGCTGACATCACGCCAAGACAGTGGTATTAGAGCAGGGGAGCTGTTCCCGTAGAGTACGCGGGCAAGACATCGTACAAGCTCGAGTGCCATTGCAGATATTGTTCCCTGTCACAATGACGCAGACATGAGCATAGCCGACAGTCTGTGTTCGAGCACTTTAGCATCTGGATGTACAGACATGTACCGGGCGGGGGCACGATGACGAGCTCGCCGCCGGCCATGCCCTTGCCGATGTAGTCGTTGGCCTCGCCGGTCAGCTTGACCTCGACGCCGCCCGCCAGGAAGCAGCCGAACGACTGGCCGCCGCTGCCGCGCAGGTCCAGCGAGATGGTGCCCGCAAAGCCCCGGTCACCTGCGCATCGGTGACAATGCGGTGAGCGTCAGTACGCACGTTGAAGAAGCGTTCATGCCCTTCGCCGGAGTGTGCCAGGTGAAGCGTCAAGTGCCCGTGTCCGTGCACAGAGACGCAGCTGCGGGATGTACAAAAGCTGAACCGACGCCCGCGCAATACATGGCATTGGACAGGGTCTATTCAGCTGATACCTGGCTGAGTAGCTCAGCAAAGCGCACCGTGGACGCGCGCGACGGCGCCGCCGATGCGGCCCAGCGCGGAGCGGTCCTGGTTGGTGACGATGTACTCGCGGCGCACGGTGCCGTTGTCGCGGATGGCGGCCTGGACCTCCGGGTCCGCCAGCACCTCGTCGTCCCACACCGGCCCGATGTCGTGCACCGCCCTGCGGACAGCATGTACTGGTGACTCCAGATCTACGTGACGGTTGGCTCCAAAGCGCTGCAGCCGGCAAGCACTGCCAGTCAGTTGATTGTTACAAATATAACGTGAGCAGAGCCTGACAGCACACACAACCAGCAGCTCTCGCCAAGGGCAGCTTCATGTGCTGATGTTGACATATCATACGGGGTGTCAGACCAAGCAAGGTGCTCGCCACCAGCTCAAGCTAGACAGTCGAGCGCCATAGCAGGGGTTACGACTGGGTCTGTTTAGTGACAGGATGCATGAGGGGGCGCACTGGGCGATGCGCTTGGAGGACGCCTCCACCGGCCCGGCGTAGGTGGTGATGAAGCTCAGGTCCAGGCCCGTGGTCTTGGCCAGCGCCATGTCCCGCTGGCGCAGCAGGTCGGCGCGCCCCACCAGCTCGTCCAGTGACCGCAGGCCCAGCGACGCCAGCCCGGCGCGCACCTGGCAAGGCCACTCTTTGACGTCAGCCTATTTATCGCCTCGGCAAGCGTTCGCTCATGGACGGCAACTGAGAGCGGAGACATGATCTCTCCAGTCAGTCAAGCCTATACTTACAAGATGCGCGGACGACCCCAGAGGCAGAGTCCATCCGCTACTGAGATTACTTTGTCAGCGACTGTCAAGCAGAGCGACCGGCCCTTCTGACAGGGAGACAGCGGGGTCCTGCAAGCACCTCCTCCGCGATGAAGTGGAAGTAGTTGACGAGGTCGCCGGGGGCGCCCGGGAACCGCGCGCGCAGC
>JAABUX010007331.1_pt1 | contig 12974 bp, 12 predicted proteins | sample 5561851 | NCBI WGS metagenome assembly JAABUX01 (sample SAMN10711883, study PRJNA513361) | rock metagenome | isolation source: Antarctica rocks | place: Antarctica: Victoria Land, Richard Nunatak red sandstone | collected 2016-01-03 | reverse complement strand
GACAGCGCGGCGAAGAGCGTCGCCAGGAACTGCTGGAGACGTTGCGCACCGCGCACGAGCCCGTCCTGGGCTCGGAGTTAGCGCAGCGGTTCGGCGTCAGCCGCCAGGTGCTCGTTCAAGATATGGCGATCCTGCGCGCGGGAGGCTCCGATGTCATCGCCACGCCGCGCGGCTACCTGTTGCGCAACCCGGAGCCCGCCTCACACCGGGCGGTGCTGCACGTGCGGAACGACCGTACGTCGATGGTCGACCAGATGACGGTCCTGGTCGACCTGGGCATCCGTATCGTCGACGACATGATCGACCACCCGGTGCTGGGCCCCTTGCGCGCCGATCTCTCCATCTCGTCGCGTCAGGATGTCCTGGAATATGCCGAGCGGCTTGAGTCTACCAAGTCGGCCCCGCTCTTCGAGTTGACCGGCGGCAGGCATAGCCACACCGTGGAGTCGGTCCGGCCGGACCTGCTGGAACGAGCACGGACCGAGCTGCAGCAACGCGGATACCTGGTCACGTCCGTGGCCTAGTGCCCTCTGCCGAGTGTGACGCGCCCATTCAGGTTCTTCACTCTCTCGCTGCGAGAATACAGACGTACTGTTCGCTGCAACGATAGCAACACAACTGTCCCGCAATAATATCAGCGCCCAAAGAACGGCGGGACGATTCCATTCCCTTGATCGTCCCGCCGTTCTTCCTGGGCCAGTAGCCGGATAACAGTACTCAGATGTCAGATACAAGGCTTCTCGTCGCCCACCCGTGGCGCCTCACAACTGGCTGCTGGCAACGAACTACTTGCGTGACCGGCGCTCACGCACGATCCCTCGCACGATGACGCCGATCACCACCAGCAGCATTGCGTAGAACACGACCGTGCTAGCCACCCGCAAGCCGCTGCCCGTCCCGATGAAGGGTACCAGGACCAGTTGCGCCGCGAAGGCCAGCAACAGCGCCAGCACGACGCCCATCACAAGCGAGATAAGGGGACGTAGCACCTACGTGGAACCGGTTACTCTAACGTAGGCCTGGAGGCGCTGGCGGAGGTCGCGCTCGAGGTCGTCGAACGTGCAGCAGTAGACGTGCTTCGAGTTGACGACGACATGCTCTCGACGCCACGCCAAGCGGAGGTGGTCGTCGTTGGTCAGCCCGCTATCCCGGCCAATGACCAGCATGGCCATATAGCTGATTCTGCCCGCGCCGAACTGACGCTCGAACGTCGCCGTGTTCTTGAGGTCTTCCAGCTTCCAGAGCCAATCGACGATTTGGCTGAAGCCGTGGTCGAAGCGCCCCGCCCATTCGCGCGCCTGCCGTCCTCGCTTGACGAAGATGCTGTTAGACATCCCGTCCTCGAACTCGGTGAAGCAAAATGTCTTCCTGCGCCAATCGCCGACGACGACATCGGCGGTGAACTCTCCAAATAGCGACATCTCATAGGCAAGACGGTCGAACGTGATGATGTCGGGGCCGTAAGATCCGAGCAAAGCAGACAGATGTTGTCGCGCCTGGAAGAAGGGCAAGATGTGCTCTCGTTCCGAGAGTTCAGGTCTGGACGTGAGCAACTGAGCAAACTCATTGAGTTCCGCCAGACACTGCGCGTCATCGAAGATCACTTCCTCGAAGGCGCTCATCGGAGCCTGGCCAGAGACCTGAAATTCTCAAGCGTCTTCGGACGCACAATATCGGTCACCTGAGCGCGTTCGCCCGGTCTTATGCGGAAAAAGATCCACATGGTTGGAACGGCCCGCAGAACGTAGAGCGAGTCCGTATCCGCCAGTTCCTCGACATCCTTGCTCGCCCCATCACCCTCCTGATAGTGCTCGATGAGCCCAAACGCCGCGACAACGCGGTCCCTCTCGTCGCTCTCCAGCATGTCGAGCGCCGCGAGGACGTGGCTTGCGATGCCAACCCCTTGTTGCTGGTGTCCGTTACGCCGCGCCTGGCTCCGTACGCTCTCCACGTTGCTTCTCCCTACTCATTCGGCGCCATTGAGACCACAGCGGTGAGCGTTGGTTGGATCACTCCAGCGTGCTCAGCCGATGCGGTCTACATGCCCCTAGCGTACCACGCGGGTGGCACATAACGTGGCCACCCACGGTCAAGCGTCCTCGCGCGGCCAGGCGTCTTCGACGTAGAGCTTGACCAGACCGGCGTGCGAGAGGGGGCGCGCGGGATCGCCCACGTCGACGTTGGTCTCGTAGTCCTGCAGGTACACCATGTTGGTCAGGTTCATCCCGCGCAGACGCTCCACCAGATCCGCGAGCCGGTGCTCCAACACCCAGCGATAGGCGGGCAGGTAGATGGCGCGGCGAGCCTCGACGTAGGACAGCAGGCGCTCGCCCTGCACTCCCGCGCGATGGCCGCGCACCGGTCCGAAGCGGCGTACGGTGCGCTTGAGCCCGCGCATCGTCGTGTTGGCGAACGTTGCAAGGTCGACATCCGCGCCCTCGAACACCTTGAGCCCCTGCCAGATGCCCTCGACGGACGCGGCAGTGTAGCCAGGCGACAGAGGGACGGGGATATCGCCGTGGGGATAGAACGGACTGAAGCGCACCCAGGGTTCAGGTCCGCGCGAGGTGAGGTTGAGCGCCACCGGCGCCAGCCCCGGTACCGACGGCTGTAGGCGTGCCGCCGAGGCGCGTATCGACACGACCTGTAGCGTCATCGCTTAGAAGACGACCCGGCGCACCTCGACGATGTCGAAGACGAGGTGGCGCTTGACGTGGTTGCGGATGTAGCGAGCGCCTGGCCCCAACCACGGATAGACGCGGTCCAGCGGGGGACGCAGGCAGCCCTTGAGTGAACTGTTGGGACCGAAGGGCACGTCCTCGCGCAGCCGCCCGGTGACGCGATAGCCGCACCGCTCCATGCGCCGCCCGGTCAGCATGAATAGCAGCCAACTGAAGGGGTTGCCATTGACGGCCATCACCGTTACCTGGGGGTTCTGCCGCACGTTACGGTAGCTGCGCGGCGTGAAGGCGTGAATCAGCGAGAAGCTGCGCAGGTCGTCCAGGATCTTGGTCGCAGGCTCACTCCGCGTGATCCCGCACATATCCTTTCTCCTGGAGGTAGCGCCGGTCTTCCCGCAGTTCGGCATCGATCAGGTCATGGTGCAACTCGTCATACGAGAGGGCTTCCTGGATGTGGGAGAGGGGAATCTGGAGGTCCACGGCTGCCTCCTGTGTGCTCAAGCCATTGGCGCGCATCGTGGCGACCAACTGACCAACGCTCATATTGCGTCCCTGGAGATATAACTGTCGTCGCCAACTTTGCGGACGTTCGACAAGGTACGCATATCCGCTTGCCACAGTCTCTGTCTGTGTGCTTGCCATAGCGCGTTCCTTCCCTCTCTTCGTAAACGTATGCACGATCGTTGGCCTACCAGCAAATCTGCATCAGCCCCGACCTTGAGCTATACATCAGTATACGGCGCTGATCATAACCTGTTAGAACTGGGTAACCACGGTCTGTGTATTCTCGCTTGTGCCGACTCATTCTTAATGCGCAATAGCGGGCATGGAGCGAGCCCTGACTACATGGCGGCACTCGCTATGGCAGCGACATGCGGGCTGCGTCGAGATAGCGGGCGTACTTTGCTTCTGTGTCGCTCTGCCATGTCGCTGGCCGCGTGATCAAGCGTTGCCGCTCCAGCCCGCGCGGGATCTCATACAACATGCGCGCGAAGCGTGCCACCCACCAGACCAAAGAGAGCGTGTAATAGGTACGGATGCGAGCGGCCACCGTGCGGTCGGCGCGGGTCGCGCTATAGGTCCCGATCACCCAATCCCATTGCTCGCCAGGGACAGCGGCATAGGTAGGATGGGCCATGAGGTCGGCTATCTCGAAGGCAGGGTCGCCCCACCCGCTGTTCTCCCAATCGACGGAGGCCCACCGGCCAGGGCGGTGGATGAAGTTGCGCGTGTTCGGATCGCATCGGCATAGGGTGAGCGGTGGGGTGGGCCAGTCGGGGAAGGCTGCCTGCTCGGTGCGCCCCACGAGGTCCATCAGCGCGGGCGGTCGCGCGTGGTCGGGGATCAACCGCACCTGCTCCCAAATGCGCTGCCTGCCAGCGGCGGCACTGGTCATGGTGAGTACCGCCGGTGAGAGCCGTAGGTCAGTCCGCGCCGGTGTGATGCGATGGATAGCGGCGTAATGATCGAGCAACTGTCGCCAATCGCCGTCCGTGTCAGGGGGGTGTATGGTGACCCACCCGTCGAGCCACGTTTGCACAACCACGAGATGGGCGAAGCGTTCCCGCTCCAAGAGAATGGGCGCGGGGGCGATAGGGGCGTTCATGTGCTGTAAAGCGGCCAACGTCGCGTATTCGCGCCCGGCACGATCGCGCGCATCACGGGCCGTGAATTTGACAGCCAGGTCGGCCTGATCGTCGGTCGCGCGGTAAAGGACGTTGTTTTTCCCTCCCTCGATGCGCGCGAACCGCCACCGTCCCCTGCGTCCGTCATGGGGCGCGTCGGGTAAGGCCAGAATACCGAGGAGTGCGTGGAGGCCTTGCTGTCTCATCATCGTACGACGAAGCCCATCATGTTCATCCGTCATCGTTGTAGCCGTCTATCCGAGTGGTGTGAGGGTCCATGCGCGGATGGCCAGGCGACGGGAGAAATGGAGCAGCGGGGGCGTATCCGGCAGATGGATGCCGTGCTGCGTCGCCAGCGTTCCGAGGTGCAACTCGGCCTCGGCAGGCTGCAGCGGCCAGGGGTCATGGTCGATGTCGCCACGGTAGACGCGCCCGCGCCCATCGGCCCTGTAGAGGCAGTAGCGCGCCGTCAGCCAGTCCTCCAGCGATCCGGGCGCGGCGCGAAAAACAGGGCCGGTCGGGCGATACTGGCCGACCATATCCGCCGCCGCGGCTCCAGGGTGGCGGCGAAGGCTCGTATAGCTGACCCAGTCTCCCGTGCGGCGGCAGATCATGCGCGCGTAGAAGTAGGGCAGGTGGTACCAGGCGCGGGCCAGCGCCACGGCAATGGGATTGGCGGCGTCGAGGCTGTAAAAGAAAACGCCGGGTCGTTCGCCGCCGGGCGCGGTGACGTAGGTCCGCACGTTGAGCTCCGGGAAGGCCGAGAGCCAGGGCACGGCAAGCGGGACCTCGCGCAGCTGGATGCCGCTCATGCGGAAGGGGACGACGCCGACCCAGGCCTGACCGGAGACAGTGTCGAGCTGGAGGGGCGGGGGAATCGAGGGACGCAGCAGCGCCGGGTCGACGGGCCAATGCGCGAAGAGGAGATCGTGCCAGATCTGCAGCATGGCCCAGGGACGCGCCGGGATCGGCCACGGACGATGGCTCGCCCCCACGTCTGCGCTATTACCCATCTCCGATTCCTTGCCGCACCATCAATAGACTCGTTGCCGAATAAGGCAAGTGCCCCTCAGAGCCTTGGTTAGCAGGCCGGCAGCTCGTGAAAGGCACCATTTTGACCCTTTCCGAACGCAATCTGATGTTGATTCATAGTCTGTGCTTATCCTGCAACGAGTCTAATGGATGACTCAGGGCAGGTAGCCCTGCCCCTGCAAGCGCGCGATGAGGTAGCGTGCGTAGGCGTCGCCGACGATGCGTAGTGCAGTATCCTCGATGTCCGGCGGGGGGGATTGCCAGAGCCAGGCCACGTCGAGCCAGAAGCCGGGCAACGCGCGCGAGCGGTAGATGCCCTGCGCGTCGGGGGCAACTGGTTGGTAGGCGCCCTGGGCGTCAAGCTGGTAGAAGGCGGCCTGTCGCGTGTCGGGATCGAGCAGCCAGTATTCGGGGACGCCGCCGGCCTGGTATTCGGCAAGCTTCGTCTCATAGTCGCGTGTGACGCTCTCTGGCGCCACGATCTCCATGACGAGGTCGGCCGGCCCATCAATGAAACTCGAGCGCAAGCGCGCCAGGCTGGCCTGCGACAGGAATAACAGGTCGGGTTCGCGCCCAGATTGCGGCAACCTCATTTGGAAGGGCGGCAGAAGCAAAGCGCCAAGGTTGTGAGCCGCCACAAAACGCGAGACTATGTCATAGACGAACTGTCCCAATTGCTGGTGTCTCGCGTTGGCCGGGCTCGTCATCTCCACTCTCCCATCGACCCACTCAGCCAGGGTGTCCTCATTCGCCCAGTCCAGGAACTCCTCGTAGGTCATGGTCGCCTGTTTGCGCTGCACTACCATCGTTTCGCCTTGCATCCCATCTATACTCGATACACCATCGCTCCCTTGAAGGATACGGCATCGGGCTACACCCCTCACCCCCCTCGCTGGCGCATGTCTTGCATAAACTGAAGGCATGGACACGACAGGACGCGCCCCGAACGGTGACGGTGGCGGGGATACTATGCCGCTGCATCTGCAACAGGGGCTGCTCCACGTCTTGACGCAGGGCGGCCACATCCGTAGCCGCCGCGTTGAAGATGCTTTCCGCGCCGTGCCGCGACATCTGTTCGTACCGGGCGTGCCCCTGGAGCAGGTCTACGCCGACGAGGTTATCCCCACCAAGTTCGAGGGCAGTCGTAGCATCAGTTCATCGTCGCAACCGGCGATCATGGCCGTGATGCTGGAGCAGCTCGACCCGCGGCCAGGGCAGCGTGTGTTGGAGATCGGCGCGGGGACCGGCTACAACGCGGCCCTGCTGGCGCACATCGTGGACCCTGACGGCTACGTGACGACCGTCGACATCGACGACGACATCGTCGAGAGCGCCCGCGCCCACCTCGCGGCGGCAGGGTTCGGTCCCGACCGCGTGCGGGTGGTGCGCGCGGACGGCGTGTTAGGCTATCCCGAGGGCGCGCCCTATGACCGCATCATCCTGACCGTCAACGCGGAGGACGTCGCGCCGGCCTGGCGCGAGCAGTTGCGACCGGGGCCAGGGGCGCGCCTGGTGTTGCCGCTCACCATCCGCGGCAACCTGCAGGCGGCGGTCGCCTTCGAGCCCGGAGCCGTCGGCAGCGGCCCCCTGGTCGGCGTCTCGACGGCCCTGTGCAGCTTTATGCCGCTGCGCGGTTCGCTGGCCGGTACGTGGACGGAGGCGCCGCTACCATCCGACCCCGACCTCTCGCTTGGCCTCGACGGCGAGAGGGGCCAATCTATCGACATGGTCGCTCTTGACGCCTGGCTGCATGGCCCGTTCCAGGACCTGCCAACAGGCGTGCGCGCGACGTCGCGCGAGGTCCTGAGCAGCCTGGGGTTATGGATGGCGATCCACGAACAGGGGTACTGCGTTGTCACCGCACGGGACACGCAGGGCGGCCGCGATCCTCAGGACGACGAGGACAACGCGGCGGACCGAAACGCGGCGGACCGAAACCTGGCGCGAGTCCTACCGCTGATCCGCGGCGTGCAACGCCTGCGCGGCAGCCATGGCGTGCTGTCGGAGCGCGAACTATGTCTTCTTACACTGACACAGGGGCCGTCAGAAGGGACATCTGGTGAGCGGGATAAGAGCGGCCAGGAGAGACAGGTAGAGAGGCGGGGCCGGTCCGAAGACGATGCGTTTGCCGCGGTGGGCGTGCGCGCCTACGGTGACGAGGCTGCGCGCGATGGGACCGCTGCCCGCGTCGTCGCGCGGGTCGTCGCCTGGGATGCTGCCGGTCGTCCCAGCGCCGAACGGCTACGCCTGTCTGTCTACCCGCGAGACGGCGTTGGCGTCTCGCCCCCGGTCCCATCACCCGAGAGAGCGGTCGTGCGCAAGCGCTGGACCGACCTCGTGCTGGAGTGGCCTGGGTTGTAAGGAGCCTGCTCATCCACGGTAGTCAGGCGGGGAACTCGTTGAGACCATCGGCTTCCAGCCGGCAGACCTCAGCGGACAAGGTCGTCGCTCACAGGCAGGCTTGTAGCGCACGGGGCCGGCTGGAAGCTGGCGGTCCCTGAGGGTACGTTCGCCACCCGGACAACGGCTATACATCATCCAAGCTAGGGATGCGGGTACTAACAGGTACTGAGCGCGGGCGGCCTACCCGTTCGACGTGGTGGCGGCTTCACTGGGAGCGCGGGCGGCCCGCCCGCTGGATTTGGTCTTCGAGACGGTCGGGAGCGGCGATGCGCGCGGACGCGACGGAAGCGGGCGGGCTGCCCGCGCTCCCAGTAGACGCACAAGGGGCAGGGCCGCTTATGGCGGCCCTGCCCCTTGAGGAAAGCTAACGGTCTGCTGACCGCTAGCGGCCTACTGCGCGAAGCCCTGGGTGGAGTTGAGGGTGGACAGGTTGGGCGCGAACACGGTCTGCTCGGCCACGAAGCCCTGCCCGTCGTCCGAGGCCAGCGTGACGCCGTGCAGCCCCGCTAGCCCGGGGACAGACCGTCCCACGTCCAGTGTGGCCCGCCCGCGCGCCGCGATGCTCACGCGCACCGTGGCCAGCCGCCCGTCCGCCCCGTAGAACGTCGCCGTCACCGGCGCCGCCCGCGGCGAGGGGTTGTACAGCAGCAGGAACTCGCTGGTCCCGGTGGTGTCCCCGCCCGCGAAGCTCCAGCGCGGCGCCCCACCGTTGCGTCCGAAGACGACGCTGCCGGCCACGCGGGTCCCGTTGGGCGACCCGAAGTACTCCGGCCGCTCCACGATCACGGGGCGGTCGCTCATCACCGTGCTGGCGATGCCCGAGGCGTTGACCAGCCCGTTGAGCCGAATGTTGGCGCGGCTGAGGCCCGCCACCGTGATCGTCCGGTTGCCCAGCAGGCGGCCCGCGCGCCCGTAGAAGCGGGCGGTGACGCGGGCCGGGGCCGCGCCGGGATTGAGGATCGTGAGGTAGGTCTCGAAGTGGTTGACGGTGGTGCCCTCGGCGAACAGCCAACTGGTGGCCGCCACGTTGGTGCCTGCCCGCGTGGTCAGGCCGTAGCCCGTCCCGCGGCCGTCGCGGCTGAAGGTCAGCGCGCGCTCCACCACCACGCCGCGGTCGCTCGTCGCGATCACGCTGAGGGAACGCCCCGCCAGCAGCCGGCTCACGTCCACCACGCTCTCGCTGTGCGCCGACACCGCCAACGACACCGTGCGGCTGCCCCGTCCGCCGAGGGCCAGCAGGCGCACGGCCACGTAGGCCGGCTGCGACGCGCTGGGGTTGAGGATGGCCACCGTCTCGTGGAAGGTCAGGCCGGTGTAGCCCTCGGCCAGGTACCAGCGCGTGCCCAGGCCCGTGTTGGCCAGGATGGTGTCGCCGTCGCGGCCCGGCCGCGTCAGCTTGAGCTGCGCCGCGATCTGCCGCGTGGCCGTCAGCGCCAGGCCGAACTGGCCTGTTCGTCCGGTCAGTTGGGCGATCGGGACGGTGCGCTGCGCGCGCGCCGGCAGCGTCAGCATGGCTCGGCGCACGGTCCCATCGGTGTAGTAGACGGTCAGGCGCGCCGTAGCGCTGCCGCGGGTGGGATTGAGCAGTTGCAGCTGTGCGGTCGTGCCCGCGCCGTCCTGACCGCCGGCCAGGAAGAAGCGCGAGGCGACCGAGAGGCGGCCGACCAGGGTGGCGGCGGTGCTGATCCCGCCGCGCGTGCCGATGGCCGAGACCGTGTTGGCCCCGCTCAGCAGCCCATCCGGAGCCGCGAAGGTCGTCCGGAAGTGCCCCGTGCGGTCGGCCATGACCGCGGCGGGATGGGTATCCAGGGCCGCACCATTGAGGGCCAGCGTCACCGTCTCACCGGGCACGAAGCCGCCGCCGGTGACGGTGACGGTGTTGCCGGGCGCGGCCGCGCCGGGATTCAACGTAATAGCGGGGTGGTCGAAGCGGGACGGCAGGCCCGCGACGAGGCTGGGGACCGCCGTCGTTACCTCGGTCGCCAGGGTCGGCGGCACGGTTGCCTGCGCCGCCGTGGCCTGCGGCGACGCGGCAGCACTCGTCGTTGTCGGTGGCACGGGTGTGGCCGTGCTCGTCGAGGGCGCCGAGGTCGTTGTGTTCGTCGCCGATGGCACGGGGGTATTCGTGCTCGTGTTCGTCGCCGTGGGCGTATTCGTGCTCGTGCTCGTGCTCGTCGCCGTGGGCGTATTCGTGCTCGTCGGCGTATTCGTGCCCGTCACGGACGGCACGGGCGTAGCCATCGGCGTCGCCGACGCGGGGATGCTCGTGTTGCTTATCGTGGCAACGGACGTTTGAGTGGCCGTCCCCGGCACGGATGTACCCGTCGCCGTGCCCACCACGGACGTTTGAGTGCCCGTCGTCGTCCCTGGTACGGATGTTTGAGTGGCCGTGCCCGATACGGACGTGCCCGTCGTCGTCCCCGGCACGGACGTGCCCGTATTAATGATTGTGGGGATGATCGTGGCGATGGACGTGGGGTTGGACACGCTCGTCCCTGTCCCTGGCACGGACGTTTGAGTAACTGGCCCTGCCACGGTCGTGCCCGTCACCGTTCCCGGAATGGACGTGCCCGTCCCTGTTGCCCCGGGGGTCACCGATGTCCCTGGTGTCCTGCTGACGGTGGCCATCGGCGTGGTGATGCTGATGGGGATGACGAACGTGGGCTGTGGCGTCGTCGTGCCCGTGGTCGGGGCCGCCGTCACGCTCGGCCCCGCCGTGGGCGAATTGAGGGTAACGGTGGTGGACATGATGGCCGCTTGCAGTTGGGCCACATCGAAGGTGCCCAAGCCAGTGATGAGGTCGTAGCCCGGCAGGTTGGTAAACTCTCCGTTGTTGCCGACCTGCACGTCATGGAAGCCTGGATAATGGTTGGAGCCGGTCGGGTTGGAGAGATAGGGCGGCGCCTGGTAGAGAGCGTACAGGGGCGGACCGGCGAAGGGGAGGTTGTTCCCATGGCCCGTTTCAACCCGCGCCCATACGCCGACGGCCAGCGGGGAGGCCAGGCTGGTGCCGCCGATCTCCGTTGGTATACCATTGACGTAGACGTTGGCGCCGGTATTGGGGTCGGCGTCCATGGCCACGTCCGGCACGCCCTTGCCGCCCTGCGGGTCAGATGACAGAGGTAGGGCGACTGTCTGCCAGGGCGGCTGGCTCCCCAGTGTGCTGATGCCGCCGCCGCCGTCCATCCAGCCGGTCTCGGTGTTGTAGCTGTCGTCGGCATTGGTTAGCAGGGTTGTGCCGCCGACGCCAATAGCGAACTGGGATGCGGCGGGATACTCGACCATCGGCAGCCCAGAGCCCGGCACGCCGTTGGTGGGCAGGACCGCGCAGGCGGACCCGGTGTCTCCGGACGAGGCGAAGACCGTTTGGCCCATGGACCCGGCCATCTCGAAATACAGATCGTCTAGCGGCAGGGCGCCGTCGAGCTGCGCCTGGGCCTCGCACTCACCGAAGGAGGCGTTGCCAGCCTTGACCAGATTGCCGTCGGGGCCCTTCAGCCCGATGAACTTATTGAAGCCAAGGGTGAGGGCCGCGTCGGTCAAGTTGAGCGAGTCGATGACGGAGAGGTTCTTGACCTGACCGGCCATGCCGGACGAGAACTGCGTGTCGAGATCGAACTCGCCAGCGCCGCTGAGGTCGGTGGGCGTGGCGATGCTGGCCATCACGACGCTGACCGGCACGCGCGGCAGATTCACGGCGTCGCGCTCGATCTTGAGGTCGTTGAGTACACCGGTGAGGTCGCCCTCGGCAAAGACGGCGATGTTCGTGTTGTCGCCCATCGGTGTCACCGGGGTCATACCGGTGGACTGCGTGATGACGTCGTAGGCTTTCCAATAGCCCTGTGGGTCGAAGTCGTTGAGGGGTTGTGGTACCAGGTCCGCGGGCGCGTTGCGCGGCGCGGCGCCAGTCACGCCCGCCGGGTGAGCCGTGGGGATATGTGCCACGGACATACGCCCGACGCTGGTCAGGCCGAGGACGGAAAGAACCGTGCCGCCGAGCGCGGCAGGGACCTGCACCGCCGTGGTGTTGGCGTACTCCACGCGACCTTTCTGCAGGAATCGCTCGAGGCGCGTGTTGAAGGCTGCCTCGACCTGCGCCGCTGTCCCATCGGCCGTGACCAGCAGGTTGTCCGGCGTGGCCTGCACGCCCGTCAGCCCTTGCGCGGTCAGGTAGCTCTCCACGGCCCGCACCTGGTCGCCGGTGGGGTCATAGGTGGCGCGCAGTTGGTCGAGGGTCAGCGTGTGACCGTAGAGTGGGTCGCCGATCGTGGTGATGTGGCGATACAGGGCGTCCAGGTCGGACTTGTTGCGCGCCTGCAGGCCCACGGTGACGCTCAGGTGGGTCGAGCCGGGCAAGGCGCCGAGCGGGGTCGCGTTGGCGAGACGGAACGGAGCGACGTTTCCCGCCGACGCCCCTTGCGTCGCGGTCGTGACCCAGCCCGTTGCCGCGCTGGTCCTTATGGACGAGACGCGGGACGTGGCCGTCACGGCCGCCGGCGCCAGGCCGGCCACGGCAAGGAGGCTGATAAGAAGGGGAGCTATCCATCTACGTTGTCCCATGAGACCCTCCGGTATCCAGATTGCTAAAAAGACAGGCCCTACGCCACGTCATCACGGATCAGGGCTATGTCGGGCAGGGGATGCGGGGCTGCCTCTTTGCCCCGCACGGACAGATCGGCCGGCGCGAGAGTACGATCATGATCGGCCGCTGAGCGGCGGAGCATACTTCCTCCACGGCTAGTATCTCTATAGCGATAGAGCAATGCCCTCCACAGTAATGCCCTCCACAGTAAGGATGTGTACGATTCGGCCTATGACGACGTGCCCCTCGTACGTCGAGGGCCTGATTTATAGTAGCACGTCAGCCCCGATAATGCTATGGGTCACGATACGAAAGTACTATCACGAAGCACTCGCTGCGGGACCGGACGCGCAGGGAGAGCTTGGTGGAAGGCCGTGTCGCCGTCGGGGTTCTGTCTGAGGAACCGGATGTGTGCGATGGTCCTGCGGGCCGGCGGGGGACCGACGGCGCCGTCCCCCATCGCGTTGCGGCCGAACAGCGGGCGAACAGAGCGAGGGGCGGGGAAGCGTACATTCGTGCACGCTTCCCCGCCCCTCGTTTCTCTTATGTCCTCGGTCTATCAGCAGTCCATCAGGCGACACTCTGGCGACTGGCGACTGGCGACCGGCGACCGGCGACTGGCGACTGGCGACTGGCGACCGGCAACTGGGC
>JAABUX010007330.1_pt1 | contig 12974 bp, 7 predicted proteins | sample 5561851 | NCBI WGS metagenome assembly JAABUX01 (sample SAMN10711883, study PRJNA513361) | rock metagenome | isolation source: Antarctica rocks | place: Antarctica: Victoria Land, Richard Nunatak red sandstone | collected 2016-01-03 | reverse complement strand
GACACAGGGAAGGGAAGTGCAGTAGAATACATAGCAAGAGGCTCCTTCTCACTGGGATGAAATTTGGTAATTCCATCGTATCAGCTTTCGGAGCCTCTTGCCTAGCAATAATTTTCAGACCCTGATACGCGAAGGTCTTGCTGTATACACTAACCTGGCTAGCTCACAAGCCGATCCAACTGGGAACTGGTCATGCGGTTCCTCTTTCGCTGTTTTCCCTCAGCCGGGCCGATATGCGAGCACTTTTTGCTTGGCTTGACGTTCCAGCGAAAGATGCGGGAGCTCGTCAGGTACTCTGTCAGACAGGCCAGCTTCCCATTGGGTATCGCGAACGCACCCTGTCTGCATCGACACGGAACCTTCGCCTAGCTGCCCTCTCGACGTTTTACGATTGGCTTATTGCAGAATACGTGCCGGAGAATGGTCCCGTAGATGTTTCCGTCTCTCATTCCTCTCGGTTCCAACTGATGAAGGCTCTACCAAAACGGGTCAAGGTCATTCCCGGTTGAGATCAAAAAGTGGAGTTGACCCTGTAAAATGTTGCCCATGATAGAGCGCGGTCAGTGCTTCATCGATACGCGGCTCATAGAGAGTGGAAAAGTAAAATAGGGTGTCTAATGCTTTCTCGTTATCTCCCCATGTATGCCATGAAAGTAAATGCGTCTCTCGAAGAAGGTCGAGCGCGTCAAAAATCTCCTGATCGGTCACCTCAACAGGCGGCACAAGTTGTGGCAGTATCACAGCACGTAGATCAGTAATATCTGCCTCCAAATTCGCATCGACATCTACGCGATAACCGAAATAATCTTGGAAAGGATTTGGATTTCCGAGAGGACCGCCAGCTGACTCCACATAGACATAGAAGGGTTCATGATATCGAAGGCGAGTCTCGATCTCTGTGTAGGTAGCTACCCATTCAAAGATAGCGGCGGCAATATGATTGCTCTGGCAGAGAGGGACATACACAATCGCTTTTGTGCGTAATTGCGGACTTTTCTTTTCTTCCATCTCTTTCATCCTTACGTTTTCAGGAACGGCGCATCTGTAAGGGTAGACCCACAGATGCACTATACCGCATTTACTCTTCTGGCTCTTCACTCAGTAATGATGCTTCTGATTGCTTTTTAAATGTGATCTCGTTGTAGAGATTAATAAGGTGAAACGGGTAGGGATACACCGTAAATTGCCTTAATCGCACAAATTGGATACTCATTGCTGTAAGAAGTGGGGCAATGTCAAAGCGCTCCTTACCTTGATAAACGTCGAAATGCCTAATGAGATGTGCTCGTTCTTGGGCTCTTTCTATTCCATAGGTTGAACCGATCATGTAGCTGTCATCGGTGTCATACCAAATCCCTTCGTACAAGTAAAGTTCATTCGCCTTCTCACTGAGAAACATCTCCCTTTTTTTGTACAGCCTCCTAAGACGACCAGTTCTATAGTGTTGATCATCGTCAGAGGTAATTTCGAGGATGGGAGCAATCCTCTGCATCCAACCGTTTATGAGGTCTTTATAGGATATCATTGGTTGCATGTATTCGATCTCTTTCAAAAGCGCATCATATGCTTCCAGTTGCTGATAAAATTTGAATGCTTCCCTCTCTTGCTTTGTCAATAGTCCTTGGCTATACCGCTCATTATTCTTTATAAGGTGAAGCTGGGCAAGAGGTGGGAATGGTGCGTTTTTGATTTTATCGTAGTACGGAGCTAATTTGAACTCTTCGACAACAAGAGGTTTGTCCAGTTCACTCCGACGTTTAAGGACTTCTTCATAGTCATAGAGAATACGTTCGTTTAGCCCCTCCAACTCTACAAAGATATTGGGTGCAACAATAGCATCGTAACGTGGCAACTCTTCAGAGGTTCCATCTTCTTTCAGCTTATAATATTTTATAAGCATTCGCTCTTCCATCTCTCCCCAGTTGACTCCTATATTTGCTAAGAATCGAGTGCGGTCGTCCTTCCCTTCTGGCGATCGAAGATCGACAAAATGCAGCCTGTCTTTCTCAAGATGAAGAAGTATTTCATGACTTTGCTCTCCACCTCGACGCTTGCGTAGAAACACGTATGGCGTGGGATAAAACGGGAGCCGCTCATGAACGCTCCTCTCGTTGATAATCACATCTTTTAAATATAATTGATACAGTGCCATCTGCAGTTTGTTCACGAAATTTTCGTCTTCATCCGCTGGGAGGCTATAATTGAGATATTCAGGTGGGGAAAGAGTTCCTTTCTCATCAGCACTGTGAAAGTTGACATTGAACGACTGCTTAGGCAGGTGGGGAAAAGCAGTATAGAACTGCTCATATGGATCGGGTTGCCCAGAAAATAAACCATTTTCTTGAAAGTCTTCTTCCTCATGATCCTGAAGTACTAAAACTGGATGTCCATTCGCCTGTGAAACGTTCGTTATGGGCGCAAATTGGAGATCGGGCTGTAACTGTGCAAGGAGTCGTGTGATCAAATCAATATACGCTTGCAAAGACACAGAAGGTATAGGTGCAAATTGCGGCAAAGATTGCAAGCGGTTATCGTAAATATAAATTGTTTCAAGTAAGTGCAATGGAAGACCTGAGCTTTTTTCCGGTACCTTTGTAAATGGTAGGAAGTTACGTTCCTTGGTACGACCTGTTATGCTGTACTGAGCGAGGTACTGGGTGAAACCCTTAATAAAATCATAGATGATTTTTCCAGTACTGTGCTCAATACTTTGGAGATCATGGTATGGGAGTGTAGTATGCCTTCCCTTTATAGGGCTTATAGCATACACAGCCTTCCCACTTTCTATATACTCTTGTGCTCTGTCTACACGCAAATGAATATAGTAGGCTTTGTTATCTCTAATTCTTCTACCAAAGTACGTGTCGGGTCGCTTTTCGGGATTGTTCATAAGCCGCCGAAATGGGTGCGCTCCTCCTATCACTTTAAACTCTTGTAGAGGGTCATCAGAACGAGTACGCGTGTCCCCTTGCAATTGAACTTGCACGCAAATGTCGCAGTCCAATTTCTCTGACCGCTTGGCATACGCGTAACAATAATCCTGACCAATAAAGTATCCTGGCACTGTCCCACGGAAGTAGGCGATTTGAAGAAGTTTGAGAAGAACATGAAATTCTATCTTATGAAAAGGGATTAACTGAGGAGGAAGAGGAGCACCTGCTAAAAATCCTAACTTAATAGCTTTTACCTGAGAGCCTTCACGAGGGACAAGAACATACACGACCCATTTTCTGGGTCCATCAAGTTTATCATGCATAAAAGTCTTATAGGGGTAGTCGAACTGGGTCCGAAGGCTGTTATGCAGTTGAGCATAAATATTAGTACGGCTGCTCGTATTTCGCTTATCTTGGCTTCTTGAGTGAAGAGTTGCGGGAAGTACATACCGAACGAGCTGGAAGTGAGCTTCCAACTCAGAGAAATCAGAGGGGCGAGAAACAAGTAACGTTGTTGTTTGAACAGTTGGCATAGAAGAAATACTCCTTTAGAACATGCTACGCGTGTGTAAGGTCACGACAAAATAGCTCAAAGGCTTGTTGTGGTAGTGCTGATGCACCTTGCTGAAGGGCTGCTTGAACAACAATAATTGCGGCATTAGCAAAACTCTCAGTTTCACGAAAGTCGTCTGTATAGTAATCCAACCGTCGTGGGTACTGACTCGTAAGATTGATATAGATGAGCTTCCCCTGCTCACCATGATAGGCAGAAACCGCATCAAGCTTTTTCCGCGCGCTTTGCTTGAAATACATATCATTTAACTTTACATGCCCAGCTGGATCAGTAGTGGGGAGAGAAAAGCGCTCCATTGTCCAATCACTGTAGTATTTCCCATCAACGTACCAAGGGCGGTTCTCTATTTTCAAATCTGCGATTTCAAAGAGGCGATCAGACAAAGGCTCAAAAGAAACACCTTCGCTACACAAAAGTGCTTTTATAGCCTCTTCTCCAATAGCTCCAGCAAGAATTGCTTGATAGCAGTAAGGAGTGAAAAACTCTTTATTTGCGTGAACAAAGGAAAGCTCATATCCAGCACTTTTAAAGTGGTCAAAGATCACCGGGTTCATCCGTATGGATTTGTATAATTCATCCATATTCCATCGGTATCCATCGTGCTGAAGCAGTTCTGCCGGAATCATGTCGTTTTGTGCGGTAAGATGCAACACACCGTTACTATAATAAGAAGAGGAGGTTACACACGCATAACGTTGCAGCGTCTCATCCTTGAAATCATGTTTGAGGGCAGACACGCGCAAGTGTTCCCAATTTTTTCGAGCCTCTTGGTCGTCTTTTCCCTGTCGAAGGTGCGCCAAGCGTACTAATAACTGTCCTACCGCGGCTTTGCATCGCTCATTATGCGGTACAAGCCTGGAATCTTTTACCTCACGCACATGACGCGCTATCTGTGACCGTCGTGTGCTTGCGTGCTCGAACACTTGGCGAAGATTATCCGAAATAATATTCTGGCGTCCCTCACGCACTTCATCATAGGCAGGTGAACAGAACATTTGGAAACGGAGGTCAACCTCGGAACTCAGCAAGACAGTTTGATCGGGCATTTTGTTCCAAGTACGCTCAATACGTCCGAGAGCTTGAATAAATGTTGCGATATCATTGTATAAAGCATCCATCTGCGTATCAGGATGAGACCGATAGCGGCTGTTCCATGTTCCCGGATAGTTGAGCGTGCTGAGCAACTGGCGGAATTGATGCTCAGAGAGAGCTTTGCTAAAGAAGAGTTTTGCTAGATACCAGATATTCTTTTTCTGTATAGTAGCTTGCTCATTGGCTGACTTTTCAGGATCAAGCGGGCTAAAGTAATAATATGGTCGTTCTAGCAGCCCAATAATAGTAAAATCTCGACGATTATCATCAGAACTACCTTCATGAGGAAGGTATTGAAGATTTACTCCGTTCCCCGCAGACAAGTACTGAGTCACAACAATAGTAGGTTGCTTACCCCAAAAGAGCGAATCAAAAAGGTGTTGTGCTCGTGGGTTGTGGCGCACCGTCTGAGTAAGCTGAGCATTGTAAAAGACAATAGTGAAGCAGTGTTGTTGAATCTCTATATCATACACCTGAAACCAATGTGTGCCTTCATGTTCCCGTTTGTTGATGGTGAAGAGATCATTTTCAGGGATCGAATACTGATTAAAAATGAACTGTATTTGCTTAAACGTAGTGAAAAACAAAAGGCTGTTATAGTTATCGTCTGGTTTCTCTTCAATTTGCCTTCCGATCCACAAGAGAGTAGCAAAGAACAGGCGAACACGTTGCCTAAGATATTCCCCACCAGCATTATCATCACCAAAGTCTTCTTCCGTGGAGACCGCTTGCACAAACTGGTCTAGTTGATACTGGTACGAGTCTGTCAGGTCGAAGCCTTGCAAAACGTTAAGATGGACGCTATTTTTTCGTATTGCTGCCTTTCTTTGGTTCAATTCTTGTACGATAGCTTTGTCTTCCTCATCAACCTCAATGAGAATATTTTTTTGACGTAACCAGTCAAGGTCGAAGTTATGTACCTGCCGAGGAATGTCAGCAGTGGCAGAGAGACCAAAGACAAGATTGTGTTGAGCTAGGGTATATAAAACAGTTTCTGGAGTGAGAGACATGCCATAGTGATGCACTTCCACTTCTTCGCGGTCAGTGATTTGCTGGAGGTCTTTAATGTCGTAGAGACTGTATCCTCCTTCTAGCAAAGATTCTCTTGTGGTGAATGCAGCTTCGTCAATACGAGCATAGCTTGAAAGGCGAGCCATTTGCTGAGGAAAATCAGTTCCACGGAAACATTGGCGCACCATCTCTCGGTGAATAACTGCATCCTCCTTTTCAAGGTCTTTAAAGAGACGCAGAATCTGTTGACACGCATAACTTACAGTCCCAAAGAAACGTAATGCAGAATAGGGTTTTCCTCGCTCTGGGTCTGGGCGAGATACTAGCTCAAATGAACGCTCTGTTTGGTAGATGTACAGAGAATCCGTGCTAATCGTATGCTGGGTACGAAAGATAGCAGGCGAGTGCTGAAGACCACTTTTTCCCTTACGACCCCCTTCTCGTGGAAGAAGGCTGGTAAACTGATTGAGTTTAGGGAAGTGGATTTGCTCTTTATCAAATTGCTTGATAAGTCCTGTAATCTTGAGAATACGATCACGAATATGCTTTACAGAGTAAGGATACTGTTCAAGCGGAAGTTTGTGATCTACCATCGTCCGGTAAAAGAGCTCAACAAATAGAAAAGGGTCACTGATTTCACGAGTACCACAGATAAGATCAGCTAAGTCGCTCTCTAAAAAGTCAAACTCATCGAGGTAAATGATATATCCACCCTCTTCATCTTGCAACCGAGTCAGGTTTAATGTCTTTCTTCCATCAAAAAAGCCATAGAAAGCTTTATGCAAAGTAACAAGCATCACTTGAACGCCCGGCTTATGTTTGAAGGCAATGCAGGGAAAGAGCGACTGAATCACTGGATCGTTGATAAATTGCTGATAGGCTGTAGTATTTCCATGCTTTCCGCCAGCTACAAGGAGTGCTGCCTTAAACGTATCGAGCACACGTCGCGCTTGACTCGCCATAAGATCCTCTAGCCGTTTCTGTACATAGGAATCTTTGCTCGATACATCTTCAATATCTCTGCATGCTTGCCGAGCTGCTGCCACATCCACTTTCCAAAGATTATTATACACGTTATAAGTATCAATATATTTTTTGAAGGTTCGGTCATTGAGGAACGCATACAAAGCAGAGCGGTGCTTTTCTAGGGTGTGTTGCACTGACTCCAAGTCTCGATACTCTATGACAAAAGTGGCAGGATCAAGTGCTTTTGCCATCTCGTCAATAAGCTGTTTGCGATTAGCGATATAGATAGATTTACGATCTTTGCATAGAGGATCCTGGACCACCTTTTGTACACCTCTTGTTTTGCCAAGTCCAGTTCCACCTACCACCGGTTTTACCCCAGTGCTATGATCGCGGATCGTTCGAGTGTAGTATTGAAGATAATCTGACATGGATGCTCCCTCTTTCTCTTCGTCTGTACTCGTAGAGTAGTATACAGTCACTTCTTACAGGATGTACTAAAACAGGAAGAAAAAGCCAAAGGTAATGGTAATCGAGTTCTATACCGCCATAAAACAAAACTACAGTGTAGTATGCTATGAATTCCGATTACTCCTCACTTTGGCCCAGCAAGACATTTAAAGTGAGTAGTCTATCTTCAAGAAACTACGTAGGGAAAAGGATGGACAGAAGTATTGTTTGGCATTTTCACAACACACAATACTCTCTTTTAGGTTAGCCTGGGAAGCAAGATATCCATTTTTTAAGTACCGAAAAAGGTACCAAACACGGTTGTGTTGCAAGAAATAGAAAGAAAACAACATGAGTATGGAATACCTCTCCTTGTTCCGTTTAAGCAACCTCTCCAAACAGCTTGGCAACTAATGCAACTTGACATTTCACGTCTCCCTTTGCCACGCCTTGCATTTGCCCCTTCCGTATCATGTTCATGATCTCAAAACCTTGTAATGTTCGCCATGCGGTCTCGAATGAGAAAAACCCCATCCCTAGCTTGGTCAACCGTTTGATGAAGCGATGATCTTGTTCAACCAAATTGTTGAGATACTTCACTTGCCTCAACTCACACGTTTCAGGAATGTATCCTTCCGCTTTCAATTCTGCGAATGCTTTGGGATACGCAGCGTTTTTGTCCACGTTGATGACACGGGGTTCAGAGGTATGAGAGGCGGCAAGGGTTGCGAGAAAGAAGTGCTTGGCGGCTTTTGCATCTCTTGTCTCAGAAAACCAGAAGTCGAGCGTATGTCCTTGCGAATCGACGGCTCTATAGAGGTAGACCCACTCTTTTTTAACTTTGATGTAGGTCTCATCGACCTTCCACGAATCAGTTGCCGCCTTCAAATGAGGGCGACATCGCTTCTCGAGTTCAGGTGCGTAGTGCTGGACCCACCGATAAATGCTGGTATGATCGACAGAGAGTCCACGTTCCATCATCATCTCCTCCAGTTGCCGATAGCTTACCTGGTAGCGGAGATACCAGCGTACGCACAGCAGGATGATGTCAGACTGAAAGTGACGCCACTTGAACGGGTATTGCTCTACCATGAAAAATAGACCTCTTTTTCACTCACTTTACCAGATCAGCTTCTTTCTTGCAACACAACCCTATGAGTTGCCGAGCACAACGAACTTCGATGTTGTGCGAGCCGTGGAGGCGAAGAGAGCCATCGCGGAAGCGCAGCGTTGGGCAGCGGATACGAGCGGTAGTGGCATGGTCCACACAGTTCAAGCTGGCGATAGGTCTGTCTTCTGGTGTGTGTACTATCATTCTTTGACACCGGGGCACTCTAACCTGAGCCAGTGGTGGCTACGCTTCTATGAACACGCCGTATACTGGGTTGGTACGGACATGTCAAACCTCTCGCTCAATAAATTCTAAAGCGGTGGTTCTAAAAACTGAGCCTAGATATATGCTATTGATCCTAGCGAATCCTTGCCTAGAGAGATGGCTCAATACTGTGGCACACTGCTGTAATGCGTCCAATATTCTTACATGCAACGAAACGAGGAGGAATCTAATGGAAGACTTTACTATTGAAAACGAACCCGAGAAAATTACAGTTTAATTCAGAGCTGCGCGACTACTGGCAGGAGCATGGCGTTCGTGGCGAGGTGCTGTTACGCTTACAAGAGATTTTACTCCAGCACGGCAAGGCCGCAGCGCGAGCCGCGACGGATGCGGTGTTGGTGGCACTCGCGGCACAGGCGCAGGCTGGGAGCCAGGAGCAATTTCGACTCATCGACGAAATTATGCTTGGAGGCGAAGAGATCAATTTTGAAGAGGTGCGCCTGGACGAGTTCCGAATCCCCCAGGGTGTCCAGGGATGGACTGAGTTTGTGAGCAATACCCCGACGAGGATGTTGCGGCAGATGCAGGGGTATCTCATTGAGCGGAAGCAGCATGAGCATTATAAAGCACAGGGCCGTAAGCGGCTTGAAGCATTGAGCCATGATCTTGCCCATGAAAATGAGTGATACGCAGGAGGCACCACGCATCTCACTTCAATCAAAGCGTTTCATTGAGATGTAACGATAATAAGTTATCCAAGAGGCTCTTGTTCCCTCTGCTCTTGCGCTGCCTCAATCAAAGAATCGTTGTACTGATTTAACAAGTCGTGTAACTGTTCCGTTGCAATGCCAAGCCATGTCCGTGCGGTATTAAGTGGTAAATTCACTGAAGGGTGGACCGATTTTGCACTGAAGGGTGGAAATTTGATCTGAAGGATGGGAATCGACGGTTCTCAGAGAGACCATGCCGCTTCTGATACGGCTTCTTCCATTGACATCTTGTAAATTGGAGCCCTTTTGCCTGGTTGATACAAGCTCGCCTTCGCGTTTTTCGACCCCACAGATCATTGCTTGGCTGAGATGCAGACGAAGACAGATGGCAGAGAATCAAACTGTGCCTACAATGGGAAACAGATCGAGACCTCGCCCTCCCTGTATGCTGGTAATTGGGCTGAATGTTCGACGGAATCAACCCCAATGCTCGAATTTTGCGTTCAAGGTTCGATCAAGCAAGAATTTGCACGGTTGGAGTCGCTTCAGAAGCCAGAGCTTCGGTGGAAAGAACGGAAGTCTATATTGCCTCTTCTGCAATGAAAAATGGCCTGTCGTCGTAAAATAAGTCAATGTTTGGAAATCATGTCGAACACTCAGCGCAAATTTTTTGACCTGAATGTTCGACACAGAGGTTCTCAATCCAGCATTTTCGTTCGAACATTCAGGTCATTTACCATGTGCTCCGTGGCTGATGCCGCGTGCGAGCACATCTGTTATCATGTTCAAACAGAACCGACATCTGAGCCGAATTTACCTGTCTGCATTCAATAAAACCAAGCCTGGGGTGGGATGGGGAAGCGGCTTCATACAGATTCCCATCCTTCACGTCAACTTTCCACCCTTCAGTGCAAAATCGGTCCACCTTTCAGTGAATTTACCAATGACATATATTAGTGACCTTTTCCAAATAAATAGATATCGCTCTGTATCCTGAGATTTAGTCTATGCTGCCAGCTTAAATTTCAGTTTTTGTAGTAGAAACCATGAGTACAGAAAACGAAGCAGCCTGTTGAAAAACTAAAATGATGAGTTTAGAAGAGAAGATAAGAGCTTGACTCTTTCAGGAGCGACCTCCATTGGAGAAACGAGCAAAATAGAGGGAGAAAGCGGACAGAAGAATCCTCTTGAAAGAGAAACAACGACAATACAGGCAGAGTGAGAGAAAATCGGCTCCTGTCTGTCTCAAGGCATGTTCTAGCAACATCGTAGGAGACAAAGAACGCTTGAGCGACACTCGCTCGACGACTCTTGAGGAGTGTCCCTTTGAGGGATGTCTCGGTTTTACTCCTCATCGGAGGGAGTCCAACCGCTTCCTCAGCAGGAGATGGACGACGTCCCCATCCTCGCTTTTGGAGCAAGCGTTTGAGATTCTGACCGGTGGCAATCACGAGGGCTTCACAGTTGACTCTCCAGAGGCGCCGCAAGCGAAAACGTCCCATTCCATGCCATTGTTTGCCTTCCCCAAACAGCGGTTCGACCCAAACCTGACGCTTACGCACGGCTTTCTGATAGGCAAAGGTCTGCTGATATCCTTTGACGCGTTCCACAGAGTCGGCAAAAAAAGACCGATGGACATGCCGACCACGGGGACTTTCCGTACACTCGGCTTTCACTGGACAGACATTGCAGATCGCCGCATCCGCGCGGTATTGGATCTCCTGAGTCCCTTCCATTCGGTACGCTGGACGTAAGACCTGGCCCTGGGGACAGCGGTACTGATCCTGGTCGGCCTCATAGACGAACTGCGCGAGTCCGTAATAGCCCATGTTGTGCTGGCCTCTTCCTGCGACAGGGATGTAGGCCCGGATGTTTGCCTCTTCGATGGCTTGGAGGTTTTCTCCCGTTCCATACAGGCTGTCAGCCGTGACCTGTTTAGGCTTCAGGTGCCAACGAAAACAGGTGTGCCAGAGCAGGTCCTGCATCGGATGATTGTCCATCACCTCTCCAGGAGTCACCAGGACAGCGAGAATGAGACGACGTTTGCCTCCATCCACGACATAATGGGTATGATAGCCCAGATGAGTTCCTCCTGCCTTGAGGCGCATCGGCGTCGCATCAGGATCAGTGGTGCTGATCCGAATGTCAGACGTCCGTTGATAGGAACCACGGACCTCGCGCTGCTGCCGCCCTTCCTGGGCGATCCAGTCATGTCGGATGGCGTTCTCCGCCGCAAGTTCCTCACGTCGTGTCTCTGAGAGCACGACGGGCAACGGCGTGGGTAGCGAGCTGGAAGCGTCCTGTGGGAGAGGTTCGGGTAGTGTTGCATCCATGTGGCTTTCTTCGGTTGGCTCAAACGGTGCTGGTTCTGACGCAAAAAGGGCACTCAGATGCTCCCGGACCGCTTCTCGTGCCTCGACCGCAAAACGAGGGGCAAGGGAGTCCATATCGGCGTTTGCGTGAACTTGTGTGGAGTCGAAGTACAATTCTTTGCCCCACACCAACTTTGCCTGTTGACACTGTTCGACAATCGCCTCGAAGAACCGCCGAAACACCGAGAGACCATAGCGCAGACGGATCTTGCTGAGTGTCGAGTGATCGGGAAGTGGCTCATCCAAATTGTATCCCACATACCAGCGTATGCTGAGCCGATCCGCAACCTGGCGCAGGAGCAAGCGTTCGGAGCGGATGTCTTCAAAGAACATCACCAGTTGGAGTTTGAAAAACACGACGGGATCAATGGAGGGTCGTCCAGCAACTGCATAGTAGGGACGCACTAGTTCATAGATAAACGAGAGGTCCAGGACGGTTTGTAGATGTCGGTAAAAATGATCCTGGGGAACCAGTTCTTCCAGGGAAACGGCGACCAAGGGGACAAATGCCCGCTTTTTGAAACCCATCATGATTGTTGCTCCTCCTCCACCATTGCACGATATCCTTCCATCTCTTGTCAACCCCATCTTTTCCCTTTTCCAGAAACGGGATATTCCTCTTTTCTGCTTGGCTTTGAAGACAGTCAAGCATTGCATCGTGTAGCTCATCTACGTTCCATAAGCTCAACAAAGAGTTTTTCAACAGGCTGGAAGTTTAAATGAACTCTTCCATACAGCCCCAAAAATAGCCCCTTTTTTGTCTTTTTACTTGTCTGTAAATGACATTCCATTTCTCTTGCACTTTCAGGTGAGTTACTGTACAATAAACCCATCAAAACAGAGAGACAAGGAGTACACACTATGCGTCTTGGCTACATTCGGGTCTCCAGAGACAAGCAGACGACCGCACTGCAAGAGGACGCCATCCAGCAGGCCGAGTGCGGGCGCGTCTTTGTGGACAAAATGAGTGGCGTGCGCGATGATCGACCGGAGTTTCTCAAAATGCTGGACACGGCTCGGCCTGGAGACGTGATTGTCGTGTGGCGGCTGGATCGCCTCGGCAGATCGCTGCGTCACCTCATCGGGACCGTCACGCAGATGAGTGAGCGCGGCATCGAATTTCGCAGTATCAAAGAGCAGATCGACACGACGACTCCTACAGGGAAGCTCCTCTTCCACATTGTGGGGGCGATGGCGGAATTTGAACGTGATATCATTCGTGAGCGCACCACCGCTGGACTCGAAGCCGCACGAGCACGGGGCAGAAAAGGTGGCCGACCAAAGGCGACGGAGACCATCAAACCGCGCAACCTTGCACTGGCGAAGGAACTCTACGCAGCAAGAGACAAGAGTGTCGCCGAGATTATGGAGCAAACAGGGTTCAAGAGTCGCGCCACGTTCTATAAGAGCGTGTTTTGGAATAGGTTAGATACTCTGAGCTAGACGAGCAACGAGCAGCTGAATCATGGCCAGATGGATAAGCGTTTCGCTGGTCTGGACCTTACGCTCATAGTCTTTGCTCAAGCGGCG
>JAABUX010007329.1_pt1 | contig 12976 bp, 28 predicted proteins | sample 5561851 | NCBI WGS metagenome assembly JAABUX01 (sample SAMN10711883, study PRJNA513361) | rock metagenome | isolation source: Antarctica rocks | place: Antarctica: Victoria Land, Richard Nunatak red sandstone | collected 2016-01-03 | reverse complement strand
GCTGGGCGGCGGCGAGGGCGCGGCGCAGGTCCCCGGCGCCGGGCGACGTCCAGATGCCGCGCGCTAGGCGGTGCTCCGCGACGCGGCTGATGGCCTGCAGCTCCGCGCTCTCGGCGCCCTCCAGCAGGCACAGCGCCGCGTCCGCGAACCCGCCTTGCCGCGAGCGGCACTCGGTCGTCAACCCTCTGAACTCATGCGTTCAGCACGTGCAGACGATGCAAGCGGTCTGCAGCAAGCAGGGCTCCTCAGAGTTGTAGCGGGACTTTGTGTTAGAGCTGTGGCTGTGTCTGTGTTCAATCAGATGGTGACCACCGGGGTACGCGGAGGGCAGAGGGATGACAAGCAGCCTGCCACACCAGAGCTGCTGCCGCCGGCTGCGCTGCTGTCCCAGGCGAACGGCCAGTAGCTGCGCTTCAGGAACCGCAGCAGCTCGGCGATGACCTGCCACGGCACATGGCAGTTGAAATCGCTCTGTACAGCAGTCACCACTCCACATACATGGCAGCTTGCATCATTTATGACAAGGCGCACACGGCTGCCGGTGGCCCGGCAGTTCCTATGCCAAGCCGGACCTGCTGGGAGGCGAGGTTCAGGATGCCGCCGTCGGGGCGCAGCGCCATCTCTCGCGGTATGTGCAGCACCTGCCATACAGAAAGTGCATAGCAGGTGGTCTCTGCAGCGTCAGAGAACGTTGCAAACACACAGGCTCCCAACTGTGCTAGCACCTGCACACAGCCCAGCCAAAGCAGCAAGCGTGCAGCGCAGCAAACGCGTCAACGTGACTGCTGGACAGAAGAACAAAGCGCACCTCGGCGCGGGGCAGGCGGCCGGGCGCGGCGCAGTCCACCCGCACGGCGAAGTCGATCTTCCCGTTCTGCAACAGGCTCTGCACGAGGGCGACGTACAGCACGCCCAGCGCGGCGGCAATGCCCGTCCGCCGCACCAGCGTCTCGTGCACGTACGCGTGCCGCGCGTCCTCCCACACGCCTGACGCCGCGGCAACGCTTGCTGACGAGTCAGCATCCAAAACAGCCACTGGCGCTTTACAAGCACAACGTGTAGCAGCCGACATCACCACGTGTGGAAGTGCCGGGGCGTGGCAGTCATCGGAACGGAGGCCAACAGCTGCCATTCATGAGCCCTGCAGCGGGCCTCACATGCAGACAAGGTACACGAAGAAGCACTGACTGCAGCACACGGCAAAGTGTGCTGACCTGGGTGGTCAACCACAGACGCAGCAGGCACGTTCGACGCGCCGAAGCTAGGCAGCCGAAAGTCCTGCTCCTCGAACAAGTAGCGCTCGATCACCTGCAGGCCGACTGCTTCTCGATAAGATATGCATTGAAGTGCAAAGTTCCGCCTTCTGCAGCACAGCAGTGCCATAACCTCGCTGCTGCGATCTCTCAGCTGCGCATGACATGCACATGGTGTGGAGAGCCCTTTGATGGTGGCTACCACCAGTGCCGGACTGGCTGCGGAACGCGGTTGAAGTCCAGAATGAGCAGCGCGCAGCTGTCACTATCACTTGATACCAGACAGATGCTCTTTACCCGGAGCACAGCTTCCGGCGGAGCGCCCTCAGGCAGCTGCGGCAGGCGGTTGCGGCCCAGGTCGGCCGCCAGCCGCGCAATGCGCCCCTTGAAGGCGTCCACCTGCACAGTCGGACTGCTCACATGACGCGTTTCGCTATGCGGAACGTGTGCTGCTCATACACAGCTGCACCCACATGCCCATATGCAGGCTTGCTTGTGCTTTTCACGGCGGAGCCAGTGTACGCTGCAATCCAGGCCAGAGCCACTTTGCAAGGCAGAGTACGGCACCGGCAGCGCGACCGGCGAGTGCGAGACCAGGGCGTCGTCCTCGGCGCCGATCTGCAGCGCCGCGTCTGCCACGTCTAGCCGCGCCTCGCCGGCCGCGAAATTCCGCAGCAACGCCTGTGCGGACATGAGATGTCTCCGCTCACTGACATGTTCAGGCCCACTCGGTGTATGTGTGCAGCAGATCGGCTCTACGTCGGACTGCCTTGGTATCACTCCGCAGGCCTGGCAGGCTTATCAGTGGTGCTGATCTTCTGGACGCTGGCCACTGGCAAGGCTGTACGTACAGGAAGCCAGAAACTATCACCTGCCGCGCGGCGTACGCGTTGACCTGGCTGGAGTCGGTCTGGCTGTAGCTCCAGCTGTACTGCCTCTGCTGCGGCGACGCGGCCGCCGTGTCGGTCGCCGGCAGGGCTCTGAGCCGCGTGCGCCATCGGCGTGGCGAGCGCTGTGGGACGTGATCCACTGCACCAGGCGTTTGGCCGGTTTGGCCGCCGAGCGCGTGTGCCTGGCTGACTGAACCCGCGACCAGCTGAGAGGTCATCTGACGGGAAGCTTGTTGACAGAGAGCTGCCAGCAGCAACGCTTGCCTGCTGCCTTGATCACCTTACACGGAGCGTCAATAGCAGTAAAGCGGATACGTTTGCTGACCTGGCAACATCACGGACCTAGCGTCAGCCGGGCAATCAGTCATTTCACAGCCTCTTGCACTAGCAAACCGTGATCATGGGGCGGAACGGCGAGATCGATGCTGCTCCGCCTAGCAGCATTCTACAGGTTGCATGGGGCCGCTACTTGCGTCAGCTGGACCGGAAACCACTGCGGACGAAGGCACGCCCTCGACGCAGCTCTGTGTGATCCCCTCACGCCCCGGGTGTACCTGGCACCGTCTCAGCTCTCGTCCGGCAAGGATCGGCGGACAGCGTGTGGTCACGGCGCAGGCCCTCACGGCGGCAGGACTGGCAGGCGCCAGCGATCTGGTCGCGCAGCGGATCTCCGGCACGGCGCCCATCAACTGGAGGCGGACGGCACTGATGGCCGTACGCTCTTGGTCCTGTCTGTTAACAATTCCGGTCTGCACTGCAGTCCTTATACGACGCTGTTCGAACACCGCCGTAGGTGTTCGGGCTCGTGTGGAGCGGCCCCAGCAACCACTACTGGCAGCAGTTCCTGGAGCGGACGTTCAAGGGGCGCAAGGACGCGTCGACGGTCGTTGAGAAAGTGATCGTGGACCAGCTCGTGTATGGGCCGCTGTGCAACATCCTGCTGATGTCCTACATCTCCATGGTGGTCGAGGGTGCGCACTCGGCCACGTCATGGGTTTTGTCTGTGCTTCATGTATTTAGCTTCATATCGCAACTTGCTCAATACCACAGCTCCTCATCAATTTTAATTTACCTGCACGCCCTGCAGGCAAGTCTGCGGAGGCAACCAACCTCAAGCTGCGGAACGATTATCCTGGCATCCAGCTGCACGGGTGGAAGGTGCGGCTGCTGCTGTCCAGCCTACACTTGTGTCAGCGGAATGCTATAGATGACATGGCGCTGACTGACATGTTGTGTCTGCAGCTGTGGCCGCTGGCCAGCCTCGTCAACTACCGCTTCGTGCCTGTCAAGCTGCGTGTGCTCTTCGTGAACTGCGTGGCGTTCTTGTGGTACGTGCTGTGTGCTTTGCTAGTGTGCTGCACACTGCTTGGGAGCCGGGATACAACCGCTGACTTCTGGGATGTCTGATATGCAGGAGCACGTTCCTGATCTTGCAGTCACGACGCGTCGTCCCGCTGCTGACCAAGAGCGTTTGAGCTTCCAGTTGTATTCTCTACCTTGTACCCTGCATGCATTGGCATCTGTAGTATCTCCTCAGTTCCAAACGTGGTCTCGTGAATACAGCTGTCGCAAAGTGTGCGTACACTACCACTACCCTGCTCGAACGCTGTAATATAATCACACTGAGGATACAGCATCCGCAAGGGGTTCCCTTGCAATGGGCGCCGGCCCGCGACAGCTCGTCCTAAACCAGGCTGCATACTGTCCGAAGTTGCCTGCAGATATGGCGGACCGCAACACTGCAAACCAACTCTGGATGTGGTGCGCGTTGTGCAGCTCAAGCAGCACTGACGCCAGCAGCTCTTCCCTCTGCACCAGGTGGTGCAGGTACGCCCTGCTGTAGTTGCTGCAGGTGTAGCATGAGCAGCCAGGTTGGAGCGGCGCCTTGTCTTCTCGCAGAGCAACATCTGCAAAGTCCATGTTCACATGCTCCTGTGGCCTGCCTGCCGCTGCCGAGCTGGGATTGCTCCCACTCAATTGTGCTGTCTGCGGAGCCTCACTGTCAGCGTCCCCGTCCCCGTCCGTAGGGCTGCTGTCGCCTTCTGTATTGGGTCTTGCATAGTCAGGCTGCTCCAGGGCTGGCTGCAGCGGGAAGACGAGCGCGTGCCCCGCGGCGGCCAGCTCCGTGGCGTACGCCGTGTCGAACATGTCGATGCCGTACTCCGCAGCCTTCAGAACCTGCAGGTGCAGACATTGCATGTGTACACACCGGACATTATTCAATCCTTTGCGGGTGCCTGAGCATGACATGAGAAGGCGAAAACCCAGATGTCAGTGCTGCAACCGACATCAGCCCATTTTGTTGTCAGTGTGACTGCAGCTCCCATGGCATGGCCGCACATCACAGCACAGGGCCCCTCCTCTGGACAGCACGTCCATGGCAGCTGCAAGGGTCGTACCTGGTGAGGGGTGCTGATGCCGGCCACCATGCGCAGCGCCGCGGGCGGGAGCGGCGCCAGCGACGCCGCCAGCATGCCGCGCCGCTGCTCATTTGCCTCGCCCGTGCCGAAGCCGCCGACCACATAGCCCAGCACCCGAGCCTGCACACCTCGCAGACAGTACAGTTCCTATGCACACATGCATGTTTTGCCGACAGGTCAATATGCAATCTAGCAGCAGCAGGGATACGGACTAGCAGTGGCTTGACTGGCAGTCAGCTGTACAAATTACAGCTCGGCTTGAATCGTACAGGCAATGGCTGAGCTGGCATCGTTCTGCGCAATGAATGCACAATAGAGTATGATCACCTCATCCGCGCAGCGTGCTGCCACAGCCGTGGCCCATCGGCTGCGGTCGTCCAACTTCGCACTGCCGCCGACTGGGACCTGCTTGCACGTGTGGCGTGTAAGTGTTCAACCACGCACAGTACTCAAGCACTGACATGGTCCGTGGTCCGGCATGCCCATGCGCGCTGGCATCGCACGCCAGGCACCGCGCTTCCATGGGCCTTCAGGCGTGCTCACAGGCTGTCCTGTCTTGACCATGCCGACGTGCGCGCAATGCACACGCGGCAGACCACGGCGCACCAGGCAGCTGACGTCGCGCAGGGCCGGCGTCTCGGCGGCGCCCCGCAGGCAGGCGTCCAGCCAGCGCATGGAGCGCTGCCCCGCTGCCTTGCGCCGGTTGCCGCCCGCCACCGCCGGCAGCTCGTCGCTCAGCAGCGTCATGACGTCTGGCTGCAGCGCCGCCCACGCCTCAAGCAGCCGGGCCGGCGTCACCTGCGGTGCGTTGAGGCTGAAGTCACGGCACCGCAGCATCTGGCACTGCCAAGCACGTGGTGACAAGAGCGTGCACCTTCCGCATTGCCCAAATCTGTGCACAGCAGAGTTTGTGAACGGTCAGCATGGGTGAATATAACACTGGGTTTGCCCGCGCCGAGCAGCCGCGCGTAAGCGCAGCATCTCGATCCCATCTCGCTGAGCACACCCTGTGCCTGTAGCAGACTGGATGCACGGCAGCACTGCGGGGACAAGGGCGCGCGCCTCGGTGCGCCCAAAGTGCGCTTTGACCAGGACGCCGGCGTCGGTGGACCGCGCCTCGAACTCGTCCTCCAGCGGGTCTCGCGCGGTGCCGATCAGCGGCCCGCTCCCCATGGAGCAGAAGGCCCTGGCGCCGCCGCCGTGTGCCGCGATCACCGATGGCTTCGGGAAGTTCAGGCTGTGCCAATGCATGCAGAGGCAGTCAGCTTTCAGTACTCCCGCGCACCAAACGTGAGACACGTTGACCACTTCCTTAGCCATGTTTGCGACAGTCGGTCGAAGGCCCCTGGGGTGTGCGACATGCCTGTGCAGTAGCCAAGCACTACTTCAGCCAGGGTAATAGAGTACATCAACTGGATCATTGCACTCTCCTTCGCCTGGACTGTCAACACAGTGGGTCGGAGCTAAAGAGTTGGAGGCGCTATAGAGTTATCACAAGCCGACATGACCCATCTGATGCGCGAGCTAGGCTGACTGCCAGACCACTCACAAGTGCATGACGTCGAGCTGCATCGCGGCGCCGTGGCTGCGCAGCTTGTCCAGCATGTCCGTGCCCAGGAACATGGCGCTGCCCAGCCGCGTGTACATCAGCGCCGCGGGTGTCTGCACCGCGCCGTGCGGCGTGACCAGCCGCCCCGCCCGCGCGCCGCCGTCTGTCGCGGTGATCTGAAAGCTGCTGAGGCCTCTCGCGGCATCTGGGCTGGCTGCGGGCTGCGGCGCTGTCTCTGTGGGGCACATCGCGCTGGCTGCGGCGAGAGGACGGTGCAGCGGCAATGCGGCCTTCGAAGGTCGCCGCAGGATCGGCACGAGGGAGGCGGAGCGCAGGCACCGGACGTGGACAGCCGGCTGTTGGGCTGCCAAGCACATGAGGCACTCTGCATGCCCTAGTCCATGCAACAGATGCACTGGCAACTCGCGGTCAACCCTGTACCCTTCACCGAGCATGTCCTCGTCAGCACTCATCTGCCCGCTTCTGGTGGCATTATTTTGTCGACCACGAGTCATCAACAGTACGAGTTGCCGCAGCACCATGGCAGAGACCTCCAACACCAACAAGCGTCTTGCAGTGCTACAGCGTCACCTTGCCTCTGCGACCGTCGAGGAGCACCGCGACACGCAGCGCGACGCTGCGTCGGCAGAGCTCCCCTCCAGCAGGGTCATCTACGACTTCCTCGTCCGCGACAATGCAGAGCTCCGGGAGGCCATCTTCGACTTCATGAAGGCGAGCTGCCAGCCCATTCCACATCGCCTGACACATCCTGCTCCTGCTCATTACTCACGTGGTGGTAACCCAGCTGAAGCCAGCTGTTGACCGCTTAGTGCAGTCTGGGTTACAGCAACCCCACTGCCGTGCGGTCCATGCCTGTCGTCTCACACGACACACTTTCGCTGCAGGATGACCTGTTCAAGCCCAACTTCTATCTGTCGCTGATGGAGTTCCGGGAGTTGACCCTGCGCCGCCTGCAAGCCTTCTCGGCGCGCGGCTTCTTCTCGGTGGCGGACTACCTGCGCGAGCCGCTGCGCTTCCAGGCGGCGCTGGAGGCCCTCAGCTTCTGCGACTACTCGCTGGCCATCAAAGCCGGCGTGCACTACACCCTGTGCGGAGGTGAGCGCGCTGTGCCTGCTGCGCCAGCCTGCAACATGGTTCACACCCTGCACCCGTCCGCCAAAGCTGGACTCTATGGGATAAAATAACACGAGGTGCTAACATGCACTCGGTGCATTTGGTGCTGGACATGCATGCGGTTGTGCTAGAGACGTCTCCTGGCATGCTGTGTCATGCTGCAGTGTCCACTCTGTAGACAGGGCATGTGTGGTGCAGGCACCATTGCGAAGCTGGGCACGGAGAAGCACCACCGCAAGTACTTCCAGGGCCTGGACACGCTCGCGACGCCCGGCTGCTTCGGCATGACGGAGCTCGGGCACGGCTCCAACGTCATGGGCATCGAGACCACTGTGAGCCCGGAGTGGTCACCCTCGTACGGCTGGGTTGCAACACAACAATATGTATGAGATCATGGACGTTTCGTGTTCAGGCTGTGCGACTCCGAGACTTGTGACGGAGGGATGCACGCTGGTAGTGCCTCTGATGTCGGCACAGCTTTGCGACCTCTAGCCTTCTCAACCATTGAGTGCTGTGCAGGCCGAGTATGACGCGGGCAGCCAGCAGTTCATCCTGAACACGCCGGACGACGAGGCCAGCAAGTTCTGGATCGGCGGCGCTGGCCAGCACGGCAAGATCTGCACCATCTTCGCGCAGCTGACGGTCAACGGCAAGTGGGAGGGGCCTCACGTGTTTGTCGTGCACCTGCGCGATGACGCCGGCAAGCTGGCGCCTGGTGCGTTTATTCTTGGCCGACACATGCCTGGCCTGCTCTTCTTTGACGCGATAGCGTGTCCGCGGATGAAGCCATTGAGTTGTGAGAGAGAGAGACGAGAGTGGAGACGGGGTCCTCGCTAGTCTGCGTGCGCCATGCGCGTGATCTGTTATTGACGGGAGCGGACCATGCTGATGACGGTGCACAGGCGTGCGCATCCGTGACAATGGTCCGAAGATGGGCTTGAACGGCGTTGACAATGGGCAGGTGCGGCTTTGCGGGTCTGGCCGCCATATCAGGCACTGTGCTGTACACACTTGCATGCGCCCTCATATCCTTGATGAATCTGGTCATTAAGCCGATGTCCTCTTGCATGTCAAGGACCTGGCATGATAGGTGCCATGGCCGCGTAGATATGGCTGGACCACGTCCGCGTGCCGCGCGACGACCTGCTGGACGCCTTCGCGAGCGTCGCAGCGGACGGGACGTACAGCAGCCCCATCAAGACCGTCAGCGCGCGGTTCGGGACCATGGTCGGCGGCCTCACCACAGGTGCGCATTGCCGCGCAGCACGCTCTTGTCTCCTATCTCTCTCGAGCCACGCGCGGTATCTTTGTTCATGGAAACCAGGCAGTCGTTGCTCATCCTGTGTACCTTGCCGTCCGCAGGCCGGATGCTCATCGCCCAGGGCGCTGTGGACGCCTGCAAGATCGGCGTCACCATCGCCGTGCGGTATGCGGCGCAGAGGCCCCAGTTCGGCGGCAAGATCATCCTCGAGTACCTGACGCACCAGCGGCGGTTGTTCCCGGCGCTGGCGACGACGTACGCCATGCACATCGCCCTCACACGGCTCAAGGTGTGCTACGCTGCTGTTGCGTGTGTACCATGGCTATTGACATAGTTGTGTCCTCACCACATGATGAGCCGAACATGCTAGGAGCTGGTCGAGCTCAACCTTCGGTGTCCTCTGCCAATGCAGCACGTGGCAGCCAAGAGGCGGCCGCAGGACGGGAAGCTGGTGCACGTGGAGAGCAGCGGCTTGAAGGCGGCGGCCACGTGGCATCGGATCGAGATCCTGCAGAACTGCCGCGAGTGCTGCGGCGGCATGGGCTTCCTGTCGGCGAACAAGATCGGGCCCATGCTCGCGGACATGAACGTGGACGCCACGTTTGAGGGAGACAATACCGTCATGATGCAACAAGTAAGTCCTTACGCCAACATGCTGTCATTTAAATGAGCAAAGTGCCGGAACATGGGCACACCAACATGTGAGCTCATGGATGTTTGCTAAATGTTATGTTGATGACTGCCGACGGCTAGAAAAGCCGCACGGGACTGTCATGTGCCCAGCGCTGTTGGAATGCTGCACTGCGCAGGTTGCGAAGTCTCTGCTGGACACGGCCTCCCATCAGAGCAAGGCGCAGTCACCTGCCACGCCGGCTGTGTCGCTGGAAGGCGACAGCTTGCTTCAGTCCATCGGTCAGCTGCTGCTATTCCGGTGCGGTGCCGCCTGTCGTCATAGTCCTTAATGTGTACAAACCACGGAAGTTACATTAGACCAGATGCTGTCGAGCACCTTTTTGTTTGCGAGCAAGCACGTGTATCCCGCTGCTGCCCATGGACTGATGTCACTGCGGGATCGGGCTGGCGCCTCGAGCGATGTCTGCGCCAGAAGACGGGGGCTCACAGGCTCAAGCTGCAAGGTGCAAGCTTGCCGGAGCGCCTCAGACACACACACATGGGCTCGAGGCCCTCACCGGTGAGCTATGCGCAACAGGGAAGAAGCCCTCACGGCGGAGGTCGGCAGCAAGATGGTGGCAGCGGCGCGCAGCGCTGGCGGCAAGGAGGCGGCGACCGCGGCGGCCAATCACGTGTATGAGGCCGAGCTGGACCGCGTGCTAGAGCTGGGGTGGGCGCACGCCGACCGCGCCTCCTTCGACGCCTTTGCCGCGGAGCTGGCTTCGGCACCAGCCTCCGCTAAGGGCGCACTCCAGGTGCGGCATCAACCTTGTCAGACAGCTGCTATGCGGGGATCAACAGCTTGCTGCTCGGTTGTTTTAGGGTTCCTACGCGTAGTCCTGTAGTCATACGCCCAGTACTGCGTATGCATTTCTTCTGAGCTTGCAATACGTGGTTTCTGCTTGCGCTGTACTGCTGTGCTGAGACCGTTCCTGTGTCTGATCGACACCGCCGTGTCTGCAGTTGCTGTGCTCCCTGTACGGCCTCACCCGGCTGGAGCGGAATTCCGGATTCTACCTGGGAGCTGGAGCGCTGGACAGCCGCACGATCAGCTCAGTGCGAGAGCACGTGAACGCGGCGTGCGCTCTGCTGAGCGCCAACAAGGGCGCGCTGGCGCTGCGCCTGTGCGAGGGCTTCGGCGTGCCGGATCACCTGATCGCAGCGCCCATCGCGCAGGACTGGCGCCGCATCGTCACATGAGCACCGCAGCACCACAGCGCGATGCGCAATTTGCAGCTGTGATTCAGTGTAACGACGCTTGCAATGGTAATATTTCGTTGGCTGTGTTCAATTGATCATCGTATGATTTGCAGCTTCAAGAAGGCTGCACTTCAGTCATCTGGTCCGCCAGGGTAGGTTCAGGGTAGGCAATAGCTGCGTCTAGAGACATTACTACGGTCATTGGAGTGTTATGGCTCCCCGTCTTTGCGTTACATTTCACCACAGAATGTCATGGGACCGCACAGAAGGGATGCAACGTGCTTTGCTGACTGGCGTCGTGCTGCGCTACATGACTGCACAGCACGGTGGCTGACCCTGGCTCGGGAGAGCGATCCGTTGATCGACATGGCTGTCTTGAGGTCAAGCAATGCTATCAAGCCTTCCGGAGGTGTTGGCAAGAGGGGGAAAGGCTCTGCATCCAGCAGGGCTGCAAGCAGCAAAGCACATGCCTCTTGCAAGAGCCAAGTCGGTTCACTGACGATCGAGCGTTGGTGTGGCACTCCACCCCCTGTGAGGCGCAATGTCTTCCGGGATCTGCGCGGCTTAAGCAGCTCTGTGTGACCTCTGTATGCTCTGCCAGCATCAAGGTCATGTGTGCCGCGTCAGGGCTGCGTGCAAGCACCTCTTCAAGAACCGCACTGCAGCCATTGAGCATGGCGTGACAGCAGAGCTGCCAGACCTGCCTGTCGAGGTTGTAGATACCCAGGGCGTAAGACCAGACAACCGTACCTTCGTAGTGACTGGTGCGGCCACGACGCTTGTTCTGAGAAACCAAATCAGCGTTGCACTTAACAGTCTGCACCTACCGTAATGCGGCATGCGTCTGATGTGGCTCCTCTCATGTCTCAACTCATCCCTGCGCAGGACCGTCCGGGGAGACGTTCGTCGAGCTCAGGGTGCGCCCTGGGCTCCTACATTTTTAATGCACCTCGTGTGCACATGTTTAAGACTATAGGAACCTGCCGTTCGTGACTTGGCCTCGACTGTATGCAGAACATGGAGCGACCATACATGCCGCTTCGCGAACTGGACGTCGAGAAGGTCACCCAGGACATTGTCAAGAAGCTCAAGCAGCGCAACGTCTGAGCGGCACTTTCATGTTGAAGTATGCAGCACTGGATAAACTTGCATGCACGATGTCGCATGTCAGTAACAGGTGTCCGTGTCCGTATCCGTGTCTGTCTTTGATATCACGCGTGTGAACACGTCTTGTAGCTGTGGTGTACTTTCGAAGCACCAGGATGAGCTTCTTTCAGTAGGAAACTCTCGGGATAACATGTAAATGTCCGCTCGTTGGGAACAACTTCGGTCAATTCAGTCATGGATCACATGTGTTAAGCTCGCCGCACTGCCTCCTCTTATGGGCGCGTCACAGGTTGGTTTGCACGGGCTCCGCAAGTGGCCGGCACAGTCTGAAGACACACCAAAATACGTTTAGCGTACGCAGAGCCCATAAGACAATTGCGACAGTGTCGCTAATGTTGAGCTGTTTGGCGGTTTGAACGGGTGGTCCAGACTGAGTCTTTAGTCACAGTCGGGTGGACATTCCTTGAATCGCCTACGATGGCGCCCAAGAAGAACGCGGCAACGCCGAAGGCAGCCGCTGGCGGGGTTCAGAAGAAGAAGCCTGCCGGCAAGGCTGCACCGGCTAAGGATGCCCCTACTGCGGATCAAACAAACGGCGCTCTGACGATTGAGCGCTGGTGCGTTACCCCCTGCATTTTCGTGAGGGTCCTGCTTATTGGCAAAATGAAGCCCGTGACTATATGCTGCTCGATCACCTCGCTGTCAACGCTGACATGCGCAGTTGTTGTGTTTGACGTGCTCATGCTGGTTACCGCCCGACCACTGCAAATGCTTTGCTGCGCCCCCCTAGCCCGCTTCGTGCTGTCTCAACGGCCGGTGCTTGCTGCGCAGTACCTCGTGAGGGTGCTTCAAGACCCGCGCCGGCGCAGTCGAGCGCGGTGTCAAGGCCGCGTTGCCGGACCTGCCGATCGTCATCAACCCTGCCAAGCCAAGGAAGGGCGCTTTCGTGGTCACCGGTGCGGTTACATCCATAGGCACATGCATAGTGCCCACACATTGGTGTCTTTGATTGCACAAATTATTCAGAAATATCTCTCGAACTTTATGAGCCGCACGCACAAGTGATGCTGCGCTGCTGCGTTTTACAGGTCCATCCGGCGAGAAGTTTGTGGAGCTGCTGGTGAGCCGCTCTGCCTTCTAGCATAAGACTCCCGCATACCCGGCCGTGCGGCCTCCCAACAGGCTAAGCAACCACCGAAATGCTGACGCCGTGTCTAAATGGCTTCCGTAGCGTGCAATGTGGCGCTGCTGATCCTGGACTGAGTGTGGCCCATGTAGAACATGCCGCGGCCCTTCAAGCCTCTCAAGGAGATGGACATGGACGAGCTCACGAAGAAGATCGTCACCCAGCTCAAGAAGTGAAACATGTCGCCGCCGAGGCGGCTGCGTACGGCGCAGACAGCATCATGACGCCGGCGCAAGCAAGCGTCAAGACTTGTGCAGCTGATCACCGCTGTCTGCGCCGGAAGGTCCTGCCTCAGCTTCAGCAC
>JAABUX010007325.1_pt1 | contig 12981 bp, 10 predicted proteins | sample 5561851 | NCBI WGS metagenome assembly JAABUX01 (sample SAMN10711883, study PRJNA513361) | rock metagenome | isolation source: Antarctica rocks | place: Antarctica: Victoria Land, Richard Nunatak red sandstone | collected 2016-01-03 | reverse complement strand
GTGAGGAGCCGACGCCGTCGCCGTTCTCGCCTCACTTCCCGGCCGGGCACCAGGAGATCGACCTGTATCCCTGGAACTACGTGCTCCCGGATGGACGGCTGCTTGTGCATTGCCGCAACTCGACGCGGTTCTGGCACCCGGGCACGCCGGGCCGTTGGGACGCGACCATCCTGAAGGCGCAGCGCAACGAGTCACGCACCTACCCGGGCCAGGGCACTTCCGTCCTGCTTCCACTGCTGGCTGAGGAGGGGTACCGGGCGCGGGTTTTGGTGATGGGCGGCGGCGGCGTTGACCGCGAGGCCTTCTACCAAGGCGGGCACGACGACGAGCCCGCGGTCAACACCGTCGAGCTGCTCGACCTCGGCGACCCGAATCCCGCATGGCGATACGTCGCTCCGATGCATTACGCCCGCGTGATGTGCGCCGGCATGTTGCTCCCCGACGGGAACGTCCTCGTGCTTGGTGGCAGCTCCACCGGCAAGTCGGATGTCGCGGCCGACCCGGTGCTGAGCTCCGAGCTGTATGACCCGGTCGCAGACACGTGGACCGAGCTCGCGCCGATCAATTGCCCTCATCTCTATCACTCGACCGCGCTCTTGGTCCCTGATGGACGCGTGATGCGCGGCGGCAAGGACGGGCAGTTCCAGCACGACCCCTACAGGTACTTCGAGCATCGCCTCGAGCTCTTCTCCCCGCCCTACGCATTCGCCGGGTCTCGCCCACAGATCACCTCTGTGCCGGGGCAGGGCGGCTATGGGCAGGACGTCGCGATCGGCTGCCCCGCGCCCGGCGACATCGCGAGGGTCGCCTTGATCCGCGCCGGCTCGGTCACGCATGGCTTCCACATGGACCAGCGCTACATAGGGCTCGAACTCAGAGGAACCTCGGCAACGGAGGTGACGGTGAGGCTGCCACCGAACGGCAATGTCGCCCCGCCCGGCGCCTACATGCTGTTCCTCGTGGACGGGGCCGCCCTGCCGTCGGTCGGGAAAATCATCAAGCTGAGCTAATCACTCAATACGTTGAGCGATCCCAGAGTGGAGCCGTCACTTCCACCCTGGCCGGCCCAGAACTCCCGAAGGTGACCCGGGGCCGCAAAGTACGAGGCCCCGTAGGGATCGGGTCGGCAGGCTCCGATGGAGTGGCAACACGTGATAATGGTCACGGGGAGGCTTCCTGACGGCCCACGCCGACGTCGGACAGCGCCAAACGCTGCGACCGTCTTGACAGATCGCCGTCGAAACGGCACGATCTAGGAGCTGATGGAGCGGAAGAGAACCACGATCTACCTCGAGGCCGACCTGCTCAGCGCAACCAGCGAAGCGATACTCGCGGCCTGACTAGACGCGGTTGTAGATCGATGGCGGACGGCTCCAGGCCGGGCCGCGGCGCAACACGATCGTGCGGTAGTAGTCGACGTAGGCGGGCATGAAGCGAGCTGGCTGGGGACGCGTCCCCGCGTCCACCGAAACGTCGGATCACCGAGGTTCGAGAGCCGTCCCAGGGTGTCGGGAGTGTCTGACGGCCGTGCCGGATGCCGCAGCGCATCAGCCGAAACCAGTCGCCGCAAACGGGAGCTTCCCAGCCGGTTGGCTTTTATCGAGGTGTGCGCGCAGTGCGGTGTCGCAGATCAGATAACCCCAGTTGATCAGGCGCTGCTGCTGTCGCTCGGTCATCCGCGCTAGGCGTGTTGGTACGCCTGCGAGGGCGCGAACGACCGCGTCGGACGGATTGGCGATGGGGTCGGGGAGGCCATAGTCCGCGACGTGGCTGCGGATCCCCCAATACGTGCCGGTTCGCCGGCCATCGACATACGAATCGACCGCTTGCCGCTTTCTCAGGTCACGAACCTGATTGTCGATCACTTTCAGTACGCGCGGGATCTGTAGCGGCCATAGCCCGCTCAGCCGCTGCGCGTCGCCCATGTGACCGCCGGCGTCGCTGATCAGCACCGTCTGATAGCGCGTCCAGACGGCCTCGAGCCCGAGATTGTCGTAGACCCCGCCATCGGCCAGCACCACCCGCGTCGTGTAAGGAGCCCGCGACACGTCGGGGTCGCCTCCCGGCTTCATCGCGCCGGGGGCAAACGACAGACGCGCCGGCGAAAGCACCGGCGGGAAGGCCGAGGAGGCCGCTACCGCCACTGCCAGCTGGGTGTCGGGATCGGCGCGCGTGCCAACGCGCCAGTCACCCTCCACCCGTTTGGAGAACCGCCACAGGTCGCCCGACTGGAGGTTGGTGGCGTCAAAGATGAACTCGGGACGGACGGGCAGATCCGCCAGCGTGTGCTTGCCGAACAGCGCTCGACGGTAGCTCGCGGCCAGACGTCTGTTGATCGTCACGCCGGGCGTGACCGCTCCCTGGATCACCGCCCACGCGTCGATGGTGCGATCCGCCAACGCTCGCAGGGGATTGACCACCTCCTCATCAAGGTTCGCGGCGACGCCGCCTGCGTCGAAACGCAGGCGATTCCAATGCAACCCCAACACACCAGCGGTGATCGACCCACCCGAGACGCTTGAGACGCGATCAATTCGCGGCAGGAAGCCCGCCTGGTTGAGGCGCAACAGCGCACCGACGTGAAAAACCATCGCGCGATAACCACCTCCCGACAGACAGAGGCCCACGCCCGGAATCGGCCCATCGTCCTCCGCAACCGGTGGCTTGCGTATCTGCGGCACGCCGAGCTGTTGCTGCTCTCCACTCATATTTTGCCCCTCTCTTTGCATCCTCGTTGGGACGGCCGGTGTACGCACCCACTCCGAGCGCCGTCCCGCGGAAATGGCTTAGTTCCCTAGCAGTTTGGTTCATCCGGTCCCCGGGGCTAGGAACTGCCAAGCATCCCAGTTCCAAGGAGGGCAAACTCGGACTCCGACCTATGCGGCGATCGTGACGGCCAGCGAGACCGGGTAGGGCCCGTGCTTGACGAGCTTTCCGGCGTCCCCGGGCGCCCTGGCCAGAGTCCCCCGCCGCAGCAGAGCGTTGGCGATCTGCGGAATCTGCATCTCGTTGGCGAAACGGCCGAAGCACGTGTGGAGGCCGGTCCCGAAGTGGAGGTAGTGGTGGGCCGGTCGCCCTGGACGGAACTCGTGGGGATCGTCGACGACGTCGCCGTCGAGCATCGCCGACTCGGTGGCTGCAAGGGTGATTGTCCCCGCTGAGATGCGCGTCTCGTGGAGGCTGCCCGCGGCTACGACGAAGTCGCTGCGCGCGCGACGCAGGAGGCCGGGCCCCTGTGGTGCGAAGCGCATTGCTTCCCACATCACGGCTCGCAGCGCGTCGTCGTCACCGACTCGGGCGGCGGCTGGTCCGGGCGTGCCGAGCCACCGTGCGGCGAGCCGGGCCGGGATGCGCGCCGCCAGGTCGGGAATCGCGACCTGGCCGCTGTTGCGCCCAGCCGACTCGGCCACGAGCGCCTCGGCCGTATCGGCGACGAAGCTCGCGAGCTTCGGAATGTCGTAGCGCGGCGCGGCGAGGCGAAGGATCGAGACGTGGCGCTCGTACTCGGGCGAGTCGTCGAGCCCGAGGATGAAGTCCCCGACGAGCGCCTGCATCTTTCCGATGTATGGCTCGACGCCGAACGCCTTCTCGTTGCTGAGAACCTCAATGACGTCGGCGTAGCGGGTGATGATGGCGATGTCGTGGATCTGCAGGACTGGCTTCACCGCGCGCAGCAACTCGAACAACGGCTGCGGATGCTCTGTGACGTGCTGGGTTAGCTCCTGCTTTCCCTCGTTCACAAATCGCTGCACGTCCGCGCCCGTTCGGCTCGCGAAATGCTCGAGCTCCCCGATCATGCTCACGCTGCCCCACCCCCTGCTGCCGCGGCCAGAAACCGCAAGCCGTTGATTCCGGGCACGAAGAAGTATTCGCCGCCCCTCACGGTGACGACCCTCGCGAGGGGGCCGACGAAGAAGGGCGGACTGCCGGGCACGGTCATCTTCTTCGGTTGCGTCCCGTCCTGGGGGCCGAGCAGCACGTCCTGGTCCTCGCCGAGCCCGAACGTGTTGCCAGCGCCGAGCCACTGCGAGTGCACGAACTCGAACTGCCGCGCGATGCTCGACTGCAGGCACATGAAGATGACGCCGCGATCCTTTCCGTCGTCCGCGGCCCCGGGTGCAAGCGGCGGTCCGTAGGGGATCCCGCGGCGAACGAGGCGGTGGCGGTTGACGAGCCTGCCCTCGAACGGCAGGCCGTCGCGCGGGTTCGCCCGTCGCACGTGCGCGCCGACGGGGCAGCGCAGGCCGCCGGCGTCGCTGCCGTAGCCGAACGCATTGTTGCGCTGGTCGTTCTTGACGATCGCCGGGTCTGGAGCGTCGGGCGAAAGATCGAGCGGGGTGCCGTCCCGCCAGCGGCCCACCAGCTTGGCGGCGAGCAGCTCCTCGCTACCGGGATAGAGCTTTGCCGACTCGGTGAGCCGCTTGCGAAACGCGGCGACGTCCTGGCGCAGCTTTCGGTAGATCAGGTAGGAGCCGTTCGAGCTGAGCTCGGCCGGAGGCGGCGCGGCCGGCAGCACGCCCTCCTCGTCTTCGTAGCCGAGGATGAACTCACCGGCCCGGATCGGCCGCCATTGTCCGCCGGTGACTGGAGCTCCCCCGCCGGGCGCGGCCGGTGCGCCGCTGCCCTCGATCCAGGGCTGGGCGAATCCGTCCGCGTATCCGAAATGCTCGCGTCCGCCTGGCAGCGCGCCCCCGCGGTCATCGTAGACGACGCGCAGACCGCCGTTGTACTCGATCGCCGCGCGCAGACGCTTGTCGTGGGCATCGAGCGCGTCGCCGTGGGCGGCGCTGATCATCGCCAGGACGTGGATGTCCTCGGTGCCCAGACCGCCCTCCCATCCGGTCGCGGCGCTGGCGCCAGAATCACCGAGCACGTCCGATCGCGCCGCCATCCCCTGGCGGAACTCCTCCGGGAACCCGCTGAGGCAGGAATCCGGCAGACGCAGGGCGCGCAGACCCCAGTAGGTGAACGCAACGTTCACCCCCGCCTCAGGCTTCTCCGACCACGGTGACGCGGGTAACCGGCGCAATGCCCCCAGATGGCGTCGACCGCGCCGGCGAGCCCGATCCGCAACGACTCGAGATAGGCGTCGAGCGATCCGTCGAAGTTGCTGGTAAACAGCAGCCGCGCGAGCTGCAGATGATCGCGCCTGCCCTTGCCCTCGTAGACGACGTCACCGATGACTACCCATCGCGCAAAATGTGTGCCGGGCACGCTAGCCAGCGGACTCGCCGACCCGCCAAGCAGCGCCCGGAGGTAACGCGCCAGGCTCGTCTCCCGGCCCTCGAGAATCGGTGTCAGCACCGTCAGGGCATAGGCCTGCCCGAACGTGTTGCGGCTCTCGTTCACAGGTCGCGCTGCACCTCGGTGAGGAACTTCTCATAGGCGGCCTTGAACACATCGGGCTCGAGCCCCGCCGAGCGTCTGTGAAATTCGGCGAACGCCGCCTGCACGCGGCCTGCGGAGACTATTTCGGTGGTTGTCTCACCTGAATACGTCGACCAGTAATGGCTGGCGACGTACTCATTGTGGCGAATGTAGTCCTTGAACCGCTCGACCGGCAACGGTCCCGGAAAGCCGATCGACGAGACCCAAATGGCCTTCATCCGTAGCGCGAGCACCTCGGAGAACGCGTCTATGTACTGGTGCCAGGTGCCGTTAAAGTTGCTCTCGAAGTACAGGTAGGTGTGGTTCAGGCGCTCGCCCCCGCCGCCGTCGGGAAAACGCTCGATCATCGACCACCGAGCGTAGTGGATGAACGAGAGGATCCGCAGCTTTTCGAGCGTTGACTGGACGTTGCGGGCCGCCCAGAACACGATCTTCGCGAGCGGTGGTCCCCACCACGTCATAGGCGTCAGGACCGTGATCGCCGTTGCCTTCCCCTCGATGTTCGCCACCGCGCAACGATAATCGATCCGCCCGCGCATTGGTAGTCGCACTCGCCAGTCTGACCGGACCCCGTTCATCGGTCACCTGCTGTGAGAGCTGGTGGTGGGTTGGTGGTTGCAGGGTAAGGGTGCCGCCGGCGTCGAACGGAGCGAGACCGGAACAGCTCGTAGGCGTGCGTGTTCCTCAGCGCGTGTGCGTGCACGCGCTTACCCGGCGGCAGACCGGCCTTCAGCGCCAGGCGCGGAAGCAGATGGCGAACGTAGGAGGAAGCCACCTGCGCGCCCTGAACGGTGCAGAACAAGCGCCGCGCCCAGCCAGGCCAAGCTTGCGCCGGCGCTCAAGCCACAGCTCAAGCAGCGCGAACGCATCGTCGTCCATTCCGACGGTGCGCTGCTGACCCCTCTCCCGTAGCGGACGTTGAGCGTCCCCGCACGCGGGTCCAGACCGCGTGGCTCGAGCGCGAGCGCTTCAGGGGGCACCGACCGGCGCGCAGCCGGGCGCCGCTGACTCCAGGGCGGATGTGGTCCCAGGAGGCCCCTCTTCAGGCAGACCCTCGACGTAATCGGCATCGAGTCATTGAAGTGGACTTCGCCGCCGCCCACCAGGACCCAGAAAGCCAAGATCACGCCGATTGCGATAGCGAATTCCGGCGACCCGTAAGGCTGACAGTCGCTCGCAGTTGGATGTGAGCCAACATAGAGCGCGATCTCGTGGCAGGAGCCAAGACTCTGAGGGTCAACCTGTGAGTACACTCAAGCGGCGCTTACGGCGATCAGCGAGATCAGCAGGAGGAAGCTCCTCACGAATTGAGACTCTAAGGCCTTGCTCCCATGAGACGCCTGCCTCAGGCCCGCCACGGCGCTCCTGAAAAATCTGCGCTTCGTGACCGCGGTCAACAGGACGTGAGGCCAGAAAAACGGCGCGATCAGGCCTGCGAGGCAAACCGGCGTTGCCCAAACCCAGCGCTCGAGCCGGCGCTTGCGCACGGCGAGCATCCTACGCTCGACTGAGACCGCAACTGCGGGGCCTCTTTGAAGCGGCTTTCCCTTCCTGCAACCGCCTGACGATCGCACTCCGCCGGCACCTGGTTGGCCGGTGGCAAGCGGAACCGCGCCCAGCGCAACAATCCCGGCGCTCCCTTACCGGAGGCGCCCGTCTCGAACTAGCCCTCAGCTGCGCCCCGCGCACGTCTGGAATCGCCCCAAAAGGCGCGTCGCGCGATCGCCGACCGGACGGTTCCTTTCGTGCTCCGGCCCACAGAGTGTCGGCGAGTGCATCGGCGACGACAGGCTCACCCGCGCCGACGCCGCGGTCCTGCGCACCGCGCGCGACGGGCGGGCGGAGGTGGGTCGCGCGGGGCGCGGCCCACCCGTAACTGGTTCAAGAGCCGGGACGCAGCCCGTTGTGGGCGGGGATCATCGGCGCTGGTCGCTCGTGGACGGCGTGGACGATCTCGGTGTTGTCGATGCCGCGCAGATAAACCGAGGTGATCGCGAGATCGGCATGCCCGAGCTGGCGCTGGATGACCAGCAGCGAGACTCCCTCGCGCGACATCTCGACCGCGTGCGCGTGGCGTAGCTGATGCGGCGCGAACCGCCGTCGCACCCCAGCGCGAGCGGCTGTGTCGTGGAGTTGGGCGCGGACGCCGGCAGGGGCCCAGGGCCGTCCGCGGGTCGGGCCGCGCAGGACGCAGAACAACGCTCCGACCGGAAGCGTGGGGCGCAGCGTGAGCCACGGAGCGAGTTGCTCCCAGCCCCAGCGGTCCATCCCGACCTCGCGGCGCTTGCCGCCTTTACCATGGCGGACCAGGATCGCGCCTCGGTCGGCGTCGAGGTCGCTCTCGGCCAGTGCCAGTGCCTCGCTGATTCGGAGCCCGGCGCGCCACAGGACGATGATCAGGCCACGCAGCCGGACGCCGTCAGCGTCATCGCCGGCGGTGCGCATCACGGTGATGATCTCCTCGACCGTCGGCGGGTCGGCGGGATACCGCACGCCCTTGTTGCGGGGCGGACGGCCCTGGTGATGGTCGGACAAGGTCGCTGGCGAGCGGCGGCGGCCGGCGATGTCCACGAGTGTGGTGGTTTGCATGAGGTCCTCCCTCAGACGATGGTTGACCACGCCCTCGTCTCGCCACCCGAAAAGCCACACGAGTTACGGTCGCTTCTCGCGCGTCGCGATCACCAGCATCGCCGAGCTTTGAAGCCAAGCAGGGTTGGCCGCGCCCCGCTAGTGGCGGCGGAACTAGCCGAAGTTGAGCGGCCCGAGGACGCCCGCGGCCACCCGGTGGACCGACCAGCTCAGATTGTGGTAGCTGCAGTCGTCACGGCCTGAGTAGGAGACCTTGCCGGCGGCATGCGCAGCGCCCTGGAACTTGCCGTTGATGTTCCCCGCCTCACCGTTGGTGAAGAAGACATCGCCGCCGAACTTGGCGGCCGGGTGCACGCGCAGCGAGTAGACGCTCTTGAAGCTGCGATGCGCCGTCCCGCCGCCGGGGCACGTGAGGGTCAGCGCGCCGGCGGCGAAGTCGGTGACATGGCGGTGCGGTTCGATCGTGCGGTAAAAGCTGAACGAAGCGTGGTGCGAGCCCTGCGTGACGTTGCCGGCGAAGTGGTCGACCAGCGGCCTGACCTTGCCCTTCCAGTTGATCGTCTTGTGGCAGCCGGCCAGCGGCCCGCTGCCGGTGAAGACGAGCTTTCCGCTCACCTTCCCGCCGCCGCTGAAGTTCCCGGACAGCACCACGCTGCCGTTGGCCGGACTGGGCGAGAAGCTGTCCTTCGAGGACAGGGTGACCGTGAACTTGTTATCGGTGCTGATCGCCGCAGTCTTGTTGCCGGGCACCAGGAGGTCGGCGGCGGCACCGCCGGGGCAGGTGAACGACACGTAGTTCAGGAACAGGTGCTTGACCTGATGGCTGTTGCCGGAGACTTGGAAGTCGAGCGCGAGCGAGGTGCCGCCGGCGGTGCTGGCTGAGTTGCCGTCGTAGTAGCGGCCGCGCAGCGGGCCGCCCGAGGCCAGCCCGGCTGCAGCCAGAACCCCGGCGAACGCCACGGTGAAAACGGCTGTGGCGATCCCCTCGTAGCGCCTTACCCTTACGGAGGACGATTGTACGCCTGACTACAGGCGTCGCGGCCAGCGGGATGACGCGTCATATCGCGTGAAGGCGCGCGTGCCTGAGGTAGGCGCGGCGCTACGGACCTGCCGGACTCTGGGGCGGTCGACCGGAACGATTCCTTTCACTTGCCGACTTGGCCGAGGCTCACGAGTCCTTCGGCGACAAGGGAGGAGTCAGCGCCGGCGTGGCGCGGCGATCCCTATCGCCCAATCTCGCAAGGATGGGGCCCCGGGATCGCCGCTGGGCTAGACGGAACGAGAGCCCAGGGGCGTCCCAGGCCCGGCCTGATCACGGGCTCATTTCACTGACGGTGCTGCGTCGGATGGTGGTGCGCTGGACGGCGGCGATCCGGGCGGCGGAGCGCCGGGAGTCGGCGTGGAGGCAGGCGGTGCCGCGCTAGGCCGTCCACCCGTCGGGCCGCCGCCCGCTGGAGGTCCGCCTTCTTCACCGGTAGACGATTGACTCGGCGGCGGCTCGCCCGTAGGCGGTGCGGCGGCCGGCGGGATGATCTTGGCTGGCTCGTCCTTGCTACGTGCAGGATCTAGCACCATGCCGGCTCGCCGATCGATCGCGCGCAGGAGAGGCTCCTGGGCGTATCCGAACAAGAAGGCGTAGGCGAGTACGGTCGCTCCGTTTTGCGGCTTGAGCACGTCAAGCGCGGCTGTCTGCATCAACAAGACTCCGATAAGGCTCGTCACCGCGGCGGTCGGAATACGCAGTAAGGCTTGGACCACCGGCAGCCCGGCCGGGTCTGTGAAGCCACTGAAACGGTTCAGTGCCAGCACCGCGGCCAAAGCTCCTCCTAGGGACCCTAGGAGTACTACCTCCCAGGGCTCGATTGCATCGCCCTTCGCTGAGATCCCGCTCGGCACCAACGAGAAGAAATTGGGGACGGTCACATGCGCGATCGTCACAGCGATCGAAAAGACAGCAAGTACACAACCACCGACCAGCAGAAGGTTACGCCAGCGCCGTACCGTCTCGTGCGCGGTGTCCGACGCGACATTTGCCACGCTGCGTACCGCTTTCAACTTACCCCGCAAAATCGCAGTCAACTCGGCCGTCTGCGGATCTTTGAATAACTCGGAGCTGACCTCACTCAACATGCGAGCCAAGGTGGCGTAGCGCGGATCCGAAGGCTCGATGGTCGCGCGGAAGGCGCCGTCAGCCTGCACGAGCTCGGTGATCAGACTTCCGGGCGATTCAATCATGAGCAGCGCCTCGCCGGCGCGATGGATGTTGAGCCACGCCTGTTCGAGCGCCGCTCCCGAATACCAGTTTCGGAACGTCCCAAGCGGGCCGACGCGGACGAGGTCAGCCTCCGCCCGGTCGAGGTGCTGGCGCACGATGCGACCGACAACCGGCAGGTAGGCCGCTTGATCGCCGTCAGCTCTTACCTCCGCCAGGCCTGGCGGAGGCAGCACTAGCTTCAGCTCGTCAGCCAAACGGCTTATCTCGCTCCGCGCCAGGACGCTCCACGCCGAACGAGACTCACGTTGAGAAGACCGTCTCTTCCTAAGCCTGCGCGTGTCAGGTTTGGTTGGAGGAGGGGGATCCGTATTCATTCGCCGCCTGGGATCCCATCGACCCTAGCGTAGGCCGATCCTCTTGTGGGGATTAAGTCCGGAGACTGGTTGAGGCGAACCTCGGCCATCAGAGCGGGCTGAGGTGACCATCAACAACGACTAGGCTTGAGACGAAAGCGCTGAAGTGCCGGGGAACGGGGGAGTGTCGGAAACCCGCGGGTTTTCAACATGCCGTTGGCGTTTTTGGATTTTCCGCGCGCGCGAGGCTGGCGCGCTGCTGCTCGTAGTCAGCGGGGCTCAGCATCCCGAGCGTGGAGTGGCGAGGGCGGAGGTTGTAGAACCCTTCGATGTACTCGAAGACCTCAGAGGTCAGCTCCTGGCGGGTCGGCCATGAGCGGCGGTGCACGTTGTAGATGGCTCAGCTTCGCTGGGTCTCGCCCGGGTCACCCGTCGGGAGGTCCAGCAGCGTCCCGGAGAACCTCTCAGCGTCGTGTCAGGACGGGAGTGAATGACGCCACCCGCCACCCGTGTGGGGTGTGGACGAGTCGGGCTGTGTAGACGACTGGAGTTGCCCCGGTCCCGGTCGGGGTTTGGATGATCGTGTGCTCGAGGAGGACGATCAGGCCCGTCCGGGTGCCGCGCTTCGGTGGCGAGAGCTCCAAGGTGTCCACGCTCGCTACCGCCAGAGCTCGGGCCGGCAAGCCACGGGCTGCGGCCAGGCGTGAGCTTCGGACGCTCCGTGTGCGGGGCGTCGGCGCTCCCGCCTGCAATCGAAACGAGGCAACTTGTGGCTTTTGATACATAAACGGCTCAATAGGAGTAGTCTCGTTGTGCGAGCCGGCCCCGCAGCCATGAGTCTCGATCCCTGTCCGAAAGCCACCTACGGCGCTTCCTGCGCCACGAGGCGGGAGGCACGGGTTACTGGTTTGGACCGCGGGGCTGGTCCGGCAGTCTCCCGGCGTTACGCCTCCCATTTTGTGGCGGTCGCGATGTGTGGCCGTGGCGGTGTAACCCACCTTCCGGTCGACGACCACTCAGGAGCGGACATGCCGATACATGAGACCCTCTCCGCAGTTCCCGAACGCGACGCCAGGGTGACGCCTTCCCTGCCAGCGCCATCGAACCCGGTGGCTGTGGTGCAGCACGCGGATGCTGCACACAACCCGCTGAGGTGGGCGGTCGCTGCCCCTGATCGGGAGGCCGGGGGATCCCGGGGTGAGCCCGCCACGTCAATCGCGGACGCTCCGTGTCGCTCTGTGCGGCGAGCCACGGCGCGACGTGCGAGTCGCCGGCGGGCAGTCGCGCGCTCCCGTCATGGCGAGCCGGAGACCCGAGTCCTCGAGTTCCTCGCACAGCATCCCGCCCGCACTATCGGGGATCTCGCGAAGGGCCTGAACCTCGATGCCGGACTCGTCGCCGGGCACCTCAGTCGGCTTGCCGCAACCGGCGAGATCGAGAGGACGTCGCACGGCTTCCGCACAACGGAAGAGACAGCGCCCCCGCGCATCTGACCGCCGGCTCGACCGACTCAGCCCGAAGGATCGTGGCGCAGACGAGTGGGATCATCGCGTCGCCGATCGTGATCGTGATCGTGACCGTCGATGAGGCCTGCGCGACCTCGCTGAGGCGAGGGTTGTGCCCGGGCCCAGGCTCGTAGCCAACTGTCACGGCGCTCCTGAAGATCAGAAACGGGCCGATGACCGCCCCAAGCGTCATGGCGGTCGCCGGGTTCAGGGAGGTCTCCTCGCGACTGCCGCGACCGACGCTCCTCCCGCGCGGATGCAGGGTTCGTGCGTCCATATGCGCCGACGAGCGCTTTCGCCATCCGCCGACATGAATCCTCACGCCGGTTTGGCGACCAGGGGCTCGTGAGCGACTGCGGCGGCGCGGACGACCGCTTTTCGCGCCAAGCAGTCGCTTCCGTGCCAAGCAGTCGCTGGCGCCCGCCAGCCACTACGTACTCGGTGCCTATGCAGAGGCCAGTATTCGCACCGCTGCGCTCGCTTCTCGCTTGGCCTATGAGCAGAACTCCCCGCTTTGGTCCAATCGGGGCGGGTTGTGCCTGGGTCGGCTGCGGCTAGATTCGTCTGGTGCTCGGTGCCGGTTTGAGCTTGGCGGCGACGGCGGCCAGCTCGTCGCCGTGAGCGTCTCAGACATCAGGAACACGAGAGTGTCGCTGCGCTCGCGATACGCCTGGGCATGGGAGCTGGGGCTGCTGGGCGTGCGGGCACGAGCATCTGTCCCGTTGCTGGTGATGGTCTGCCAAGGCCAATCGTCGTTGCTGATCGTCAGCTTGTATTGGTCAGGTTTGTCGCAGCTCTCGAGCGAGCCCGATCTCCGCGATCAACTCGAGCGAGGGGTGTGGCTTGCCTTGATACCAGCTGACCCTGCGGTGTTTCTGAGTTCGTGATAGAGCGGCCGACTTTTTCAACCACACGCTGAGTGTGGTGGTGG
>JAABUX010007324.1_pt1 | contig 12982 bp, 18 predicted proteins | sample 5561851 | NCBI WGS metagenome assembly JAABUX01 (sample SAMN10711883, study PRJNA513361) | rock metagenome | isolation source: Antarctica rocks | place: Antarctica: Victoria Land, Richard Nunatak red sandstone | collected 2016-01-03 | reverse complement strand
CAATCCCTGCGTTTCCATCTGAGCGATGACTGGGTTAAATAGAATGGACAGCTTGGTCACATACACCGTGTCACGGTCCAACTTGGCACTTACACTGTGACATGCATCCAGTTCAGCAGATTTCAGTGTGTGCAAATACATGATGGCCCTGGTGTGCCAGAGCACCTTCACATGTCCTGCATACTTTCGCATGGCAGGAGCTTGAAAGAGCCCTCCACACTGCCATATCCAGCACAGAAACAATGCAACATGAGCGCCACCTGGCCCCAGTCAGGGCTTCGTCGCAGTGATCAGGTTGAACTTTACCAGGCCCAGCTGGAAGCCGCGCGCCATGAGCGGCATGACCAGGGCGCCCTGAGCCCACACAGCATGGCTCACACATGTCTCACCAGGTGTTCTGCTTGTCCACACCAGCAGGCTGGGTCAGGCACCTGCCGATGCTGACCACATGCTGGGCGTGTTTTTTTTATTTTAATAATCTATATACTTGTCTAGAAAAACATGTGAACATGCTGTGACCTTGAGGCGCCCTGAAATTTTACACCAAGCAAACTGCAACATACGGTGTAACAAGTGCTAGTCAGGATGTGTGCTGGAAGGGTCAAGCCGTGCCTTGATGGTGGTCCACCCGGCCTTGAACAGGCCGGCGAAGCCCTGCGCGCTGAGCGCGGAGCGGATGACGGCGCCCCAGAACGGCGCCACCTCCTCTGACCAGTCCGCGGTCCGCACATCCTGCGCGCGGCCCCGAGCGTGAGCGCCACAGGAGCCCCGCCGCAGCTCGCTGCACACACCCCGTGGGCAGGCTCCGCGTGGAGCCTGCCTGCAGGCCCTGCCCTAACCCTAACCCTATCCTGGGCGCGCCTGCAGGCCCTGCGCGCTGCAGATGCGCCGGTAGTCGTCCTCGGAGCACCAGGCCGGCAGGTAGTACGCCTCGCAGATGCGGTCCAGCAGCGCCTGCTCGTCCGCCGTCAGGCCCGCCTCGCCCGGCCGCAGGTTCCTGGCGCGCAGGGCTGCGCGTGAGCACCAGGAAGTACCATGCGCTCTGTGCGTGATCCTGCAGCCGCGCGGGTGGGCTGTCTTGCTCGCGTGCCAGCCCAGCTGGGTCGAGTACCATACCACGCATGCGCGCAGGCAGGCACCTTGCTTGACCTGCTCATGCTGTGGCGCATCACTGGCGGCTCCTCGAAGCTGGCCCGCGCACCGGTGGCACCAGGTGACGATAATGATGCGGCCGCCGGGCTCGCACACGCGCGCCAGCTCCCCGACAAAGCGCTCCTTGTCAGGCCTGCGCGCCACGCAGTTTGAAACAAAGCTGCTGACATGCAGGACCATGGCACGCACGGCCGCCTTGGCGTGAACAGCCGTGAAAGAGTGTGGCAGCCATCTGCGTGTGTGGCTGGATGTAACCCAGCAACCCCGCCCATAGGCAGCACGTGGACGCCAACATGTCGCCGCAGTCAACATGCGACCGGTCGGACAGCCTGCGGCGCACATGTGCTCGCCGCTCTCCATGCTCCAGACGAGGTCGAAGCTGGCGTCCGCGAACGGCTGCTGCAGCGCGTCCGCCACCTGGAAGCGCACGCGCTCCGCCAGGCCCTGCTCGGCCGCCAGCGCGTTCGCGCGCTGCGCCTGCCACGCGCGCCGCGCCGGGCCCTGTGAGTCCGCTGCAGCGTGCTGCAGGTCACCGAGCGACCCGGCGGGCACCGCCCTGGCTCACACAGTGTCAAGAAGCAAAACTCCAGGGGCTTGCTCGTACGCGAGAGCAGGGCAGTGCGACTCCGTGGGCGTGGTCGCCCCAAGCACCTGCACAGGGCTCAGCGTGATCCCGCGCGCCGCGCAGCCAAACTTGCGCGCGATGTGCCTGCTGCTGCCGCCTATGCCGCAGCCCACGTCCAACACCTGCGGGGCGGCCCGGCGCTCGTCAGCTGTTCGCGGCCACAGCGGCTGAGGCTGGCGGCGCAGGCAGGGCGCCGCGCGCCTGCGTTGCGCTGGTGGCGCCGGCCCACGCGAGCGCCTCCTCGATCATGTCCACCTGCGCCTCCTGGTTGCTCTTGGCCGGCGCACCCTTCGGGTAGTAGCCGTGGTGCATGTGCTCGCCCCACATCTGCTCCCAGAGCCCCGAGGACTCGTCATAGAAGTTGGCAATGCCCTGGTTCAGCGGCTTTCTCTGCGCAAGCACGCCTGTCTGTCAGCTGTGGCCGTGTGCCACGCAGTGCAGCTTGGAAAAGCGTGCTGTGCATGCATGCTTACAACTCCATCGACCAGACTGCTGCGTACAGTACAAGCTGCGAGGCCTTAAACAACGGCACGACTGTGAGACCAACCTTGCCGCTGCTCGTGAATGGCTTCACCAGCTGATCCAGGAGCGCTGCTGAAACAACAGAGCCGCGCCTCCTGGAGCGCCTGCAGCCACACGCTGGCCGCAGGGGCGCAAGCCCGCCCTCTAGTGGCGTGAAAGCCTTTATGTGGCTGGGCAGCCCGTGTGCTGCCAGGTGCTGGAGCACCATGTCAGGCGATGCCAACACGCAGCTGGCCTGTGTCAGGATGTGGCTTTGCAGCTGGAGCTTGCACAGCTTTGCAGCCTCTTGAGACACACGGTCGTTAATTCAGTTTGATGGGCTGTAGTATCAGCCACTCTTTGCTGGGCTCTCTGGAGCGCCCGAGGGTTGCAAAGTGCATGGGAAGTGCAATTGCAGGAAATGCTCCCCTTCCTTTAGATGCTTGCACAAGCATGCACCAGGCCCAGCCTAACAGACGACGCTGTACATACAGTTTGCGCAGGAGGGTGCTGACATACGGTTGTTATCGGGGACTGCCAGCGGCTTGGGCCCAGCACTATGCGCCCCCTAACCACCTGCTTGTGCTGACGCTAAAGGGCACCCGAAGCATGAACATTCCTCAAATAGGCACTTTTGCTGGAGCACTCATTATCGCTTCTGACGTGAAGCATGCAGGGCAAGGCAGGCGCACACTTTCAAACACACTGGACAACTGTTGTACACCCTGCCTGGTCGCAGGAAGAGTCAGCCGGGCCCAGGACCATTACAGCGGCAGGAAGCAGCCGGCGTACAGGCGGCAGCGCTGCCAGGGCGGCCGCAGCGCCGCGCGCAGCTGCAGCGCGGGCGGCCGGTCGAAGCGCGCGTCGGGGTCGGCCGCCAGCAGGCGCAGCCGCGCGCCCTTGAGCCACCTGTGCGGCGGGCCCACGCTGGCCTGCAGCACCAGGCCTGCGCGCTCGCACAGTCCAGTCACACCCTGTGGGCACGTTTGCATCTGTGAGGCACAGGGTGGACGGGCCCCGCGGCACAGGCCAGCCCTCACCCACAAATGTCCAGGACCAGAAGCGCAGACCATTGCGCGCAACTGCAGCACACCTGCCTGGGAGCAGACGCATGGAGGAGGTCGAGGGGTCCTGAGAGTGAGAAAAAGACGCACCGGGCCAAGGGCCCCGGTCCCAGTCGGCGATTGCGGACCAGCGGCAGGCGGCGCCGCCGGACAGCTCAACGCCCGCCGCCAGGCGGCCCTGCGCATCCTGCCGCAGCCGCACGCTGCAGCCGGCGCGCGCGCCGCCGCCGCCCGCCCCGCCGTCAGCGCCCTCGGCGAGCCTGCCGTCGTCGCCGCCGCCGTCGCCGTCGTTGGCAGCGTCGCCGGCGCCGGCGCCGGCGCCGGCGCCGCCCCGGCCGCCGTCGCGCTTGCCGGGGATGCTACTCAGCTGCGCGTGCCAGCCGGGCGCGTGCTCCGGCGACCCTGCGCAGGCCACCCGCGCTCGGCGAGCGCCCATGCGCGCATGGGTGGGGCGCACGTCTGCGCGCCCGCCGGCTCTCGCTGGGAGCATGACCGCTGAACAGTGGCAGGCACGGTGAGGGCCGGCACCGATACCTGCCGTCCGCATGGCCCCACGACTGGTGCGCAATCAATGCGGGTGTGCAGCACTCCTGCACCCAAGCACTGAGCGCTGCAGAGGTCTGCAGTGACCAGGAAAGGCGCGCGGCTGGCGCCTCTGCTCTCCTGCCAATCTGCACTGCGAAGCCCGCGCCCGCCTGCCCCACACCTTTGCCGCACACGTGCGCGTTGAGCATCAGCCGCCCAGAGAGCCAGTGCTGCAGGTGCAGGCGCCAGCCGGGCCGCCCCTGCGCGAGCGGCGCCCAGCAGCCGAGGCGCAGCTGCGCCATGCCGGGCTCCTGATCAGGCTCCCGCCTGCCGGCAGGCGCTCCGGCCACCTGATCAGGCTCCTGCCCGCAGGGCCCTGTCCCGCGCGTCGCGCCGGGCTCCGCGCCGCCCTCCAGCGCGCCGCGCTCCTCGTCGGGCGCCCGCCCGCCGGCCGCGGCCTCGCGCGCCTCGCGCACGGCCCTGACGCGCCGCCCGCCCCGGCGCTTCCGCCCGCCCCGGCGCCGCCCGCCCCGGCGCCGTCCTCCCCCATGCATCGCCTCCTCTGCGCCCTCAGCAGCTGCGTCGCCGTCCGCCTCCGCGGCGCCGTCGCCACGGTCCCAGCGCAGGGTCGAACCGGCAGACGAGGCCCGCAGCGCGGCGGCGCGGCTCGCTCCCCGGCCCTGCGCCTGCCCTTGCGCCCTGCCCCTGTGCCAGTCGGCGTTGAGCAGCACGGCGCCGCCGGTGCGGCTGTCGGCGAGCGCTGCCGCGCGGCAGGTCGCGCCCCCGGGAAGCGCAGCCTGGGCGGCCAGCGTCAGGCGCGCCTTGCTGCCCAGCAGCAGCCGCGCCGAGCGCAGCACGCTCCGCCGCAGCAGCAACGAGTGCTGCCTGCGCGCCGACACGCTGACGAGCGTCATGACGTCAATCACGGTTGTTCTGTAGCTGAGAATGCACAGGACGGAGAGCGCAGGCGGGCTGGCCTCCATGCAGGCAGTAGTGGGCCCGCATAACGGCGCACGCGCCTGGTCAAGGCCTCCACTTCCAGGCTCCTGCTGCCGCTGGAGTGGCCCGACCCGAGGACACTGAGCTCGCGCGAGCACTGGTGGCCCCCGCAGCTCCTGCCCAGCGCCGTGAACCTCGCGCCGGACGCGCCGCTCCAGGCTGCGTTGCCGCAGGCATAGGTGCCGGCGCACGGCGTGGCATTGAGCGCGCAATTGAGGCTCTGCTCCTGCAGCAGGCATAACCTTGTCAGGCCTGGCCGCTTGAAGGCTTTGTGACAGCACAAGTTTACTGTCACAGTCTCCACAGCTTGGAGGCGGCCAGCGCATGCCTTGCTGTAGAGACATCTGTGGTCTTCATGCTCTCTGTAATCGAGATCTGCCGCTACTCGCCCCACTTCCTCCTTCAGCACGCGCAGTGGAATGCCAAAGAAGAGCGCCTGGCGTGCGGCGCGCGTCTCGGCAAGGTCTCTTGTGAGGCAAGGCGGGGTGTCTAGCTGTGCGGGCGCTTGCATTACAAAGACAGCCACCCCGGCTACAATACCTCACTGTTAACAAGCCAGGCTGCCTCCAACAGAGTGGAGTCCAGTTCACCACCATAACACCTCACTGAGTGTTGGACAGCCGGGACCCTAGGCAATCCGAATACTCCGGCGGAGCTGCACCACATTCGTATCGCCTACATGCGCAAGGCACGCGTCAACTTTCACAATGAGCTCATGGAGCCTTGCATCGCGCCAGCACTGGAAGCGTTCCCACATTGACGGCAGCGGCGCCTGCACGCTGAAGGCTCTTGCAAAAGTGTGCTTGGCAGGAACTCGTAGCCTGTACTACAGGCCCTGTATGCGCATGTGCCCTAGGATGAGGGGCACTGCACGGGCGGGGCGCACCACAGCTGGCCCCAGAGCGTGCGTAGAGGCAGCAAGTGTCGCATGTGCAGGCGACTATGTAGCACACGCTTGCGTCTCGTACGGCGGCTGCACAGGGTCGCAGCGGCCGGCGTGCCTTGGCAATCCGCACACCCTCAGCCATTACGTCTGGAAGCGCTTATTGCTGGGGTCACGGGCATGCAACGCCCTAGGCCACGTCCGCGGCTAGCGCTGCGCGACGCGCGCGCGCTTGGCGTCGCGCGGCGGGGGCTCCGCGCCGAACGCGTCACCAAACGCATTGTCGACGTCGCGCTGAGCACCGCGGCCGACAGCGGCGCCCCCGCCCGGACCGGCCTCTGCCTCCGCCCTGCGCCCCGTGCCCACCCTGGGCATCAGTCTCCACTCCGCATGTGCACAAACACCTGCCTAGCAGACCTGTCACCGTCTCCCCGCGCTCATGAGCACTGCCCGTAACACCGCCGAGCGGAGGGTATAGAGCGGAAGCAGCTCCCTGCACATGAGGAAAGGTGGAGGGAGGGTTGGACGCGCCTGCGCGCGTGCCAGCCACGCGCGTCCAGGTCGTGCGCGGAGGGGAAGGTGGGCATGTCGGCCGGCCGGCGCGGCAGCGGCGCCTCCGACGTCAGGTACGGGTGGCGCGCGGCCGCGCGCGCGGTCAGCCGGCGCGCCGGGTCGTACGTGAGCAGCCGGTTGAGCAGGTCCAGGCCCGCCGCGGACACGCCCGGAAACTCCTGCAGAGAGAGCGAGGCAGATTTGACAGGGTTAGGTTCAGGGCATCCTCACCATACACGATCACCACACCACACAACACGCCATCAGGCAGAACACGCGCCTCCGCGGCTGCTGTGGACCAGCAGACATGCTGGCAGACATAGTGAGCAGCAGCACGGCTGGAGAGGCGGCCTGCCTTCTCGACATAGTTGTAGGGCTGGTCCGGGAACTTGACTTTGGAGGCATGCGGCAGCTTGGAGAAGCCCTGCGCGCACCACTGCCCGCTTTGGCCGCACACCTGCTGTCCCAGCATGGCTGGAATGTCACATGATGCACTGCGACGACACCGTGGGGCCCCACTGGCTGGGTGCACCGCGGCCACTGCGGGCTTCCCGCCAGGACCAAGGCCGCGCAATGACGGCGCACATGCACGGCACCTTGCAGCCAGCAAGGCAGCGATGGCGGCGGGGGTGTGACGGCTGCGGGGCGCGCACGGGCCAGATGCGGTCGCTGGGCGCGCCGAGCAGGCGGGATATGAGGTCCAGCATGTCGGCCTCGGCCCTGGCGGGGAACAGCGGCTCATTGCGCAGCAGCTCGCCGAAGATGCAGCCGGCCGCCCACATGTCCACGGCCTCGGTGTACGTCTCCTGGCCCAGCAGGAGCTCGGGCGCCCTGCGCAGTGTGGTCACCCTCACAAGATACTGCTGTGTCCCCGAAATTCAACCCGGCATGTCCCGCGCAGCAGGTCCCAGGCGCCAGGCCCTGCACACATGCTTCGCAGAGCATGTAACAGTTCACATGATATCAGGCATGCATTCTACGGTGAGTGGTTGACATACGGTCTGTCTGACTTCTCACACCTGTACCACAGCGTCACCACACGCGGCGTGTAGGCTTCCTCAAAGGCGCGGAAAGAGCGCGCCAGCCCGAAGTCTGCACGCAGCCACAACAGCTCTCTGCATGCAGACCTCCAGGGCCTGACCTGTGGCACGGCACAGCACAAGGGCAGCTGCAGCAAAGGGAGGACGCCGGCACCACAAGGTCACTCCAGGACGGGCCGCACACCACAGAGCTTCAGAGTGCCGTCGTGGGTGAGGAGCAGGTTTGAGAGCTTGAGGTCCCTGTGGTCAGCATGCAAATCCTCAGTCCGATCAGAGTGCGTCCGCATTTGCGGGTGGTGCGCCCACGGCCGAGCACCCGCGCAGGGCAAATGATGACGGGCGTCAGCGTCGGCGGGCGCCACCTGTGAAACACCCAGTGCGAGTGCAGGTAGTCAATGCCTTCTAAAAGCTGCGTGGCACAGGAAATAGTCAGGGCTCGTGACCAGGCGTGCACGCAGGGCTGCAGAGCGAGACAGCGGTAGCACAGCGGGGGCCGCTGCACCCACCTGCACCATGAGGCACTTCACTTCTGAGTGTCTGAACGGGCGGGTCATGGTGTCGACCAGGCGCCCGAGGTCATGGGCGCAATACTGCACGACTGGTTGTCAGTGTCACATGCAACTAGTTTTACATTTACTAACAAGAAAAAGGACCAGTCCAGGCAGTGCCGCAGCGCACCTCGAAAACCAGGAAAACACTGCGCGAGCACAGCAGCAGTTGGGGCTGCATTCAACACCAGCACTATGGGAGCCACACAATGCAGAGACGTGCATACATTGACGGCACCTGTCAAGCTTCTTGCCAGTCACCACCTTTTTGAGCTCGACCAAGTTTGGGTGCCTGCAGCTCTGTAGCACCCGCAGCTCGCGCACTGATGTTACAGGCATCCCTGCAGACACATAGGAGCGTATGTATCAGCAGAGCAAGCTCGCGCTGAGCACACAGACAGCCGCTACAAAAACGAGTTTGTGCACCGTCACGCTCCCGGTCCATCCGCAGCTTTTTCAGCGCCACTACCTCGCCGGTGTTGCGGTCGCGTGCCTTGTCTGCAGTGAATTAAAAATTGTGAGCGTTCTGGCACATTGGCTGCTTGCCTTGCTCTCGTCCCAAACAATCAGCCCAGCAGCAGGTTGGGACTATGCGCACGCACAAACAACGCCGTACGTGCCCTCCCCGATGCGCTTGATCTTTTCAAAGTCAGCAACCGACTCAATAACTGGCAACGCGGGCCCTTCTTTCGCCATAGTTCAGCACTGCGCACTGCGCTGTCCAGGCTGGAGCTTGAGAGCGGAGTGGAGGCTTGAAAGAAGCTTGCCGGTAGACCCTTATTAGCTAATAGGGAGTTCGAGCTAATAGGGAGTCGAGACAAGACTTATGAAGCCGAGACAAGATGACTTCACCTACATGCGCCGTGGATCCTAGTCGGCAATGTAGAGGCTGTACCGGTTCAAGAGCCTGGTTTTACCAGACTTAATAGCTCCGCGTGTGCATCTTGCTGTGTGCGCCGCTGCCGAAAGAGCGCACTGACCATCTGTCAGGCCGAACCTTAACGGCGAGGTCTCCAGTTCCAACCCATCAGGTCTCATCTGCGCTGTGCAGGTGCATCAGGTTGACCGCCCTACATTGACTTTTTGCGTAGTTCCGCAACTCCGCAGTGCGCCTTTCTCCTCCTTGACATTTGCAGTAAGCGGCCAGCGGTACCTTCGCAGGGACCAGCATGGGACCAGCAGTGTCCGGGGCGGTCTACTGAGCATGATGTGCTTGCGGGGCTGCCCGCGCCTTGTGCTACACCCTTCCCCAGCCAATGCTTGGCTGTCTACAGTTAAGCGGCCATGACAGAGCCGAAGCGCAGCGAGGCCAGCACCAGAGTGGGCAGCGCACATCGCCTTGGCAGCCCATGTCCTGAGCCGACAGAGCCCGCCCGGTCAACGGCGCCGCCAGCCACCGGGGCTGGCAGCGAGGCGTTCAAGGCGGCTCCGTTGCCGGCGCTTGCAGGCGCCGCTGCCCGACCGCCGGGCTCGGGCGTTCCTGCAAACGGGGCCGCCTGGAGCCAGCTGCAGTGTGCTGGCAGGCCAGGCACGACGGGTGCAGAGCTGCCTGGCGAGCGCCCGCGGCAAGGACTCAGACTTGAGGCAGCAATAGCGGGCTTGCCACGGGCGAGCGCTCCTGCAAGCGCGGCTGCACCTGCCGCACTGCCGCGGCAGCCAGAGCTTGTCAGGGTGCAGGAGGCAGCGGAGCGACCTGCCAGGCTCGTCTCTCCTTTTGACATGGTGCGCGCTCAGAAGGGGGCGAGCGCCTTCAGGGGCATATGATGATGACCCAAACCTGTGCACCATGGCGACTCACCGCTTTATGCCTGGCGCATCTGTCTGTCCTCCCGTTAGTGGAACTCTCGTAATCGTGCTTGGTCTGTGTCCTTAACCGCCCCCTCAACCATGCTAAACTATGGTACGACCTGCCAAACGTCCACGCAGCAGCTGCATAGTCTGTCTGCGGCTCCCTGCGATAGGATGACTTGGAGCCTTCGGCCGCGAGGCGCATGTCTGAGGGCGCTCGCAGCGGCTCGGCGGGCAGTGAGCTGGGCGAGGGCGCTCCTGACGACCCTGATGGGCCTAATCAGCCGGGCGCTTCCTGTGACGAGGAGGACGACTCAGCTGAGTCTGACTGGGAGGTGCGGTGGCTGGAAAGGGGCGCACATGACTGCGCTTGGGCGACGCTCTGTACCTAGGCTGTGCTCACAGCAGAGCCAGCGTGGGGATGATTCGCAAATGAATCGCCTCAGCCTGCAATGATAGACGGCGCGAAAGACTGCTGGCTGCACATTTCTGCATGCTATCACGCTGTTTCTCCTGCAAAGTCAGCGCGTGATCAATCATTCAGACAACCAGAGAGTCCATCGCGACAAGAAGCCCTGCTGAAAGCACCCTGCGCATGCAGCTGGGCGACCTGGACGAGGAGGGCGAGGCGCGCGGCCGCAGGCTCGCGCGGCGCCCGGTGTTCTGGCTGCGCATGGCGGTGCTGGCGGCCATGGCGGGCCTGCTGGCCGCGGGCCTGACACTCTACTTCCGGCACAGCCTCCTGGCGCGACCCGTCTGGTCCGAGGCTCATGAGTGGCGCTGACTGCTTGAGGCACAGTGTGGGACCGGCGCAGACCATGCCTAGGGTGGCCCCGCCTGCCGTCATCAGCGCGTCCTGGTTCCCTGCAGCCTGCTTCAGTCACGCTGTCTTTGCAAGACAGTGGTTCATATTTACTGACATCCATCTGACACAGTTTCGATCCAGGTTTACGCGCACACTGCATGCCTGCATGATGTGCCCAGCGCGGCGGCCAGTCTGTCTGCCAATGCGTCTGCCGGGGGCCGCGCGCAGCTGCTGAAGCACATCCCCGTGTGGCGCTGGCTCTGCTTCTTCGCGATGATCGGGCTGGCCTGGTACGCGGCGGTGCTTACCGTCAAGGTCATGCTGTGGATCCTGGAGGACAAATACTTCCTGACCAGCAACGCGGTATTTCACATCATTGCTGTGAGGGTATGACCCAGACTCGGCCGGCTCTCTCTGACAGCAGCTTCTGCGCAAATCTGCCTGCCTGCAACAACGCCCTCTCACTTGTCCACTGTCAAACTTTATGCCGCAGCGTATTTATGAGGCAGAATTATTTAGTAAAGTGCACGTCGTCCTGGAAGGCTGGCAAGGGTGCGTGGGGCGCCTTGTGTCTCTAGCTAGAACTTAGCTTGAGCTCTTGCATGCAGAGGGAGGTGCGTAATTGCCTGGCGACAGCGCTCGTGATGGTCATCTTCAGTGTGTTCTTCTGGGACTATGGACATCACGGCCACCAGGAGACGAACGACAACCCCGAGTACTGGGTGCTGCTCAAGGCATGACGCCGTGTCTAGAGTGACCCTACCTCATTTTGACAAGCACGTGTCGGCCAAATGCTGCATGCTTCTGCCAGGTTTACATCCGCTCCACGAGTGATCAGCTGCTTATGCAGATGTGGCCCGCCTGCATGCTGCTTCCTCGGTCCAGGCAGAGAGCTGGCGCTGCTGCTATGCGCAAGTGTGAGGATGAGGAAGCAGCGAGCCGAATGCTCTGCTGGCTACGCCCCCTAACATAGCTGTGCCGGTGGCAGCTCTTTGCGTGCCTGCTGCTCTTCGCTTTCGCCAACCTGGTCGCCTGCCTGTTCGCCAACCTGCTCCAGGGACGCTTCAACAAGGCGACGCAGGCCAAGCTGACCGAGGCGCTGCGCAAGGCGCGCCGCGCGCGCCGGAGCCCCGGCGCGTGTGTGCTGCCAGCGGCGGGCCGGTCTGCAAGCAAGTGCAGCTGCTTCCGGCGCGTTGTCCGTCTTATGCGATGACGCGCCTGTTGATCAGGCTGCTCTCTCCGTCACCGCATACGCCTGACATCCGCCTGATCGTGCTGGGCTTCCGTGCGCGCCATTGACGCATACGCCGGCCGACGCTGGCCAGGCCGACTCCCGTGAGCCTAGAGTAGTAGCGACATGCAAGACTTGCCGCGCGCAGGAGTACTACCTGAATGTGCTGGCGGCGCCGCCCAAGCCGGAGGCATCCAAGCTCGCTGCCATGCTGGACTCGTACGGCGCTGCGCGCGCTCTGAAGCACCTGGTGCGTCTAAACTGGTCACACCTTCTCCCCGCCTAGATCGTGTGCATACGGCAGCGTGCCCCTTGTTGTTAGTGACATGAGTTCGCGTATCTTTCGACTGCGCATGACAGACACGCCTGCTGCCGAGAGTGGTAGGCGCGCCCTGAAGTATTTTTCGGCTCCCTAACCCAACCCTGATCACTTGAGCCACAAGCCCTAACGGGTGTGGGGGTGGCCGCGCGAGCAGAAGGAGGTGTCGTTGCGCACGCCGCGCGGCACATTCCGCTTTGGCCTGCGGCGGCCGGGGGCGTCCAGCAAAACCAAGGCGCCCGCCTCCCGCTCTTCTGACGGTGCGACGCCGCCGGAGGTGCAGAGCCCGGCGGCGCCGCTGGCCGCGCCGCCGCCGCCGCAGCCGCCGGACGCGCTCGCCCACGACGCAGTGGGCGTCCAGTCTCCAGGGCTGGGGGTCGGGGTGAGGTGGACCACCCGCGACGAGCCTGACCGCCCCGGCGAAGAAGAGGACGGCGCGCCAGCGCCAGCGTACCCCGCGCCGCAGCCATCCACGCTCCGGCTGCGCCCGCGGCTGCTGTCGCGCGCGACGACCGTGCTGCCGCACCCGACCGGCACGGTGCACGTGCGCAAGGCGGGCCTGCCCGCGCGGCTGCGCGCCGGCAGCCGCGTGGGCCGCATGCGCACCACCAGCACAGCCGCGTCCGCAATTTACCAGGCGCGCCCAGCCCTCACATTGCGCACGGCGGCACCGCTGCGCACGGCGGCGCCTCGACCAGCTACCCCAAAGAGGAGCAAAGCACCATGAAGCCCTGCCTGCTGCAGCCATAGAAAGGAGAAGGCTAGCAAGCTGCACTAATGCTGTTTATCACTTGGGTGTGGTACAAAAAAACAGGGTTTTCATGCAGGGCGAGGACGGGGAGCGCGAGGAGCAGGCGCTGCTGATGCTGCAGCGCGAGCTCTCGCGCCTGCAGCCGGCGCCGCGCGAGCACTCGCGCCTGCAGCCGCAGCGCCCTCCCGCGCGCGACGCG
>JAABUX010007322.1_pt1 | contig 12983 bp, 15 predicted proteins | sample 5561851 | NCBI WGS metagenome assembly JAABUX01 (sample SAMN10711883, study PRJNA513361) | rock metagenome | isolation source: Antarctica rocks | place: Antarctica: Victoria Land, Richard Nunatak red sandstone | collected 2016-01-03 | reverse complement strand
CCCCAGTCGTGGGGGGAGGGCAGGGGCGGTCCGGGGGGGCGGCGCGAAGGCAGCCCACCAGCCAGTTCGGGCGTACTAGGTGTGCCCTCCCTGCCGCGCGCAACACCGCGCGTGCGTGGGAGCTTTTTTTTGGTTTTCAGACCTCCCGGTGAGGCTCGCGGAGCTGCTTCTGCCCTGATCAGGCCCCGAGACGGCGCGGCGGGGCACCCGCCCTGCCAGCTTGCCCGCCGCGGCCTCTTCTTTCCCTTGCTTTTTACAGTCGGGCGGTGCGCGCACGCGAGCTGCCTCCCTGCGCACTGCCCGCCCCAGGGGCGGGGCACCGAAGTCAGCGTGAGCGCACCACTGCGCCCTGCTTTTTGTGCCCCGCATGCGGGGCGCCCAGCGCGAGGGTGCGTTGGCGGCTGCTGTTTGGGGCAATGTACCAGTAGGGTGGATGTTGCGAGACGGCGCAGTGTGACTCCCCTGTCGGCTCAGTGCCCCCGTGTTTCCTGCCCTGGGCCAAAAGTTTTCCTGCATCCCTAGGTGCGAGAGTCAGAGGTGTACCTTTGCATATGATGATAGGATGCGGTGCGGGGGCGCCAGCTCGGCGTGGTGGCCTGTACTCTACTTGTGTGTCTTCCATGGAGTGTAGCACTGGTGGCATCCTGTTATCTGAGCCCTGAAGCTGACCTGCCCTCGAGCATAATGAAACTGGTGTTCAACCGTGTGCTGCACACGGTGTGCAAAAGGCCTCAGGACAGTGTCACCCAGGCAGTGCGATGTAGCCTGCGTCGTCCATGGCACACTGTGCTGCACCACCCTCCCGCAGCACAGCAGCTCCCCAGGCCAGCGAGCCGCAAAGATGTGCGACTTCTTCGTCGACGACCTGGATGTCGGCGCCGTGCGCAAGCCCGTGCAATGGGTGGCAGTGGCACCGCCGCTGGTCGTGCGCCACAAGCAGAAGTGCGCGGGCCGCGCAGCCCTCAGAGTGGTACATGAGCCTGTCTCGTGCTGCAGCCTGTGGGAGTGCGCTGCGCTGTTGGAGGGGATGTGCAGCTTCTAGCAAGTAGCCAGCAGTCACATGCGGGTTCACTGCGAGCGCTCGTACTGTGTGGCAGGCTCGAGTGCGTGTGCTCTTGCGCTGCATCGGTGAGCTGCGCATTGCACGCCATCGTTTTACCTTGGTCCAGCCCGCTACACCCTGGGCACATACACACACGTGCACGCGCACACTGCACGCTATGTCTGTGGCGGTCCGTTCATCTCTTTTGTTGCAAGCGCTCCCACGCTAGTGCAGTATCTGCCGCCTTTGAGGCAGTCCTCCCTCGCTGGCGGATGCAGGGGTCCCACCCCGCGCCGCCGCTCGCGCTCTGCTGCAGCGCCGCTGGACGCGCCGCACGCCGCCGACGCCGACGCGGCCGCGCGGCCGCAGCCGCAGCAGCCGCAGCCTCGGCGCGAGGAGCCCGCGGCCGCGGACGCGGCGCAGGCCGCGGCCGCGGGCGTGCAGAACGGCGCTGCGCGGCGCGGCCAGCCCGGGGAGGCGCGCCTCCGCGGCACGGGGAACGCACTGGGGGAACCGCCGGGCGGCGACGCGGCGCTGCAGTGGCTGCCAGCAGAGGACGACTTTGGCAACGTGGAGTACAAGCTGCGCCTGCGCGAGCCGCTGCCGGGGCACCGCTTCCAGCAGCTGGTGACGCAGATGCAGTACCGGCTGTCGGAGGGCGCCGGCGAGTGCTTCTACTACGTGGGTGCGCGCGCGCGCGGCGCGGGGCCCCGTGGCGCCTGCCGAGCTGTGCTCTGCGTGCGGTCCGGGCGTGGACAAGGACGCGCTATGGCCAGCACTTTAAGCCAGTATGCCGGTGCCCGCCATCCAGGCAAAGCGGCGCGGTGCACCCCGTGTGCAGCCCCGCTCCCAGGAGCGGGGCTCCCGAGGGTGGCCCGCTGGGCAGGCCGCCAGGATGCGGTGCGGCGGCGGCTGGGCGGGCAACCGGCCCGGCACGCGCGCAGGCGTGGAGGACGACGGCTACCCGCGCGGCCTGCCGCCAGGCGAGCTCGCCGCGTCGCTCGCGGTGCTGCGCGCGCTTGCGGCCGAGGCGGGCTGCGGCGCGGCGCTGGTGCGGACGCTACCGGGCGCGCGCGCGCGGGCCTGCGCGCTGCTGCGCGTGACGCGCCTGGCCGCGGCCGAGGCCGGCCACGTGGACCTGCGCATCGCAGGTGCGCGCCCTGGGGCGGCGGTGGTGGCTGCGGTGCCCCCGCCTGCGGCCCAGCTGCTGATCTGGCGTCGTTGTTTCCCTAGGATACCTTCCACCAATGGGATTTTAGAAGTGCCACACCCAAACCACACGCCTTCTGTGAATACAGGCCCCTAAATACCCGCCTGCGCCTGGCCGCCAAGGCGGCGCGCGGCGCGGCGCTGCTGCGCGCGCCGTCGCGCGCGCGCGTCAACATGCGCGCCGCTTCACAAGCCCCGCCTGGCCGCTGCTGAGCTGGGCTGTATGCCTGACACGTGCGGCCGCCGCGAGCCAGCGCTGGCAGCACTGGACCTGTTTGGTGAGGCACGCCGCGTCAGCGCAGTGGCGGGCGCGCGCGGGAGCGCGCCAGCGGCGGGGCTGAGGCAGGCTGCCTGAGCGCGGCCCGCGCCGCGCGCGCAGTGGCGGGCGGCATGGGCGCCGGCAAGAGCACGCTGGTGGCGGTGCTGAGCCAGGGCGCGCGCGGGCGGCCCGGCCTGGACGACGGCCGCGGCGCCGCGCGCCTGGCCGTGCTGCGGCACAAGCACGAGATCGAGTCTGGCCGAACCAGCAGCATCTGCCAGCAGGTAGGGCGCTCTCGCCCTGCTCCACCGGCAGCGTATGCGGGTCCACGGGTCCACGCGCGGGAGCCAGTGTGAGGGCCCAGTCCAAGTGGGTGCAGGTCAGCGGCGCGCACCGCCAAGGGTCCACTGGCATGCATGCAGGGGTGCTGGGCTGCCCTGGAACGTCCGGCGATGATCTGTGGAGACAGATGCGGAGTGTATCGCCTTGAGCTGCGCGTACATGCCCGCCGCGCCGCCGCTCCCCTGCATGCGGCGCATGCGGCCCTGCATGCGAGGCGGCTGTCGCAACGGGCGGCAGGTGGTGGGCTACGACGCGGCCGGCCGCGTGCTTAACTACAGCGGTGTGGCGGCGCCCACGCCGGCCGAGATCGCCGTTGATGCGCAGAAGGTGGGCGCGCCCGCGCTGCAGCGGCCGCCAGGCTTTAGGGCTCTACATCCTGTGACGCGCAGGAGGTGGGCACGCGCCCGCCCCGCAGCAGCTGCCAGGCGTCGCGCTGCTAAGCAGAGCAGCCGCCCGTCCCCCCGGCATGGCTGCCGCACGCGCCCGCGCACACACGGCGCGCTGCGATGAGCGCGCTTGCCTGGCGGGCGCTGCCTCGACGGCCGCCGCGCGCCGCGCGGAGCGCCCGGCGAGCCTCGCCTGCTTGCCGCGCCAGCCGCGCGCCGCGCCAAGCGCGTGCGCGCGCGCGCGCGCGCAGGTGCTGTGCTTCATCGACCTGGGCGGCCACGAGCGCGTGCTCAAGACGGCCGTGTACGGCCTGACCTGCATGCTGCCGGACGCGGTGCTGCTGTGCGTCAGCGCACGGCGCGGCGCCGGCGCAAGCCGCGGTGGCGAGGAGCCGGGCGGCGGGCCGAACGGCGCGCCCGGCGGGCTGCTGCCGCGCGCCGCGCGCGAGCACCTGGCGGTCGCGCTCGCGCTGGACGTGCCGCTGGCGGTCGTTGTCACGCAGGCGCGGCTGCTACTCATAGGGCCCTATAACCTAGGGTGCATGGCCCATAGCATAGGGTATAGGGTTTGAGCCCGGGTGTAGTGGCTTGAGCCCGGGCGCGCGCGCCGCGGCGGGGGCGCGCGAGCGGGATGTGTTAGGAGTGCGTCGGCGGCGCGGCGCGCCTGTCACGCATAGCTACGCGGTTGCGCGTTGCCAGACATGCGCCTGGTGGCCGCGGCGGCGCTGCGCGCGCCTGCGGCGGCACCCGCTGCGCGACCAGCACCTGGCTGGCACCCGCACGACTCTCCGCTTCTGCCATTAGGTCCTGCCCTGACCTACCCTGCCCAAGCCATGGCTGCCCGCAGGTGGACGTGGCGCCGCCGGGCGCGGTGGCGGCGGCGGTGGCGGAGGTGCGATCCGCGCTGGGCGCGGCCGTGGCCGGCGCGGGCGTGCTGGGCGGCGTGCCCGCGGGCGCGCGCGGGGCGGTGGCCATGCCGCTGGTCGCGTCCGAGGCGCAGGTGAGCGGCTCCCCGGGACAGACCCCTCGTCGCCGTGGCCTGTGCCCTCATCGTCGCAACATGCAACGTCTGCCGCTTGTGGCGTGCGACGCTCAGGTGAGGGACGATGTGTGGCAAACCTCGCTGTTAGGACGCACCTGTTGAGTGGGTCACCGAGAGAGGCAGCGCGCCGCTGGTTGTGTCCGGGGCACAGGCGAGGCCCCTTTTGGTCTGACAGACTCTCAGGGCGGTTGGATGCACTGTCCTTTCCATGGAGCGCGTCAGCCGTGAGGTACCATACATCCGCCAGTGTCATGGGCATGGCCATGTCCTAGGCGGGGCGATCACGTCAGCACGTATGCAATGCAGCCTGGCCGGGTCAACCAGCGAGCCGCACGCAGCTGTGCCTGGCATGGCGCTGGCGGGGAAGCTCCCGATGCTGGGAGCGCCTGGCTGATAGACAGCGTCTGTGCACTGAAGGCTTCTGGAGCGCCATGGCATGCCTGCATCCCAACCCGGCTCCTCGCGCCGCAGGCCGCGCAGCTGGCGCTCCGCCTGCGCGACAGCAGCCTGGGCGCCGCCCTCGTAGCGCGCGGAGCCGCGGGCCCCGAGCCAGGGTCCGAGGCCCCCGGCGCGGCGCCCGCGCTCGGCGGGGACGCGCCGGGCGCCCCCCGGCCGCCCACGGTGCCGCTCTTTGCGGTGTCCTGCGTCACCGGCGCCGCGCTGCCGCTGCTGCACGCGTTCCTGTTTGCGCTGCGGCCCACACGTGGCGCGGGCGGCCCGGGCGCCCCTGGCACTGGGCGCCGGGGCCCGGGCGCAGGCGCCGCGCAGCCCCCGGCGGGCCAGCCAGGCGGCACTCTGGCGAGCGCGGCCGTGCCGCCTGGCAGGTTGGGGCCGGGGCCAGCTTGCCCGCCCCATGGCCAACGCTCAGTCTGCGCCAAGGGAATGGAGGCGGGAGCGCACGCGGGGGGCGCCGGCGGCGAGGCGCGCGCGCCGCCAGCGCCGAAGGGCCGGGGCGCGCTCGCGCGCGCGCTGGCTGTGGCGGCCGCGGGCGGCAGCCGCCCGGGGTCGCCATGCTCTCCAACCTCCTCGTCCTCTTCGTCGTCCGGCCTGGGCTCGGCCAGCGGCGAGGCGTCGCCGGCCCCCCCCCTCGTGCGGCAGCGAGCGCGGCGCCAGCCACGCAGGCGGCGGCGGCGGCGGCGAGCCGGCCAGGGCGTGGGCCGAGGCTGCCCACGCCCTGCCGCGGCCAGCACCGGCCGCAGGCGGCTGCGAAGGCTTGGACAGCAGGCTCGGTGCGCTGGAGCCATGTGCTGCGGCGGCCTGCGACGCGTCAGCGCCCTGCTTGGCGGCGACGGCGCCACACGGGCCAGCTGCTGCAGGCTGTGCAGGCTCGCCTGGCGTGACCGCTGCGGGCGCTGATGCGGCCGCGCCGGCGCACTTCCAGGCGCGCCCGGGCGCCTGCTCGGCGCATGCTGGTCCAGTGGCTGGCTGCCGCGGCTCTCGGTTCCGCCAGCTGCAGCTGTTTCGGGTGTGCGCCATTTGAGTTTGCAGATGTCGGTGCTGCACGCTGAGTTTGGAGCGCCCGCGCGATCGGCGCGCATTCGAATTTGTGGCATCCGACGCGCATGCCGCCACAGGCAGCGTGGCGATCGACACAGAAACCGCTGCTGCGGTGCACGAGCCTGGAGGTGGCTGGCGGAATGAGTAGGACCCTAAGCTCATTCTATCCTGTTGCCAGCCCGCACCTGAACATTCAGAGGGGCCGCAGGTGGACCAGAGCTTTGAGGTGGCCGGCGTCGGCAGCGTGGTTGCCGGCACGGTGGTGGCGGGCGCGGTGCGCGTCGGGCAGCGCCTGCTGCTGGGCCCCACGCAGCGCGGCGGCTTCGCGCCCGTCACCGTCACCGGCATCCAGCGCGCGCAGGCGCGGCGCGCTCGACAGCCTGCGCTGTGTCGACACGGCTGCGGCGGCCTCGTCAAAGCCTGCGTGTGCATGCACATGCGGGCTGGCTGCTGCAGTCCTGCGCCACGCAGGCCGCACATGGCACCCGCGAAACCTAGGGTCCTTGATCTTGTGCAGCACCTTGAGCCTGTTGCAGAGGATGCATACCGGCTTGTAGGTGCTGCGTAAGGTTGCCAAAAGCCTGTTGCGCCACAGCCGCCTCTGCCTGCGTCCGCGTGCGGCAGCGGCGCGCCTCCCAGCCATGCGCCAACCCGAGCGGGCTGTCGCTGCGGGGCCGGGCGCAGCGCTGCTCTATGCGCGCACTGAGTCCCGTCTGCTCGCCGCGCGCAGCTGTCGGTAGGTGTGGTGCGCGCCGGGCAGCATGCCACCCTGGCGGTCCACCCCGCGGAAGGCCCTGCGAGCCCGCAGGCCGCGGCGCCCGGCGCCCCCGCGCGCTGCCACAGCGCGCACGCGGCCAGCGGCGGGGGCGCCGGCGGCGCCGCGCGCGGCGCCAGGCAGGGCGGCGAGGCTGGCGCGACGTCTGCCGAGCCCCAAGCGGCGGGCCAGGGTGGGTTTGCGGGCGCCCCTGCTGCAGAGTCGGACGGCGGGTGGGGGGCTGGGGCTGCTATTCGCCTGGCCGCCCCAGACGGCCGAGCGGCCAGCGCAGAGCTGGGGGCGACAGTTCTGCAGCGGCGGCGGCAGCAGCCGCTCGTGCACCCAAACGAGGCCTACAGGGAACCCCAGCATTTGGGGGCCGTTTGTGAGCCGCCGCGCAGCCCCGAGTGGGAAGGAGATTCCCTGAGGCATAGCAGAAATCGTGCGGGGTGCTCGGAGGAACTGTGCGCTCCTCCATCACCGCGCCCGTCGCGCGGCGCGCGCATGGCGGTCGCTGGGTTTGCTGAGAACCTGGAGTTCAGCAACATGAATAGCAGCGGTCGGGGGCACCCCGGCGACCCGCCGCCGCCGCCGCCGCCGCCGCCGCTGCCGCCGCCGCCGCCGCCGGGCGCCAGCGCCGCCGCGGGCGTTGGCTGCAGTGCGAGCTCCGCGGGAGCGTGCTCAGGCTCGCGGCCGCTGCCCCGGCCAGCGCGTGGCGCGCGCGCGGCTGCCGCGGACTTTGCTGGCAACCTGGAGTTCAGCAACACCAATGGCAGCGGGCGCGGGCACCCCGGCGACCCGCCGCCGCCGCCGCCGCCGCCGGAGGGCGCCAATGCCGGCGCCGGCGCCGGCGGCCTGCAGTGGGTGCCGGAGCCGGCGCGCTGGGAGCTGCGCTCGCGCTCCGCACCGCTGGCCGGCGCGGCCGCGGCCGCATGCTCGCCGCCCAACTCGCGCAAGGCGCGCCCCGCCCACAGTGACCTGGGCGCAAGCGTGAACCAGGTCTGCTGGCGCCTGCTTGCTGAGTCAGGGCTGCAAAGAGCGGCACATTCGGTTGAGCGCCCACATTTGATGCCGCCATGGGCTCTCTCCTGCACTCCCGCATTATGAGACGGCTGCTTTGCAGGTGCTGCTGTTCAATCGGGCGCTGTTTCACAGTGATCGAGCCTAAAAAATGATATTTCGGGGCAGGGCACGGTTCTGCTGGACGCGGCATGGCGCCCGCGCACGGTGTGGCGCTTCGAGGCCGTGCTCGTGCTGCTCGGCGGCGCCTGGCCGCCGCGCGGGCTGCTGTCCGGCCGCTGGCCGCCCGCTGGCTGCGGCAGCGCAGGGGCTGGGCTCGACCCTGGCCCTGCACAGGACCCTTGCTCCAGCCATGGCCCTGCAGGCTGCTGGCCGCCCGCTTGCGGCGGCAGCCCGGGCTCCATCGAGGACGGGGCTGGCCATCGCCCGGACGTTGACCCGAGCCCTGGCCGAGGTTGCAGCCCCCGCGGCAAGCTGGATGGGCGAGGGATCCGGGACCGCAGGCCGGAGGGGGGCACTGAAGGGGGCCGGGGCCGCTGGGGCGCCAGCGGCAGCGGCAGCGACAGCCCCAGCGGCAGCTCCGGCGACACGCGCGCGCGCGGCGCGCGGCGGCGCGTCAGGTGCGCGGGAATTGTGCGCTAGGTCCTGCTTGCCTGGACGTTAAAGGACGACGTGTTTGTGAACGCGCCTTCTGTGTTACAGCCCTGCTGTCTTGGAGCATTCAAACCCTTGCGCGGCCCATTTCGATGCCTGTTGCCTTGACAGTGTATATCCTACGGGCATCAGCGGTCCGAGTGGGCTTTCAGGCATGGCCACGCATGCGTACCAAAACGTCCTGGGTGGACATATGAGGTTAGAACCTCAACCTCAGATCCCTAGCCCGTAACAGGGGGTTGGGCGCACGCCGCAGGGTCGAGTACACACCGGTGGTGCACTGCGGCAGCGTGCGCCAGGCGGCGCGCGTCGTGTGCGTGCAGTAGCTGCCGCCGCCGCGGCCGGGCGGCGGCCGCGGCTGCGTCGTAGACGGCTGCGACCTCGCGTGCGCCGTCACCGCCGCGGCCGCGCTGCTGGGCACCGCGCCGGAGGCGGCCGCGCGCGCCGCCTCCCTGAGCGAGCGCGCCCAGGCGGCGAGCCCTGGCGGCGACCCTGACCAGGGTCCAGGCTCGCATGCTCCGCGCGCGGCGGCCGCCGGCGCCGCCAGCACGGCGGTGAGCATCCCGTGCGCGCCGGCCGGGGGCCGAGCCCTGGACCCTGCGAGCACGGGGACGCCTGCTTCGGGCGCGCCGTGGGCGCCCGGGCGCGGCGAGCCGGCGGGCGGCGAGGGCGGCGGCGATCTGGGCTGCGTCGCGCGCGTGGTCTTCGAGTTCTGCCACCGCCCCGAGTGGCTGCAGGCCGGCGCGCGGTTGGTCGTGCGCGACCGCGCGGACGGCTGCACCGCCGGCGCGGGCGTCGTCCGCGCCCTCGCGTAGCTCCGCGCGCGCTTGCCTGCGCCGGGGGCCGTGGCGGCCTGCGCACGCGCCTTGAGCCGCCCGCGCTGGAACGAGCTGTACGTGGGTCAGGGTCAGGGTCAGGGTCAGGTTTAGGGTAAGCATTAGGGTCAGGGGATCGTGGCTGCCGGCGCGCGCCTGCTGCCGGCGCGCGCCTGCTGCCGGCGCGCCTGCCCCACCTCCTGCACAGCTTGTCGTGGGGCTGCCCGGCGGGTCCTGGCTGGGCGCCTGTCACGAGCTGGGGCATGCTGTGAAGGCGTGGTTGTGCAAACGTTGGTGAAGGTGGCAGGCCTGCCGCACAGGCAGGTGCGGGGGGGAACTTGCGAAGGAAAAGTGCATGAATCGCGCCTGCTGAACGCGTTCCGTATTCCCTACTAGGCGCAGCGCGATTTGTACGAGAGTGTTTGGTAACATCCTCGACTGCCAATCGGTCAAGCAGGACACTGCTTCACTGTGCGCGCTGCTGAGGCCGTCATGACGCCCTCCGTGCTGCTGGCCTGCGCTTGGGCGGCAGTGCTGACCTGCACGGCGCACGCCGCCGCTCCGGTCAAGGTGCTGCTGCCCCTCATCCCGGGCGCGACCAGCCATCAGTTCCAGCTCCTGCGGCTGCACGAGGAGCTGGTTGCCAGGGGCCACGAAGTGATGGTGCGCCCTCCTCTGAGCCTGCTCAGGTGGCACACAGCGCAGGTGCACTTCCCCAGTGAACATGCGTTGGAGGCTTCCGGCGCGCGTGCGCGAGCGCACGCGGCCCTGCCCACACTTGTGTGCGGCGACAATATAACAGCATGCGAGTGCTGGTGCGTGAGCGAGCCACATGCAGCAACACTGTGCACGCCTTGCTGCAGGTGGTCATGGCAAGCTCCAACGTCGCGGGCCTGCAAGAGAAAGGATACGAGGTGTCGGGAGCGGCGCAGTGGAACGATACGGACTTGCTGCCCCGCTCCGCGGCAAAGCGGCAGAGGATACAGGCGACCACCGGCCCGTTAGCCATACGGTGGCGCATAATAATGTCCATTTTCATGGACCACTGCGACGCTCTGCTGGGAGAGCCGGGCCTCATGGACCGGATGCAGGTGCGCTCCCAGACACCACGGACACGCTGCTGCGTGCGCCCGGCACGGTTGCGACAGCCTGCCTGCCCTGTGCACAAACAAGCTGTGCAAGACGCGCTGCTGCAGTGCAGCCAGGCTCCCGCACTGCGTCCAAAGGGGCCACCGCCCTGCAGCCGCGCCCTTCCAGGCACCAAATGCCCGGCGGGCGCGGCGCGGCAGGCCTTTGGCGCGGACGTCATGCTGAGCGACATGTTCTTCCAGAGCTGCAACGCACCGCTGTCGGCGCGGCTGGGCCTGCCGGTGGTGTCGCTGCTGTCGGCGGCGCCCATCGTGCCGCTCGTCAACGCGTGGTGGACCGGTAGCGGCCGCCGCGTGTGGTTGCCCGCGCCGCTCGCGTACGTGCCGCAGAGCGGCCTGGGCTACGCGCACCCCATGGCGCGCCCCCGCGCCAGAGCGCTGCGCCGCCTGGCGGGCCGCTCGCGCTGCTTGCCGCCGCAGCACGCAGTCCCCAAACACAGACATCCGCGTGTGCGGCGCGGCCGGCGCGGCAGCATACATGGCGGGTGCTCGAGTCGTTGGAGCCGTTAGATCTGCATGAGCTGCATGAGCTGAGAGCTGCAAGACTGCGTGAGCGGTGCGCGGCGCGGCGTGCAGACCTTCCTGCAGCGCATGCACAACGCCTACTCCTACGTGGAAAACGCCGCGGCGGACTATATCCTCGTCCGGCCCTACATGCGGCGCGAGGGGTGCGCGCGGCTCGCTGCCCCGCGGGTCAACCCGCAGCCGAGGCGGGCAGCGGCACGGCCGAGCAAACATGCAGGGCCTCTCTGGTCCTGCGATTGGCGCGGCCAGGCCGGCATGCTGCTGCAGCGCAGGAGGGTGCGTTGCGCAGCCCGGGCCCCTGTGCATCGACTCTTGGCACCGTCCCTCGCGTCACACAGCGCCTTGGCGATTGCACGTCCGCAGTTGTGGGGCCAAGCGACAGGGCCGGAATGCCTCTGGGCGATGCACGGTTTTGCGGGCAGGGTTCAGGTGCCATGCGCAGCAGGCACCAAGCGCCCCTGCATGACTGGCGCGGCAGGGCGCGCCTGGGCGTGGACACGCGGACGGCCGAGGCGCGCGCGCGCGAGGTCCTCATGCTGGTCAACGCGGACATGGCGCTCGAGCCGCCGCAGCCGCTGCCGCCCGCCTTCAAGCTGGTCGGCAACGTGCTCACGCGGCCCGCCGCGCCACTGCCCGCCGACTTGGAGGCGCGGCCCCGCCCTGACAGCCGCACCGGCTTGAAGACCCTTCCTGCGGCGCGCGAGCGTGACCACAAATTCACAACGTCTTCGGTGTGTTGACCAAGCAGCCCTCGATGTCTTCTAGATCTGGAACAGTGCCTAGCCCAGACTTGGTCTGAGCTCGTGACGTGTGAGAGGCGTCACTCCGCTGTGGGCTAGGTGCGGGTGAGGGTGTGCATTCTATAACGCAGCAAGGGACCAGCTGCTGGGGCTAATGCGAGGCACTGGCCCAGCCCTGCCCCGCTGCCGCCGTGGTACTCTGAGGCTGGGCCTGCGTGCTGGGCAGGACTTCATGGTGGGCAGCGGCGAGGCGGGCGTGGTCCTGGTCGCCTCTGGGACGCACGTCGCCCGCGGTGAGCGCCTACATTCAGACATGGTCGGGCGGGCCTGCCATTGTCCGCTTTTTCTAGGCAGCAGCGGCCGCATCAAGGAGAATGTGGATGCAGCACACCGTCTGTCCTGGCATGTTTGGGAACACATTGTCTCGCTTCACGTCCCCCATGACTATGGCCTGACATCCAAGGGTGTTAGCGGGTGCCATCTGCGCCCCCGAGCCCTTCCCCGTGCGTGCTCCCAGTCCATCAGAGCTCAAGCCATGTCAAGCCCTGCACGGCTGCATGCGCTATTAGCCCGGACCGGCGCGGCGGCGCCCCTTGCACACATGCATGCTTCTCTGCAGGACATGGTCAGGGCAGGCAGGGGCGCGCCGCAGCAGCAGCGACTGCACCGCAGCACCTGCGACGCGGCGCAGCGGGCGGCGCGCTGACGCCGGCCGCGCGCGCGCGCCAGGCGGCGACGTCGTGCGGCAGCAGGCGGCCGCGTTTAAGCGGCTGCCGGCGCGCGTGCTGTGGAAGCTGAGCGCGGCCGAGGTGGAGGCGCTGCACGCGCCCGGCGAGCCCGGGCTCGGCGACAACATCAAGGCGCGCCGCGGCCTGCGTGTTAGGGTTAGGGCTAGGGTTGTGCCCCATCTTCATGATCGGCTGCCTGTGCGTGTGGAAGCTGAGCGCGGCCGAGGTGGAGGCGCTGCATGCGCGTGGCGAGCCCGGCGTCGGCGACAACACCAAGGCGCCGCGAGGCCTGGCGTGTCAGGGTTATGGTCGGGCCCTAGGATCATCACCGGCTGCCTGTGCGGGCCTGCCGCGTTCGCGCGAGCGGGTGCGCGCATGCTTGGACGGCGGCTTGGGGGACGGGGTGCTGCAGGTTCTGCACCTGGTGTGCGCCGCCGCATGGGGAGCAGGTCTTGACAGGCAGGCTCGCAACATGTTGTCCCTGCAAAGATGAGGGCGCCGGGCGTTGGAGAAGGCAGTGTCGCCTGCAAGACAATGCTCTGCCTTTGCGTCACACAGGCAGAGTCCGGCTGGAGCGGCTGGCCATCCGGGGCAGGCCGCCTCTCGCAGGCGGCTGTGGTAATCGGAGGGCATGCCCCGGCCTGCTTGAGCGCTGCCTTGCCTCCGATGCTGGAGCCGACATGGACTGTGGCGCGCGCAGATCGTCAGCTGGGTGCCGCAGAACGATGTCCTGGGCCACCCGCGCACGCGCGCCTTCCTGACGCACGGCGGCGCCAACAGCTTGTATGAGGCGCGCGCCGGCCGCAGCTGCGCCAGGCGCCT
>JAABUX010007320.1_pt1 | contig 12985 bp, 19 predicted proteins | sample 5561851 | NCBI WGS metagenome assembly JAABUX01 (sample SAMN10711883, study PRJNA513361) | rock metagenome | isolation source: Antarctica rocks | place: Antarctica: Victoria Land, Richard Nunatak red sandstone | collected 2016-01-03 | reverse complement strand
GGGTTTTGGTGGTGCTGAAAGAGGCTTTGACTGACGATACTGTGAGTGACAAGCCTGGTCCCGAGCTACAGTCGCTCGTTACTGGTATGTAAAATCATTTGGGATAAAACATCGGCGCAAAGGCCACGTTGATGGCGTGGGGCGCTCCCTCGGAATGAGAGCCTCTCCTACTCCGTACTCCGATAGTATTCGAGACAGACACGAAAGACACAACGCACAGGTGATGCAAGGATGGACTGAAGTTGGTATGCGACCCTGCTTTCCAGTAACTACGGTAGTCAATGATTTCAGAGGCGCCGGCGCGGTCGGAAGCGCGGGTTGACATTTTGGGTCTAGATCTCATTACAACTCAACATGCAAGCGTTTTCTATCGCCAGCAACGTCACTATGGTATAGAGCGAGTACGAAAATTACTTGTTGTCCGGAGAATTTTCTGTAAACGAATTACATGAGGCCTTGATTCGAAATTACCTCTACCTTCTACATAGTATGCATTTTCACGAACGTGCCGACTCTTGAGTAATCAAAGTTGCCGACTCGAGCATCAAGCAGATCGAACGCCCGAACACAAGGTGTAACGAAAGAACGTTCAGTACGCCTAAACACGTATTACTCATCGTATGGTCAGCGTTGACTAACAGTCGACGCTCACACTCGAGTCATTGGTAGCCAAAGCACTTTAAAGCCAATGAGCCAACAAATTTGGAATATAAAACAGATAGCGATCAGCAGCAATAGCTTGAGCAGTCCGATCTTGAAGTACATGTGTAACTCTGCGTCTGCCATATCTCAGCCAACCCGAGGACATTAAGTTTGCGGATTATGCAAGAGCTACATACCCTAGCGTGAATCTGCACCACTGCGAGTGCTAAGGTTGTCCGACCACGAGCTGATGTTGTCAGGCATACCCTCGTCCTGAACCAGCCCAGAATCTGACTTATAGGGTCAAGGGATATCTAGCTCGTTTGTCCGTGGGATGGGTTCATGGCATAAGAACACCTTCTCGGTACATCTCCAAGGACGTTCCTCAATTCTCTGTCCTTTCAATTGAACTCTCGCGCCTCTCCTATGTCGCATACATCAAATACACCTGTCTCCGCTATGCCATTCTTGATCAGAGCTTTCTTCAAAAGCTGAGGGGGCTCCAGGACGTCTTCCTCCGTCAATACCCACGTACCCCAGTGAATACCCATGGCCCGCTGGCATTTGGTATCTTTGAAGATATTGACGCTGTCGAATGGGTTTGCATGCATCGGCGACATGATGTGGCGAGGGTCATACGCGCCGATAGGTATCAACCCAACATCGAATGGTCCTCGGAGATCGCCGATTTGTTTGAAAGCAGGACAGTGAGGGTAATTGTGATCTGGGCCATAGTCATCCACGTCCTTGGGTAGCTCGGGTACAGCTCGATATCCCGTGTCTCCGCCGAACCAAACCTTTTTCCCTCCGCTCTCCACGCTCCAGCTTGCCCAGAGGGTGAGGCCTTTGTCGAACCCTGTCCTAGCACTTGTATGTTGGCAAGGCAAGCATCCAATTCGAGCCATGATGCTCTTTGACTTCTCTCCTGCCGAAGTTGCTGTAACATTGGTAGGGGACACGGCGGATTGGCTTGCTGCAGGGGATAGATTTATGTCTCTCTGTTCCCACCAATCGAGCTCCGTTACTCCTTCATGTATGCCAGATGCCGCAAACCATTTCTTGTTACCCAGTGGAACGAAGAATTGCACGTTCGGGTGCTTTGCCTTGATTTTCATTATGGTCGGATGATCCATGTGATCGTAGTGGTTATGAGAGATGACAACAGCATCGACAGTAGGGATGTCCTCGATTTGGCATGGAACGTCTGTGTAGCGCTTGGGGCCAAGCCAGGAGAATGGACTACAGCGCTCGCTAAAGACAGGATCGAAGAGTACACGGAATCCCGAAGGGAATTCAACGAAATAGCATGCATGGCCCAGCCACGTTGCTCGAAGTTTTTGCGTGTCTCGCGATGGGAGAAAGTCAGGGTTATGTACCGAAACCGTAGGCGGTGTCGTATTTGGCTTGTTTGCGAGACCTTTTAAACGCCGCCTTGGAAGAAGTCAGATCGTTTGCAGAGATGGATATTGCTGCCGTACGATATCATGGCTTTCATAATCCCAGGACCTAGAACAGGTCAACAAGCGTACTAGGCCAACACTGTCCTATCCACAGACCGCTGAAGTCCCTCCAGCTCTCCCATGGATTGGTAAATCCTTTACCATCTTTCAAATGATGTTGCTTATCTTTAGCTTCCTCAGGCTGAGCTCCAGTGACCGAAGACGAGGAAATTGTAATGGCGTATAAAGCCGCAGCTGTGGTCGAGGATGACATTCTTTGTGAAGTGGAGAAAGATTTGAGAGGTGAAGAGAATATATTGGGGGAACGAAATAACCGACGCAGAAAGGAGTTCATGGGGAGCAAGGGATACTGCAGAAGAATCTGGAACTCTCTTGTACGTACTCAATGATCACTGCCTAAATCAAAGCGCTCAATGATACCACATAGAGCTCACAGAGAGAACGGCATCTCGGTTGCACATTGTCCCGTGTTAAATCCGTTGGAAACAAATCCTAAAGCCACAAGCCTCTCATAGGTTATCTCCAATCAGATCGTGCTGAGTAAGAGTCATCCTTCGTCTTGGCGACCAGGGTCTGAGCTGTATTTGTGACCCGGCTTGCTCTCTGCAAGTTCACGTATTATACACTGGTTAACGGTTTGATACATACAATATGTGGTGTTGTAGTGGTCTATAATAGTATGTTGAAGGGCCGGCGCTTAGTCGTTCGCGCTGATTACTCAAGACAACTGTCTATGTACGGATTGTCTCGCTAGGAAAAATGGAGCAAGGGACCAGAGCACTACTGGGGAAGGGCTGACTCAATGAATAGGCCCTCAGACTGTACCGAATGCCATGCAGGTTAGATAAAATCACCACAATGTGAGAGATTGGGACAAGACCAACGACTAGAGAGAGCTTTCACCTGCACTTTTGATTGCATCAGTCCAGGCCGTTAAACATTTGTCCGACATTGCCTCTGTCCCCTTATTTCAACCCATCTTCCCACTACATAAGGTCACTGGGGCATGGGAAACGATGCTATATTGACACATCTGGTTAATCAAGATGGGCGCAGGGGCGCCGCTGATACTCCCTTTGTTCAGCAGGCAGTCAATGACGGCGGCTTGCTGGGCCAGATCTCAAGCAACCCTTTCTTCACTGCGGTATGTACCCGAGAGTTACCCAATGCAGATATTTGTATGCTAACACAACCACCAGGGAATAGGTCTCGCCGGTTTCGGAGCAGCCCTTGCTGTTGCCCAGAAAGGTATTCGCCGGGGCGCAAGTCTTCTCCAACGACGCTTACTCGTCGACCTGGAGATCAACATCAAAGATGAATCATATCCCTACTTTCTCTACTGGATGACCGCCCATCAGCGTGCTCAAAAACAGTCTGTCTCTGCAGCCTTAGCTAGCCAAACACCTAGCCAGCCGGGGTTCGTGGATTCTTTTATGAGGCGCTTCACGCCTGGCACGCACCACCTTTCGATCGATACTCAAAAGGTTCAGCATCCTAATGGCTCTGTCCAGACCAAGTTCGTGCTAGTTCCCGGGCCTGGAAGGCACATCCTCCGCTACAAGAATGCTTTCTTCATGGTAAATCGCGTTCGCGAAACCAAATCAATGGACATGCAGAGAGGCACACCATGGGAAACTATCACTCTAACAACGCTCTACTCTAACAGAAACATCTTTGAGGACCTCTTCCAGGAAGCACATCAATTAGCCCAACATTCTTCGGAAGGGAAAACGATCGTCTATACCGCCAGGACTGCATCGTGGGAGAAGTTTGGCGAGCCGCGCAAGAAAAGGCCTTTAGAGTCTGTCATACTCGCCAAAGGGGTCAAGGAACGCATCGTTCTGGATGTTCGGGACTTCTTAGCGGGTGGGAAGTGGTACTACGATCGCGGCATACCGTATCGAAGAGGCTACCTTCTCTATGGTCCACCAGGTAAGCGCTCCTCATAGGCCACGTTGATCTTTCGCGTCGGGTGGTCCATGAGACTGACCTATACCGTGTTGATCTCTAGGTAGTGGGAAGAGCTCCTTCATCCAGGCCTTGGCTGGCGAAGTGGACTATAACATAGCTATTCTCAATTTGAGCGAACGTGGAATGACCGATGACAGATTGAGCTATCTCTTGACCATCGTACCGCAACGGACTCTAGTACTTCTAGAGGACGCTGATGCTGCTTTTAGTACTCGAAGAAGTCAGACAGATTCTCATGGCTATCAAGGCGCCAACGTTACCTTTTCGGGGTTGCTGAACGCCTTGGATGGTGTTGCAAGTGCCGAAGAACGCATGGTGTTCTTGACCACAAACTATATAGAGCGCTTGGACCCTGCCCTCGTGCGGCCAGGAAGGGTTGATATGACGGTCAGACTAGGCGAGGTCACGAGATGGCAGACACAGGGGCTGTGGGATCGATTCTACGGGGAACTTGATCCGCACGGAGTGTCCAAAGCTCGCTTCATGAACCGACTGGAGCAGTATGGAATCATAGAGTCCGAGAGCGGAGACAAAACGCACCTTGGGAGGAGTACGAGTGCAGCGGCCCTTCAAGGGCTTTTCCTATATAACAAGGGCGATCCCGAAGGAGCTGTATCTATGGCACAAGATTTGCTTCCAGCAACCCATCCATCGGGTCCAGAGCCTGTATCTAGCTAATGACAATAATTCAATACCTGGTAAAGTAGCTACGGACATGATTGTAAGAGATAATACAATGTCGTTAACTTCGAGTACGGATAGGACCTCACTGCCAAACATCACGACAGGGCATGCGGGAGACTGCAAGGTTAGGGTAGGTGGGAAAGTGGAAGATATCTGCTTTGCTTTGCTTTTCTTCCTTGTACCATGCATATACCCTATGGCTAGCACTCTCGGCCGCCTATCGCTATAGACAAACTTCGTCTGCTGTACCCATCGCATCAAGCAACGACGGGAGTATATCAAGCGCTGCATGGCTTCTTTCGCCTCGTTCATGCATACTCTCCACCGCTATCATCGAGGGTTCAGGACTGGGAGTTCTAAACCTTGAATCTTTCAGTCCTGATAATTCAATGACGTTTCGTGGTTGATATTACTTTTGACGGATGACGGAGTGTAAGGGATGGTATGTAACAGCTGGAGACAAGACCATTTCATGAGCGAAGGGTGCAAGCTCTAGTTGACGGCGCGATAGCATTTAGGGATGAAAAGGGTCACAAAGTTCGTTCCAATGTCATGGTTCAAAAGACTTTTGCGTATCGAATTATTCTGATTGCTCATATCGCGCACTCATGATTACCACATCCAATGAAGAAAGGATGTTATCCTTTAGGTCCGCTCTTCCAGAGTCTTGAATTAATATGTCAAACAACAGTCCATCCAATGGGCGCAGCAATTCGCAGATTCACTAAAGAAACGAAGATGAAAGTCCCTCTGCGCTCTATCTATACAATTATGACCCACTTATGCGAACAAAACCATGGCCAAAGCACCAAAAACAACGGCAACAAGACTTGAAGGGCCAGCCTTGCCAGCAGCACCAGTGAATGGTTGGGGGGTCTCAGTGTTCTTCGGGACACCAGCAGCATTGGAGCCGGCTGCGACACCTGAGAACGAAGCAGCTCCTACAGGTGCGGCAGCTAGTGGAGCAGTAGCCGCGGCTTGAGCAGGTGCCGGACCAGCTTGAAGCCCAACGGACGAAGCGGCACCAGTCACGAAAGCGACTTGCGGCACGGTGACGGCGGTCTGGAGCAACGAGGTCGTTGTGCATCCTGCAGCCGTTGAGCCAGAAGCTTGGACCTGGCCATCGGTGATCTGGTTGGCAAGGCCAGCGGCTGAGCAGGGCAGGGTGATAGCAGTAGATATTGAAATGGTGGTTGGTGGAAGAGTAGCAGCTGATGGTGCTGGGGCTGAAGAGCCTACGGTGACGTAACTCGTTCTAGACCTACTGATCGTGCGCGTGGATGGTTGTGGAACGAGACTGATACTCGATGGTACGGCAGTGATTATGGCTGGGTGGGAAGGAACATGCTGTGCGCAGATACCGGCATAATAGGAAATAGCGGCCTGCTGTTGGGCCTGGTCTTGTTCCCACGAGCTGATACATTCGTAAACGTTTTGTGTAAAGGTATCGTCTTGGCAATAGCAGTTGTAGTCTGAATTGTCCCTGCACTTCGTGACCGTAACCCAAGTCTTCACACATTTGGGGAGAACATCTGGTGTAACTGGCGCTGGGGGTATAGATGACGTAAGGATAGCTGGGGAAGATGTGGCTACAGGTGGAGCAGAAGAAGCCGGGGGTACTACCGATGTGGCTTCTTGACCTGGTATAGACGACCCTGGGGTTGCAGCAGGAGTAGATGCAATTGGTGCAACACACTTAGTGCAGACCGTAGAGATCGAAGTACTGATGATCGTTGAGATGGTCGATGTGACTTGTTGGAACGGAGTTCCTAGGGTAGGAGTGACGGTATTGGTGACTGGGCAAGTGGTCAAGGTTGTGTAAACACTGTGAATCCATTAGATGGTGCATAGAGGCGCATCTTAGCGGCGAAACTTACATAGCAGTCGTGACAATTTCCTGAGTAGTCTGAAGAGTGGAAGGCAAAACCACCGGTGCCGCTGGCACAGAGCTTGACTGGTGGGAAGACGTAGGAAGGGTAAATGCGCTGGACGCTGGTGGTGTGGGAGGGGCTGGCGCAGAACTTGCGGCCAATGCGCTAGACGCTGGCGGTGTCGGAAGGGCTGGCGCAGAACTTGATTGAACAGAAGACACAGAAAGGGCCAACGCGCTGGACGCTGGCGGTATAGGAAGAGCTGGCGCAGAACTTGATTGGACGGGAGACGCAGAAAGGGCCAATGCGCTGGACGCTGGCGGTGTCGGAAGGGCTGGCGCAGAGCTGCTGCCAGCTTGGGATTCTGCTAGCAACGTGGATGCCGGAGAAGCCGGAACGGAGCTGGTCTTCTGTGGCGGTGCTACACATTGGGTGCAAATGGTCTTGGTGCTAGTGATTAAGACAGTCGATATGCTTGTTGTGATCTCGATAGAGGTTGTGCTTCCAAATGTCTTGGTGTTCGTGACTGGGCAGCTGGTGATAGTAGTGTACACAATCTCGCTTGTGACTTGGGCCACCAGAGACTCTGGCGGAGATGGAGAGCTGGTGACCCCAGATGGAGTAGACGTCAATGGTGCCGAGGGTGCGACTGAAGTTCCCAGCAGAAGTGGTGTGGTAGTATTCTTCGGTTGGACAACTGTCAAGGATCCGGAGGGGATGGGGAAGGGGGGCGTAACAGACTTGCTGGTTGCGCTAGTTGGCAGGTTCAATTGGGACGTTGGCTTAGACTCGGGTGTATTAGATGCGCTTGATGGAACCGGGCTGGGAGAAGACTGAGGGATGGAGCGAGACTGCTGCTGGCCGGGTGTGCAATCGAAAGCAATGCTGTGAAAACCAACATTGCATGATTCCTCTTTCGATGTGTAAGGAAGCTGACATTTAACCGCAGTGGAACCACCGCATTGAGTGTTGTCAACGGGATTGATCGTGCCGGCCTTCAGGGATTTGGTATACGAGCAAGTCTGGTCGCTACCTGTGTAACTGTGGACGAATTGCACTTCGGTATCCTTGTCACAGGAGACATGCATGCTTTTGATGGATGCTTTCTGACTTGGAATACCGCTGCCGCAAGACAACGATGGACCCTGGCCTTTGGAAGCCTGGCCCTTGAGACAATTATCCTTTGCGAGTCTTAGCATGCGCTACAACCACGAATACTCCACAGGCGGCTTACAGATGCACCACCAGTTCGTGCGAAATGGCTCTTGCCGCTGAAGCTCCCATAGCTGAGACCACTCAAGTCGAAGTTTTGGTAAGAGTTGCAGGTCCCTTGTGGGAGGTTCGCAGAGGCCAAGTCGAGGCCCTGTTTCTGGCCATCGGTGCACTCATTATCTGCCTGCTGAGGGGTGGTAAGAGTCTGGCATTGGTTCCAGTCGCCACTCCACTATGTATGTGTTTCTCAGCAGTGGTAATGATAATACTCGGGGTTAGAAGTGACATACGGCGGCAGCTTGCCGAACAGCAGCGAGGGCGACGAGTGCTAGCACTTCTGTGGATCGCATGAAGGCGGTATTTGTATGAGTCAAGGACGTATGTATTTTACGTTGAAAATGAGAGTGGCTAAGTATACAGAGGTGAAGGATCAAGTAATTTTCAAGGAAGCGAATGACTTGACTACCGATGCAAGGAAAGACGAAGACAGGAGAACAGACAAGAAGTGAAAGGAAAGGAAAGGATGAAAGTGGGAGGGAGAGAGGAGGTAGTCATATGGCAGAGGAGGCAATCCAGCCCCGTGCGGCGGTAATAGCAAATGCATTGCACGGTCGAGCTTTGTCACACAGTGGAGGAGCTTTGGATGGGCCAGTAATAGTGAGCAGTCACCAATTTCCCTAGATCTAACGCCGTCTGGCCGTATCAACGGTCTCATCGATGGGAACAAAGGATGAAAGACAACGCCGTGGGCTCTGAGCGGCGTGATGAAACGATGGGATGTCCACGATTGAAAAATTGGATGGGTTGTCGTTGAAGTGTAGTGGCTCTAGTCCTGATTAGCTCGAATGTTACGTATCGTACCTTATGCGCGAAACGCTGAAGGGGCTCACAGATTTAGGTTGACTAGAATACCAGCATGAGCATGCATGGCCTGCCCATGAACAGAAGAAAGACCACTCCCGCAATTTGATTCGAAGTCGGCCAAAGACACTCACGGTCTGGTGAGAATGCGCGAGCATCCAATGACCTCCAGTGCTTTACCTGAGTGTGCTAGACTGTCCCTCTAAGTTGATTGGACTGTGCCGACCACCTGAAACCCAGGAGGAGAAGCGATTCGCCAGCACGCCGGGCCATGGCTGCAGAGGTCAGAATATGCTAGAACTAGCGAGAGTCTATTCTAGTACTCTGAGACCTGAATTGGCCCACGTTGCTGCTGCCCACTTCGAGAGGAAGAATGATATCTTCGAATAGACGACCACTTGAATGCAAAGATCAATGAGTCTGCAAACATCCGTTCTCCTGCCTTGCGTGTCCCAAATCTCGAGAACATGGCTAGAGGGCACAGCGGGACTGAATTTTCTTTGCGCATGTGGCACATATCACAATGGGGAAATTGAGATGCGAGTGAAGGTAGGGTTGACGCCTTTCCCTGTTTCAAATAACTACCAACGTCTACAACATATGTCGTTCTTGGGTGCGCTTCTTCCGCATGAAGGCCGCATTCTGACCATGTATCATCCCCCGTCCCTTTGCTTTGGCAGGTATTCTATTCGACGCCTCAAACACCACACTTTGATCGGCATGCATTTTCCCGCCTGAGGACCGTCGACAGACAAGAGCGATGGGGAAGGTTCCGAAACAACTGCTATTGGGAAGTTTAGGGGAAAATTGACTATACCGCCGTGGACTCTTGATTCAGCTACAAGGATTGTTACATCGCATTATCGGGGGCGAAAGGATCTCAATGAAGCCGAAATAAGAGGCATTTCGGTGTTGGGGTTTTTATCAATGCACTCCTGTCTCTTAATATCGTATCATCGTTATACACTAGAGTGGTCACAGGTTTCGTAAAAGAAGACGTGACACACCGGGAAATGCCACGGCTCTGCACGATGAGACGCCCACTTTAGGAGACTATGCAACTCTCCTGACTGTCCAAAGGCGCTTTACTCGGCTGGGCATTCCACCTAGCTTGCTTTCTCAGCCGCTTGCGTTCCTCACTTGTTTTGACATCCTGCTCTGGCTTGCAGCTCTCCTCATCAATGCATCTGACTCTTACCTTGGTAGCTACTGCTGATCAGCTACGCACCCTAGGTGCCTTCTGTTCAAGTCTCGGCTCACCATCCTTCTTTTCTCGCCCCTCTCTACTTGTGTCTTCTGCTAAAGAGCCATCCTGTGCGTATCGATCTGCCCTTCCCCTCCCCTCCCGCATACCAGCCTCAACCTGCTCGACAGAAGCCCCGTCAGGAGCAGTGGTCGTTGGTGGAGCATCTGAAGGTATGATAGGCGCACCATCGTCAAGCGCAGCTATCTCGGCTTCCGTGAGCAAACGCTCCTTTTCGAGACGGACTTCCTTGCCACGTTTATGGCAGTACCAGAATATAAAGAGCAGGACTACATGAACAAGTCAGCTAGGATAAGCAGTTGCGGAAAGGAAAATGGTGACAGCGTACTGAAGAGAGCAAGAGAGTAGAGCACGTTCATTCCCAGGAACGCTGGAAATCTCAGTTTGAGGAAATTCATGATTGCCTTGAGCATCCCCGCAACAGCACCGGGCTTCGTCACCAGGTCCTTCAGACTTGGAACCCTAACTCTCAGTCCTGCCTTTTCCGCCCCTTTGGCGGCCATGTTAGCATACTTCGAATTGACCCCATGTTTCTCAGCCGCAGCAGCCAGCATCTCAGGGCCGATGGATTTTGTCATTTTTGAAGGAAGCTGTTCGACGAGTTTCTGCAGCCACGGAGGGAGATGGCTGTAAGAGCGCTGTATTTGGTCTTCGGAGTTTGTGAGTAGCGACTCGAGATCGCCGTAGGCCGTAGGAACGCCGTTCATGAGGTCTTTCAAGATAAGGGTGAACCTGTCGCAGTTTAGTCCCGTTCAACTATTCGGATTACGACGACATGGGTAATATACTTGCGGATAAGCTCCTGTGATTCTTTTGAGACGGAGAAGACGCGGTTGTTTACCGCAGCCAGGTTCAGGTCTTCCAGAACTGAAGCCATTTCTTCTTCTTCCTTGGCCGCCTCTGGGTCTGAGACAACACCGTCCTCGTTCGGGCGGGCATCTGCCGCTTTCAGGCTTTCAGCAGCGCTCATAAGATCTGTCGCTGCAGCTTGTTTGTTCTTTTGCTTGGTGTCCCTGCTATCACGTCGAAGAAAGCTCCATTTTGATTTCTTCCCTTCCTTCTGCTTGCCTTTTACTTTATCCTGTTCCTTTTCGCCGCCTTCGGCTGTCGTTAGCACATCATCAGGAGTATCCGGGACGTCCGGTAGTGGTATGTTTTGTGAGCCATCGAACAGAGCGATCTGGGCATTGTTCCCTTGAGTCTCGCCAACTTCCGGCAAGTCTTGAAGACGTTGAGGTAAGGGAGGAGCTGGTCGTTCTGGAAGCTCAGGTGGGGTACCTTCGCTTTCTATGCGCGCCAGAAAAGCTTCGTCTGCTTCACTGAGTACTGGGGCATCAGCTTCTTGTACAGGTGCTGGGCGCATCGGAGACTTGGATTTCGCTCGCTTGGCGTGGAAGTAGTCCATCATGTTGGCAGTTACTGGTCTCGAGAGTTCGTATGAGTTTGAGATATAGAAGATATAATCTAACTTCTTGGTTCTGCATCTCGCTACCTATGACGCGGGCTTCGCAGGCGGGGTGGCGGGGGTCCCAGTCAACCCTAGACTAGAACAGGATAGTGTCCGAGTCTGTGGCGGCACCTGTGGCGGTACCTGTGGCTAATCTACCTCAAAGTACCTTACTGCCCACCACCCCGGGCGCTACGTAGCAGCTTTTGTTATTGACCAACCGTGGCTTTAGGACCCCAAGCGCAACTCCGTACGCTTCTCAGTAATGGTATTCTTGAACGTTAAGCCGGTAGTACTACGTCCTGACTACATATCAGGCCAGATGCGACATCACTATTCCATTGGAAATCATACTTGACCTAAAGACTCTAATGGCCGCTCTTCGCCGGCTCTTCTATCCTTAGCCCTGAGAATCGAATCTATCTAGTGCGTATGATTTCTCTTCCCAAAGGTCTGACATGATGTTCTTCCTATTCGGCCTCAAGCACAAGTCTACTACAACGTCTCTTTCCCAAATTTAGGCAAAGACTCTGAGTTCTAGCAAACCCTCAAGATAAGGATTACCTCTCCGTACTTTACCTATGCGATGCGATCGACTACCTCGAGCTGCGCAGCAGACCCTTCAATGGTCGAAAGGGTTGCAATGTGCTTGTATGTTGGCTAGTACGATACTCACCGATCGGAGTCCTTGTAATTTATTTTGCAGATACGATGCTGAAGCTACTACGGAGCGCACATCATCTTTCTTCGATCATGAAAACACTTCGGCCGTTGGAAATTGTGCCTCGATCGTAGATGCGGATGGTCAGCGGGCTAGTCACCTGACGGCTATAAGCATCCAGGAAACCGTGTGGTAGACACCACCATGATAAGATGACGAGAACAAGAGTGCGTCTCCCATTGGATAACACCATGCCGTTCGTCTTGCCATACATCTGCTGTATCGAGAAGAATGGTTCTCTGGGCCGGGCTGGGCTGAGCTGGAACGCATAACCAATGCGGTCACACAGAGCCAAAGGAGCGGAGCCTTATGCGTACTTCCTTATGGCTTACTTGGATTACTGGACCCAGTAACGGCTTTAGCTGCGCCTAAACTTATACCTCTTTCGCCGAACATATGGGTACTGTCGAAGCTTCGGTTACTTGATGTGCTACCACTCCTGTTGCGTGCGTGCTGAAGACCTTTGCCCAACATTGAGCTGGGCTGCTTTGCTCGTGATGCTGTACGTGCATCGCCAGCGCCATCCATGACCGTAGATGCTTGATCGGTAGAGGATGAGGAAGGCGGTGACATATATCTGCGATTACGAGGCATGCTTGGGGAAGTACGATTCCCCGATGTCTTCGTAGTTGCTGTGCCACTCATGGCTAAGATACGATTATTCTCTGGGCTGATGTCGCTCATTGGTGATGACAATTCGTCCTCTGAAGTTTCGGTGACAGCACGACGCCCGTTTCGAAAAATTCTGTTTCGAAACTCTATTATATTCGTATGATCTCGTCCAGAGTACGCCGTCAGAGCCTCAAATACGTGAGGAAATACCAGTGATTCGACCTCTTGGCCCCAGAGAAA
>JAABUX010007317.1_pt1 | contig 12986 bp, 14 predicted proteins | sample 5561851 | NCBI WGS metagenome assembly JAABUX01 (sample SAMN10711883, study PRJNA513361) | rock metagenome | isolation source: Antarctica rocks | place: Antarctica: Victoria Land, Richard Nunatak red sandstone | collected 2016-01-03 | reverse complement strand
TTTGCGGGGAGCTTCTTCGCCAGTGTCTTCTTCGGGGCAGCCGTCTGCTTGTGCTTGGCCCAGCGTGCCCGTTGCGCGGCGGAGATGCGCTCCCGCGCTGCCCTGCCGAGCTTGGGCCGGGGTTTGCCCGCAAACTCCAAGGGATTGGAGTTGGTTTGCTTCTTGGTGGAGCCCTTCGGCCGTCCGCGTCGCCGCGTGGTTGGCTCAGCTTCGCTCAGGAGGGCCTTGGCCCGCTCCAGAAGCCCAATCTCCTCGTCCAGCGCCGCCACAATCTCGTTTATGTTCATCCCTGTCGTCCTCAGCTTTCCATCGTATCCGCTAACTAATGCTGAATCAGCGGAACCGGCACGGGTGCCGGCGACGGCTGATCTCCGAAGTTAAGGGCGGGCTGTTCATGGCCGTGCGGGTGCTGCTCGCGCCACAGTTCGAGCAGCAGCGGCGCCATCATGGATCGTCCCACGTGGGTCCGGTGCACCTTGGCATGGCACCCAGGACAGAGCGAGATCATCCAACGCTTCCCTTTTGCCTTCACCCGCTTTCTGTCGAGGGTTTGGGGTCCCTCTTTGGGGCACGGGCGATCCTAGTCCGTCCTACAGCGTCTCCGGTAGCGTCTAAAGCAGCAGATCAGCCCCAACACCTCGCACAAAGTGGAGCTGGACAGAGTTGATCCCTGAGCAGAATGTGCTAAGTCTTCCGATGTCCAAACTCGCGCAAGCGTCTTTCGGCCGCGTCACGCTCTTGTTGTGGAAGGCTTGCATCCCCGGCGATCGTTTCGCACTTATCGCGTTCGGCTTGAAACCACTTCAACAATTCAGCGTGCTCCTGCTCTTTCCGCTGCTTCTCTTCGGCAGCGAGCGCAGCCTGCCGTTCCATGCGCTTTCGGAACTCCTCGAACGTGGATCCAATGAAAGACTGCGGCACGGTGGCGAGAATGAGGCCGGTAGGATTCGTGATGTTGCGGGTTTGACGAGTCAATTCCAGCTTCTCGCGTACGAAGAAGGCGATCTCCTCCGGCCTTGCGTCGGCGCGGACGCGGCGGCAGTTTTTCAGTAGCTGGACCGCAGCTGGTTCATCTACAGGCCAGTATCGATTCAGCGCCTGCGAGACGATCTGCAACTCCTCGCTTTCAGAGTCCTCTCCTCTTGACGAAGCTGGCGTGATCGGCTGCTCAAACTGTTCGATTGATGAGGGAAGACCTGGACGGCGCCTCTTCGGAGGGGCAGGGCGTATGGATGTTTCATCCCCTGGGGTCGGAACATACGCAGGTGATGAAACAAGCTCTTCCCCGCTCGGCGTGCAAAATACGACACCCTTATTCCGAAGCACATACTCGAGGCCGGCTGCGCGGCGCCGATCGAGTATCTGCTTGTACGAATAGACCCTATAGAGCCGCGCTTGGGAACTCATTGTCTCAAAATCTTCGAGAATTTCGACAGCCAGCTTCTCAAACAGTCGAGAGACGTTCTGACGCACGTTCTTCTTAGCCATATTGACCTTGTATCCGATGTCAGCAGCACCGATCCTAATGGTGCGGGACGAGTTAGTGTCGCCACTCTCGGCACGGCCGCCACGCCACATGACTTGGTAGATAGCCTCCTCACCCAAGGAGTGTCCATCCTGAGCAAGGACCGCCCTGCGTACCTTGGATCTGCCTCGGCCAGGCGTAATGCCTTCTACGCGAGTTTGCGAACCTCCTGACGATACGATGGATTTATTCAATGGTAACGTTTCATCCCCTGGGTACGTTATGGTATCAGGGGCTTTTCTGGTAGCTGGGGGTGTTCTACCAGCAGGGGTCTTAACAGGTCCAACTTTAGCGAAGATGGGTGTGACTACGCCTACCCCACGGGCTCCGAGGAAGGTAAGGGGACTGGGTTCCGATGAGGAGGTGCTTTCAACCCCTGGAGTTGAAACACACACAGGGGTTGGTAGAGTCCCTGGTCCTGAAACAACATCTGTGGATGTAAGGATTTCCGAGGCGGGGCCAAAGCTAACGAAGTTTCCGCTCCGTACATCCTCCGGACTAACGTCGAGGAACGACGTCATGCCCTTCAAAGCAGGGGAGAGCGCCGCTTCCTGGTAGTTCAGCGGCTCGATCTTGTATCTGCGCGAACTACGCTGCGACTGTGGCATTCAGATCATCTTTCAGAAGAGCCATTAACTCATCCGCCACTGCGTGGTAATCCTCGGCAGCTTTGCACTTCGGGTCGAAGTCGGTGAGGAACTGACCAGCACGCGCGGCTTTGGTCACACTCTGATCCGTGCGAATACCGTGGAGCAGGGGAATCTTCATGCCCTTGGAGAGCCCATCAAGTCCCTCAAGAACGGTAGTGGTCATGGCCAGGCGCCGGTCAACCATCACGGGCAGCAATCCCACGGTCCGAATGTGGGCCTTCAGGAGCTGATTCAGTGACTTGGAGGCTTCGATCGAGGCCATTGCTCCCTGAAAAGAAAGGGTATCCATGCCGATTGGGATCAGAACACGCTCCGCGTAGACCATCGCGCAAGTCTGAAGCAACGTGATCGAGGGACTAACGTCGATGAGAACCACGTCATAGTCCTTCTCGACTTGCAAGAAAAGCTGAGAAAAGGCGTGCTCGCGGGCAACATTACCCATGAGGATCGTCTCAACTTTCGTTGTCTCACGGCTCGAGCACAGAACGTGTATCTTATCGCTGATCTTCACAATGCAATCGTCGAACCGGAGCTTCTGAATGACGAAGTTGTAGAGGCCATATTCCGGCTTGAGGCTTAGCACGCTACTGATCGAACCCTGCGGGTCCGTATCGATGACAAGAACACGTTTCCCGCGGTCGGCGAACTCGCGGGCGAGGGTAGTGGTGGTCGTGGTCTTGGAAACGCCGCCACGCTGATTTGAGATCACAAGACGTATCATGCTTTGTCCTTCAGAAGTTGCTGGTGAATGGCTTCGACCTCTTCCGGTCGCCAGAGCCGATAATTGTTGCCGGCGTCGCGCGCGGGTTCGGGTAGCGTTCCCGCCGCTAGTTTGCGCATAAGGGTTCGCTGCGAGATACCAAGAATCGATGCCACCTCCGTCGTTCTCAACCAGGTAGAGGTTTTGCGCGGAGGAGGCTTTCTCATATGTTTACGGTAGTGCACCAAACGTGGGGCAACAAGCGAATAGTACACAACCTATGACAAAACTAGATACCCCCTCAGGAACCGTATTTATAGCTGCTTTTGCATAACGGGACGAGAAACAGGGAACGACGCCGTCGCGTCTAATTTTGTTTGCTTGCTTAAATTAAACAACTGACCTAAGTTTTGTCCTAGAGTGGGTGGATGATATGTGCCCAGGGGGTGGGGATGCACCATCTGTAGGGCAGGGGATGAAGCGTTACCCAGCCAGTACACGAAAGGTATATAGGGGCCAAGCCGTCAAAGGTACCCAGGGGATGAAACGTTGGCATGGGGCATTTTAGGATTGCAGAACTCTGGTGGAAGTGACGCAATGGCTCAGCTCGAAAAAGCAAAGGTGTTATGGACGACGCGTCAAGAAGGGCGAACACGGTATCCGCATCCTCGCACCCGTGATTGGCTTCCTGCGCAAGCCTGATACCAAAGCCGACAAGGACATCCGCCTCCAGAATCAGCCGGTGTTGGTCGGCTTCCGTTCCATGTACGTCTTCGATGTGAGCTAAACCGAGGGCAAAGAGCTTCCCGAGCTCCCATTACGCGTCAGCGGCAACGTGGGCGAGTACCGGGAATGGCTATTCGACTTCACCATCGCGCAGGGTGTGGAGATCGAGTTCAAGGAGCCGATCGCACCGGCGCTGGGCAGGAGCTACGGCGGCAGGACCGCCTTGCTGCCGGGGCAGGGAACCGCCGAGGAGTTCAGCACCTGGTCTACGAACTCGCGCACGAGATGCTCCACCGAGCCGACCGCCGGAGTGCTACCACCAAGGCCGTGCGCGAGACCGAAGCCGAGGCGATTGCATTGAGGCGATCTGTCAAGTCTGGGCAGCCCGCATGAAAACCGAGAGTGATCTCTGTGCATCGTACAGACCAGAGCAACGTGGGTTGTCTTTGCGACCGGCACATGGGTGGCGGACAGAAGACGTTTTGGAGGCTGGTGAGTCAAGGGCCAAACAACGAACGACAGTGGCAACGGGTTCAGCAGGAGCTGCGTGCCTCTCAGACGCTAGCCGCAGTCGGCCAACACTCAGCTGCCATCATGCACGAGATCAACAACCCGCTCGAATCGATCGTCAATCTTGCGTACCTCGTGAAAGAGGGAGCCGAGAACCCCGACACGGTTCGCGAGTATATGACCCTTATGGAAGAGGAGCTGGCGAATCTAGTTCGTATCGCGCGACAGACGCTCAGCTTCTACAAGCCCTCGGGCACGTTGCAGGCGTTAGACTTCGTGCCGCTCGCCGAGTCTGCGTTGCGGCTGCACGGAAGCAAGTTGTCGGCCAGGAAAATACAGATCACCAAGGATCTTGTCGGAGAAGCAAAGGTGCGAGCGCATGCTGGAGAGATGCTTCAGGTGATGTCGAACGTCATCTTGAACGCCATCGAGGCCTTGCCCATGAACGGTGTCTTGCGGGTGCGAGTGTGGAAGTGCCCCCGTGAGGTTCACGTCCTAATCGCCGACAACGGGCATGGCATTCCGGACGACGCGCTGGGCCGAATCTTTGAACCGTTCGTGACTTACAAGGAGAACGGAACCGGTCTGGGCCTATCGATTTCAAAATCGATCGTCGAATCCCATCGGGGACGAATCGGTGTTCGAAGCAGTGTTCGGCCAGGGAGAACTGGAACAGTCTTCCGCATCTCGCTGCCGCTCGAACCTGCCACGAAATCAATTCACTGAGCTGATATCAACCAAGGAATCCAGAAGCTCCCGGACTTTGGCGAGGAGGATCTCCGGTCGGTCGGTCGGCGTGCAGGAGCTGCATTCCAGCGTGCCACCTTCACCAGCGATTTCGATGAGATTCAGAAACTTCACTCCCGGCGATCTTCGGCTCAGAAGGTCTGACACCTCCCGACACTCCCCTGGAGTGACGGTATGACACAAGATCACCAGCCGGAAGCTGTGACTTGCGGCCAGAGCGGAGACAGCGGCGATATCACTTCCCAGCTTTACTGGGTACAACTTCCCGAGCATCCACTTGCGCGTTCGCAAAAGCAGATCGTCATGACCAACCATGAGGATGCACGAGTTGACCGAGGCCTTATTCATAAGCACGCCGAAAGACGAGCAACTCAGATTCCAATCAGCTGATTGCCGGGGAGAAGATGCGGTAATAGTACCTTGAATGACCACTCATTCCCCGGAAGCGAAGTCTGAAGGCGGGTCCTCATGCGGTCTCCCTTTGGCTCGGCTTTGATGAGCCTTGCTCAACCAGAAACAGTTATAGCTAAGTTAGCCAAGTAGGAGTATTCTCGACGTATGAGAACAGTGAACATCGGGGAACTCAAGAACCAGCTGAGCGGCTATCTTCAATATGTAAAGAACGGAGAGGAGATCGTGATCAGGGATCGAAGTGTTCCTGTGGCTCGGATTTTGCCCTTCCGACACGGCTCAGGATGGGAACAGGAAGCGCAACTCGTCGCTTCCGGAGCGCTGAAGATGCCGGAAGAGGAGATGGACTGGAATCACTTCTTTCTTGCTCCTGCAGGCAATGTCACGCGAGAGATTGCCGTTGAAGTCGCGATCGACAGCCGGGGCGACCGGTGACGCCTGCTTTTTGGGACACAAGCGCCCTGGTGCCTTTATGTGTTCAGCAACAGCCAAGCCTCGCAGTCCGGCAGCTGCTTGAGCAGCATGAGATTGCGGTATGGTGGGCTACCCCGGTCGAAATGCGCAGCGCCTTCGAACGGCTTTTGAGAGTGGGTCAGCTGACGCCCCCGGAACACGCGGCGGCGGGAGTGCGGTTGGAGAAGCTTCGGCGCGGATGGCGAGAGCTGCAACCCAGCGAAGCGCTCCGATCCCAGGCAGAGACCTTTCTGATGAGCTACCCCCTCAAAGCTGCCGATGCGCTTCAACTCGCCGCTGCTTGGATCTGGTGTTCGGGTAATCCTCAGACTTACGTCTTCATCTCCGGAGACGCCCAGCTTTTGGAAGCCGCACGGCAAGCCGGATTCCAGGTCGTGGCGGCCTGACTACCGTCAGGGCAGTGCTCTTCTCTACCCCTGGCGTATGGGTGGTTATGGGTGTGCATATGGTGAAGCCATGTAGCGCTCGACAACTCCAGATCACGTCAGCTGCTCAGTTCGAGCCGCATGGGACCCTTCTAGCGCGTCGATGTCTTTGAGACTCTGTCCCACTTGCGTTCCTTGTCGAGATCGCCGCGCAGTTCCGTGAACTTTTCGGCAATGCATTCGATCCGGTGTTTAAACCTTGGGCCGGTCAGGTAGGCGTTCCTCTGCTGTGCTTTGGTCTCTTGTCCCTCACTCGAACGACGGACCCCAGCGAGCTCGATGGCGCTCACGCGCAGGGCGTGGGCGACCGGCAGAATGCAGCCCAGGCTCGACACCCAGATGCCGTCCATGTGATCGAAGTGGGTGACATCCTTCGGCATCGTTTGCGTCGATGGCGGCCTCACGGCATGGGCGCGTTAGGCCGCCAATCCCCGTAGCCTCCGGCCTGTTTTTCCCGGTCTAAGAGCTAGTTCGCTGCTGCGCAGCGGAAGAAGGTCGTGACACATCACCCCCAAATGGAAACTGCGGAACGCTATCTGTTCACAGTGGTGAACAGTCATGGAATGAATAACTTATTCGTCGTCGTTCACGGAGGTGAACGTGAGTTGACCGGCGTAAACACAATTCCATTTTCCCGTTAACTCATGCATTCTGCGCCATTAGCTAGGAAGCATGGCCTTGGACCTCTTGACGAGATTTGCGGCAAGGTCTAGGGTTTTGGTCAAGGCCGATCCACTTTGAGCACGACCCCTTCGGCCCCATTTGTAGCATCTCAGTCTCTCTCCAACCCTGAAAACCGAACCCCGCTGCGCGCCAAAACGCTAGGTACCCGGCTCACTCCCGAAGAGCTTTCCGAGGTCGAAGAGGCCGCCAAACAGAGCGGAAAGAACGTGGCCGAATGGCTGCGGGAGGTCGCTCTCCGGGCGGCGCGGCCGAGCCCCGACGTGAACGAATTGCTCCTGGGCGAGATCGCCGCGATGCGCTACGCGCTCCTGAATCTGTTCGACGCGAGCGCCAAGGCAGCCCAGAGAAACGAGTTCCTTTCTTCCGAGTCCGTGCTCAAAATTCGTGAGACAGCGGACGCGCGTAAGCGCGAACAGGCGCGCAAACTGCTTCAGGATTTCCTGGCCGAGCCGGGTCAAGGCGGGAGCCGAAAGGGAGCCGGGCGATGAGCTGGAAGGGCAAGATTGCGGTCGGGTGCCTGGTCGTGGTGGTGTTTTTCGGGCTGGGATTCGGACCGCTTTTGAGCCCGCTGCTGTACACCCTGACGCCACTCCAGCGGTACTACCTCCCTGCCTATATTGCGAGTTCTTGGCACCACAACAAGCCCGATGCGCATACGGAGATCCGCTGGATATTGAAGCGCGCTCCCCGCAAATCCGATTCCAAAGGCAAGCACGAACATGGCTCCAAAGCCGAATCCAAGCTGGAGCTGGCCTTCGCCACAGAGCGGGATGTGTTCGCGAAGAGTGCGACCGCCATGGTGTGGGCTGGCGATGCGCTGCCATTTTCCCTGAGCGCGGATGCGGCCCGGGAGGGCTGGATGGGACTGGAATGGAGCTACCCGCAGCAGGTCGAATCCGCCAAGCTCGCCAGTATGCTGCGAGACGATTACTTCGACGGGAAGGCATGGGAGAGCTTCCTTGCGAAACCCGCGCTGTCGCTCATCAGTCTGTTTCTGCTCTTCCTGATCGCTCGCGCCGGGGTCCAGGGGTGGCGTGAGCGGCGTCTGTGGGGGCGGCCTTTGCACAGGCGTGAGCTCCTATGGCGCTGGATGTTCGAGCCGCCAGCGCGGCAGATCGCTACACCGGAAAGGTGGCTGGAGTTGGAGAGACCCGCGCCGCTCACGCTGGCAGCGCCGGCGTCGCCTCCACCGATATCCCTGCCGGTCGCGGCATCGCAGATGGCGATTCCGTCCGCGTCCGAGCCATCGCCAAGACAGCCGAAGTTCGTCCAGAGCGTTCCGGTTGCCCCTCCGGTTGTCCCGGAGAAGGCGAAGCCGACATACACCTGGAACGAGTCTGCGGGAATAGATTAGCGATGCTAACGATGTCTTCCAAACCGCTCTCCGCAGGCCAGGCGCGGACGTATCACGCGCGGGAGTTCGCGTCGGAGCGGCAGAACTACTGGAGCCGCGACCAGCAGGGTTTCAGCGAATGGCAGGGCAGGCTTGCCGGGCAGTGGGGTCTGGAGGGCGCGGTCGGCAATGACCATTTCGCGCGGCTGAGCGAAGGTCAACACCCGTTCACCGAAGAGCAGCTTGTGCGGCATCAGGTTTCCCGGACCTACGAAGGCAAGCAGGGGAGGGAAGTGACCAGCGTGGAGCACCGCGCCGGATGGGATGCGACGTTCTCCGCGCCGAAGTCGGCTTCGCTGACCGCGCTTGTGGGCGGCGATGAGCGGGTGCGGGAGGCGCATCGGGAGAGCGTCCGCGTAGCCCTGGGCGAGATCGAGCACTACACGCAGGCGCGGATCGGCAACGTGCATGCCCCGGAGACGACAGGCAAGTTCGCCGCCGCGACCTTCGAGCACGACACGGCGCGGCCCGTCGATGGCTACGCCGCCCCACAGCTCCATACTCATGCGGTGATCTTCAACGTGACCGAGCGCGGGAACGGGCAGACCCGTTCCGTGCAGTCGCATGAGCTGTACGCCTCGCAGCACTACGGTACGGCGATCTATCGGGCGGAGCTGGCCACGCGCCTCGAAAAGCTCGGCTACGAGTTGGAGCGCGGCAAGGACGGTCAGCCGGAGATCAAGGGCTACACGCGGGAGTATCTGGAGGCGTCGAGTCCGCGACGGCAACAGGTGCAGGATTACAAGCGCGAGCAGGGAATCGACGGCGCGGCGGCAGGCCAGATCGCCGCCCATCGCACCCGCGACCGCAAGGAGCTGCTGTCGCCGGAAGAGGTGCAGCGGCAGCACCGAGAACTGGCCGGGCAGTACGGTCATCAGGCCGACCGGGTTGTGGCCGAGATGCGGGAGCGTACGCAGAAGCTCACCCACGAAAACTCCCCAGCCCAATCTCCCGACCAGACCCGGACACCGGAGCAGACGGCGCGGCAGGCCGTGACCTACGCCCGCGATCATCTGTTCGAGAAAGACGCCGTGCAGGACCGGCGTGCGCTCTACGAAACGGCACTCCATCGCGGCATGGGCGAGATCACCTACTCGCAGGTGCGACAGGAGTTCGAGCGCCGGATGCAGGCAGGCGAGTTCCGCGAGGCGCAGGCGTCCGTGCGAGGACCGCAGATCACGACCGCGCAAATGGTGCGGATGGAGCGGGAGATCGTCGGCCAGATGCAGCAGGGCAACCGGCGCGGCTATGACGATCCGCTGCTGCTACAAGGCCGGGAGCGCTTCGACACGCTGGAGCGGCACCCGGAGCTGAACCGTTCGCAAGAGGTCGCCGCTCGTGAGGTCTTCGCGTCGCGGGAGAAGATCGTCGGCATCGACGGCATAGCCGGAGCCGGGAAGACGACGACGCTGGCCGTCATCCGCGAAGGAGCCGAGGCCGAAGGTTATAGGGTGGAGGGTTTCGCGCCGACGAGCCGCGCGGCGCAGAAGCTCGGCGAGGCCGGTATTGAGACTTCAACATTGCAGATGCACCTGGCGCGACGGCAGGGGCCGGACACCGGAGAGAAGCGGCTCTATGTGCTCGATGAGTCCTCACTCGCGTCCACCAGGCAGATGCACGAGTTTGTGACGCGCCTGCACCCGAACGACCGTGTATTGCTGGTGGGCGACCGGCGGCAGCATGAGGCGGTCGAGGCCGGAAAGCCCTTCGCGCAGTTGCAGGAAGCCGGGATGAAGACCATCGCGCTCGATCAGATCGTGCGCCAGAAAGAACCGGAGCTGCGGCAGGTGGTCGAGCAGCTCGCGCGTGGCGAGGTCGGAGCTGCGGTCAAGAACCTGGACAGCCAGGGCCGGGTGCATGAGTTCCGTGGCCGCGAGGCGCGGATCGACGCCATCGCGAAGGAATATGCGAAGTCGCCGGAGAACACTCTGGTCGTCTCGCCCGACAACCGCTCCCGCGCGGAGATCAATCAGCGCATCCATACCGAGCTGCAACAGCAGGGCAGTGTCGCCACGGAGGAGCATTGCGTCCAAACGCTTGTGCCGCGCCAGGACCTCACCGGAGCGGCCCGAACGTGGGCCGAGAGATACGAGGTGGGAGAGGTGCTGCGCTACAGCCGGGGGTCGAAGGAGACCGGCATGGGCAAAGGCGAGTATGCCCGCGTGGTTAGCATCGACGCTCCGCACAACCGGATCACGGTGGCGCTGAAGGACGGCACAGAGCGGACTTACGACCCGCACCGCCAGCAGGGAGTATCGGTCTACCGCGAGGAGCCGCGTAGCTTCTCCCAGGGCGACCGTATCCAGTTCACCGCGCCCGCGAACGACCTAAAGGTTGCGAACCGGGAGCTGGGCACCGTCGAGAGCATCAGCGAAAGCCGAATGTCACTTCGTATGGACGATGGCCGCTCCGTACAGCTCGATCCAGCCAGGCATCCGCATCTCGATCATGGCTATGCGGTGACCAGCCACTCCAGCCAGGGGCAGACCGCAGAGCGGGTGTTGGTGCATGTGGATACGGAGCTAGGCGCGAAAGACCTGCTCAACAACCGCATGGCTTATGTCGCCGTCTCGCGCGGAGCGCACGATGCGCAGCTCTTCACCAATGACCGGGAGAAGCTGCCCGCCGCGCTGGGCCATGAGGTCTCCCGCGAGAGCGCTCATACGCCGCAGCACAAGCCCGAGCAGTCCATCCAGCCGCCACAGCAGGAGATCGCGCCCAAGCAGGAACGCAGCTATGGATTGGGACTTGGCCTGTAGTTACAGATAGAGTCGAATGGGAAATGCTAGATAACTGGGAGGCGAGCACGCATGATCCGACGCTGCAACGAGGAATCGGGACGGAGCGACGGAAGCGTACAACAGAAGCCCGGAAGAAGAATCTTAGGGTACCTCATCTTCCTGTCGGTCGTTCATGCGAATGCTCAGACCAACAAAGACATGGCCGACAAAGCTGCGATGCGACCTGTCGATGAGTTCATCCAATCAGAGATGGCGACAGGGAAGATTCCGGCTCTCGCTGTCTCTGTGTATCGAAACGGACGGATCATTTATGAGGCTGGATATGGTGTTGCAGACCGAGAGAATCATGTGGCGGCCACACCAAACACCCCTTTCTACCTCGCTTCGGTTACAAAAGCACTAACTGGAACTTCGCTCGTGCTGCTGGAAGCCCAGCACAAGATTGCGATGAACCGGCCTGTAAACGAGTACCTCAAGGGAGCGAAGCTGCATAGTCCGGTATGGGATACATCGGGTGCCACGGTCCTAAAAGTGGCGAGCCATACGAGCGGCTTAACCACATACAACAGAAAGTGCGCCGTGAAGGATAGGGCCTGTAAGGTGTCAACCGATACAGCCATCTCTCGCTATGGCGTTTTATTCTGGCCCGCAGGAGATCACTTCGATTATTCCAACATCGGCTATGGCGTACTTGGCAAACTTGTCGGCGATGTGTCTGGAATACCATTTGACCAATTTCTAGAGCGCGAGATATTCCACCCTCTAGGCATGGCAAATTGCTACCTGCCTCTAACGGGAGAGCTAAGATCTGCCTCGGCGGTGAACTACGATCAGACGACAGGCCAGCTCAGCAATATTGAAGTCTCCGATACTCCAGGAGCATCATCTGCACGCTGCAGCAGCCACGATCTCGCCAAGCTGGGAGCGTTCGCTCTCAAGCAACCCCTTCTGGACCAACGTGACATCCTTTCACCTACACAGCTAGGCGAGCTGCTTTATTCTGATTCGGCCAGCGCGGGTGAGCACTATAGCTTTGGGTGGGACCGTAATCAAATCGATGGCTATTCGGGATTGTTCGCGCAAGGTGGCACCTCTGATTCTTTTGCACTGCTTCAGCTCGTTCCCAGTGAGCACATCGCAGTTGCCATCGTCGCAAACACCGGTACGACGCTGCCGTTTGAGATCGCGAATCGGATAGTCGCTCGGCTTTTGCCCGTGCTTCCTTCCAAGAAGATTGATAGCTCTGCGCCAGCAACACCTGTAGCTTCTGCACTGGAGGGACAATGGACAGGACAGATAAAGACATGGTCCGGAGATGTGCCCGTCAGTATTACGATCACCTCATCCCATGAAGCTCTGGCGAAGATCGGAGCTGATTCCGCGACGAATGGCTCCTGTGAGAAGGTCGAGCTGAGCGCATCTCGATTTTATTGTGTAGCGCACGGGAGCTTAGGCATACCCGACGGCCCCAATCGCCTTACCCGGATAGAGCTTGAGCTATATCTTCGGCAAGGTCGGCTAATGGGAGCAGCGACTACGAGTGGGGGAGTTCAGCTGCCTTCGTGGATTGAGCTTAGCCGCGAGGCTCCAAAAACTACCGTGAGTGCGCAATGAGTCACCCATAATGTCCTTCGCCATGCTTGTACTCTCTGAAACCACCGTTTCAACAAAGTACAACCGTGCTGAATGAGCGCGTTTGTGGCCTACCTGGGGGTAAAACCCCTATAATTGACCATTTCCGCTACTCTACTGCCGCTGCTCGCTTGCGCAGGCCGTCGTACTGTTCTTCCTGGAAAGCCCCGCTTGCTTGCCACTGAATACGCCCCGATCCATCGACCAGAAGCACATAAGCATCGTCGGCACCAGCGAAATAAACCGCCGATTTCCAAGCCTCTTCGTTATCGAAGACTGGCAGAAAATGCGAGCGCTGAGCTGTGTTCAAGGGCTTACGCATTCCTTGCAGCACGAAACTGCGTACCAAACGGGGCACCTCTTGCAGC
>JAABUX010007315.1_pt1 | contig 12987 bp, 15 predicted proteins | sample 5561851 | NCBI WGS metagenome assembly JAABUX01 (sample SAMN10711883, study PRJNA513361) | rock metagenome | isolation source: Antarctica rocks | place: Antarctica: Victoria Land, Richard Nunatak red sandstone | collected 2016-01-03 | reverse complement strand
ATGGCTGCCTACCCCTCGCGCCAGCCATGCGTAGTAGCCCTGTGTACGCCGGGCAGTCTGCTACCACCCCGACGTAGCCCTCAACGGCCACACCCTCGCCCGGCCCCCGGCCCCTTGCCCGCCCGGCGTCGATCGTCAACCATGAGCACGACAGTACGGACGCCCTAAGTACTGATTGAAAGGAAGTAAGAACAATGCAACTCAATGATTGGCTCGCCCTAGCAAGCGTGGCCCTACAAACCGTCATGTGCGTCATGCAAGTTGTGGAACTCTGGCTCCCCCGCTAGAACGCACAACAGCCACGGCTCCCCTTTCCTTTCCGGGAAGGGGAGCCGTGGCCGTTAGTCGGTGCTATGGGGGTAAGGTTAGTTAGCCGATGCGCGCTGCCGGCGTCTGATCCTGATAGAGCCATGGCCGCTCGTGTTTATCGCGTGCAAGGGCGTCGAGGTAGACCGCGATCGCGGCCCGGATCTGCTCGCCGCACTCCTCGCGCGTGTCCGCAACGGTGAAGCACACGGGTAAATCCTCGACGTACGCCCCCCAATTCGTCGGCCCTTCATCGTAGACGATGGTATGCCCGTCGAAGTGCTCAACCTCGTGTCTCATCGCTCGCCCCTCTTTAGCTTGCCTTTGTTGATACCGGCCTGACGGCAGACGCTCGTTAGCGTCCCCTCCGGCATATCGTCGCCGGACTTCCCCGGTATGACCACAATCCCGGCCAACTCCTCGCGCTTGTAGACGCGGTGATCCCCCGTCGTGTGATCGTAGAGCCAGCCGGCCAACTCGACGGCCTCAATCACATCGCGCACTTTGACCATGGACACCTCCCATAACTGTAGCATCAAGCCTACCAGAGTGTGAAAGGCGCGGCGCTTCGTCGTGCTTACTGGCCTACTGTGGCCGGTCTACGTTGAAGCTGTACACTTCGATACCCTGAAAGCCTTGCGCCTTCTCCAAGCTGCCCCCTAGAACCTCTTGCGCCATCTGTGCAAAGCCCTTCTCTAGCGAGCCTTCCGTCTGTGCCATCCGCTCTAACACAAGCTGCGCATTTTCGCCGCCCTTCTTGAATAGCTCGACGCGCGCATTAACCACGCGCTCACGCCCCTTGTACTCCTCGATCACAGCAAAGGTAATTGTTACCTTGACGTTCTGCCCGCGCGCCGCTGCCTTCTTGATCGCGTTGAGGCCGGCCTTCGCGGTGCGCCGCTCTACAACAGTACCGCGTCCTACGTCCTGCTCTTTCTGCCGCACAGCCGCGCGCTCGCCGCTCTTCGTCGTCTTATGCGTAGGCTCTGGCACCTTCACGCCTTCGATAGACTGCCCGCGCTTCGGCGGCGGCGCGTCGCTCTTAGCGAGGGCACGTAGCGCCGGCGTCAGGTTGCGGCCCGGCTTCTGCCCCTGCCCGATCTGCCTGATAAGCGAGCGGTTAACACCCGTCGCGCGGCCGATCTGCGCGTAGTTGTATCCACGCCCTTGTAGCTCGCGAATGTATCGCGTCGATGCACTCTCACGCGCCATGTGACACCTCCCCTTCGCCCGTCGCGCGGTCTTTTAGCGCCTCCATCTGTACCCATGTGCGCGGCGTCGCTATCTCGCGCGTGACGCTCCCCTTGCAGCGGAAGTGCCCCGGTGTCCCCTTGTCCGGCCAGCCCGGATCATGCGCCAGATACAGCGCGTCCACCTGGAAGCCCAGCACGTCAGCGCGTGGCACAGCGAGCGCGCCCGCACACTGTACACGACTCCATAGCAGTCGGGACCGTGCCCGCGCCCATATCGCCGCCGCCCATTCAGGGTGCTGGTAGACGGCGAGCCGTGCGGGCAACTCCTCGCGCTCCTCGACCAACCACACGCCCGGCCGCACTTGCGACGGTGCGGACTCTAGCACGCCCTCGACGCGCGCCAGGTCGGCGGTCGATACCAGCCGCGTCGCCGTGCGCTCCCGGCGCGCAAAGCCGCCGATGGTGTGTAGCAGGATATTCCGCAAGCCAGCCCGCGCCAGGTCGGTTATCGTGTCGCCGGCGTCGCCGATCTGCCCGCGTAGGTCTATCAGCTTGCGCGCCCATGTATCGAGCGGCCGCGCCGTCGAGAAGATAAGGCGCTCCACAATCGCCACGTCCCAGCCGTGGGACCGCGCTAGCTCCACCTCGACGCCATCGGCCCATGTCTCCCACGTCGAGCCCGGCGCGGCCGGGTAGTGCCATCTATCGCGCGTCCCCTCGACCGGAACCATGAACAGGCCCACATGCGCCCAGTCAGCCGGTACAGTGAACCGCACGCGGTAGCGCGCGCGCTGGTACGGTACAAGCTCGTCGCCTGTGTCGTGCGACGTGAGCGCGCCTGGAAGCTCCTTGCATAACGCGGCGTACATAAAGCGGCCGTCGAGATAGTAGAAGCCCGGCGCGGTGTCCGCGACGCCGCATAGCTCTATGCGCCCCTGCCCACTGGTACGCGCTATCAGCGCGCGGGTGTCGTCGTCTAGCGGCTCGTAGGACGTGCCCGCCGGCGTCGAGAGGTCGAACAGCGCGCGGCCCGTCACGGCCGGCGTCGAGAGAACCGCCGCGCCCGGCCAGCCGTCCTGTATGCGCGCCTGCAAGAGGGCGAGCGCGCCGCGCGCATCGTCTACGGTGTACAGACCCTCGCCAAACCACTGCGCGGCCCTACGCACCTCTACACGCCGTTCTGTCTCGCGGTGCGTGAGGCGTAGCGTGGGCGTGTCCGGGTCGAGGTGGGAACCGTCGGTGCTCCACTCCTCAGCGACGGCCGGCTCGCCCAACCATGCGTACATGCCCTTCGCCGTGCCGTCGCCCGGCCGTGGCCCCACTAGATAGACCTGCCGCACGTCGGGGGCGAGCCCGGCGAGGATCGCGGACAGCGGCGGTACGTCCAACTGTGCGACGTCGGCGTAGGCCGTCACGCGCGGGGTGTAGTGTCCTCTCTTAGCCATTAGTCAACTCTCCTACCGCGCACTGTGGCGCTACGTCTAGTTCTTCATCGTCGGCGATCATCGGCCCCAGTTGGGCGCGCATCACGCCGAAAAGCTCATCGAGCGTGCCGGCCATCTCTTCGAGGGTGCGCCGTTGCGTACCGTTGGCCGTGTAGTTGGCTTGCTCATCTACGAGTAGCGCCGCCGTCGCTACGGCCGCGACGGCGTAGGCGAGGCGTTCAGTGCGATGGGCTAACATACGCTGTTGGCGTGCGCTACGGCCGTGCTTCTTCATGGCACGTTCAAGCGCTGTCCCTGTTAAGGCGCGCTCCTCCTCGACGTCGGCCACGATGATACGATCAGTCGTGCTCACACGTCACCCCCTCGCTGGCGTCGTGTACCTGGCTTACCAGGGCACCGCTCGCGGCTGTGCCATCCTCGCCTAAGAAGCGGTCGAGGCGCAATGCCCACACACCATGCACTCTTTCACCCCTATGCCGTATCTTCATGCGGTGCTTGCCGTCAGCCTCAGAAGCGGCGAACCAGCCTTCTTTAGTCGCCGCGCGACTAAGCCCCTCACTCGTAGCGAGGCCCATACAACCGGGCGTGTGTTCCGCGATGCGCTGTAGCTCCTTGCGCGCTGTCCCGGTCAGGTAGAGCGCGTTTGCTCCCTGATCCGCGTACGCCGCCGTTATCACGGCCGCGCCGTCTTGCGCGGCCCTCCACCCTGCCGCGTGCGCCGGCCAGGCCGTCCCATCGGCGTAGCGCGCGATCGGTTCCGCTTCCGGGCCGTCCTGTGCCGTGCGCTGTGCGATGCGATGGGGCCGGCTGCCGCTCATGGGGACACCCTTAGCGATGTTGTCACGGTACAGGGCCATCAGCGTCGTAAAGGGGCCGTCCCCTTCGTCGCCGCCCTTTTTCTCGATGCGCGCGGCCTGTTCGGCGAGCACGCGTACAAGGGACGGCCGATACTCGTCTACAAGCTCGACCGCGCCCACGCCCATACCCAGCGCCTCGCCCAACGCGTCGAGGCCGGCGAGTACATAGGCCCCGTTGCGCGGGAGCCTATCGACGTTCTGCACTAACTCTTGACCCAGCGCGGTGGCGAGATCGTCGGCTAGCTGGGCTTCGTGGACGGTGTAACGCGCGTCGAGGTGCGCCACAACGGCCGCTAGCCCTTCCGTGTTGACGCGGTGCGCCCAATAGGCGATAAAGTGACGCCCCAGGGCTAACAGTGGCGCGGCTTCTTCCGGGCCGTACCCACGCATAAGCGCCGTGCTAATGTCGCCCGGTCCCACCTGCACAAGCACGGTACGCCCCAGCATGGACACATCGGAGTCGGTCGGGAGAGCCTGAGCCGTCAGAAAAGGCAGTGTGAGAACGCGGTGTGAGGCCCGCTGCTTCATGTCGCGTGTCATGCGGTCCCGGATCGCTGAACCGTCGTGCGCGCTACGTACGATGCTGTCTATCTTCTGTTGGTGTCCACGCACTTCGGCCGGCGTGGCATTGTCGGCGATAGCCACATCGTCTATCTGCGTGGGCATACTCGCCTCGCGCGCTATTTTCACTTCCAGCGTTGTACCTGTGTCCTTGAACGTGCCTGTAGACAGTTCTTCGTAGTGCCCATCGACATAAGCTGGGATGACCAGGCCGCGCGCCAGGCTCGTTATGCCAGTCTTGCCGTAGCCGGGCGGTCCCTCGAAGATCATGCTCGTCTTGCTGGGCGTCAGGCCGTGGAGCATGGCGCGTGCGGCCGCGCCCACGGCGATCATGCCGTACGCGCGTTCACTCGACACAGCAGCCATGAAGGACAACGCCCGGCGCATCTCATCAATGGTTGGCGCGTCGCGGCCGTCGAGCACGGCCGTTCGTGCGGTGTAGGTGTCGAGTAGGTCTTTTGGCATGCCGGCCACGTAGACGCGCCGCTCATCGGGTAGGGGCGGTATCGTGCGGCCATCGGGAAAGACGAAACGCGTCATGCCGGCGAGGTCGTGCCAGCCGGTGACGTTAACGCCCGGCGTTTCCGGCGCCACGCGCGCTAGCTGCGTCACAACGTCGGCGATAAGGGCGCGGGTCGTGCGGCTTGCGATGCCGGGCATACGTAGCGCCTCCCAGCCCTCGCGGGCGTCGAGATCCGCGTAGCTGATGGTATCCTCCCGGTCCTCGACCGTTACCCGGTAGTGAAGCTGCTGGCCGGGATCGGCCCCCTTGATAGCGATAACCTCGCGCACGACAGGGCAGCAGGGAAGGAACGCGGCGCGCTCGTACTGCCCCTTGCGCTCGCGTAGCAGGTCGATGCGGCCCTCGCACATGACATAGCCGGGGTGCGCGTCAATAGCGACGCCGGCCGCGTCGAGGTCTACCGCCATGGCGCGGGTTGGTGTTGCCTCTTGTGTGGGCTCCGGCAACGCTGGCAACTCCGGGAGCGCGGCGAGGGCAGCGGCCAGGCGATTCCCTACGCCGCGGTGGAGGTCGTCAACGTCGCCGCCGTCGCCCAGGTCTACCGGGAGTTGGTAGGCCGCTGCCTGCACGCCGCCGGCGAGGAGTGCGGCCACGGTCTTTCGCGCGCCCTTCGCGCCGGTCCCATCGGCGTCGTAGACAACGCGCGCTGTGGTGTACCCGGCGTCCAGCAGGGCCGTTACCTGTGCCGGCGTTGGCGGTGAGCCCTCGCCAGCGGCGACGCACACCGCGCGTACGCCCTCTTGCTGCGCTGCCCATACAGACGGCTCGCCGTTCACCACGTAGAGCGGGCCTGCTGGTAGTGCATTAACCTTATCGAGGCCGTACCACTGCCGCTTACCGCCCTTGCGCTCCCACCTGTACTTAGGCTTGCTACCGTCAAGGCACTTCACGCGGCGCGGGCCGGCCGGCATGGGATAGAGGAGTGCGGGCCGATCGAAGTGCGTATCCTCGACCACGCCCCACACCTCGCGTAGGCGGTGCTCATCAAGACCGCGCGCCGTACAGAAGGCGGCTAACGTTGGCGCGGGAAGCTGCCGCATATCAGGCCGCGCGCTCACTCTATCGAGCGTGGGCGCGGCCTGTGACGTCGCCGACGTACGCCGGCCATCGTACATCGGCGTATCGTCCATGTGCGCCAGTTGGCCGGCGAGCTTCTTAGCTTCGGAGAATGACAGCTTGCGCGTCTGCTGTAGCCAACCGAACACGTCTTTTCTAGCGCCACATGAGAAGCAATGAACGTGATCGGCATAGACGTGCATAGATGGGTTGTGGTCATCGTGCCAGGGGCACAACGCTTTACCCTCGCGGTTAATGCCCTCGACAATCTCGCGCATGTCGAGGATCGTTCTTACCTCGCGCTTCCACTGCTCGTCAGAGAAGCGAATGGGCCGCTGTGGGGCGCTGGTCATAGTGCACGCGGGCTAAATCTAGTAGGTGATTGCGCCACACCGCGCGACACGGTATCATGTAAGTGCATTTGGTTTCCTTTCGCGGGGTCGGACTGTTCACGCAGCCCGGCCCTTTTGCTATTCATGTAGTCGTGAATCGTTCATCGCTGTGGCCTATAGGACTTAGCACCGTCAAGGGTGTACTTAGCCCATCGCTTAATAAGGTCCGCGATACCGCGCCCGTTATCGCCGTACCGCTCTATCTCCTCGCGGACAGCGCGGGCTGGCGCGCCCCACGGCCACGCCTGTTCGTTGTCTGCTGCGAGCATGGCGTCGATAATCTGCTCGATAGGGCTGGGCGCTACGGCTGACTGCCGCGACTGCTGGGAGGGTGATAACTGGTTATCACCCTTCAGTACCTTCTGTACATACGGCTGCGACACGCCTACAGCGCGGGCGATCTGGCGCGTACTCATATCCTTGTGCTCGCTCTTTATGCGCTTGATGACACTGGCGCGTTCGCCAGGTTTAAGCGGCGTCGCGGTGATAATGGCACGCCGCGCCGCTTCTACAAAGACGTCCGAGCCCGTTGGTAGCACCTGAGCCTTGATAACCACATGTTTCCAGCCCGTCGCCGCTTGTATAGCTTTCTCGCGGCTCTGGTAGGCCGCTATCCTGTGGTGCCCATCCGCGATGAGGTAGGTACGCCCGGTGCTATCGGGCACAAGCACGATAGGGTCAAAGATCGCTAGCCCCTCCGCGAAGGTATCACCCCGTGCCGTGTTGATAGTTGATAGCTCATCGTCAATATGCTGGGCCAACTCCTCGACGCGCGTAGTGTTGAGTGCTGTTTCTGTGCGGGGCCAGAACGCCCGCGACGCCTCAACGTCGATACGTGGCAGGTCCACGGCCATGTATTGCTCACCCATTGCTCTCTGCTGTCTCCTACGCCGCTGCCAACATGGCCGGCGATACTAAACCTGTTTTGTGCCCAAGCTGGGCCAGCAGGATAAGGAGCACACCAATCAACGCGAGTGCAAGCACCCCCACGAGGAGCAGGTGCTTGTACTTGTCAAACGGGTTGAGCGCCGCGCCTGCGGCCCCGAGCGCACCGCCCACGGCACCGAGCGCACCGCCCACGGCACCGCCTACGGCACCGCCCACCGTCCCATAGGGATCACCCATGAAGTTGTTCTGCGGCGTGGGCACGCTTGGCGGCTTGCCGTACTTCTTCAGTTCCTGGAGAAAAGCGATAGGATCACGCGCGTACGTCTGCTGCCATGTTTCGGCCGCTTGCGGCGAGGCATAGACGCCGAGCTCGATATGCTCCGCACTGCTAAAATAGCCCTTCGGCGTGGCTGAGAGCGGCGCGACGGTGCCTACCACGGTACCCGCCGCCACGTTCTGGCCGGACTTGAATGGCTTGGCGAGGATATGGGTGATGCTGATAGCCTCACCGCTCGCCAGTTGGAACACGGACTGGTAGCCATTCGTCCACACGAACTTAGCACCCGCCGGGAGCTTGACCGGCGTCCCGGCCGGCATATAGATATCCGTCCCTTGCTCCGTGTCTCCGTTGTGGACGCTGCCAAACGTCCATGACTGGCCCTTGTTCCCTGGAAAGAACGTGTCGTACAACTGTTGCGCGGTTGGCATAGCAGGCACGCCCATTAGAGCACCTCGTCAGACATATTGCCCGGCTCGATAGCGGCAATGGCGCTCTTGAAGATAATCATGGGTAGTGCTGTCGGGTGAGTGCTGATGAAGATAGAGTATTGCTCGAAGCCCTCCAACACACCGTCGATGATAGCCCCGCCAGCCAGGCGCACCCGCACGGGTGAGCCGGCGAGCAAGGTCAATAGCTGCGCTTGGCGGCGGTTGGGGTCGAGTGCCTTGTGCTTGGACGGCGTAGGTTGCGCGCTTTGCATGGGTTGCATCATGATTAACTAACTCCTTGCCCAAATGAATCAGGGCCGGTGATGAGTGGTCGAATCACTCATCACCGGCCCTGTCGTTAACAGGATTTTGTAAGTTAACCCCTTCGGCCCCCCTGAGCATCTCATTGCCACCGTGGGCGGCTAATGATACCCTGAGAGTATCCGTCAAACACAGCATTCGACGCTGCGCTTGGGGGCTTCTGTACGGGGCTTGCTCCATCTACCACCATTCGCCGGCCAAAGCATATTGGTGATAGGTGTAGCGGCCCCTTTCTTTTTCTAGTAGCACACCTCCTTTACGGCACGCAAGCTGTTATGTCTACTTTAATCAAACCGGTATCGTTTGATTAGATATGCGGCCAGTTATCAACATTACGCCGCGCTTTCTACGTTGGTGTCGAGTTCGTCTATGGTTGCTTCAAGATCGGCCGTGGCCGTGGCGCTATGACGGTTTGCCATGTAGGAAGAAAAGGCGAAAGCAACAGACAGGAGGAATCGTGACGTACGGTACTCCGGGTTGGAAAGATCGCGGCGTACGCGATCTACAAGGTCGGGGCGCTGGCTCTCGACTGCTCTTAGCCCATCCTGTAGGCTGCGTTCAAGATCGCGGCGCATGGATAGCGGCAGGTTCTCCTCTACTGAGTTGACGACTGTCGTTACCAGTTGGCCTAACGTTTGGACCTGTTCCCCTTCTGTCTTAGCCTCTTGACTCGATACAGGCAATGTGTAGCGCCGTCCCCCATTGGGCGGCGGGTCAGTGTCGAAATCGTCAGGCGTCAAGCCTAGAACCTCCCACACCTTGGGCCGTACGCTTAGACGCGGGACGTTCGTATCTGTCTCCCAACCGCTTACAGCCATGGAGCTAACTCCTAACTCCTTGGCTAGCTGGGCCTGATTCCAGCCCTTACGCTCACGGGCGCGTCGTATCTTCTGCCCTAACGTGCGTTCTATCGTCATGACCATGGCCTGACCTCCTGCCTACTATGTATCCCTGACCTGATTATAAGCGAAAATAAGGAATTGATAAGACTTATCCACAATAAGGATGAGGGTAAGACCCTAAAGTAGTGTTGACATGCCGCTGCTATGCCGCTATGATACCACTTGAAAGGAGGTTCCATGTCGAAAGACGATGAAGAGGCAGAAGTAAAAATTACTCTGCGCGTTCCCGTAGCCCTTCATGCCCGCGTCAAGGAAGCGGCGCGCTTGCAACGACGTTCGCTCAATGCTCAATTGCTTTCGCTCGTTGAGGAGGGCGTAGGGCGCTGGGAGAGGGAGCGCCAGGCTAGCGGCAGTTAGGCGATAAGAAACAGATAGCCGGCGAAAGTGTTGCAACCACTTTCACCGGCCCATAAGGAGCAACCACAGTGAGAAGTCAGTCCAAGACCTCAGCGGCTACCCCTGCCCCGATAATACAAGAGTGGGCAGCCGATCCGCGCTTTATCCCTATCGACAGCGGTTTACTCTATGTCGGCAACACGTCGGGTAGGTGCGCTTGCCGTACCACTGGCTACGGCTATACCGGGCGCTGTCTTATGCATGCAAGCATGGTGGCTGAGAACATGACGCCTAAAAGTCATGTAGCGCACTGACACGGTGAGTAGCTATGCTACGATGCACCGCACTACTTGCAGTTGATAGGGAGATGTATAACCGTGATGTATGAAGTTGAGTCGCGCATGTTCCGGCGGCGTCTGGTCTTTACACGCGAGCAGGTCGAGCAGGGCATCGAGCGCGCTATGGCCTGTGAGTTGTTCTATGGGCCTGCGACTGACGGGGCATCTATCCGGGTGCTACAGCGCCTCGAAACGATAGGGATTATCCACCTTGACAGGAGCCAGCTAGACACGGGCCTGGTAACGGTCTTTGCTATCGAGGTTGAACCGGGCGTAGAGCTTGAAGCGGTTGAACGGCATATTGGGCTACTGTTCGGCGAGCCGCTAGCGTGGCCGGCCAGTGAACGTCGCAACAGCGACGGCGTAGTAGTGATGCGGCGGCGTGCTCGATCGTGGGAGAGTGGCCGTGTGAAGCTATGTACAGGGGTGCGCAAGGGCGCGTAATCGCTGCGAGGCAAGGGCCGGGCGGTAGATTATCTCTACCGCCCGGCCCTTCTCTTCGGGGGTTGTGCTAACGGAAGTGGGCAAGGATGCGGGTGAGGAGGGTTGGGTGGCGCCGGTGTCCCTCGCCCGCGCTGGCCTCTTCGATGGTGGGACCGGGGGCGAGCTCGTTGGCGCGTGGAACGGCACTGGGGGATGGGGGGACATACTGGGCCGTGACGGTTTCCTCGAAGCGTTCGCGGTCCTGCTGTGCGCGACGATCAGCGCGGCGGCGCTCCTCAGCGATCCATACCGCGTCAGGGCTGCGGCGATCGGGGCCGGCTCCGCGACGTTCCTGCGTGTTGCGTGGTTCCTGCTGAGCCTGTTGCTGGCGCTCTTCAAGATCGGCGAGCCGGGCGCGGACACCGGCGAGCGCGCCGGCCTGTAACTGCCAGCCGTCACTAGCGGCGCGCGCTTGCTCTTCGACGGCAGCCAGTCGCTCTTCGGCGTCGTGCAAGCGCTGGGCGTAGGCGAGGGCGACAAGGGCATAAAGGTGCGCCGCCGTGCCCATGGCGTCGCCGGACTGTACAACAGTAGAATCGGGCGGCGCACCGTCGGTAGCCACGGCGTTCCCATCGCTCCTACTAGCAGGCGCGGTGGGCATGGCCTCGACAGCGCGGGCCTGCTCGGCGAGCCAGGCGTCTATGTCGGCGCGGGTGAAGATGAGTTCCGGCCCGTACAAGCCGGGGCGGTAGCGGCGCGGTAGCTTGCCCTGGCGTACGACGCGGCGCAAGGTAGCGGCGGCGCGGCCAGCGTAGGTAGCGGCCTGGTCGAGGTCGAGGGTGTCACCGTCAGCGAGCTTGTCGGCGGCGTCCTCGACCTGCTCGCTGGGCTGCTCATCAGGGGGCCTCGATGCGAGCGGCTGGCCCTGCTCATCGCACGGAGTACTATCTGTATCGCTCATGGTGAGCAGTGTAGCGCAGTGGCCATGCCGGTGGGTAGGCAGGGGCGCACATGGCTGCGTAGGGGTTGACGCGGTGGGAAAGATCGGCAACGGGAACGGATGTCTAGGGGCTAGGCTCGACCACGGTGGGGCGGGCGGCTGGCCTCGCCCAGGCCGGGGGTGCCGTTGCGGTGCAAGCGGGGAGCGGGGTGCAAGCAAGCTGCTTGCAGGGGGCTGGGCTTAATAGCAGGCCGCAAGCACGATGCAAGCAGGGACGCTAGCCCATGCCCACGGCTACTCGGGGGCGGTAGGGGTCGTGGGGGCCGGGGGCCGGGCGAGGGTGTGGCCGTTGAGGGCTACGTCGGGGTGGTAGCAGACTGCCCGGCGTACACAGGGCTACTACGCATGGCTGGCGCGAGGGGTAGGCAGCCATGCGTAGGGGGTAGGTGGGGGTAGGCAAGGGTAAGCGGGGGTACGCGCGAGGGAGTGGTAGCAGGGCTGCGTAGGGGTGGTGTGTAGGGCTGCCTACCCTGGTACCAGGGCTGGCGGTAGTTCCTGGCCCTGGTAGCACGCTGGTAGCAGCGGCAGGCGGCGGTAGCACACTACTACCGCGATCTACGGGCGACAAGGGGCAGGTGGTAGCAGGGAGGTAGCCCGCTTTATCTAGGGTGAGCGGGCGGGGGTGGCGCTAGTGCTAGCGCCTGGCCGGCAACGCCGGCTGCTGCTTGAGCGGGGGCGCGGCCTGGTGGCGCGGTGGCAGGAGGGGGCGCGACCCCGCCGCCGGTGGGGCCGGGGCGCTTTATCTTGCGACATGATGAGGCGGTGGGGGAGATCAGCGACGCCGGCGGGGCGAGCTCGTCGGGGTTCCGGCTGCCGATCGAGCGGCGCGTAGACCTGCTGCAGCAGGGTACGCGGGAGCTTGTCCCCACCTAGCGCGCTGTTTGTCCCCACCTGTGTCCCCACCTAACAGGGGCCATTTTACGCCTGTGTCCCCACCGTCCCCACCTGTCCCCACCAAATTAGGAATGTACGCGCGTGATGCGCGAGGGCTCATCGTCGCCACGTCGCCGGCGGCGTGACGCCTCGGAGTGAAAATCCGATAACAGGACTTACCGGATTGCCGGCGGCGAGCGGGGCGGCGCTCGCCGCGGCGAGCTCGTCAGCGGGCCGGCCGGCACCGGCGGCACGATCGGTGAGCCAAGGGCGACAAGAAGCGAGGGCGTGAGAAGCGCTGAGAGCGGCGCGGGGCTGCCAGCCTACCGCGTGGGCCTCGCCGGCGGCGTGGGGCAACTAGAAGCCACGTCTAGGGCTGCTATGCCCCACTCTGGCGCATGGGAGCAGCCGGCGCGCGGGGCGTTGGTGAGGCTCCCCAGCGGGCGAGGCGCTGAGAAGGCCGTAGCGAGGCGCTAGTGCTGTTGCGGCACATTCTTACCGCCACGATGGCCTATCGCCCCGTAGCGGCCACGTCTGCGCACGCTAGGGGGCTATCCGCTTCTCTGGCTTCGTTGCGCGCCGGCGTACTGGGGCTAGGCAGCCATGCGCGCCTACCCTGTGCGGCCGTGGGCAGCCCTCGGCATGGGGGAGGGGTGCGCAGGGGTGCGCGGGGCTGTTGGCCCTCCTCGGGGCCGGTTGATTTGACTTTCTACCCGTGCGTTCGCGTCCGGCCCTCGCCGGCTACCCTCTCCCGGACCCGGCGCGGGCTCCCCCGCCGGCGTCCCAGCGCCGCACACTCGCAATAGCAGGGGGCGTAGGCTGCGCGGCAGCGCAGACGGACCGGCCGACAGGCCGGGCTCCGCCC
>JAABUX010007313.1_pt1 | contig 12989 bp, 13 predicted proteins | sample 5561851 | NCBI WGS metagenome assembly JAABUX01 (sample SAMN10711883, study PRJNA513361) | rock metagenome | isolation source: Antarctica rocks | place: Antarctica: Victoria Land, Richard Nunatak red sandstone | collected 2016-01-03 | reverse complement strand
TATAAAACCCTTTATAAGGTACTTAAGTCTCTAGGTTTTAAGCGCCTAGAGTATAATTATTATATATTTATTAATACTACTATAAAAGTTATTATTATAGTATATATTAATAACTTACTATTTATAACACGTAATTAGGACCTAATTACCTAGATAAAGAAGGAACTTAATAAGAGGTTTAACTTTAAATATATAGGAGACCTAAAAGACTATTTAGGAATAAATATTATTAGAAATCTAGATAACTATTCTATTTAGGTTATCTAAATAAAATATATTAATTAATTATTAAAATAGCTAGGTATAGAAAATTATTCGCTAGCTAAGTCACTTATAGAATAGGCTAATATCGCTATTACTTCTAATAGCTATATAGCCTCTTTATCTAAAAGGGAGTCTTATTAGTCCCTTATAAGAGTACTTAATTAGCTGAGTATTATAACTAGGCTAAATATTATATACGCTATTAGTAACCTAAGTCATTTACTTAATAACCCTACTCCGTAATATATAAATACGGCGAAAAGGGTACTACGTTATCTATTAGGAATAGTTAACAACGGTCTTATCTATTAACTAGGTAATAATAATAGCCTAGAGGGTTTTACTAACGCGTTATACTATAATAACTATAAGACGTCTCGTTCTACTAGGGCGTATATCTATAAACTATTTAATAGCTCTATCGCCTAGTAATCTAAATTATAAAAGCTGGTAGCGATATCTATATACGAGTCTAAATATATTACTATAGTAGAGGTATATAAAGAAGCTCTATATCTAGGTACTATACTTAAAGAGCTAGGGTATAATAAGGGAGTAGTACTAGTACTCCTAAGTATTAATAACTAAGTAGCTATAAAATTAGCTACTAACCCGATTAATTATACTACTATAAAATATATTTAAATAAGATATTATTTAATTTAATAACTAGTTTTTAAAACTAAAGAAATCTGTCTTTAATAGGTTAATATTAAAGTATATTATACCGACCTACTAATAAAAGCTATTAGCCCTATTAACTTCGGCCTAGCTAGATAATAATTAGGACTAGCTCTAAGTAAAGTATAAGGGTATTTAAATATAGTAGTTAATAATAGGCAGCCTACCTTATTATTACTAATCTAAGAGGGAGTGTTAGAACTTAGGCTGGGTCAACCTTAGTAGTTACTAATTAGGACTAGTTAGGGGGTCTTAGCGGACTAGTAGAGATTTCTCGTAACAGTCATTCCATTCTATATAGCTACATCCATCCATTAGTTATCATAATACTATTGCACTACACCCAAATCACGTGCAGATGACTCATGAGCACCATACATTTCATCATATTCTAGCCGAAAGAGGATAATAGTTCTTCCGAGGCCGGACCGAGGGCCAGTCTTGGAGAGGCGTGAGAATCCCCTTTTCGCTCTTTCACTCCTTCATGTCTGTAGAGCATCCACGGGTCATTCACAGTGCTACAGGCTGCGGAATCCTACAAGATGCTGGGCATCCAATCTGGGGGCTGGTATTCCCCTCGCTCCCGTCTCTCTACCACCTATTGTAAAGCCACGCTCCATCCTCTGTCACATCTGAGCATCTTATCCTATATTCTTGGGCTCTTATTTTCATATTGCGTATATTAATATTCGTGGGGACGATGAACAACGACTCGGACTTCCACAGTCTCATGATCGAAGCAAAATCGCTACTCATATCATCCCTCTCATCGATCGACTGGACCAATGAATTCCGACTGATACTGACAGCAATTGGCCTTGGAAGCATCGTGTAAGCTCTTTATCTCTCCCCAAACCTCTTCATTCTACTTATAACTCCAAATTTAGTGTCTTCATCCTACAATCCCTTTTTACGACCCATGCCTACCAACGCCTTGCCGACCAGGCTTCTGACTACATCAGTGCGACTCCCGCTGCCAAATACTTCAGAATCCTCCAGTCTACACCCCGCCTCAGGCCTGGCCCCATCTACGTCCGCCCTAAGAATCCAGACGATTCCACCCGCCGCACCGTGTTTACAGATACCAGCGTCGCCATCTACGGCTGGCCATCGCGGGGCGGTGTAATAGTTCTCAATGACGCCACGCACGTGGACTTGAGTTTTCTCGGGTTGAGTACTACCGATCCGCCATTGAAGCGCAACCGCGGCCCTAGTCTTATTAACAAACCTGATCTAGACCCAGTTATGTTAGAGGAAGATGCGTTCTGCCGCGACCTACTCTTACTAGGCGCGAAGTGGTGGGATAGCGAGGCGAGATATCGGTTCGTGAGTAGATTTGACGCTGGGTTCCAGCCTGCAATCGACGACGTGGACGATGGAAGGGTGGCGGAGCCGGTGCTACGGGAGAGGAGGTGGGTCAAAGTTGGGTGGGAGAGGACTACTGCTTCTGATGTACGTGCCGGTTACGATGGGGGGACTGGGAGTGGTGGGCTGTGGGTGCTGGACTGCGATACCAACATGGAAGGCATTCTGGAGGAAGATAACCAGCCGCCTCCTGATGCGGGGAGAGTAAATCTCGCCAGGTCTATGGCGGAGCGCTGTGAGATTCTAGAAAGGTTGGGAGGGAGGTATTTCGCAGGGTTGGAGGAGTATGACGGCGAGTCTACCTATCTCCGGGCTTGGGAATGTAAGTCGGAGGGCGAGGTTGGGGAGCTGGTGAAGGTGTAGTGGGTATGGGAAGGAGGATGGCAAGTCCGGGATAGCGTTGGAGGTTTCAGGTCGAATAGGTGCGGTTTGTGTTTCGATTATGTTGTATAAATGAGCGAGGAGGAATCGAGGCCTCGAGGAGGCTGATTCGATCTGTCTACTTGGCCCGAATGACAACTAACTATTTGACCGATCATGCTCAACATTAGTCTCCTGAGCATAATAGTCATCGTTTTCTCAAATATCCGAAGCGCCAATAGCTGGCTATCTTAGTGCACTAGCTTAGGTCACGGATGGGGTTACTACATAGTACACTGTAGATATACTTTACTACCGCTCAGCCTTTTAGTCTAGCGATGTATTCCCCGTTCCCACCCATTCGTACCTATCTTTATCACAATTTCGTATCGTCGTACCTAAAACATGAGAGATTTGAATGGCCGAGTTTCCTAGGTAGCTGTAGTTTCGTACGAATGTCTTAGAACGAGGGACATGCATGCATCCCTTGGGTAGAAGACTGTGGTATTCGGTAAAGGTGTTACTGTATGGCTGTTGTTTTCCCAGTTTGTGCATGATTACTGGGTGAGACTTGGCCCCACGTCGCTGCCGACTGCAACAGGCTTATTCCGCGTAGGGTCGTTACTGTTTGCATGTACGGGAAAGGTGCGAAAGCTTTGGGGGGGGATGAGCGATGAGGTTATGGCTTGGTTTTTGGAGGCGGAAGATGATGATGATGCTTGCTATTCGTGTCATTCTTTTGCTGATAGCGTTATTTGAGGAGACAAGGCCTAATATTGATATGCGTTTGGCTTAAGTGGCGATCCATGTTGTCACAGCTTGGGTAGCGACCAAAGAGTCGAGATAGGGGTTTTCTGAACTGGCAATGTTCACTTAACGATGAGTTTGTCCCGGTAATACCTAGCCTCCTCGATGCTTTCCAAGATATCCTCTCTAGCCTGATGAAGCAGCTTCTTCGACGGTATCCCCTTCAACACGTCCTCAGGAGCCCATCTCATCGCCGCCTCCTTCAACGTGCTGACGTCCATGATACGGTAGCTGAGGTAATTGTTGATTTTGCCGTAGGGCGGCTTGCTCAAGAAGGCTTTGTCGCAGTGGACGCTGTTGCCCGCGAGTAAGCCCCTGCGAGGTTCTGGACAGAGCCGCTTGATGTATTCGAGGAGGCCGCTGGCGGCTTGCTCATGGGTGGTCGTGGATGCTATACAAGCGGCCGTGAGACCGGATTTGCCGTGGGTGTTGGTACACCATTTGTCCATTTGATCCAGCGTGGATTTGTCGTGGTGGATGATTGCATCCCAGCCTTGGTCGTCTACGAGCTTGAGCTGAGCGTCTGTGATGAAACATGCGATTGACATTATGGTTTCTGTTTCTGGGTTCAGGCCTGTCATCTGGATGTATTTGAGCTTTGAAGGTTTAGGATAATGGGTACATGCTGCGACCTACTTCGCAATCAATCCAAACGAGTGGATCATTTGAGCGCATTTTAGCTAGCCTATGCCGAGTTTTTGGATTCGATAATAGAGCTGCGATTTTATTCCAGTTTCGTGGTTTGAAAAACCAAGATATCATTCTTTTCATGCATGGTGGCGACGGGCAAGAGTTGACGGCGGGTGAAAGAAGTGGGGACTGAAATACTCAACCTCCAGCCCCAGCCTAAGGTCTCAACATCACCACTTCGAGTGAAGATATCACCGAGTCAATAGATCTTGCTATTGGTATGATAAAGCCTGTAAGCCTCTTGTCTTAGGAGCGATGGCAAAGCATACGGTCATGGAGAACCCAATTATGCCGAATGTTCATGGCAATAGCGTATTTGACACGGAGTCTCAGCCACGAAAGGATTGCCTGAATTTCCTGATAATAGGTGCAGGCGCTCGGGGTAACGCATACGCAGCTGCATTGACACAATCAGCTTCAAGTGTCTCAACCCGCATCGGCGCAATAGCAGAACCCATCATATCCAAAAGGAACGCATTCGAGCGAAAGTATGTTCGTAAGCATGAGACTTGTCAGCTGTTCGATACGTGGCAAGCATATGTTGAATTCGAGAAAGGTAGGCAAAGACGCACGATTGATGGTGTTTTCGTTTGCACATTGGATGAATTACATGCGGAGATCATTACTGCATTGGCACCGTTAGGTCTACATATTATGAGTGAGAAGCCCTTGGCTACTACATTGAGCGATTGTTTGAGAATATATCGGTCGCTACAGCCCCCTGGCACGGGCTCGCCCCAGGCGATATTTTCAATTGGCCACGTATTGCGTTACAGTCCTCACAATATCCTGCTACGAAAGCTTTTGCTTGATGGTGTGATCGGAGATGTTCTATCTATCGAACACACGGAGCCTGTGGGCTGGTGGCACTTCTCTCATTCTTATGTTCGGTAAGTTTATACGAAAGCTGAGCCTGTCAAAGCTGATGACAGGGAAGAGGGAATTGGCGCAAAGAATCTATAACAGCACCGTCTCTACTGACGAAGAGCTGCCACGATATCGATCTTCTGCTGTGGCTTCTCTGCTCACCTTCGACGAACGGCAGAAATGCATGTCACGTCCCGTCCTACATCACATCTACAGGCTCACTACTTTACTTCAAGAAGAACAGGAAACCAGCGTTGGCAGAAGATGCAACGAATTGCCTGTCTTGTCCCGCTGAGGCCGAGTGTCTCTACAGTGCTAAAAAGATCTACCTGGAGGGCCAATTCGACCAAGGTAATGCAGCATGGCCAATCAACATCATTGACCCCGATATCGAAGACCTTATGAAGTCGCAGAAGTCATCTGACCATGATGACGCCAGGCTGCGGCTTTTGGAACGCCTCTCAGAGGATTACGATGAGAGCACGGCCCAGAGAGAGGTCGATCGACGCCCTTGGTTCGGTCGATGCGTTTACGAATCTGATAATGATGTATGCGATGACCAGGTGGTGACGATGACCTGGGACGACGCACCGCTTCCGTCAACACCGGGCGCAAACAAGGAGAATCGACATCGTGGTAGAGGTGCCAAGATCGCGACTTTTCACATGGTGGCTTCGACGGAGAAACAGTGCGAGAGGAGAGGCAGGATTTATGGCACCAAAGGGGAAATCGAATACGATAGCAAGCTCATCCGCGTATACGACTTCGAGACCAAGGCGGCTCAAACTCACCATACCTACCAACCAGGTGGAGGGCACGGCGGGGGCGATGCAGGACTTGCAATGCAATTTGTGAAGGCTATACAGGCTGTGCAGATGCAGAAGATGGATGTGGCTGACGCACAGAAAGAGTATATTGGCTGCACTCTGGAGGAGGTTATCCGAAGTCACGCTATGGTCTTCGCAGCCGAGGAAGCCCGTCAAGAGAGGAAAGTGGTGAATTGGGTTGATTGGTGGAAATCTAAGGTCGACGAGGCTGTTGACGTGGGGGTGGCACAGTGATCAACCTAAGGGTGAGGAAATACAACATCTCATTTCTTCACACGCAGCCACCATGGTCAGGAAACCTGGGTCATCGGCCGTAACACCAGGTTCGAACCGCCGAGCAATGTCTTGTGCCAGCCTCAATCGATTGAAGCCATTCTTTTCTACTGCGCCGTGAACGAGAAACAATGAAAGAAAGACAATGTTGACGGCGCTTCAATTGGGAGGCCTGAAACAATGCCTTCTTGACATACGGGAGTCGGTCTTGACGACATTGCCTGGTGCGGCAACACGTTCGGTACATGGGAAATTCATGCAATGTCTTGTCTGAGAAGAATTTGCATCCTCTTCGGCTCCCATATATGGAGGTGCAGGAATAAGTTAGGAGGGGAAGCAGAGTCTGATCAAGCTGAAACGTCCTCAGGCCCGTTTCATGTCAGACTCCTAGGAACGACATTGCATTAATCACAGCGTGCCAATCACTCTCGGGCGTACACCATCAGAATTTGGCTCTTCAATAATTGGCGCTAAACGGAGATCTGGAGATACTAGCGTGTTTATCCTCCCATCCAATCAACGCGTTGATTCGCTACGCGCCGGCCGGAGCATCAACCTCACCTCCATCTCCACCCATTTGACGCCCGTCTTCCCACTGAGCAGGATGAATCTTTGCGGCCGTACAACGGGCCTGCTTCAGCACTGTCTCTTTGCCTTCTCTATCTATAGTCGGCGCTTGGCTATTTGAAACCTTGTCCCCGTATTCGACGGTGGCGAACATGACTTCCGGCTGCTTGTGGTCCTTCAGTGCAAACGCCCGATGTCGCGAACTCAGAAGCTCTCAACTGACATGCTTTGACGAAGGACCCGCGAGACGCGAGCACCTGCAAATAGTACGAGACTCTCACGAGACCATGCTAACTCCTAGTTGACGCGCGACATCGATGGTCCTGCAGACTTGCCCTACGTTTCAATAGCGAAGATGGTCTCAATCTCTGCCCTGGCACTGCTTCCAGCCATTCGACTTTACGTTTCACGTTCGTGTCAGCCAGATGTGGATGACCGCTCTTTCTGGCTGTGTTTCATATCTGCTTTGGCAATCGGTAGTGTTTGTAGAGAATAAGTATCGCTTCACGTCCTCTCAATCTCTTCTTTCCTTCAATAACGACGTCTCCGACGAAACGCCTTGTGGTTCTCTCTGAACGAGTCTCTTTTTGTTTGCTTTGCATTTTCCTACTCTTCAACTATAGACTAAACTTTGGAGCCGGTCTCCACTAATAGACAGCGCAAGCATCGTCAGCCTCACTACGCCTCTTCATCTCATCGCTCTGGAAGCCATGTCTCTTGCACCATACCGATATCGACCTGCCACACCCGAACGCGTCCGGTCCCGCTCTCCTGGACAAGAGAACGGACACAGCCGCAACTCTTCTAATTCATCTGTCTGGTCCTCACCAGGATCGGTTGATACTCGTGCAACAACACCAACCTGCTCACCCCATTCCCCAATCAGACAACATGGACCAGTGCTTCTTCCTAGGATTCGCACAGTAGACCAAGGCCTCGAGCCAGATGTTCGTCCTAAGTCACATCGACGGGCTTTGTCTTCGTATGTCAATCCTCCTGAGCATGCGCGAACGACCAGACCACGGCACCAGCGAAGCACGACGTCTCCGCCTGAATGCTCGTCTTACGATCCTCCTGTCTACAGTACTGCTTCCGCCAACAATTGGGCCAACACCTCTTCCTTGAACTCGCCTACAACATACTCGTCTTCCCGAGGATATCCTGGCCATGGTAGATCCACCTCTCAACCAGCGGTCGACGCTGCCGCCTTGCGTCGCTACGGTGTCAACCCTACGTATCGAACTCTTCCAGTCTACACGACACGAGCTCCACAATATGCACCAGCCGTTGTTCCCGAGATCTCCGACTTCATCTCACCCGAAATGATATTCGCACCATCCGCCTACCGCGAGCTCACCCCGGAGCTGGAGTGTTCCTACGGCCCCACCACCACCATCACCGAATACCTGACGAGCCGCAACCCCGCCGTCCGCCTCGTGGCCCGCCTCTCCATCGGCACCGGCGTCCACGCCCACTGCTGGTGGGACGTCCGCAACCTGCGCTCCTGGGAAGACTTCGACCTCGAGACCATCAGCGCCATCCCCGGCTTCTCCCGCAGCATCTTCTCGCCCACGGAAGCGCAATCGGGCCTCCTCAACGTCCCCGTCGAAGCCGCCGCCCTCCCCGTCCCCACCATCAGCGCCGCCGCCCTCGAACCCACCAACGAGCGCAGCCTCCAAGACATCATCACGCGCCACTACGCCTCCAAGATCAACGCCGCCATCAAAACCTGCCAAGGCCACACCCGCCACATCACCATGCAGCCCGAGTACAGCGGCGACAACGGCCCGCACTTCCTCTCGGCCTACGCCAACGACGCCACCCACACCCTCAGCGGCAACGGCCGCGGCCGCCTCGTCGGTCTCGTCAAAGCCTACGACGTCTGGAACACCGGCATGCGCCACGGCAAGGGCCAAACCCACGTCCGCTACCTCACGCACCTCGCGCACCTCCAACGCGTCATGCGCGAGCACAACTGCCGCTACGGCTACCTCATCACCGAAATCGAACTCGTCTGCGTCCGCATGGGCACCGAGGAGGGCTCCTCCCCGCCATACTTCGGCCTCCTGCAGCTCGCACCCCCCATCGCGCTGCAGAAGCGCGACGGATTGACGGCTTGCCTCGCGCTGTGGTACCTGCACATGCTGTGTGCGGATCAGCCGCTGCCGGGCCAGTGTGGGTGGCGCGTCGAGGTGGGCCCGCCCGTGGCGCTGAGTCGGCAGAAGGTGTTGGGGTGTGGGCGGGACAAGGAGATGCAGAGTGTGGGGGTGCAGGAGAGTCGGATGGCGAAGACGCGGCGGGGCTGGATCTGGCCGGAGAACGAGTTCCATCGTATTAAGGAGGGGAGGGCGGCGAGGAGGGGGTGATTTCCTTTTTCTCCAAAGGTGTGATTCTGGGGGTTGGGTGAGGGGTGGTGGTTGATCCATCGTGTTTTTTGGTGTTGGGTTCTCTCACTTGTCCGTGTTTGTGTGAGATGGATGGGTGGGATAACTAATACTTGGACTTTTTGCATAGCGCTCGGCGTTTTCTTCTTGTCTTGCGAGATGGAGGGTATAGTATTGGTCATGGATTGGAGTTGGGTTTCAAGTGGCCTTTTTGGTCTTCACTATCCTTTATAATCTCCTCTTGGTTTGGTCTTGGTCTGCTCTGGTCTTTGCATAGGGTAGGATAGGATAGCGTAGCATAGGTAGGTAGCTATAGATTTTCTAGTTCATTAGTGATTACTACTTCTTTCTTCTTCCTTCTTCCTTCCTTCGCATCTGCGTGTGCATGTGCAAGTGTAGTGGATTTGGATTTGGATTTTTGTTCGTGTGAATAGATGGCGGATATGGTATGTAAAGCTTAAAATTTCATATACTGGATACGACATGATTTCCTAGGGCTCAAACATCTATGGTGAGCATTGTAGTAAGCGTCCTCCTTCCTCCGCTCTAAATATATTTCGCGTCCACCGCCTGAGCTCTTATCTACCTTACGCACCTTGACACTTACCACGCGTTGATTGCGAAATGTAATGACAACCATCTCGACCGAATATTGGCAGGTGCTGACAACACTGATGACATCCATTGGAGGCTTGTGGCATGTCTCTTCGGAGTCCTCGGCCTCGAAGGAGATAAGCTAGCTCATGTTACCGGATTCTATCCAGCCAGCCATAGATAGATGTCGCGTTCACTTTCACCTTCATAGCTTAGGAGTGATTCGTCTGTTGGCTCTTGGTATGGATGGATGGCTGGGTTTCTGGGCGTGGGTGGGTGGGTGATTGAGTGAGTGACTGGCTGGCTGGCTGTGGGAAAGGGGCGCTGATTGAGATGGTTGGAAGGATGGGTATTGGGATATCGACCAAGCTCAACATGCTGCATCGCATCGGTAAGGTGGTGGTTTTCGATCGGCAATGTAACGAGCGCGGAGGGGGGCAACCGGCGACGTAAGGTCTGGAAATCCACAGGTTGTCATCTGTCATCACGCGAGCCAGGGCCGATGAAGAGGAATCGAATCCCTATCCCATGTCCTGGCAAGACATTCGTTTCAGGGGTCCCTGCCAAGACCCGCCGTGACGAGTGCCAAAGCTGCCCAGGACGTGGGGTATCCGCTTTACCGCGTGGTGAGTGGTCCCTTTTGTATGGGGAGGATAACCACCGCCGATCGCCTGGTTATCATCCTCCATCACCCTCGTTATTGTCTCCACCCCAGGATCGATATCGAGGAATCAAACCCCTATGACTGCTCTACCGCATGGCGAGGGGTCCATTTTGTATGCCGAATAACCAGGTCCGATCGCCCAGTCATCATCCTCCATCGCCCTCGTTATTGTCCATTTCGTAGAAGAGCATGTAGACCTCTTTTTGCATGCATAAGACGTCGCTGGTCTTGCATTCCTTGACCTTGTCGTCGCTGATGCGCCACCATCGGTCCACAGGCCGTTTCCTTCGCTTTAAGCGGCTCACGTCTATCAGTGAGGCACTTTTGCTGTTGTGCTTTAGCCCTGCGTCTTCAGATTTTAGCGGTTCGCTCGATAGCTCGTTGGAAAGCTTGGAGGTTCTGGGTGTCTCGGGCATGTCTCCTGATGAGGGCCTGGTGGATGGTAAGGACTGTGAGTTTGACGATGATGAAGGCGAGTGTGAATGGGTGGATGGTGAAGTGGAGTCGATGATCGATTGAACGGGTATCGAAGGGCTGTTCTCTTGAGACGTCTTTGGGCTTTGCGGTTTAGGAATGGGTTGAGCTGGGGTCCCTGACGCACTGTATGGGCCGGTGGTACTGTCCACGTGTGGTGTCGAGATTGGAGCATACAGGTGCTGTCTTCGAAACGTCTCGTAATGGCCACTGTTGTGGGTCCCTTTGTGGGTCACCATTCCAAGAAGTTTGTAGTTCCGTCGATTGAGAAGACCCCCCAAGGGGAATTTCTCGGGAAAAGAGACCTTTGCGAGGTTCTTTGTTGAGCTACTGCGTAGATCATACAGGGATCTCGACAGATGGATAACAAGAACTCTGGGAAAAGACGTGATTTCGATGTGACGCGCGATCTTTCGCTTTGGTGCATACTTGGTATCTGGCAGATCGACGCCTGTTGGAGCCTTTTCAGGGTCTTCGTTCAATGCGCTCCGTACTTTCGCTATCGAACTTTCTATAATCGCTTTCTGCTCATCAGACTCGGCGTGCCTTAGGTCGTTTGAGAACATCTCGACGGCATGCTCAAGGCGACATTTGTCACACTTGTAGTCATCGATATACTCTCTCTTGAAATGCGCATCAATGCATTCGTTGAGCGTAGTGGAGCTTTTTTGAGGTACCATGAGATTCAGCATCACGAACGATGTAGGGCTAACCCTGGGTACAAATTGGCAATGTTGACATTCAGTCCGTGCCTCTGTCTGGCCTTCGAGTGGAAAGCCTTCCTCTTCTTCGTCCAGAGCATCAATCTCATCGTCTCTTGCAGGCTCTAAGTTGGTAGGTGCGCTTGTTGTGGGATGCTCTGTACGAAAGTCCAGGTCTTCGCTTACCTCCTCTGCCATTGTAGCTGATGAACAGACTTCCTGCCTCACTACATCAGGCTCAGACCCATGGACTTGCTTTGCCTTCCCGGCTCTCCTCCTCGCTTCTCGTCCTGCGTGATATTCTTCTGACAGTCTCTCAGCAACAACTTGAAGCAGCTCTTGGGCATCCTGTTGCGACTTGCTGATTCGGGTTCCAAAAGCACTTTCCAAAACCCTGATGAAGGCCGCGGCAGAGATTGTCTTCTTGTATATCGGCCGTTCATTCAACTTATCTATCATGATCTTCAACCCCCGTGTCACTTCTCCGCTTTGCATACTCGCCTGCTTCCTGCCATCCACCTCTTTGCCATTGCTGTCCACCAAAGGTACGACTTCATATATTTCTGAACCTCCGAGATCTCTGCGATGTAATTCCCGTATCAGGTACAAGCGTAGATGTCCGAGACCGGCCAGAGACTGGAGCACCGAGTTGATGAAGCAATCATTTGCCGGATTGAAGAGACCTACGATCCCCTTCTTGCGGGTGCTAGCCGAGCTTGCAGAGGAGTCGCCGTCGATGAGGTAGTTAGGACTGAAGAAGTAGACTAGGGCGACTGCAGCAAGTGAAGCACTTGCTGCGTAGGTGAGGACTGTAAGCGGTCTGTCTGGCATGGTGGGTGGATGCTACCGGTTGAGCATGGCTGTGGGTGTGGAACTCTTCTTATATCTGAAGTGTGACGCAGTCGCTAAGAGACTGGTAGTGAAGAGAACCCTTCCGTCGTCGTCACAGAATGAGGAGACTTTAGAGTAGTAGCGGGAAAAGTTCAGAGGTTCGGGTATATATTCAGTGGGAGGCAACCGTTGTTGTAGTTCTAGGCGCCAATGTTGGGGATTGGTTGGAAACACAGAACGATTTTGCCTGAAGGAACCTTTTCTTGCAGGTGGCCAATTGGTATACGTCCTCGCCGCTGCGTTCACAGACTAAAGTATGTGCGTCTGCTCTGCTTCTTCAGGGCATCGAGGTAATGCCGCGGGGGTCGAGACCTCAATGCGCATTAGCGGCTAGGGGCTAGCGCTAGCGGCATGACCCAGGTCTTTGTTTGCCGGGTCCACCCAAATCGACTGCTTGAAGCCTCACAACATCTGTCGCCGCAATGACAAGTCTCTCACTGTCAACCAGGACATCGCTGTGTCTCAATTGCTTGAGACGGACAATTGCAGATGATATCTCACACTCGTTCTTCCCTTTCCATAGGCAACTACGAGGGAAGAAGAAGACTGCGAAAAGGCCCACAACAATTAACGTGAAGCT
>JAABUX010006487.1_pt1 | contig 12992 bp, 7 predicted proteins | sample 5561851 | NCBI WGS metagenome assembly JAABUX01 (sample SAMN10711883, study PRJNA513361) | rock metagenome | isolation source: Antarctica rocks | place: Antarctica: Victoria Land, Richard Nunatak red sandstone | collected 2016-01-03 | reverse complement strand
AGCACCGTCCGGCCTGCAGGCGAAGCGGTGTCAGCCCAGGGCTCGGCCAGGGAGCGCAAGCCCGCCTTGGCGTCCTGGATCTGCTCCGCCACGTCAATCAGGTCGCGCGTGCTGCGCGCCAGGCGGTCGAGGCGGGTGATCACCACGACATCATCGTCCCGGAGCTGGTCGAGCAGCCGGGCCAGCTCGGGGCGGTCACGTCTGGCACCCGAGGCTTTTTCTTCATAGAGCCGTCGGCAGCCTGCCGCGTGCAACGCGGCGCGCTGCGGCGCAAGGTTTTGGTCGTCAGTGCTGACGCGAGCGTAACCGAGCAGCATGGGCGGGAGGACCTGTAGCGGATAGTGTCGCGGCGATGCTGGCATTCGCGACAGACTGACGCAACAGCCCCGGGCCTCGTGCGACGGGTCGACCGAGCCCGGTCGCGGAACTTACAAGCGACGCGGCGGCCCGACAGACCAGCCGCGTGCTCCGGATTGCAGTTCACTTTGACTAAATGCGCCGCGTCGCAGCCGGCTTTGGCGAGGATTGAACCGGACTGTGGCTCCTTGAACCATTACAAATCAATGGCCGACGCTGAAATCGACTTTGGAAAATGACACCGCCCGAACGTCCCAAAAGCCCGTTCGCCCCGCCAACCGCCCGACCCGTTCCACCTTTGTCCGCCTATACGTACAAACAGGCCGTTCCGTTAGGGTCCGTCATAAAGTAACAGCGTCAACATCCTATATAATGTTCAATGTTTACAGCAATCTAGTAAAATAAGCGGTGCGCTTATTACTTTCTAAGCCCTTAGTTCTGGCCTTACCGCGCTCGCTGAACTGAACTGAGGTAACCCCATCCACAAGCAACGCGCCTGCCAGGGTGTCGAACCGACCGATCAGCCCAGAGACACCCACCCCTCATGCGTCAGGGCGGAGGTGGCCAGGCGCGCTTCCGTGCTGTCGGCCATGCTGACCAGTAGGGCGGCCCGGCCGGCGCCGCCGCGCAGGGCATCGGTCCAGACCTGCGCCTCCACACCCGCCGGGGCACGGTGCAGGGTGTTGGCATACAGCCCGGTGACGAAGCCCATGTCGTCCAGCCCGGCGGTGCGGATGGCCCATTCGGTACTGACCGCGAAGTCCCGCGCCACGCCGAGCGGGGTGGCGAGGGACCCAAGCTGGCTGGCGCGCAGCAGCACCTCCGCACTGGATGGGTTGCGGCCGAAGGCGGCGGCGTAAAGCCGGAAGGCCTCCGCCCCGTTGGTGCTGCCGGCGATGCGGCCCAGAGCCGCTTGTCCCTCCGGGCTGTTGGCCAGGCCCTGCAGCACCGCCCCACGGTCCCCGGTGGCTTGCAGCAGGGCTGTCCAGAGTGCGGCGCCCCCCGCGTCCGGCGTCCGCGACAACGCGGCGTGGTACAGCCCCGTCACGAGGTCGGCATCCGTCCCGCCGCCCCGATCCCGGATGAACTCCGGGCTGCTGGTGATGGCATGGGCGATGTCGGCCAGGCCGAAGCCGCCCGCATCCGCGGCCCGGGTCCAGAGCGCCAAATCGGCCGGCGTCGGCAGGCGGCCAAGGCCGGCGGCATACAGCCGGGTCACGTCTGCGGCGGTGCCGGCCGGGTCGGCTATGCCCACGTCGTCCTTGAACAGGATGCGTCCCGTCCCGGCCACCTGCGTCCCGTCCCGCCCGGCCACGCTGTCCTGCACGATGACGCCATCCGCCGTGCGGGCGAAGCGGTAGTCCAGCGAGGTGCCGCGCAGCACCAAGTCGGCGGGCTGCGGATAGGCGTCCTGGGTGTTCGCCGGCGCATCGTTGGGCAGGGCGGCGCCCGACTGGATCGTGCCGGTCCGCGAGAACTGGAATATGGAGGGGTGAAAGCCCAGGGCGGGGGGCTGGGTGAGATAGACGATCGAGACCAGGAACGTCGTATCCTGTGTGCGCGCCGTGCCCAGCACGGGGACGTCGATCGTGCGGGCGCCGTCGCCTGGGTAGAAGTACAGGGTCCCGGCGGGATAAGCGTTGCCGGCGAAGTCCGACGCGCCGGCAGGGTTGGCGCCGGTGGGCGTCACGGTCCAGCTGACCTGCTGCGTGTAGCGCAGGTTGCCGGCCAAAAACGGGAACTGGAACAGCGTCACGCCGCTGGTCCCGCCCGGACCGGTGATGGAGGTGTCGGTGAGGCCAGCGGACGTTGCCATGCCGCCAGCCTAGGTCCGGCGGCGGTCAGTGCTCAAGCGCAATTATGTCGGCGCTTGAAAGGGCGCGACCGCATTGGCCGGAAAGCCCGGGTTGGCGGCAAAATGCGCAGTGCAGGTGCGATTACCAAACGGTTAAGCTGTTGATGCAGCTCACTCTCGTCATTGCCAACTCAACACGAAACGGACCTTCGTACCTCCCAGCGCCTTTCTTAACGCCATCACCTGTTTTCCGACATGGTCGCATGACGCTCGATTCGGGGTCGCCGGACCTGGCATTTTCTGTGCGACAAACCCTATCGGATTGATGGTGTGCGCGGAAACCCTGTTTTGAGGGTTTTCCGTACGGTCGTCGCGCCTGGCCCATTCTCGACCCCGCCGAGAACCGGCCTGCTCGGACACTTGCCCTACGCCCCGCTTGCCGTTTGATCGTACGCCCCCGTGGTGTAGTACAGTTCTTATGAGAATGTGATACGTAGGAGGCGATATGGCGGATGGAGGTGCGGTGTGGATTAGCGCAGGCATGGGACCCAGCGGAACTCTGACTTCTCAAGGCAGTGTGGTGCTGATCGGCGCCGAAACCCACTGCTGACCCACAGCCAGCTCGCGCAAGTCGCGCCCAATCGTGCTCGGCGCAAGGCCGGTCGCGCAACACCGCGACGATGCCGCCGTGGCCGGCTGCCTGCGCCTCGCTGGCGGCAAGCAGCCGCCGCCCGCGCTCGTCCAAGTGCGGCGACAGGCAAGCAAACCGGGCGCGGATCAGGGCTGGATCAATCATACCACCAGGCTACGGCATCACCAGACAGCAGGAAATCCCACGCATAAAACCGCTTCTGTTATCTCTTTGTAGGCCCTTAGTGAAAACCCGTCGCAGTGTTATATTGATAAACACCTACTCCCGAACCGTTTGGAGGAGTATTGCTGTTGCGGAACCCAGCCACCGTGCCGGCAATTGCTGGCGTCATACTGATGGTCAGCAAACTAGGAATGCTGGCGTTTGTGGTTGGAAACTTAGCGATGAAAGAATTGGAACTCATGCTATCAGCATGCACGAAAAGGGAGCCAACCATCAGGTTGGACGGACTCTTGGGCGCGGTGAAAATCACGGTTGCAACGTCGGTCCCAAAGTTTTCCATTGAGCCGATTTGAAGAACAGCACTACTATCTAGTTGCAGCATAGAGGAACCGGGATACTGGACTAAAGAGGTTGGATAGGTGGTACTCCACTTCGAGCCGAAAGTCCGTATGCTAGCAAACTGGCCGGTGACCTGCACAGGAGCATTAGTGTTGGCCCGAATGCAATACACAGCACTGTCGCATGAAATCTTACCAGCTTGAATGCCGGTGGTCGTTCCATCAACATCGTCGGCCAGGTAAAGGACAGCACGCACGCCGAAGCCAAAGATATTGTCCCAAAAAGGTGTGTCGTTGCGGTAGCTTGCGATTACATAAGCATGCTCTTGATCATATGCCAGAACCGGGTCTGCCGACGACCAATATGGCCAGTTATGCACGTCGGTAATGCGGCTGACGTCATAGCTTTCATGGATCTCGAACATGGTGTTGAAGACCTGACCGCGGATATCCTCAAAGTTAGTGCGGCCGGAGTGATCTACGTGAAATCCCTGATTGATGCCATCCAGCATGATGTGGCGGAAAAGGTTGCCAGGCGAACCTGTTACGGAAAAAACGAAGTAAAAAGGGGCTGGCGACCACTTGTTTGGCGTGTAGCTTAAAATATGGGGCTTAGCTGAGTCTGCGGGAAATGAGGGATCATAGTTAGCGCCCGGTGGCGCTGGCTGGCTTGGTTCTGCTATGCCGAAATTCTCGAATACACTACCGGCGCCAGCGACTATATTGATAGGAGAAGTAAGAGTGCCTGAGAAGTTTGTTCCGATATCAAACCATGTCCCAGGAGCTGCGTAGTTGAAACCCGCCTGCTCATCGTATCCTTGACCTTCCCAATTGGCTAAGCAGTTCTGAGTGATGGGCGAGGCGATCTTGTATCGGTGTGCATGGAAAACCAAGTTTCTTATGCTTCCGGCGCAGGCGGCGTTAACAGCCCGTTGGATTGACGGCGCATCATCCAAGCCGTCAGCCGTTTCTTTGTAGTTGTCGGGCACTAACATCATTTGACTCGTCATACTCTGAGATGCGGCTCTCTTGTCCGGGGTGATACTGCCGTTCTCAATTGCTGGCGCATTCAGGATCGGGGCACCAGGAGTTGATGGTGAGTAGGCGCTTGCACCATGGCAAAGCATAAACAAGCATATGACTGGAATGAGTAGCTTCACGTTTATGTTATTCATCTGATTTCCTGTCAAAATTTTGGTCGTTGGGCAGAGGCAGTCATCATCGCATGCGCTTCGCTGCCCATGCGTCAGTTTGGGTTGAACAGGCGCAGGATAGTGGCGGCGGCCTCCTCGCGGGAGGGCACCATGCCGAGCAAGTGGTGACCGTTAGCGCTTCCCGGGACGCTGACGATGACGCTGCCGGCAGCCTTGATAGTTTGCAAGCCATCGGCCTCAAAAACCGGCAGCAGTGGGTTCAACCGATCGCTACAACGGCCTGGGCGGGATGCACGCGCCGATGCCATGTCCGCGCCAGTGCTCGCGTGCCTTGTCGCTATCATAGCCTTTGTCGCCTACCGCCGAGAGAGCGGGTGCAGCCCCGCCGTCAGCGCCTCGGCCTTCGTGCAGTCGCCCTGCTGACCCGGCGAGGTCAGTTGCCGGCGGATGAAGCCTAGGCCATCGACGGCGTGGTGGGCCTTGGTGGTCAGCCCGCCACGGCTACGCCCGATACACTCGTCCCCGCCGCTGCGAGCGCCGGCCGCCGTGCGGTGGCACTTGATGCTGGTGCTATCGATGTGCAGCACATCCGGGGTAGCGACAGGCTCCGAGCACTCCATCATTTGGTCAAAGATGCCCCGCATTCGGTCAAAGATGCCCCGCTTGGCCCAGCGGCGGAACCGCTTCTTGGCTATCTAGGCAGACGGGACAAGGCCGCCAAGCTCGGCCCAGGTCAGGTTGGTCCGCATCACGACGAAGCAGGCGCTGATGAAGCGCCGCAGGCGGTTGAGATCGCGACCGTGCATGTACGGCACCGTCTCCAAAGTGGCGAGCATGCGTTGCCACACCGTATCTTCAATGAGATGCTGTTCCATGTCCTCGCCTCCATAGTGCCTCGCAACACCATGATGGTGGCCCGGGCAGGCCATGGGGCTAACCAGCCCCGTGGCCACCTGCCCTGCCAAAACTTTGTTCCTTAACCCTAGTATTTTGAGATTGAGCGCAAGTGTCTTTCAAAATGGAAATCTTCTATGCTTGTGTCGTCAAAGAAACAGCGTTCCTTGGAACTGGCTGGGGCTTTCGAGATGTAAGAGGGCCGTATCTAGTCGCGAGACAGGGACAAATACGCATACCGAACATCATTCTCGACAAGCATTTTACTAGCGACATAACAATAAACTTGTAACTGCTCAACCTGGGGCGCAGACGGTTTGTCCGCTGAGCGTAGCCTTGATCGCCTGATAGGCATCGATCCCGCGTCGTTTTGCGGTTCCGATGACGGAGCGGATAGCGGCATAGAGGTTGGCGCCCCAGTCTGAGCGGAAGCCGCCGGTGACCTTGCGGTAGGTCGCAGTCGGGCGGAGTTCGCGTTCGCTGCTGTTGTTGTCGGCCGCGAGTTCGGGGTGATCGAGGAACGTGAACAGATGATCTCGCACCTTGGCGTATCGCTTGCGCAATCGCCGGCCGTCCGTCGTCACGGGCGAAAGCGCCATGATGGTGTCGAGTTCGCGCTCCAGCCGGCGGCGGTATTGGGTGCGCGTGCTCTGCGCCAGGCTTCGGTGGCGCCGGGCCAGCACCACGGCGCGCAGCAGCAGCGCCTTCATGCGCGGGGCGAACACCGCGTCGCCCGCATCGATGCCATACTGGCAATCGCGCAGTTGGTGCGCCAGGCAGACCTGCCAGCCATCGGCATGCCCCTGCTGTGCCCCATACAGATCGGACACCCACAGCGCCGGCCGGTGCCCGCCCAGCACCTCGGCCACCACGCCAGCGCCCCGGCTGGGGCGCACGACGTGGATCACCACGTCCTCGTTCTGGAACACCCAGTTCCAGTGGCCGCGGCCGTCGATGCGCACGCCTGTCTCGTCGGAATAGATCACCCGGGCGCGCCGCAGCCGGGCCAGGATGGCCGAAACCTCAGCATCGAGCTGCTTTTGGCCACGGCGGAAGGCACTGTCGAGCGCGCCCTCGCTCACCCTTAGGCCAAACAAGTCCAGCAACAGCCGGCTGAGGCGCTTGTAGCTGATGGCGTGCACGAAGCGCAGATACATTGCTAACGCCACGATGTTGAGGCTGAACGGCGTGCCCGGCTCCAGCCCGTCCGGCGCCGGTGCGAGCGTGACGCCGCCGCAGCAGCGGCAAGCCCCGGCGTAGCGGTCCACCCGCGTGACCACCGGGCGCACCGGCGGCAGGTCGATCTTGTCGTAACGGGCATCCAGCGTGTGGTCGGCGTCAGCGAAGGCCGTCTGGCAATGGCGGCAGCGCGCTGGCTTGACGATCACCCTCTCGTCCGGTTCGGCGGCCAGCGCCCGCCCGCCACCTTTGCGGCCCAGGCTGCCTTTGCGCGGACCTTGCAGCTTGGCGTTCTCAGGCCGGTTCGGCTTGTGCCCTTTCGACGGCGGCAGGCTGGAGTTGCCCGGGGTCTTGCCCGGCCGAGTCAGGTCATCGATGCGCGCCCGCAACTCGGCAATCAGCTTGTGCGCCTCGTCCAGACGCGCCATCAGCGTCAGGATCAGCGCGTCCTTCTCGGCATGGGAAAGCTTGCTCAGATCGACGTCGGTGCTCATCCCGACTTTGAATCGAGTCGCTCGCACCACGTCAAGCCCGATTTCGTCAGCCGGTCACCGAGCGGGTTGAGCAGTTACATAAACTTTTCTCTAAGTAATACATGTCAGCAAGAAGCTATCGAGGTATTTTGTGACTATCTGGGCAACATGAAATCAGGAACGGTATTGCGCAATGGCGAGGTCAATATAACTATTCCAGATGTAATAAAAAACCCTGGAGAAGACTGTATTATTAATACATCCGCAACCTTTTTAAGCATATTAGATTCTGGGGCTGTTATATGCCCAGCATTGAACATTCTAGCTTTGGATAAGATCACGATTGAAAGAAATGTTGATCCGACAATTCTTTATTGACCCATATTTGTGTCAATTTGGGAAATAGATAGGGGGCATAACATCGAGTTTCATATAGCATCACAAAGTATAAATGATCAAGGATGCTAGCGATCTGTCATAAAGTAACCGCGTCATCCTACTATAAGGGCCTGCAAAGAGATAACAGAATCGGTTTCGTGCGTGGGATTCCGTGCTGTCTGGCGATGCCGTAGCCTGGTGGGATGATTGACCCAGCCCTGATCCGCGCCCGGTTTGCTTGCCTGTCGCCGCACCTGGACGAGCACGGGCGGCGGCTGCTTGCAGCCAGCGAGGCGCAGGCAGCAGGCCACGGCGGCATCGTCGCGGTGTCGCGCGCGACCGGCCTGGCGCCGAGCACCATCGGGCGTGGCTTGCGCGAGTTGGCCGACGGCGCCCCGCTGCCGGCGGGCTGGGTGCGGCGTGCTGGCGGCGGGGGCCCCCTGACTGTGCGTTCGATCTGCCCTGGGTCCGTGGCGCACTGGCCGCGCCACAACCTGCGACCAGTCTCGTCCACGACGCACAGCGCCGGCAGCTTCTGCGACACGTCCATACCAACAAACCGGGCCATTGAGCCGCCTCCCATGTGCGAGCCGCTGGGCAACAGCGCCCAGATCGCAGCATCATGCAGGACCTATGCCCCCGCCGCGATTACCCGATGTCCACATATGGGTCAGGCCCGACTTGCAGGGCGAGGTCTGGGTTCCGGACGATGAGCTGGGCAACGGCGACCGCCGCGGCATCAGCATTCACCTGGCCGGCATAGGCTTCGCCTGACGGCCCAGCCTGACCGTCATGAGCGCCAACTCAGCAGACCAGGCGCCAAGGCATGCGTCGCGGCCGGGCTTGTCCCGGCCACGACAAGTTCCAAGTCCCACCGCCCTTGCGCCAGCGTCCATGGCCTTGGCCGTTAGGCACAGCACCCCCAAGCCTACCGAAGTGTCGAGAAGCGCTCGTGCAGATCAACCCGGAGCTGCACGTCCGCCGCCGCGGCATAGGCGAGCTTGACCAGGCCGAAGTAGAACACCCGGTCGTCGTGCGCGCTCTTTGCGGGATGCGCCTGCACTGCCTCGCCCTTGACCCTGAAATGAACGGCGATCGTGCCATCCTGGTCAACGAGTCCGGAAACCCGGCACAGGAAATCCACCCCATCCTTGATCTTGGTCGTCTCCGGCTGCGTTTGGACCGAAGGTGGGAACAGGGTCGCCGCCTTCGGCCCGTCCGCGTCCCTGCCGATCCAAGGCGTGACAGTGTGGTCCACCGACCACGGCGCCCCGATAAGATGGAGGTAGGCCGTGACGCGCGTGCCCGGCTTGCAGTCGGTCAAGAACCACAGGGAGCCTTCGTTGCCGCGCATCCATGCCCCTATGGGTTCGGAGGGATACCAGCTTTCCGCAAAGATCGGGCGCAGCGGGCGGGCGGCGTAGTTGGCCGGAACTATCCTGCCGATCACCAGCTCGCCAGGAGCTAGCACCTCGCCAGCGGCCAGCAGTGGCGGCGCGTAAGGTGCCGGAGCCGTCATCCCAAGCGCGGCGAGACGGCCGAGCAAGTCCCTGCCGACATCGTCCCACGTCCGCGCCACGAACCGGTCCCGGATTTCCTGGATGCGCCCGGCCCGGTAAGCCTCATCAACGATCATGCGCCTGAACACGTGGATGCCGTCATGGACGTTCCAGGGGTCGATGTAATCCACCAGGTTGCCGCCGACCTCCGGGATCGACGACGTGCTGGAGGCGACGCTGGGCCGCCCGTGCGCCAGGCTTTCGCCGACTGGCAGGCCCCAGCCCTCGGTGATGCTGGGAAAGGCGGTGAACAGGCACGACCGGTACAGCAGCTCCAGGTCCACGTCGGACAGGTCGTGCAGCACATGGATGCGCCCGCCGAGGAACCCGGTCCCCTCCAGCATGTCGTGCAGATCCCTGACCCGCCAGCCGAAACGGCCGACGAACACTAGGTCCGGCGGGTCCAGGCCCTCCTCGATCAGCGCCTTCCAGACCGAGTACAGGTAGATGTGGTTCTTGCGCGCCTCGATGGTGGACACCATCAGCACGAACGGCCGGTCCCGCAGCGGCGCGAGGACGCCTCGCCATGCCCCAGGCCCGGATGCGGGGGGACCATCGTGGAGCTGGTGCGCGAGCGGAACCGCCGCGACGGGGATGTCGCGCAGTCCGTGCTTATGCAGGAACTTGCGGACATCCTTGGCGACGTACTCGGAGATCGTCAGGACGAAGTCGAACGCGTGCAGCCCGTCGGCAAGCGCGAACGAGAACTCGCTGACCAGACCGGCGACGCAGTACTCCGGGTGGGTGACGGGGATCAGGTCGTAGATATAGACGCCCACGGCCACGCCGGCGCGTTTCAGCCGGGCATACCGGGCCGCGTTGGAGCCAAAACCCCAGAACGCCCCGAGCACGAAGTACGCCTGACCGCGGACCGGTTCCACGAGCACGGCGCGTTGCTCGGCAATCCCGATAAGGGCTAGCAAGCGGTCCTGCGACACGGAGACCAGCCGGAGATGGTCGATGATCGTCTGCAGGTCGTCCGAGGCAAGCCGCCAGAACCCGGCGGCATGCTTGCCGGTCCGCACGAAGGCATACCGCTCGTCCCCTTCGCTGATGGCATGCTGGATGATGCCAACCTGGACCCGCTGGATGCCCGACAGGGTACGGTGGCTGCGCAGGTAATCCAGCAGATCATCGACCTCCAGGTAGATCGTGCCCTCGCGGTCGTGCGACGTGCTGGCGGCAATCATCTGCTGCGCGGCCTCGGAGTTGCCGAGGCCCGCAGCCTCCTCAAGCGCCGCCTTCGACGGCTTGAGTTCCATCGAAGTCACATAGGACTGCCGGGCCGCCTCCAAGTCGCCGCGCAGCTTGAGCGCATGGCCGAGCTGCAAGTGGGCGTCGGCGTCATCGGACTGCAGCGTGATGGCCCGGCGGTAGGCCGCCTCGGCGTCCGCCAGCTTGCCCTGCTCCTTCAAGGCATGGCCATACTGGACCCATATCGGCTGATCGTCGGGCGCCAATGCCAGGTGCGTACTGTATGCCGCTTCAGCCGCTATCCATTCCGCGCGGTCGCGGGCATCATCGCCTACCTTACGATGAGACGCATGGTCTGCTGCGGGCCTACGTTTATGAGTTAGACGCCTGAAATCGACCTTCAAATTTCAACCCCTAGCAAAGACGTTAGCACCAGTCTGGCAACGAACCTATCCTGGACAATAGTCCGGCCGCAAAGACGTGAAACTGTCACGCAAAATCTGGTCCATCTGGTCAACGCTGAGGGCGGCTATATAGATGCCGGCGAAGCCGGGTGTCCAGCTACTTGCTAGGCGGCAACATGATCCGCACATGCATGCATCGAAATAAAGCAAAGTATCATAAGTGTTTGGCATTCGACACCACATCTCGCAATCCGCCATTGCCGGTGCCGCTCGCCAGGTCGAACAGCACCTGCTCGCCATCCGCTGCGATCTGCACTCTGATTTCCCCGGCCTTTGTGGACGGATCATACTACGCTGGCTGCTTGTTCTTCGACCTGGACCAGGGTCAGGTGGCCAAGGGCCAAGTGCGACCATAGCCGATTGTAGAAGCCCTCGATGTAGGCGAACAGATTGCGCTTGGCTTGGCCTCAGGTGGGTGATCACGCACCAGCCTTGTGCAGCCGGACTTCTCCCGGCCCGGCCCTGTTCCCCTCGATGAACACGACGTCGGCCGCCGCCAGGGTGGCTTGGATGGCAGCAAGCTGGTCGATCTCTGATGCGCCGCCAAATACCCGCGTCAGGCGACCATATCGTTTGCAAGCACCCACGGCGTTGGCTGTCTGCTGCTCATGGCTCCAAGCCGCTCCTGAGACCAGCCAAGTAAGTTTCGAGCAGCTTTGGCCCTGACTGGTGTCACTACACGCTGCTCCGCAGCCGCGTCACCCTTGTGCGCTTCACACCAGACCTCTCCGGCGCCATCCCAGACGGCCGACTGCCCAGCCAGGGCGTGGAGCGCTCCGAGAACCGCCTTATGCTCACGAGGACGGCCCAGAGTGGCTACGACGATAGCTGCATCCAGCTTGGCTTCGCGAAGGGATTGCACGGCGTGGTTCAAAGCCAGGTCACACGGTGAAGCTGGGTTGGCCCTGGTAGGGCGGATGATGGCACCCTCACGCTTTCAGCGGTGGTGCGAGTATGGACCGAGGTGTTGGTGCAGCAGCGAGGCTGCCCGGGAGTGACCGCAAGATCCTGGCCGTTCAGGCGTTGGCCGGCTCGGAGACGATCAGCGATTTGGCTGGCTGTGACAATGAATTTTGGGTTCTCCCGCATTTGGCGTGCAGTTGGTCGTCGTTGCGGGGCCGGGTGAGCACATGGGAGGAGCGTTCCTCCTGCGTTGAAAGCCGGCCTTGTCCAAGCGTTTGCTGCCTTTGATCCCGCCGGGCCTGGCCGTTGTGCAGGTCCTGCCCGCTCCTGACCACGTCACCATCATCGCCTAGCCACGGTCGCCCACAGCGGCCTGCCCTGGCTGCGGCACACCGTCCAGCAGTGTCCATAGCCAGTATGAGCGGCGTCTTGGCGACCTGCCCTGGCAGGGCCGCCCAGTCGCGTTGCATGTTCAAGCTCGGCAGTTCCGCTGCCCTGCCCCGGCTTGTTCCCGCAAGACCTTCGCCGAACGCCTGTCCGGCGTGGCCGCCGCCGCGGCACGTCGCACCGAGCGGTTGGGCAGCCTGCATAGCTGCCTCGGGATGGCACTCGGCGGCGAGGCCGGCGCGCGGCTCGCCTCACGGCTGGCCATCGGCACCAGCCCGGACACGCTGCTTCGGGCCGTGCGCTCCGGCGGCGGCAGCGCTCCGGCGGCGCCGACCCCACGCGTGCTGGGCGTCGATGACTGGGCTTGGCGCCGCGGCGGCCGTTATGGCACGGCGCTGGTGGACTTGGAGCGCAACGCCGTCGTGGAGCTCCTGCCCGACCGCCAGGCCGAAACCCTGGCCATCTGGTTGCGCCAGCATCCCGGCGTGGAGGTGATCGCGCGCGACCGGACCGGCGCCTATGCGGATGGCGCCCGCCAGGGTGCACCTGGTGCAGTCCAGGTCGGTAGAGGTCTCACACCTGCCGATGCGTCGCCATGCGCTGCTCCCGGCGAGCCACGGCCATGGCCATGGCCAGCGGCCGCTTGGGTGGTGGTGGCGGGTCAGGCCAAACCGGGCCGCCTTCGGCCACCGCGTCCTGGCGCCGGGCTTGCTCGGCGCCCCGCAGTTCCTGGGCGTGACCGGTGAACGCCAGCTCCAGCGCCTCGGCCAGGTTCTGCAGCAGATGGAAGCGGTCACCGACTTGCACCGCGTCAGGCGCCCCGCTGCGTCCTCCCGCGGCATAGGCGCTGGCGCGGTCACGGGAGATCACCTCGACGCCGGGGTGCTCGCGCAGCCAGGCCGCAAGGGGGTCGGCCTCGCGGTCGGGCAGCAGCGCCACGGGACGGTGCTGCTCCAGGTCCACCAGCACTGTGCCATAGGTGTGCCGCTTGCGCATTGCCCAATCATCCACGCCCAACGCCACCGGCGTGGCGTTGGGCGGCACGGGCGCGCGCCGGACCAGGCGCAGCAGGGTGTTCCGGCTCGTGGCGAGGCCCACGTTGC
>JAABUX010007310.1_pt1 | contig 12995 bp, 20 predicted proteins | sample 5561851 | NCBI WGS metagenome assembly JAABUX01 (sample SAMN10711883, study PRJNA513361) | rock metagenome | isolation source: Antarctica rocks | place: Antarctica: Victoria Land, Richard Nunatak red sandstone | collected 2016-01-03 | reverse complement strand
CGCCGTCCGCTCCATGACACACGCCGTCAGCCAGCCCATCCTCCACCTCCGGTCGCTCAACCCCTATGTGGCAGATGCCCACGCTGACGGCACCGCTCGAGGAGTCGCCATTCCACGCGAGGTTGGCCCGACCGCCCAAGGACGAGCTCTCGGCGAGCTAGCTGCCGCAGGAGCCAGCGCCTTTGCTTACCAAGGTGCTCTTTGACGCTGCAACGCTCATATGTTCTCCGCCGCACTTTGCAGCTTCCGGTGTTCTTGGCAGTGCGGCTGTGTGTGGGACGTATAGCGAGCGTCTTGACCTGCCATGCTGAGGGCTCGCTGGACGCTCTGTACGACGACGTCAAGCAGCACATGGCATGCGCAGGCACCAACGCTCACGTCATCACGGATGTCGGCGGTGCTGGCAGCGTCGGCTTTGCGAAGCCCGGCGAGCATTTTCTGTGGCGGCGGTCGCGGCACTGGGTGGCTCCCGCGCCGTTGGCATGGCTCCAGCGGGCAGGGGTGCCGCAGCAGACAGCGAGCGCCGAGGGCCTCACGCGCATCGAGTGCGACTTGCGCAGCCCACGCATGGCGTGCATGCACGACTGGCGCATACTGGGCCACGCCGCGCTCCCCTTCGGAACCTGCATGGCACTTGCGGCCGCCGGCGCTGCAATACTCTTGGACATCGCTGCGGCGAGGTCGCCGGCCAGGGCAATCCTGGTGGCCTGCGTCATGCCAAAGCAAGCGCTGCTTCTACCGATGCAGTCAACCATGCTGGTCGAGGTAGCCGCCACCGGGGCGCTTCAGCTTCGTATGCCGTCACCTACGGCAGAGGTTGACAGCACGGTGTTCCAGTGCGAGACGGCGCGCTTGCGCCGGTGCATGACGCCTACGACATCCAGCCAGCGCCACTTGCGGTCCGCGGGCGACCTGGCACGGATTTTGGCAGCCAATTCCTCACAGGCAGCCAACACTGGCCTGGCAGTTACAGACATTGACGGCGGCCAGCACCAAGACCACGGCACTTGGGCAGCAGCGCTGCTGGCTGCTGCTGTGACAACTTACTCGCTGACGTCAGAGCACGCAGCTTGCACCCATGTGTCAGCAGCAGCGGCATGCATCGTTGCTGAGCACAGTGAGCGGGACAGTACATCTGCAGCCACTGCAGCGCTGTCCGGCAGCACCACCGTGGTCACCGCCGCTGCCAGTTATGAAAGCCTGGCAGTGTGCGCAGATGCCACCATGGTGTCCACAGCTGCACACGCACAGCTGGATGGCCCCATGCAGCTCCTGCCGCGTACGACGCATGATGCTGGCCTGCGCTACACCATGCAATGGCAGGCCCACGACAGCAGTGCCAAAACCGACCAGCCTAGCATCGCGGTTCCTGCGGACAGTGTGACAGTCTCCCTGACGGCACGGGCGCGGAGCGCTGACGGTGCAGAGCCGCTAGCATTGGCTGCTCGCACGCTGGCAGTGCTGCAGACGGCTTTTGCAAGGGTTGCGATTTGCCGGGCGGCCCTCGCAGCGGAGCCGATGTTGTCTGCTGGAGCACTTACAAGTGCGCCTGACAGCGTTAGCCTCTCGGCGCTAGGAGGGCTAATGAGGGCCGCTGCAGCAGAGGCTCCTGACAGCGTCCGCGTCAGTGCTCCAGGAAGCACGGTCGGCGCAACATACAGCCGTGCCCGCGCCACCCTGGCGCTGCAGTCCCGGCAGATACCCGCTGGCCATGGCACCACTGCGCACCACCCGCTAGACTACCCCACGCAGCGCGCGTCAGTCGGCTATCGTCCGCTGCTGCTGCCAGTCGAGCCGAGTCCGGCTGACATGCCTCAGCTGACCGCCGCACCGGCGGTGGTAGCGCTTGCCCATGCCAGATCAGCCGGAATCACGGTGATCGTGGGCGGCCTCGGCGGGGTCGGGATCCAATTGGCACAGCTTTGGCTTGCACGGGGTTCGTCCCGGATGCTGCTGGCCTCCAGGACAGGCCGCAACAGCTCCGCCGGGCTGTGGTCAGTGTGCATGGGCGCTGCCCTGGTGACCATGGCCAGCTGCGACGTGGCGGCACAGGACGATGTGCAGTGGCTCGCGGCTCATGCATCCGACAGACCCGTCGACGTGAGCTTCCGCCCCTCCTAACAGTCAGAGTGCTCAACATGCTAGCAGGTCACTGCACAGCAAGGATGTCATGTGTAGCACCGACACTTCGTCATCCCTCCTCGTCGACCCTTATGTAACCCTGCGGCTTTGGAAATTGGATAGTGGCCTGGCGCGGTGCAGGCTGTCGTGCACGCTGCGGGTGTGCTGCACGATGTGACGCTGCCGCACCAGACAGGCAGCAGCCTGCATGCCGTGTTTGCACCCAAGATCGCCGGGGCGCACCATCTCCTGCAGTGCATGGGTCTCCAGCCGACGACCAGCCAGGTGACGGATTGTACCTGACGTCAGTTTTGATGCCGTGTTGAATCAGAATCCAACAGGGACCCGGTACACAGCTGCGCACATTTGGTGTACCCGACCTTGAGCGGGCAACGTCCATGACATAGCAGGCAGTTGTCCATACACTACTGACCAGAAGCCACACCACAGCTACTCTGCTGCGTGCAGGTGCTCTTCTCTTCCGTGGCGGCTCTGCTCGGCTCTGCGGGCCAAGCCGGGTACTCCGCGGCTAATGCTGGGCTCGATGCGTTGGCCATGTCAGCACGGCACCACGGACGCCCTGTCACCGCAGTGCAGTGGGGGCCATGGGCCGGCACAGGCATGGCGGCGGGCAGCCCCGGCGCACGGGCCCGGCTGCAGAAGCTCGGGCTGGGCATGCTAACGGCCCAGCAGGGCCTCGCGGCACTAGAAAGTGTCCTGTCGGGCAGCGGCGCCGTCAAGGCTATCCAGGCGGTCGTCGCCGCAGACTGGCCCAGGCTTGTTCACGGCCTGCGCCCAGGAGCGCACGCCATGTTTGCAGAGCTGTCCGCAGCGGCGGAACCGACCGCCTCGCCATCGATTCAGCATCCCAGAGACCCACAAACGACTGGCCCAGGGCGCCTCGGGGACCTGGTGGCTCGGGTCGCGGCGTCTGTAGAGGCGGTTGTTGGCCGTGCGGTTGGGAGTGACGAGCCACTGATGGCGAGCGGCCTCGACTCCCTTGGAGCCGTGGAGCTGCTGTCTTCCCTCCAGGTACGTGCTTGCACTTGTTGCTCCGGTTGCCGAGTACCTGCGCTAAAGTGTCAATATAGCAGCATGCCGGCATGCGAAACTCCTTTGCTTGCTCGAGTCCAGGCCAGACACCAAACCATTAGATGCAACAAACTGGTTGCCTATCGTGAAGCATGACAACCTGGGTCCTATGCAGGCCGACTTCGGTGTCCGGCTGCCAGCGACCGTGGTCATCGACTGCCCGACCATCGCGGCCCTGGCGCAGCACATCGCTGCGCTGCACCAGCCCGGCACAGCAGCCGCCACCCCAGCCAGAGCTGTGTGGGCTCAATTCCATGGCAGCAGCGCGCCGGCGGTGGTGGCAGTCACCTCGCTCATCAGCTGTGGAGCTGCACAGCGCGGTCAGCCACCCTTTCACAGCATCGCTGACACAGATACCATTGGACTGGTCCCCTTGCAGCATTGGGACATCGAGCCGCAAATCGGCGCTCCCTCCCTTGGCGGCATACGTATGCCGCCTCGCTTCGGAGCCTACCTCCCGGATCTGGGCGCTTTTGATCCGCCGGTCTTCGGACTCTCCTCTGCGGAGGCGGCGCTCATCGACCCCCAGCAGCGGCTCCTGCTGGAGTGCATCGCGGAAGCGACACTTGCACGCCGTCTCACTGCCAGCAGCGCTCAGCACACCGCTGAGGCTCTGGGCGGCTTTTCTGTAGCTGCCGGCTCCACAGGCGTGTTCGTCGGCATCGCGTCCTCGGACTACGGCGGCCTGCTGCTGCAGCACACGGTCGCGGGCGGCTTCCACGCGACGGCGTGCGCGCCATCGCTGGCAAGCGGTCGCTTGTCCTTCGCCTTCGGGTTCGGCGGGCCCAGCGTCAGCATTGGTGCGCCGCACCATGTCTCTGCTGGAAGCCCTAATCTGAACCCTTGCCCCCAACCCTAAGCTAATCTTCAAATTACTCCTATTACTGACCCTGAGCCAAACTCTAACCCTAACCCAAAGCCTAAGCCTAAGCCTAGCCCTTACCTTAGACTCAGCCCTAACCTTACATTGTAGCGCTAGTGCGCGACGCATCGCGAGCTTCTGCTCGTTGCTGTCATGGAGGCCAGCCACTGTAGCATCGTCCATCGTCTGATGTGCAACGTGCGTGCTCTTGGGAGCCATGCTGTCCTCATTCACCACCCTGAAGCATGGTTCGATTGTCATCAGGCTTTTGACGATTTTCTTGCAGACACGGCGTGCTCGTCCTCGCTGGTCGGACTGCACTTTGCACGGTCAGCGGTCGTCGACGGCCAGGCTGGGAGCGCCTTCGCGTGTGGCGTCCACATGCAGTGCACGTCGACCTCGACGCTTTACATAGCGGCGGCTGGCATGCTGTCTCCTGCGGGCAGGTGAGCTCAAGTAACACTGCTCCTACAGCAACACTGCAGAGTGACGGTGCTGCTCACCGCCTGCATGTTTCGCGGCAAACTGTTTATAGTATCGTGCAAGTGTACACATACCCCATCCGACACACCCATGCCTGCCTTTGCCAGGCGTGCACACAACTCGAATCTGCGCGCAGCAGCAGCAGTTATGTGTTTCTGCCAATCCTGCATTGAGCCCCTTCAGTGCTGAGCAGGTGCAAGACGCTGGACGCCTCAGCAGATGGCTACGTCCGTGGAGAGGCGTGCCTGGCAGCGCACCTGCAGCGCCCCGATGACAATGCGCCTGACGATCGTACCAGGCCACTGGTTCTGCTGTGTGGCAGCGCCACGAATCAGGACGGCCGCTCCAGCGCTCTGACGGCACCCAACGGACCCGCGCAGCAGGCGGTCATCCTCACGGCCCTGGCTGCAGCTGCCCTCGAGGCAGACTCTGTTGCAGGCGCGTTCTGTGCTCACATCATTCGCTATTCAATGCGTTCCTGACGTGTTCGTGGGTCCCGCAGCAGGAATCTGGCTTTGAGCATAGTCGTACTGATGACGCAGGATTTTTGGCCAATCGAGTATTCCTCACGCTCATAGGGTGCTGCCGGTGAAGGACAGTAATAGAGTTCATGGCCTATGCTCTGTCGCAGGTCTCAGCATGCACGGCACCGGTACGCCGCTCGGGGACCCCATGGAGGTTGCTGCTGGATTGGCAGCCCTGAGGCCTGCCTCCATGGACCAGAGCGGACGGGCGCCTCAGCGGCTGGCGCTCATGGCCAGCAAGTCCCAGGCAGGCCACTGCGAGCCCGCAGCGGGGCTCGTGGGGTTGGCCGCCGCTGTGGCAGCGATCAGCAACGCTGCGGCAGCACCTGTGCTCCACTTGCGGAGCCTCAATCCGTACGTGGAAGCTGCAATGGACGGGGACGGCCGTGCGTCAGTAGCACGCTCTACTGGCGGCTGGGCAGACTCGCGTCGTTTGCCACCAGCCTGCAGTGTCAGCTCGTTTGCGTTCCAGGGGAGCAACGCCAACGCCGTCATCGCGTTGCCGCTCAATGCGGGCAAACTCGTGGTACTCGCTGTCCGGCATGGGCTGTGCTGGCGACGGGAGCGGCATTGGGTTCTGCCAGAGGCACACGCCCTTTTGCGCACCGCCAGCATCGGCAGCACCGGCTGCTTGATGTTCCACGCTCAGGCTGTCAGCCTGCGGCTGTGCTTCCTCAAGGACCATCAGGCATGGCTCACTCTGCATACATGCAGCCTCTCCAGTGAGCGTGGGCGCAGCCAAGTCTACATCCTGTTCGCAGCCTCTGCCTGACAAAGCCTTGCGCGTCACCAATCGGAAGACGCTTTGGCTTATGCATGACCATCATGAGCACTTCAAAGCGTCTGATGAGGCACACTCAGCATGTATGCTCATATGTCTCCCGCGTGTCGTAGGTTGGAGGCGCTGCCCTGTTCCCTGGGGCTGGGTTCGTCGAGCTGGCCGCCGCAGTACAGCGCTCGGCGCTGACATCCGAAGTGCATACCCCGGCTGCGGTCGTCGAGGCCATCATCTCGGCGCCTCTCAGGATGCCGACCACCCCTCAGCCAGACTTCATGCTGTGCTGTGAGCTGGACCCGGCAAGTGGCAGCAGCACAACGCTGTCCCGAAGCGCACATGAAGAGCGTGCCACCCTGCACATGGCGAGCAGCAGCCGTCAGGCAGCGCGTGAGCGCGCCACGGCCGGCAGCTCGACCAGTGGGCGCGCAGCAGTTGAGGGACTGGCATCGCAGCACATCTCAATTCTTACAGACCTGTTGCATGCTAGCGTGGACCTTGCACCGCGGACAGCGCTTGCGGAGGTCGTGCAGCCCAGCGCTGGTAGAGCAGATGGCTATTGTGTCCATCCTGGGGCGCTGGACAGCGGTCTGCAGCTCGGCCAGCTGTGCCTGGACCCTCGTGCCGGCAGTGAAGGTGCGTCCTTTGGTCACGCTGTGACGGCTGTGTGTGTAGGCTCTTTGTGTTGCATGCGTGGTTGATCACTGACCAGGCGTGGTGTTGCACAGGTATCTGCGTACCCAGCGGTGTCGAGGCCTACATCGTCCTGGACAGCACTGCCGGACCGCTGGCTGCAACAGCAGCGCCGGAGATGCCGGCAGTCAGCGAGCGCATCGTCAGCCGGCATGCCCTATGTAGTGGGAGCAGCAGCCCAGTCGCCACTGCGCGAGGTGCGAAAGCTGCGATGGCGACCTACTAAGAGAGACCCACTGGTGCATCCAGTGCTACAAGGAGGTTGCTGGTAGCATTTCAATTGCATGCTGTGATGTATTGTGTAAACTAAGCAGCCTGCACAGTGGTCTCAAGCCCAGCATTAACCAGGCTTGCACACTCAGGCCTGGCGGCGAAGCGCATGAGACTGCCCAGCACCTCAGCGACGGAGGCAGCAGTCGACGAAGACTGCATCTATGAGGTCCTCTGGTCCGCTGACAGCGTGGCTGCGGCGAACAAGATGCCACGAGACAGCGTCGCCGCTGACGCGGAGAGTGCCGCTGCCTTCCGCGTGCGGCAAGGCGAAGCCGCACGCAGCCTATCTGCGACCTTGTCAGCGCTGCAATGTGCCAGCAACACTGGCGTACGTGGCATCGCCATCTCAGAGTCCGGCGCAGCTCGAGGCGTTTCTGGAGTTTCAGCCGCTGCAGCACTGCTCCGCTGTGCAGCCCGTGAGCTGCCAGAGGTGTTTGCGTCGTCAAGCATGGCGTCGAGCAGCATGCCTGGCAGCGGCACCGGCGGTGCGCAAGTCATGCTGGACCGTGTCGCAGATGCAGCAAGGGCTAGCGACGTGCAAGGCAGCTGCATGGGTGATGGGGCTGTGTGGCGGCCACGACTGGCCCGCAGCGCCGCTTGCGAAGTCGCAGGTGAGGACCATCCGGCCAGCGCAGCGACAGCTGGCAGCTTGACATGCAGTGCAGGGGCAATAACCCGTTGTTGCTGCCTTTATACTCGCTGCGATGGTTACATCGGCACAGTCATTGATCGCAGTGGCAGAGGCAGACTAATTTGTTATTGAGCATTTTGAAGCAGTAGCCACTGACAGGCGCTGTCCCTCATTGCAGGCGACTGGAGGCTGAGTGCCCAACCTCCGGGCGCGCTGGCAAACCTTCGCGCAGTGCGTGTCGAAACGCATCCGCCACTGCAGGGCGGTGAGGTCAGAGTCGCAGTGTCAGCGGTGGGTCTCAACTTCCGGGACGTTTTGAATGTGCTCGGCATGTACCCGGGAGACCCTGGACCGCCCGGTGAATCCCACATCCCACACAAAGTGTCCCATGCAACTTCAATAACGGGTGGATCTGCAATTCAACTACTGAACTCAGGGTGTTGCTGTAGCACCATGCCGCGCCACCAATCACGCACATTGAGGATGCAAGACGTGTGCAACCTGCAGAGTTTGAGGGCGTTACTTCGATGGATCCGCAGGGTCCGACTGCTCCGGCGTCCTTCTGGATGGTGTCATCACGCGCAATGGCACCGTTATAAGTGTGCCTGGATCACCAGTGCTCGGCCTCTCAGCAGGCTGCCTTGCAACCGCCATCATCGGCTCCTGCACAACATTTGTGAGTCCGCAATCTGTGCTATTCTTGCAGCACCCTCTTGCAAATTTTGTTCTGACATCAAGCATGCGCATGGTGCTTACTCAGAGTTGTGCAGCAAGCTCGGCGTCTCAGGGGTGAATGTGCACAAGGTGATCTCGTGCGCGAGAGCTGAAGGCGTGCAGTACTGTCCACTTGTTGACCGCAACCATCAAGGGTCGCCCTGGACGCTCGCAGGTGCCGCTGCCGCCTGCAGCCTCCCCTGCGCACGGCGCTGCGGCGCCAACGGTGTGCATCACCGCCGACATGGTCCTGTCGGGCTGCGTCGCAGCTGTATGTAGCTCCAGCAGCAGCGGTGTATGCAGGGTGCTTCTTCACGCTGCAGCGGGTGAGCTTCGCGCGGCATTGGTGCCACGCCACATCGCATACTGCAAACTCACTCAATGGAATGTGTTGTGCCATGCTAATTTAGTGTTGACTAGGGTCTGAGTGCATGTACACTGCTGCGCAGGCGGCGTCGGCTTAGCGGCCATCCAGCACTTGGCCACGCTCGGTCAGCCTGCAGACGCCATCATCGGCACGGCTGGCAGCAACGTCAAGCGCGGCCTGCTGCGCTCGCTAGGCCTGCAACACGTCGTCTCTTCGCGTGACACTGCTTTTGCAGGCGTCTGCGCAGTGATCGGCGCAAGCCCTGACCTCATTTTGAACACGCTGACATCACCGGGCATGCTCGCGGCCAGCCTGGCCAGCTTGGCGTGCGGCGGCAGCATAGTGGAGCTGTCAAAGCGGTGCGCTGCTCGAAATCTGTGCTATGCACTCATGACACAGCATGCCGCAGGATTTTGTTGAGCAACATCACCGCGCTTTCAGCATCCGCTCACAGTGCAAGCAGGTATCAGCCAGCAGGAAGCATAACGACAGGTTCCACTGTATGTTTGGTGACTGGCAGTTCTGCGCGACGCAGGGACATCTGGAGTGCGGCCAGAGTCGTCCAAGAGCGACCTGACGTGTCGTACCAGCTCTTTGCTCTGGACTTCCTACCAGCCGCACGCCTGAATGTGTCGCTGACGCGCCTATCGAGCTCATTGGCCTCAGGTGGGCACGCTGCTCCTCCCCTGCATCTGGACGCACCATATTATTGAACATGTATATGTCATTTGCATCGCGCCATCAATGGCTTACAAGGTGGTTTGATGCATGCAGGGCATGCGCGGCCTGCTGTGAGCGTCACGCATGGTCTCAGTCATGTCGGCACGGCCCTCCGGCAGCTGATGCAGGCAACGCACGTCGGCAAGATCGTGGCCAAGGCCAAGTCACAGGCACGCTCTTAACGTGCCAGCAACCAGGCATCTTGTGCATGCGTAGCCGCTGTGCTTCATCGATAGCGCGCCATGTAGCTCAGCTTACTGAACACAATGTCATTGGTGCCGGACACCTGGTGCCACCCCGCGCACTAGAATACCTACTCGCACAGTCACTTATGGTCGATTCCGCTGCGTTAATGCATCTCCGCAGGCGGGGCTCGGGTCTGGCCCAGGCGCGGTCCTCGTGACGGGCGGCACGGGGGCGCTGGGGACGGCGGTCGCCAGCTGGCTGCCCGCCCGCGGCACACGACGCCTCATCCTCACCAGCCGCTCCGGCTGCGCGACCCCGGCCGTGCAGCGCCTCGTTGCCGGGCCTGCGTTCGGTGCAATGGTTACAGTCATGCGTGCCGACGTGGGCGCCTGCGCAGAGGCGCAGCTGGCTGCAACTATGCCCGTCCAGGTGAGCATGCGCACTCCTGGGGTCTATCATGCTCTGTAACAGAGTTTTCTTGCACGTGGACTTCACAGATCAGAAAACTCACGCAATGTGCGACACTCATGAATGCCGCATTCGCCTGATGCATGAGGCACTGCATGAAGCCTTGCAACGCTCGCAGAAACACTGCACAACCTCCCTCCACTGCTCAGTGATGCACTTGAACATGGCCGTGCCTGCTGAGTCTCGTGGGCTCAGTATCTGTGGCGCTGTGAGCAGGCCGTGGTGCATGCGAGCGGAGTGCTGGCGGATGCTTTGCTGCGGAAGCAGAGCGCGGCTGGGGTGCGGAGCGTCACTGCACCAAAGGGTCGCTCGGTGGAGGCGCTGGCACCGCATTTGGCGCCGCACCCAATGGCGCTGCACGTGATGTTCTCGTCACTGGCGGCGCTGCTGCCGTCGGCTGGGCAGGCGAACTATGCCGCGGCGAACGCAGAGCTGGAGTGTGCAGCAACCATGTGCGTCTTTCTCACCAGCACATCGGTGGTGTTGGCGTAAGCATGCTACAGAACCCAAGGCTGGCACCGTCACCGGGCACCAGATGTCTGCCTTGCCTGTCATGAAGGGCCTCACGCTGCTACTGCAGCTGCGACATTTGACCCTCTTGCCATGTTCGCTACGTCCTATGGTCTCGGGTCAGGACGCGCAGTCTGCTCATGCTTGTGTCCAGGCTGCATCGCAACGGGGTTCCGGCCGTGAGCATTCAATGGGGACCCTGGGCTGGCGCAGGGATGGCAGCGAAGGCCTTTGCGCAGGCGAGTGCTGCTCTGGCGAGCTCGCTTCTAGTTGTCCGCCTGTATTACGGTGTCTGGATGCTGTCTTCCGTGAGTTCTTTTCTCAGGAGAGGGTACTTGGCGCTGGCGCAGGCTGAAGCGACAGGGATCGGTGCTTTCACCGCGCGTCCGGGCCTGGCGGCTTTGGGCGCCGTTCTTGCGACAGCGGCGCGTCAGCCTTGCGCTGCAGGGGCCAGCAGCACCACATTTGCAGCGGGCCGCTTCTCGTGGACCAAGTTGCTGAGAGCAGCCCAACAGACAGGCGGGCATGCCGCATCTTTCTTGGCAGGGTTTGCGACGGCGCCTGGAGCGGCACTGCAGCCGTCCGCTGTGCTCAGCCCCGAGCATCTTGAGTCGGCACCGGTGCAGCGTGGCTGGTCTTTGGAGGCCTCCGTACGGCTGGCACAGCTGGAGTCGGTTGTCCGGCATGCTGTCCAGGCCATAGTAGGGCGGCCAGTCAGCGCTGATGAGCCGCTCGTTGCAGCAGGTCCGATCCAAGCGATGCATGCTCGCATGTCCAGTGAGACACTCTGGCTGTGGAGCCAGAAACCTGTTTGTGCATTGATGCAAGTGTCTTTGCACTACATCGCTGACCTGATAATACTCTGCGTGCTTGCGTTGCTGCAACAGCAGCATATGTGGCATGAGAGGAGGAATACCTGTTCACGTGACCACGCATTCGCTGCAGGCCTGGACTCGCTGAGCGCCACGGAGCTGCACGGCGCCCTGCAGTCGCAGCTGGGACTGAAGCTGCCGGCGACGCTGGCCTTCGACTACCCCACGCCTGCCGCCATCGCCGCCCTGGCCAGCAGCCTGATGGCAGACACCGGTCCTGAAGCCAGACCCAGCGGAGCCGCACCACCACCGCTGGCAGCACTTCCTGCCGCTATGACACTTGCTGATGCCGGCGCAGCACTTATCGTCGAGCGCTTCGCCTCAGTGACCGCTGAGACGGCGTCAGCGGGCGAAACAGTCCCCAGGGCCCCGCAGCTGCGCGACGCTGTCGGCCTGGTGCCTTGCGAGCGGTGGGATGCAGATGATCAGCAATCACAGGCGCGAGACGCGACGGTGACCTTGATAGAATTCCAATGTCAATGCTGATATAGGCCAAACGATGCAATTGCGACAAAGGCTATCGGTGTACTCCGCAGATGTCCTCGCCTCGCTTTGCCGCCTTCGTCAACGCGCCGTATGCCTTCAACGCGGCCGCCTTCGGCCTGTCGGCGCCTGAGGCGCAGCTGATGGACCCGCAGCAGCGCCTGCTGCTGGAATCCGTCTCCGAGGCGTTGTCCGCAGCCTCGGCTGCTCCCCAACAGCTTGCCGATCACCTGATCGGCGTCTTTGTGGGGATCACTGCGCCAGACTACGCTTCCATTGCTCAGGCGCACAGCAGCGTCGGCCCTTATGGCGCTACAGGTGGGTAGTGCTGCCTCCATGCGCAGCGAGACGTGTGACCTGTGTACATCGTTGGGAGATAGCATGCGCTCATAGCATAAACGGAGGGACAGCTGCGTCATTGCATGATGTTTTTGCAATGTTCAATTCGAGGCTGAATGCATTGCTAAACAGCCAATGGAGGAAACGCCTGTGTTGCACTTCGACGCAGGCTCGGCGGCAAGCGTGGCTCCTGGGCGGGCGTCGTACACCTTTGGCTTCACGGGCCCTTCCGTGGCGGTCGACACGGCCTGCTCCTCAGCGCTGGTCGCGGCGCACGCGGCCCGCCTCAGCATGCTCGCCGCCACCTGCCGCACCGCACTTGCCTCAGGTGCTGAAGACAGCCAAGGCTATTTCTTCGACCGACCATCAGCAGTGCAGTCCGGCCTTTTATGTGAGACACTGCGATGAGGGTTGGTTGCTACCAAGGCTTTGCTTCACTCACCATGCGAACAGTTCGCCCTGGGCAGGGCTCAGAGACAGTTTTGTTGAGCGCATGTCAACCATCCTGCGCAGGAGTGAAGCTGATCCTAACGCCGATCACGACGGCGCTGTTCGCGGCCGCCGGCATGCTCTCCTCGGACGGCCGCTGCAAGACCCTGTCAGCGGCGGCGGACGGCTTCGGTCGCGGGGAGGCGTGCGTGACCCTCATGCTGCAGCTGCATGGCAGCGGCGGAGAAACTGCACCGGCAGGGCACACACCCGGCGCTGCTGGTAAAGCTCACGGGCTGCTGCTGCTCAAGGGTACGGCCGTGGGTCAGGATGGGCGTTCAAGCAGCCTTACGGCGCCGAATGGTCCTGCACAGCAGGCGACCATGGCATCGGCACTCATGGAGGCTATGCTTCAAGGCCAGGCACGCATGGCGCTCGCTCTTTTGACCCCAT
>JAABUX010007309.1_pt1 | contig 12995 bp, 15 predicted proteins | sample 5561851 | NCBI WGS metagenome assembly JAABUX01 (sample SAMN10711883, study PRJNA513361) | rock metagenome | isolation source: Antarctica rocks | place: Antarctica: Victoria Land, Richard Nunatak red sandstone | collected 2016-01-03 | reverse complement strand
GGTGGGATCGCTGATTGCGCTGAAGCCGGTCTGTCTGTAAGCGTCCACTTACCGTAAGATATCGCTTACGCATTACGCCGTCAAGAGACTTTGAGCTTGACCTCTTCGGGTTCATAACCCAAAGAGCACTGTCAGAGGGATGCAACTCTGGGGTACAACGTCCAGAGAGGTGCACCGGATGAACTATGACAAGGACAAAATAGATGAGATGGTGCTGGCTCTGCTGTACCTGACGATGTTCCCGGAAGCCGGGGGAACCAGAGCATGGAAAGGTCACGCCTGGGAAGCATTGGACCGGCTCCACACCAAAGGCTACATCTCCGATCCGAAGAGCAAGGCGAAATCGGTGTGGATGAGCGACGAAGGCGTACAGCGGGCGCGCGATCTGTTCGAGTGGCACTTCGCACGAAAGGTCTGATCTGGTCGCGACTCCTTACTGGAACACCCGCCATAAAAGAAGTTATGGGTGGCTCGAAGAGTACAGTAATACTTATGACGCCTTGATGATGGCGACCCCGGCTTTTTGGAATGAAGCCAACGCCTTGGCTGTGGTGGCTGCTGCAACGATGATTCCAGTCGCTTCATTCAGAGGTGCAATCACATACGCAGATGCCGCATTTAGCTTCTCTGAGGAGCCAAGCACGATGGTCTCCGCTGCGATCGCGCTCAGCGCTCGTTTGATATGAGCCTCCTCGAAGTCGCCGGTGGTTAGGCCCGTCTCGACGTGGATTCCAGTCACGCCCATGAAATAAACATCGGCCCGAATCCTGCCGATGGCTTCGATTGCGGGCGCGCCCACGGCTACGACGGAATGCTTGAAGAGGCGTCCGCCTATCAGAATCACCTCCACCGTGGGATGACTCACCAGCTCAAGAGCAATGGTCGGGCTATGAGTGACGACAGTAGCTCTGAGAGACGGCGGTAGGTGTCTTGCAATCTGCACTGCCGTCGTCCCCCCGTCCAAGATCACCACCTGCTTCTCCTGGATCATCGTCGCAGCTGCTCGCCCAATTGAAACCTTCTCCGCAGTCGCAACTTCTAGCCTTGCTGCGAAATCCCCTATGGCCGGTGATGCCGGCAGTGCTCCTCCGTGGACGCGCTGAAGCAAACCCTCCGCCGCAAGTTCCCGAAGATCACGGCGAATCGTGTCCTCGGACAGGGCAAGCTGCTTGCTCAGATCCTTCGCCACGATCTGCCCGGTGTCCCTAAGCTGATCTCGGATTAGCTGCTTGCGTTGTTGTGTCAGCACAAAATTATGATCGCAGAAGCGAGAGAAACATGCACGAGATTACACGACAATGCGGTTTTTTGCTGCTTTGCTGCTAGAGTGGTGCGGGAGAGTTTTATGACTTCGAAGCCGCTCATCATTCTTATCGCTGGCCCTTATCGCTCTGGAACCAACGACGATCCCGCGCTGATTCAGAAGAATCTTGATCGTCTTGAATCGTTCTCGTTGGCGATTTACCGGGCAGGGCACATACCCATGATCGGCGAATGGGTTGCGCTGCCGATCATGCGGCAAGCTGGATCAAAAGCCTTGGGAGACGCGGTTGCCGAGCAGTATCTCTATCCTGTCGCAAGCCGCCTTCTGGAGCGCTGCGATGCCGTGCTCCGCATCGAAGGAGCCTCGAAGGGAGCTGATGAAGATGTGAGGCTCGCGCGCGAGCGCGGGCTGGCGGTCTTTACGACCATTGATGAGCTTCCGGTTCTCTCCTCCAAGCAAGGGAAGGGCTGATGGTCGACGTTTCCGAACGTATCCGTGTCGAGTCGGTAGAGGTCCTCTCCGATAACTGGTACACCCTCAAAAAGACCACTTTCGAGTTCCGCCGTAACGATGGCACTTGGCAGCGCCAGTCGCGCGAAACCTACGACCGAGGTAATGGGGCGACGATCCTCCTCTATAACCGCGAGAGGCGAACAGTCATTCTGACGCGGCAGTTTCGTTATCCGGCGTTCGTCAATGGGTACTCCGGGCTGTTGATAGAAACTCCGGCGGGGCTGCTCGATGAGCACTCAGCGGAAGAAAGCATCCGCAAGGAAACCGCTGAAGAGACCGGCTACCTGGTGCATGACGTACATAAAGTGTTTGAGGCGTTCATGAGTCCCGGCTCCGTGACTGAGAAGCTCTACTTCTTTGTGGCCGAATACGACACATCGGCAAAGCAGAGCGCCGGTGGCGGGGTAGCCGCGGAAGGGGAAGATATCGAAGCGTTCGAGCTGACCCTGGATGAGGCGCTGGCCCAAATCACCTCTGGTGAAATCCGGGATGGGAAGACAATCATGCTATTGCAATATGCAAAGTTAAATCTTTTTAGCTAAAGCAGCCATAAAGAAGTTTTGTCACCCTTTCAGGCTGTGCTCCCGCCACTGCGAATCTGCCAGAACCACAGACGTTTCGATCTGGCGTTCTGGAACAGTCCAGTACGTCTTGAGGAGGCGGTTCTTCTCTTGGGAACCCACCATATGAAAGCCATGCTTTTCATAAAAACGGATAGCCCAAACTGCATCCGCCCACGTTCCAATCAAGATCGGACGTTGGGACAGCTTCCGCAAATGAGAGAGCAAGTAGGCTCCAACTCCTTGTTTCTGGCTGCTGGCGCGGACGTAGGCGTGCCGAATCAAAGTCACATCCTGGACTTCCTGAATGCCCATCACGCCGACTAATTCTCCGCGCTCTTCATAACCCCAGAACGCAACACCATCATCAATTTCATGATGCAGCTCGCTCCTGGACATGTATGGTTCAGTCCAGCGATCTTCAGGGATGATGCCTTTATAGGCGTTCGCACCATCGTTGATGATGGCCCAGATCAGATCAAAGTCGCCGTCGTTGCAGCGTCGGATCATGCGGTGCTCGCCTCCTAACCATCTTTCGTTTCGATACGACTCTATCTGTAATTAGAGGCCGAATCCCAATCCATAGCTGTGTTCGTGCTTCGGCGCGATCTCCTGCTGCGGTGGCTGGATGGACGGCTCCTGCGTGTGCTGCGGCGTATGCGCACTCTCGCGGGAGACTTCATGCCCCAGCGCGGCGGGCAGCTTCTCGCGGTCGTTGGTGAAGAGCTGCGCATCGTGCGCTCCGCGCGAGACAGCAACATAAGCCATGCGGTTGTTGAGCAGGTCCTTCGCGCCCAGCTCCGTGTCCACATGCACCAACACCCGTTCGGCGGTTTGACCCTGGCTGGAGTGACTGGTCACGGCATAGCCATGATCGAGATGCGGATGCCTGGTTGAATCGAGCTGCACGGAGCGGCCATCGTCCATGCGCAGCGACACCCGGCCTTCGGTAATGTTCTCGACGGTGCCCAGCTCGCGGTTCGCAACCTTCAGGTCGTTCGCAGGCGCGGTGAACTGGATGCGATCTCCCGTAGAGAAACTGCGCGGCTCCTCGCGGTAGACCGAAACTCCCTGCTGGCGGTGCGGGTCGTATGTCCGCTCGGTGCCGTCCTTCAGCGCCACCGTGATCCGGTTGTGCGGAGCGTCGATGTCTACGACGCGGGCGTACTCGCCTTTGCCGATGCCGGTCTCCTTCGACGCCCGGCTGTAGCGAAGTACCTCACCTACTTCGTAGCGCTCGGCCCAGGTGCGGGCGGCTCCCGTGAGGTCCTGGCGGGGCACCAGCGTCTGGACGCGATGCTCCTCCCTGCCCACAACGCCATGCCGTTGCAACTCGGCATGGATGCGCTGATTGATCTCCGCGCGGGAGCGGTTGTCGGGCGAGACAACCAGCGTGTTCTCCGGCGACTTCGCGTATTCCTTCGCGATGGCGTCGATCCGCTCCTCGCGGCCTCGGAACTCATGCACCCGGCCCTGGCTGTCTAGGTTCTTGACCGCAGCTCCAACCTCGCCACGCGCGAGCTGCTCGACCACCTGCCGCAGCTCCGGCTCCTTCTGGCGCACGATCTGATCGAGCGAGATGGTCTTCATCCCAGCTTCCTGCAACTGCGCGAAGGGTTTTCCGGCCTCGACCGCCTCATGCTGCCGCCGGTCGCCTACCAGCAGCACACGGTCGTTCGGGTGCAGGCGCGTCACAAACTCGTGTATCTGCCTGGTGGACGCGAGTGAAGATTCATCGAGCACATAGAGCCGCTTCTCTCCGGTATCAGGCCCCTGCCGCCGCGCCAGGTGCATCTGCAAGGTTGAAGTCTCAATGCCGGCCTCGCCAAGCTTCTGCGCCGCGCGGCTCGTAGGCGCGAACCCTTCCACCTTGTACCCTTCAGCCTCGGCTCCTTCGCGGATGACGGCCAGCGTGGTCGTCTTTCCCGCCCCGGCTATGCCGTCGATGCCGACGATCTTCTCGCGCGAGGCGAAGACCTCCCGGACAGCCTCCTGCTGTGAACGGTTCAACTCCGGGTGCCGCTCCAGCGTATCGAAGCGTTCTTTTCCCTCCAGCAGCATCGGGTCGCCGTAGCCGCGCCGGTTGCCCTGCTGCATCTGGCCGACGATCTCCCGCTCCATCCGCACCATCTGCGCGGTCGTGATCTGCGGCCCACGCACGGACGCCGGAGCCTCGCGGAACTCGCCTGCCTGCATTCTGCGCTCGAACTCCAGCCGTACCTGTCCATGCGTGATCTCCCCCATGCCACGGTTCAGGGCTGTTTCGTAGAGCGCACGCCGGTCCTGTACGGCATCTTTCTCGAACAGATGATCGCGGGCGTAGGTCACGGCCTGCCGCGCTGTCTGCTCCGGCGTCCGGGCTGGGGAATTCTCCTGGGTGAGTTTCTGCGTGCGCTCCCGCATCTCGGCCACAACCCGGTCGGCCTGATGGCCGTACTGCCCTGCCAGTTCTCGATGCTGGCGCTGCACCTCCTCCGGCGACAGCAGCTCCTTCTTGTCACGTGTGCGGTGGGCGGCGATCTGCCCTGCGGCCGCGCCATCGATTCCCTGTTCCCGCTTGTAATCCTGCACCTGCTGCCGCCGTGGGCTCGACGCCTCCAGATACTCCCGCGTGTAGCCCTTGATCTCCGGCTGGCCGTCCTTGCCGCGCTCCAGCTCGTAGCCGAGTTTTTCGAGGCGCGTGGCCAGCTCCGCGCGGTAGATCGCCGTGCCGTAGTGCTGCGAAGCGTATAGCTCATGCGACTGTACGGAGCGGGTCTGGCCGTTATCGCGCTCGGTCACATTAAAGATGACGGCATGGGTGTGGAGCTGCGGCGCAGCGTAGCCATCGACGGGCCGCGCCGTGTCGTGCTCGAAGGTCGCGGCGGCGAACTTGCCGGTCGTCTCCGGGGCATGGACGTTGCCAATCCGCGCCTGCGTGTAGTGCTCGATCTCGCCTAGGGCCACGCGCACGCTCTCCCGGTGTGCCTCCCGCACCCGCTCATCGCCGCCGACAAGGGCCGTCAGCGAAACCGATTTCGGCGCGGAGAACGTCGCATCCCACCCGGCGCGGTGTTCCACGCTCGTCACTTCTTTGCCTCCCTTGCCCTCGTAGGTTCGGGAAACCTGATGCCGCACCAGCTGTGCTTCCGTGAACGGATGCTGACCTTCGCTCAGTCGCGCGAAGTGGTCGTTGCCGACCGCGCCCTCCAAGCCCCACTGCCCGGCAAGCCTGCCCTGCCACTCGCTGAAACCCTGCTGGTCGCGGCTCCAATAGTTCTGCCGCTCCGACGCGAACTCCCGCGCGTGGTATGTCCGTGCCTGGCCTGCCGAAAGCGGTTTGGAGGACATCGTGAGCATGGGAAAGTTTGTAGCAGAGTGCCTGCCTACGAGTTTAGGTCCACGAAATACACTTGACACTTTGAGATTTAGCTAATTAGACTACTTGCTAAATGAAACGCCTCGACCAAACCTTTTCTGCATTAGCCGATCCCACAAGGCGAGCAATTCTGGAGCGCCTGGCAAGGGGAGAGGCAACGGTAGGCGAATTATCGGCTCCCTTTACCATTTCTGCCCCGTCGATCTCGCGGCACCTGCAAGTCCTGGAATCGGCAAAGCTGATCGTGCGGGAACGTGACGGCCAACACCGGCGATGCAGGTTGGTCGCGGGTCAGTTAAAACCGGCGCATGAGTGGCTGAGTGAGTACAGCCGCTTCTGGAGCGACGCTCTGGAGCGGCTGGAGAAGCACCTGAAGCAGGACCAACCGAAGCAGCAACCCCGAAAACAAGGAGAGGAATCATGACCATCACAGCAGAACAGACGAAACGAGCCGATGCTCCAGGTGGATTGAGCCTGGAACTGACGAAGCACTTCGAGGCCAAACCAGAACGCGTTTTCGATGCGTGGCTGGGTGAGGAATGGGGTAAGTGGCTGCCGCCATTTGGTGCGACCGGCAGCATCACAGCTATGGAAGTCAAGCCGGGTGGCACATTCGTTGTAACCATGAACATGCCCGGCGACCGCGAGATTGAGATTAGCGGCAAGTACATCGAGATCGACCGCCCGAAGAAGCTGGTGATGACGTGGACAGGCAGCTACGACGGCCATGAAACGTTGCTCACCATCACGTTAAAGCCGGAAGGTAACGGCACACTGTTGATCCTGCGGCAAGAGGGCTTTGTAGAAGAGCAGATGCAGCAGGGTTACATCCGTGGCTGGGATGGTGAAGGCGGCTCGTTCGACAAGCTGGCGAAATTGCTTTAGCAAGCGGGCATCCGGGAAGCCATGTAGAGAATGTTCTCCGCATGGCTTCTTCTAAACCCACAGTAAACCCATTCATGGAATGACCACTTTTGAATCGTTCTCAACGAAAGCGAAGCACGGAAGCCGAGATGGAACCGGCATTCCTTCCGATCGCCGCAGCCTTTGCCGATGATCCTAAAGTGTCACTGGGCCGACGTTTTGGCTCCAACTCTTTGAGAATTGCGCATCATTTCATGCCGCTGGAATCTCTCGCTTTTAATTAGGCTTGGCCTCCCTTCCCGAAAAACCTGGAATAAAATAATACACGGCAAGTAGCAGATAAATAACGACGCTGATCCGTGGGTGCCAGAGGGCAAGCAGCGTCGCCGCAGGATAAGTGAGGGAGCCTATCAGGTTCCGTAAGAACTTCTTGTTGATGGCTCGATCATCTGCGAATTCATTGCTCAGGCGGCGCTTAGCAATATGAAGCCAAAGAACCGAATAGGTGATACCCAGAAGCGTCAGCACGCAACCATACAGAAAGGCGCTCGACGGAAGCGCTCCATATCTGCTGAGGACTGCGGTGGGATAAGGGATGAACGCAACAACGAGCAGTAACAGAAGATTCAGTGTCAGCGTGGTGTGCTCAACCCGCTGTACCGGATGAAACATGGCGTGATGATTCAGCCATATGACGCCAATCGTCGCGAAACTGGTGACATACGGTATGAGCTGCGGGATAGCCGCAATTAGGGCATGCCGAAGTTCCGGCTCGTTGGCGCTCTTGAATTCGGGAACCTGTATGCCCAGCACGAGCAACGTAATCGCGAACGCGAAAACCCCGTCACTGAACGATTCAACTCGTGCTTTCTCCATTGTTTTACCACTGAGCTTTTCTAACTAGCTCGCCGAAACCGAATGACGGCGTAGGAGGGGCAACAGGTCCGAGGAATTCGTCTCGACGACCTCCCCGGTGGCCTTGAGGTTTTCAAGTGATCGCTCGCGAGCTTCTCCAGACTTTGACCCGCAAAGGTCAGAGGCAATGATCGGAAGGTAGTTTAAGTCTAAGCCCTGTCGCACGGTTGGCTCGATGCCGACCTCAAGCGCGATGCCGACAATGATGAACGCTTGCAGCTGCGCGTCCCGCATCGCGATATCGAGGTACGTGCCTTCGAAGGCGGACATTGTGATTTTGTCAATAACGGCCTCATTCTCTTGCGGCGTTAGTTCCGAAACAATCTGAAAGGACGGCGAGTTCGGAGTAAAAAGAGGCGTGGTTTCGGCAGGGTCGCCCTTCTTCTGCCACGCCATTGCACGACGCAACTGGCCTATTCCCGCTATACGATTTGGAAGAAAGAGATGCCGAGTGAAGAAAACCCGAAAGCCCCCCTCCCGCGCGGCGGTGAGCAACTGCTGACAGCCGGAAGCGATCCTGGCGCCGTCAGGAAGCTGAGAAACAATGCCCGCCTGCATGTCATAAACGATGAGCGCTGTTCGTTCCGGTGAGCAGAACTCGTTAAGATGTTCAGGGACGGAAAGACCAAAGGCCTGCTTCAACGGGAGCCTCCTTCGGGTAGTGCTTCCGATTGGCCCAGAGTTCGGTCATAGGGCGAGCTCACGTCGATGTCTTCGCGGAAAAGCGATTCAATCGGCAGAGGTATCTGCAGGGCGATAAAGCTCCATTCCAAAAGACCAGCTCTACTTAAGGGGAAATCGTCGGTGTACATCTTTGCTGTCGCTACGTCTGGGACTTCGAAGATGATGACAACACCGGGTTCATCAGCACGCGCATAATTCTCCCGGACGATCCCCGCTTTCCAAAGCCTCCAGACGTTCGACACCTCCTTCGGGAGGTATGGAGTTACCTGTTCCATCGTCACACCTGGTTGAAATCGGTCGAAAGCGATCACACGCATAGGTTTCTCCTTTGAATCACCAATATACTTAGACCATTACTCGATCTCCTGGCTGGCATCCCAAACAAACCCCTCCCGCTTCACGGCGGGCGCGTGGAGGAGCGGCAACGCGGCCTGAACTGGCTTCTTCGGCGGCACTTGCGCCGGAGCTGGTGCCTGCGTGGACGCGGGCGCTGGCAGCTCCGCTGCTTTCCGCGGCGCTGGCAGCTCCATTTTGCGCTCGATGAACTCGGGCTGTTTTTTGCGCTTCTTCGCCAACCGAAAGCGCACCGGCACGACCCGGTTTTCCTGTTTGATGTAGGCACGATGGCTGTCGAGGCCGGCGATCTCGGAAGCCATGATGAGCGGCTTGGTGGCGATCTCCATCGCGTAGGACTTCTTCGACCGCAACAGCCCCATGCTGCGCGACTCCTTCAGGCGCTCGACCTCGATCTCGCCGATGGCCTCCGAGATCCATTTGGCCGCGCGCGGCTCGGAGGTCCTGAAGAATACCTTGGTCGCGGGCTGCGAGAGCATGGCTTCGGCGTCCTGACCGTAGCGCTTTTCCATTTGGCTCCGGCCCTGGAAGCCAAGCACCACCGGGTTCCCATACTTGCGGTTTTCGGTCACGGCGGTATGGAGCTGCGGCAGCTTGTTGAGGCTCGCCAGCTCGTCCAGGACGAACCATACCGGCTGCGCGTCCGGGCAGTGGCCCATCATGCGCAGGATGAACAGGTCCAGCCACACGGAATGCAGCGGCAAGAGCTTTTCCCGGTAGCCGGAGCTGGAAGTCAGAAACACCCATCGCTTCCGGGTCGATATCCACGACGATGTAGCGAAGCGCGGGTCGTTATGGTCGGCATACTGGGGCAGCAGCTCCAGGCTGTCGGCCACCATGTTCATGCTCGAAAGTATCCCCGCCCTCTGCGCCGGAGCGCCGGGATCGAGGTAGGCGGCAAGGGGCGTCCCCTTCACGATGGCGGCGATCTCCTCGAGGTCGCTCATCCACCGCAACAGGTCGCGGACGTGGGGCTTCCGGCGCAGCAGATGGGCCAGAACCCGGCGCGGCGCGTCGGTGAAGTATGCCTTTTCGTACTCCTTTTCGGGCAGCATCGCAGCGGCGATGGAGGTTGCGATCTCGTCGTGGAAGATGATCTCATCCGGCAGATTCCAGTAAGGGCAGCGGGCGTCCAGCGGATTGAGGATTAGGTCTCCGCGCTCGGGCGAATAGAACTCGCCCACGAAATCCATCGCCGGGTCGTAGACGATGGCGGTGTCTCCGCGCTGCTTCACCTGCCGCAGAATCTGCCGGATGGCCGACGACTTCCCCGCCCCGGTATCGCCCATGAGCATGATGTGGCTCGACTCCAGACGCTTCGGAATGGCGTAGCTCCGGCCCCACGGAACGAGCTTCGCCCCCATGCTCTCGCCCTGTAATTTAAGCCGGATGCCGTCTCGGCGAAACACTTTCAGGCTGCTGGGCAGGCTCAGCTCCGGCCCTTTAGTCCTCCGTCCGTGCCGCTCTTCCTGCCGCCGCTGCGCCCAGGAACTCAGCCCATAGCCCCATGCGTCCTTCGCTTTTTGCAGGGCGAGGCACAGAAAGATCAGACCCACCAAACCGTAAAGCAGGGGCATCCCAAGGAGGCGCGGAACACTCTCGCCGTCGTACATCGACTCCCGGAGCAGCGGGGCCAACTCAGACGACACAACCTTCTCCGGGGAACTCAACGCCACTCCCCGCCAGCCATTCGCGACGGCCTGAGCCGAGAGGCTGACTGGCAGTTTTCGGTTCGTTCCGGCGACTGCATCCTGGGGGAGCATGGGGATGGATTTGCGCCTCGGAGCGGTCTTCAGCACCCACCGAATGCTCGTCACATTGCGCGGCTGAGTCGCCCCGAGGGAGCTGGCCGCATAGGAGCCAAGGTAGAACTTTTGCAGCGGCGTGAGCGTCCAATAGAGCCAAACCGAGGCGGGGAGAACGAGCAGGAATGGCCCCAAAGTGATCCCGAGTAGGAGCAGCAATACCCTCCCGCCGCGACTCGGAAACCGCATCGGACGGCTCACGGCTGACCCCCGTTTTGCCCCTCCTGGGCATCCTGGGTATGGAAACTTTCGATCATCTTGCGAGCGTCGGCCAGCTTCCGGGCGTTCGCCTGGTCGCGGATTTTGAGCACGGATTCGGCCAGCAAGTGCTTCCCTTCCGCGTTCGCCTGGGCGGTCGCATGGAAGAGGTTCAGGAGCATGTACCGGGTTGCCGACTGCTCACTTAGGAGCAGCTCCATCGGGTCCGCCGGACGCTGCCGCGCCGCCTTCAACGCCAGATCGCGCAGCCACTCGGCCAGGGATTTCCCCTCGCGCTCGGCAGCAATTTCGATCTCCCGCAGCTCCTCAGGTGTGATCCGCGTGGCGACGGTTTTGGTGCGGAAGCCCGGCTTCTCCTCCGTGCCTGCGGAGGCGTTTCGTGTAGCCGTAATGATCGTGTCGAGAGTGCTCACGTGGTGATTGTCCTGCTTGAAAAGCTAGACCGCGACCCCGGAAGCCGTCAAGTCGGCTGGATCGCGGTTCTTGGCTAAGTAGCTATGCATTCAATGCGTTTACGCCAGAGTAGCCAATTCGTTTCCATCGGGAACCGCACGTAAACAGATGTAAACGAGGTTCTGCTAAGTTGCTCATTCAGAACACGTTTACAAAAGTAAACGCCGAGGCCCCTTCGCTTTTACCTACAGTTCCCATTTGGGGGTGGTGTGTCAGCGACTTTACTCCCGACGCGAAGCGGCGCTCTGCCTTTAGAACGCTGAAAACGAAGGCTGGAAGGCAATGCTACAGGGGGCGAAGGAAACCCTCTTAGCCGATGCAGCTGAGGGTTCCATTCCATCGGCTAGGCTGGAGGTAGGTGAACTCCTCAATCGGCCAGACCCCGACCGGCACGTTTGGAAAACGCTCGATGGTCGCGGTGGCCGTCTGCCGTGTGCGGAGATACGGCGAGGTGAGGATTAGGTCGGGAGTCTCGGTCCAGCCCGCCGCCACCTCCCTGCTCTGCCCCCATCCCAACTCGGTCAGTGGGATCGATGCCAGGTCATCGCAGGGGATGCCGACATTCCCTGTGCTCTGGCCGTGCCGGACGAAGATCGCTCGCATGGGTGCTCCTCCTCGGCTTCTGCCGTCTCTAAAGTTTGTCGCCGGGCCGCTCGCCCGGCTGGTCCTCCTTCGCCTGGTGCGAAGAGGACCATGAGCGCAGCGGAGCCGCCCTGCCTCCGTCCCCACTTCCGCACGATCCGTTCGGCACTGAGCGGACGGAGGATTCTTGACTGCACTTCCCTTCCCCATTATTTTCCCTTCTCAGGAGAGCTTGCCGTCTCTAAAGTTTTGGCGGGCCTCGCCTGATAAGCCCAAATCGCCGAAGCATAACCTCAGCCCTAACAGGCAGGTTCGGGATATATGTAAAAAGTGGTCACAACGGAATCTGGGTAGATTTTGCCCATCCCCTCGAAACGGTCTGATTGATGCTTCCCCTCATTGGCGACAAGCCGGATTGTCGAAGCTCATGCCCGACGGCCTCGGCACACCCTTGGCCCCTCACTAGAGCCTCGTGGCGGGCTTTGTGTCGTGTTTTTGATACTGATGCACCACTCGCCGCGTTGCGGCTTGTTTTGGGTGCCTTTCTGTTCGATTGTCGAGGCGTTTGATCGTTAGGCCCAACTGCTCGCGCCAACCTCATCTCTCATCAGGAAGGTTTTGCTTTTGTCTCTGCCGGGTTTTAGGGGCTCGGCTCCAAGAAATGGGCCGGCAGGCCCTCAGTTGTGTCCAAAGGACGATTTCACACAGCGAAAGCGACCTCTACTACTTGTTTAAATAAGCTATTTGTTTCTATTACTTGTAAGTCTTGGCGTTTCAGCGGTCGCTAGTCTTGGCGTTTCAGCGTGGACAACCTTTACTGTTTGGCCTTGTCTTGGTGTTTCAGCGGTCGCTAAGTGATTGACAATAAAAGGAGAAATCGTATTTGTGCAGGCTTTTTGTGGAGTCTTGGTGTTTCAGCGTGGACAAGTTTTGCGGTTCACAGGCTTTCGCACAGGCGGTCTATCCCTGGGGCAGACCTGCGCCATTTCCCTGACCGTCAGCCTGTAGTGCGTTGTTCGGGCGTTTGAGCCACTACCCTAGCGGAAACCCTACAACCACGCTCTACGGGCTTCCTGTGGCCTTTGGCGCAAGCTCTGCGGGGGGGATGGATGGCATACAGCCCCTCACCTCAAGAAAGCCTTTTGGGGTCGCATAGTCGAGGCCCGGCCAGCAGAGCTTTAGCTTGCGGAGTTCACGCAGTGCGTCCGTGCGGAAATTATCGACCGTTTTTTTGTCGCCTGCTTTGGCCGGATCGCTGCCGAACTGCCGATACAGCAGGTGCCAGCTAAGGCGCTCCGGCTTTTTTTTCTGGCTGTAGAGGACAAACGTCTTGTACGAAAGCCATAGGTAGAGGTCTAGGCCGAGGGATGAGCGGCGCATGGTTTTGAGTATGCGCATATCGATGGGTACGGGGTGCTTCAGGA
>JAABUX010007308.1_pt1 | contig 12996 bp, 10 predicted proteins | sample 5561851 | NCBI WGS metagenome assembly JAABUX01 (sample SAMN10711883, study PRJNA513361) | rock metagenome | isolation source: Antarctica rocks | place: Antarctica: Victoria Land, Richard Nunatak red sandstone | collected 2016-01-03 | reverse complement strand
TCTTCCGTGCACGGCGCGGGCTGGCGATGGGATGTCTGTTTTCACTCATACTTCTATAGTAGTACACTTCACCCTTCACTCACCCCTTGACACACCACCCACCGAGCTTAAGTTGTAGGTAATAGCCTAAGCCGCTACGTAGGTGCTGGTACGTTCCTGGGAGCGCCGTGCCTCTACATTGCGAGAACGTATCAAGGGGGGTGTTCATACTGGCCGCGCCAAACTGCTGGCGCGGCCGGTTTCATTATCTGGGTATCAGGCCCCTCTTGACAACGCCACCTCTCCCATGCTATCTTTTGATCGATCAGAAAAAACTGAAAGAGCAAAACGAATGGAAGAGATCCCCGAGGTCTATAACCTGGAGACGGTGGAGCAGTTGCGCGCCATCGCCGACCCGTTGCGCCTGCGCATCGTCGACGCCCTCTCGCAGCGCGCGCTGACGGCCACGATGCTTGGCGAGACGCTGGAGCTGCCGGCCAACAAGGCGCACTACCACGTGCGCGAACTGGAGAAGGCCGGCCTGGCGCGCATCGTGGAGACGCGCGAGAAGGGCGGCATCCTCGAGAAGTACTACCGCGCCGTGGCCCGGTCGCTCAACGTCCCCGGCACGCTGCTGCAGGCCATCCCGCCCGACGACAGCATCGTCGCCACCAGGGATGTGTTGCAGTTCTTCACGCAAGAGTTCACGCGGGCCTTTACACGAGCGCTGCGCGGCGGCGAGTGGGAGGAGTGCAGGCTGACCTTCGCGCCGGGATACCTCTGGATGACGGACGAGGAGTACAAGGCCGTCATGGAAAAGGCTTTCGACCTGTTCAGCCCCTATCGCAGCCCGCGCGGCATCGCTGGAGAGCGCGAGCATGCTATCACCGTCTTCACCTACGACACCGCTCTCGTGCGAGACGACGGCCCGCCGCGGCCGGAGACCGAGACCGAGGCGGCGCCTCCCCTGTCATCCGACTCACCCCAACCACGCGATCGGCGCACCATGGCAGCCGGGGTGTTTTCCTACACGCGCCGCGACCTGGAGGATGCGGTGGCGCGCGGCGAACGCCTCAGCCTCAACGTCGTCGGCGTCGTCGCCTTCGCGGACGACATCCCCGCCGACCTCGTCGACCGCGCCATTGCCCGCTTCCGCCATCGCGGCGCACTGCGGGCGTCGCCCGCGGTACGCGATGCCCTCAAGAGCAAGGAGGTGTGACGAGAGGAGAGATACGACACATCGTCCGCGCGGGCCGCTGTACCGGCTCCACGCCGTGATCGGCGAGCCCTAAGCCCTTCCCGTAGCGCATCTACAAGGACCAAAGAGGAGGACGCCTGATGGCCGACCAACGCATCCAACGGTTAGCGCGTTTGCTGATCGGGTACTCCGTGCCCGTCAAGCCCGGTGACAATGTCTCGATAGATGGCACGACGCTGGCCGCTCCACTCCTGCGCGCGATGTACCGCGAGACCTTGCTGGCAGGCGGATATCCGTATCCGCGCATCTCGTTGCCCGACCAAGAGGAAATGTTCCTGAAAACGGCGAGCGACAAGGCGCTGGCCACCGTCTCGCCAATCAATCGGCTGATCGTCGAGACATTCGATTGCCACTTCCAGGTGCTGAGCGAGGAGAACACGCGCGCGCTGGCCGCGGTTGCCCCGGAGCGCCAGGTCCGTCGTAGCGAGACACACCGTCCCCTCGTTGAAACGTACCTCCGCCGCTTCCAGGAGGGGACGCTCAAATGGAACGTCTGCCTCTTTCCCACGCCGGCCTACGCCCAGGACGCCGGGATGTCGCTCGCCGACTACGAGGACTTTGTCTACGGCGCCTGCCTGCTCGATCACGACGACCCTGTCGCGGCCTGGCAGGCGGTGCGCCAGAAGCAGCAGCGCCTGGTCGACTATCTGACCGGCAAGCGTGAGGTCCACGTCGTCGGCCGCGACATCGACCTGTGCTTCTCCATCGCGGGCCGTACCGTCGTGAGTGACGACGGATGCGAGAATATGCCGGCCGGCGAGGTTTTCACCGCTCCGATCGAGGATTCGCTGGAGGGCGCGATTCGCTTCAGTTACCCCGCCTCCCACCAGGGACACGCCGTGGAGGAGGTGCGTCTCCGCTTCGAACGAGGGCGCGTGGTCGAGGCCGCGTCGCGCACCGATGAGGAGTTCCTGCGGCGCATGCTCGATCTCGACGAGGGCGCACGCGTCGTCGGAGAGTGCGCCTTCGGGACGAACATGGGTATCGAGCGCTTCACGGGCAACACGCTCTTCGATGAAAAAATCGGCGGGACCATGCACCTCGCGCTTGGGGCTAGCATCCCCGGTACCGGCGGACGCAACGAGTCGGCCCTGCACTGGGACATGGTGACGGACCTACGCTCCGGCTCCGAGGTGCGCGTCGACGGCGATCTCTTTATCAAAGACGGCGCGTTCGCCGTCTAGCGCCAATAGCGTGCGGACCGTTGCAGCGGCCCGCACGCCCAACCCCTCCTACCCGTCCATATCTCGCTCATACGACCGCATAGAGGAGCCTATATGCATCCTACCATAGCGCCCTTCGACGGACCGACGCGTCCCTCGCGCCCCTCGCGCGTCGCGCGCCTGCTGATCAACCGCGACTTCGCCCTGCTGTGGGGCGGCCAGGCTGTCTCCAACCTGGGAGATTGGGTCTTCAACACCACCCTGCTGCTGTGGATCGCGACCGTTCTCACCTATGGTCAGAGCTGGGCGCCCCTCGCCGTCAGCGGCGTGCTGGCCGCCCGCTCCGCGCCCACGCTGCTGGTCGGTCCGCTGGCCGGCGTCTTCGCGGATCGCTGGGACAAGCGGCGCGTGCTGCTGTGGGCCGATGCCCTGCGCGCTCTGCTGATCCTGGCGCTCATCCCCGCCTCGACCCTCCTGCCCGCCGGTTGGCAACTCGGCGCGATCTACGGCGTGGTGGCGCTGGCAGCGGCCTGCCAGCAGTTCTTCGACCCCGCGCGGCTAGCTCTCGTCGGCGACGTGGTGGCGGAGCCCGACCGGCCGCGCGCCAGCAGTCTGGAGCAGGTCATGTTTGCCTTCGCCATTGTCGCCGGACCCACGCTGGCGGCGCCGCTCTACTTTGGCCTCGGGGTGCAGTGGGCGCTGCTGGCCAACGCGCTCTCGTTCGCCCTCTCATTCGCGGCCGTCCTGCGCATACATCTTTCCAGGTCAACCGCCGCGCCCCTGGAGGGACGCACGCACGCGCTACGCGAGTTAGCGGACGGCCTGCGCCTCTTCGCCCGCAGCCGCGCGCTGATGGCGCTGCTCGTCGCCGGCGTCCTGGTGATGCTGGGCAGCGGGGCGCTCAGCGCGCTCAACATCTTCTTCCTGACGCAAAACCTGCGCGCGTCAGCCAGCCTCTACGGCTTGTTGAGCGGGACGACGGGGGTGGGCCTGCTGGTCGGGGCGGTCGCCGGCGGCCTGATCGCCGCACGCGTCGGCCTGGCCCGCGTCTTATGGCTCTCGCTGGTCGCCCTGGGCCTGCTGGTGCTGCTGTACGCGCGGCTGACCGGCTTTGGTCCCGCGCTAACGGTCTTGTTCCTGGTGGGGATACCCAACGGCACGCTCAACATCGTGGTCGACCCGCTGCTGCTGCGCCTGGCGCCGCGCGCCTTTATCGGGCGGGCCAGCGCGGTGTTGCTGCCCGCGATGAGCCTGGCGGCGCTGGTCTCCATCGCCCTGGCCGGCCTGCTGGACAGTACCGTGCTACACAGCTTCCACACGCGCCTGCTGGGCCTGACCCTGGGCCCCATCGACACCATCTTCACGGCGGCCGGCCTGCTCTGCCTCGCCGGGGGCCTCTACGCCATGGTCAATCTGAGAGACGACGCCCTGCCGACCGTACGACACGAGGGAGATGAAGCGGCATGAACATTTCATGGATGGACAGCCCGCGCGACGACGCCTACCCCGAGACCGATAAGCCGGAGAACGTCGCCTTCTACCGGAGCTTCGGTTTCGCCGTCGTCGGAGAGGTTGCCATCCTGGACACGCCAACGTGGCTGATGTCACGCGCCGCGCATCAGACTATCGACAGCTCAGAAGGTTCGGCGTAAGCGGAGGGCGCAAGGCCCGCCCCCCTCCAAGACCCTGGAGGAGGCGGAGTGCGCTTCTTGACAACTCACTACTAACAATGTTATATTTTTGTACGCGGATAAAGACGGAAGGAGGTGAGGCCAGGTGGCACAGGCGGGCATCAAGCAGCGGCGAGAGCGTGAACGGCAGGCGCTGCGCCAGGCGATCCTGGAGGCGGCGCGCGAGATCGCCGCGCGCGAGGGATGGCAAGCGGTCACAATCCGCAAAGTCGCGGAGCGCATCGAGTATAGCCCGCCCATGATCTACCAGTACTTCGCGAGTAAGGATGACCTCCTGCTTGCCCTCTTACGTGAGGGCTTCGCCGACGTGACGGCGCGGCTGCGGGCGGCGCAGGTCGCGGCCACGACCCCGGAGGAGTCCCTGATCCGCGCGGCCGCGGCCTACTGGACCTTCGCCTGGGAGCGCCCCGAACTGTACCAGGTCATGCATGGGCTCGGCGGCGTCCCCTTTGGGACCACCGACACGCCGCCCGAGGCGCGCGCGGCGTTCGCCGCCCTGCGCGATGCGGTGCGGCCTCTGGTCGGGGACGCGGTGCCGGATCTCGACGACGACGTCGACCTCCTCTGGAGCACGCTCCACGGGTTGGTCGCGCTCGCCATGGACGGGCGGATCGCCGGGGGACAGCAAAGGGCGATGAGGATCATGGAGCGCGCGGTGCGCGATCTCGCGCGTGCGTGGCGCACCAGCAGGGACGGGTCAAGCGCACCCGCTCGTCCTCCGCCTTCATATGAAGTTAGTTAGAAAATGAATCAAAGAAAGGCACGAAGGAAAGGACTGATGGAGATGACTAACACGTTTGTCGCGCTACGCGTCGCGGCGATCCTGGGCGTGGGCGTCGCCTATGGGACAGACGCCTTCTTCGCCCTCGTCGGGCGACGCGCCCTGAGTCGAAGCGCCGAGGGCAGTATGGCCGAGGTGATGGGACGCCTGCACGAAACGGCCGACGCGCGCATGCCAGTCGTCGGCGCCGCGGGCATGATCGCGACTGCCGCGGTGGCCGTCGCCGCCGGCCCAAGCATGGCCCGACACCTTGGGCTCACGGCCCTGGCGGCGCAGGCGGGTTTCCTGGGACTGTACACGACCCTCTCGGCACCGATCAACAAGCGGCTCACGACGGCCGCCCAGCGTGGCCAGGCCCCCGACGACGCTCGTGCGCTGCAACGGCGGTGGGACCGCGTCGTCCTGGCGCGCGTCGCGCTGCTGGCCATCGCGCTTGGCTGCCTCGCCGCCGCCGAGCCAAACCACTAGCCTCAGGGGCGCCGGGGACCGCGACGCACGGCACGCTGGTCGCCCAGGCGCCCGCAATCCCCTCCCGCGGAGGTACTCTATCTCCCTGCCCATTGAGCCAGCACCGGGGTCGTCTCAGGCCGGGTAGGGGAGTGCATCTTCCCCTCAGCGATGCGCCTGGAAGATGGCGCGGTCGGGGAGGCGCACGGCGGTCAGCACGCCGGTCGCGTAGGCGCCCGTGTCGACGCCAATCTTGTTGGGCCGCAGCAGCGGCGCGGGCTGCTGCCAGTGACCAAAGACGACGGGCTTGCCCCAGTCATGATCGCTCTCCAGGAAGCCCTCGGCGCCCCATAGCTTGAGCAGCCCCGGCGTGCGCCAGACCGGCTCTCCCGGTTTGACGCCGGCATGGACGTAGTAGGCGTGCTCGTCCTCGTATTCGATCAACGTCCCCTCCAGCCAATGCCCCACCTCGAAGGGGATGCCGCCGCCGAAGTCGTCCCAGGTCTTGCGAACCTTGACATGTACGACTAACAGTCGTACTTTGGTAGGGATGGAGGGTTAGTGATGCAACGGAGCAGACGATGAGGGATACGGCGACACGCAAACAACCCGGCAAAGCTGTGCGCAAGAATGAACGGCTCGAAGTGCGAGTCAGTTCGATCCAGAAAGCCCTGGCGCAAGAGGCGGCCATCCTGCAAGGGCGCACGCTCTCCGAGTTCGTCGCGGTGAGCGTCCAGCAAGCGGCCGAGCAAGCGATCCGCGACCACAAGGTGATGACGCTGACGGCCGAGGATAGCCGCGCCTTTGCCGAGGCGTTGCTAGCTCCGCCCGCGCCCAACGAGCGTCTGCGCGCGCTTGCCGAGCGGTATAAGCGCACCACCGTCACGTCGTAGATGTCGTGGACTCTTATCTCTACGAACTGCTCGACGTCGACGTGCACGACCGAGCAGCTTTCCACTCGGGCGTCGATGCGCTCGATCGTTACCTGCGGCAGCAGGCGAGGCAGGACATGCGCGGCCGCGTGGCGACCGTCTATATCCAGCGCACGCCCACGACGCCGACGATCCTGGGCTACTACACCATCAGCAACCTATCGATCGAGGCGCGCGACCTTCCCGCTGAGTTGGTGAAACGACTGCCGCGCTACCCGGTGCTTCCGGCGACGTTGATCGGACGCTTAGCCGTGGACCAAGGCCAGCGGGGTAAGGGCCTGGGCGGGCTGCTGCTATTCGATGCCCTGAGACGCAGCCTGCGTACCGGCATCGCCTCGCTTGCCGTTGTCGTGGACGCAAAGGACGAGAACGCCCGGGCATTCTATGCGCACTACGGATTCCAACAACTCGGGTCGCATGGCGGCCGCCTGTTTCTGGCCAGCAAAGACATCGACGCGCTACTATCGTAACAGTCCTCTACACGCCGAGGCCGCTGACGTGGCACTGCACATCGGGCAGCCCGAATGGTGTATGATAGTATCCGCGTACCCCTCATTGTTGGAGGACACGGACTATTGGTCGTATTGGGATGAGGACGGTGTGAGATGAAGATAAGACATGTGGCCCGGTCGCTGGCCGTGGGTATGCTGGTGGCGGGGAGCGTCGTCGCCACGCAGGCAGGAGCGCGGGCGCGCGCGACGAACGCGGCCAGCGCCTATCGCTGCGCCGCCGGGAGGTACGCGGTGACGCCGCCGAGCGGATGGCTGTCGGCGCCCAGCAGTTCGACGGGGTGCAGTAAGTCGCATAGCCAGAGTCCGACCTTCCTCAGTCGCGACCTCAAGGCCGGCATCGTGGTCATCGACGGGCTGACCGACCGCGCGGCCTCGGGTAGCGCGTTGGAGACGGCGGCGCGGCTGGGCTTCGCGCGCAGTGGCACGGCGCAGGGCACGCCGACCGTCACGCATCGCACCGTCAACGGGGTCGCGTACGTGGTCGTCAAAGGCGCCGTGCGGAGTGGCGGCAAGGCCTACCGCAAGGAAATCGCCGTCGCGGGCAGCGGCAAACTGCTGCTCATCTACTACGGGCAGGTCGAGTCGGCCCGCAACCCTGCCTTGAGCCGCGAGGCGGCGCAGATCGACGCGACCCTCAACACGGTCCGCTTCGCCATGCCCTAAACGGCGCGCGGCATCCCCAGGCATAGGACAACCAAGAAGCGGCATCCCCAGGCCTTAAGACGACAAGGAGCAGCCGGATTATTCCGGCTGCTCCTTGTCGTTTTGTCGTTCCGCGCTAAAAAGCGATGCTCCCGCGTTTAATAGATGTGTATCATAGACGGCTGCCGCCCCGGGCGCGCCTTGTGTGAGGGCAACACCAAATACGAGCAAGACCAAGGAGGACAACGTGAGCGGGATGTCGTCCGCGGGTCGTCTGAACGGCGGCTAGAACTGCGCGCGGACACAAGACGGTGCTGCGAGGCGCACAAAAACACGGGATACACGGCAGGATGACGCCCGACGATGGGGTCAGACGGCCCTTGACCAGGCCTGCTGGCCTCGCCACTCTAGCACCATGACCTAATTGTATAATAGGCCCAGCGGGGACGATGTGCGGCCGGCGAGGCCGCGAAAAGAGTGAGCGCAAGGCTATGCCTCAGCAGGACGCCTCCCATGCCGCGCATCTAGCGCGGCCGAGCCGTGAATGGCGCCTATGTGTCCATCCGCGGTCGTATCCAAACATCCAGCAGCGAGGGGAGAGGTCGATGATCCGCGGACGTATCGCACGCCTGTTAGCCCGGTCCATGATGGTCGTTCTTATTGCCTGCGGCGGGCCGGCCACCGCGTTCGCCGGCCGCGTCGCGGCCAGAGCGATCACGACGCCCGTCTCTCCAGTGGGTCATCGTACCGCGGCGGCTATGTCGAGCACGGGTTCTCCGGCTACCAGCCCCGGACGCGGCCAGAACTCTCGCTCGCTCGCCCCGAACCTGAGCGCCGAGACGAACGCGTCGGTATCGGCGGCGAACATGCATTTCGTCGCGCCGCGCGGCGCAACTGGCCAGCCGACCCTGCTGCAATCGCTGCTGGCCACCCCGCGCGGCCGGGCTCTGCTGCGCCACACCTACGGCCCGGTGATCCTGGCCGCGCTGGAACGCACCTACGGCGCGCATTCCCGCACTGCCACCCCTGGCCTGGCAACTCATCGAAACCATCATCCTCGCCCGGATGCGAGGAGCGTGGGCGGCGCGGGCGCCGCGGCGGACACGGGCGCTCGAGGTCTGTGGACCCGCATGATAAGCGCGGGCATCGTGGCGGACGACACACCGGTGACGCCCACGGTGACGCTGAGCCTTGCCAGCGCCCCCGCCGGGACGACGGTCGCCCTCTCCGGCGCCAACTTCGGTCCCAACGAGACGGTCGACGCGCTGCTCGACGGCGTCCACCTGACCGCCGCCTACCTGCCTACCGACGGCACGGGAACCATTGTCAACTCCTTTGCGGGGGCGTCGATCACCATTCCGCCTGGAACCGCGCCCGGCGCGCACACGCTGACCTTCTTCGGACAGACCAGCGGCCGGCGCATCACCGTTGGCTTCCGCGTCTACGCGCTGGGCGTCGCGCCGAGCGAAGGCGCGCCCGGCGCGACCGTCGCCATCACCGGCGCCGGCTTCGCCCCGGCGCGGGTGGTCACGCTCACGCTCGGCTTAAACAGCGGCGCCCCCGAACCGCTCGGGATCGGCGGAACCGACAACAACGGGGCCCTGACGCCGCTCAGCGTCACCGTCCCGGCCACCGCACCCGATGGGCTGCGCGGCATCACTGCCCAGGACGACGCGGGCGAGAGCGTCACCGCGCCGTTCGCGGTCGTCGCTCCCGGCCTGAGCCTCAGCCCGTCCGCCGCGCAGATTGGCGACAGCGTGGCCGTGCGCGCGGACGGCTTTATCCCTCCACCGGGATTCTTTTCCACCGACACGATCGAGGTCTACGTCGATAACGGTCAGGCGAACCAGTACGTATTTGGTGATGCCAACGGCAACGTTAATGGGTCGCTCACCATCCCGTCGTTCGTGGCGTCGAATAACGAGGCATACCCCCTGAGCACGGGGCCGCACACCGTGACGTTGGTTGGACTCCTCAGCAGCCACGTCGTCAGTGGGACGCTGCGCATCTTCGGCATCACCGCCGCGCCGGGAAGCGGTCCCACCGGCGCGCCGGTCCGCGTCACCGGCGGCGACTTCACGCCGAACGAGGCGGTGACGGCCACGCTGGGCGCGGCCACGGCGCTGGACACGGTCGATAGCAATGGCAATGTCCCCTCGCTGGCCCTGACCGTCCCCGCCGGCACGCCGCTCGGCCCCACGCCCATCACGCTGACCGGTAGCGCGGGTGAGCAGGCCACCACGACCTTCGCGGTGGTCAGCGCTGGTCTGACGCTGAGCCCCACCGTGGCCGCGCCGGGCACGCGCATCGTCGTCAAGGGCGACGGCTACAACCCCGGCGAGAGCGTCTACCTGTACGACGACGATTCCTACCTCGGCACGGCCGGTACGGATGGTCAGGGCCTGCTCAATACGGCGATCACCGTGCCCCTGGCCTACGCCCCCGGCGCGCACACGGTCACGGCCGTCGGCGCCGCCAGTAGCCATACCTTGAGCGCGACTTTCCGTGAGCCAGCCGTGCGCGTCGCGCCGGCCGGCGGCACGGGCGGCGTCACCGTCAGCGTGCAGGGCGCGGGATTCGCCGCGACCAGCCCGCTCACGGTCAACTTCAACGGCGGCCAACTCACGAGCAACACCACGACCGACGGCGGCGGCGCCTTCTCGCTCCCCCTGAGCATCCCCGCCGCGCAGCCCGCCGGCGTCTACCCGCTCACCGCGACGGACGGCATGGGCGCCAGCGCGGTGGCGACCTACACCCTCTCCACGGCTGCGATCACGCTCACGCCTAGCTTCGGTACGGTGGGCCAGCAGTACTTGAATGTTGACCTCGGCGGGTTCAGTGGCGACACCTACGTCGACGTCTACTTCGGCGACTGCGCCGGCAGCAGGCTGGTGACCAGCCTGTACCTGCCCAACGGCGCGCACGGCCAGTTCAGCGTGCCCGACCTCGGCCTGACCGGCCCGGTCACGGTCACGGCCTACGGCCACCCCGACTACAACTACGGCAGCGGCTGTGACGCCAGGACGGACCGCGTGGCGCAGACGGTCTTCACCATCGTGCCCGGCCTGCAACTGGCCCGGACGCCGGGCGCGCCGGGCGCGACGGTCGGTGTCACCGCGACCGGTTTCCAACCTGGCGAGAACGTCGACCTGCTGCTCGACGGCTCGACGGCCGGCGGACAGTATTTCTCCAACACCGGCTACGTGGTCGGCCACGGCACGGCCGACGGGTCGGGCCGGCTCAGCGCGGCCGGCGCCTCGTTCGTCGTGCCGGCGCTGATCCATGGCGTGGCCGTCACGCCGGGGCCGCACACGATCTACGCCTATGGCCGCGGCAGCCAATCCGTGGCCCAGACCGCGTTCACCATCCTACCATCGACACTGGACGTTCGTTCCGTCCTCCCTGTCGCCAGTTTCACCGGGGCCAACGGCGGCCAGGCCGGCGACGGGATCAGCGTGGTCAACGCGGGCGGGCTACCCACGAGCGACCGGCAAGTGCTGCTGTACTGGGACGGCGACAACCAAACGGGGCAGCGCCTCGATCCCAGAAACCCGCAAGTGCCCGCCGGCGCCACGCCCGGCCTCCACCTCGTCGCGGCCTATGGACTGCCGTCGCACACCCTGGTCGAGGGGACCTTCGAGGTGGTCTCTCTCAGCGCCTCCCCGGCGCGCGGGATGCCGGGCAGCGCCGTGACGGTGACCGCGCGCGGCTACCAACCCGGCGAGGGTGTCGACCTGGCCTTCGCCGACAGCGAGGCCGGCACTCCGTTCTTCACGCGCTACGCCGCCACGGTCGGTACCGCCGTGGCGGACAGCAGCGGCGTGGCCGCCTTCACCGTGACCGTGCCCATGACCGTGCAGGGCCAGACCGTCCCGGCCAAGACGAACATCTTCACCGCGCATGGACGCGCCAGCGGCTACCTGGCCACCGCGCGCTACCAGGTCATCCCGTCGACGCTGCTTGTGAGCCCGCCCGGCGGCGCGTCCGGAGACTATGTGAGCGTGAGCGCGCCGGCGGCCGGGTCCCCGGACGATACATACGCGTTTTACTGGGACGGCGACCGGGCGCATGGCCTGTACCTTGGTACTGGCGGAATCCCATTCGCGTTCAGGGCGCCAGCGGCGACGCCCGGCCCGCACACGATCGACACTTACGGGTCGGTCAGCGGCGTGGTCATCCATGGCGTCTATCAGGTGGTGACCCTTGGACTGACGCCGACCTCCGCGCCCATCGGCGCGGGGGGGACGGCGCGGGTGGACGGTTTCGCGCCGGGCGAGACGGTGACGCTGCTGTGGGACGGCGCGTCGGGCAGCAGCCTCGTGGTCGGCAGCGCGGCGGTCACGGCGACCGGCAGCGCGGCTATCCCCTTCACCGTCCCCGGCAACGCCAACGGCCCCGTCCACCCGGGTCCGCACACGATCTACGCCGTGGGCCGCCAGAGCGGCGCCATCGTGAGCGCGGCCTTCGGCGTGCAGCCGGCCGCGCTCCTCTTCACGCCGGCGGGGGCCGGCAGCGGCGCTACCGTGATGGTAGCGGGCGACGGCATGACTCCGATGGAGTTGGTACACCTCTACTTCAACGGCGACAACCGGCGCGGCCTCTACCTCGGCGAGACGCTGGCCGACTATGCTGGCCACTTTAGCGCCTCCGTGACCATCCCCAACGGCTACCGTCCGGGGCAGCACCTGATCGCGGCCTACGGTGAGCAGAGCACGACCCTGGAAGAAGGGTCCTTCGACCTGCTCAACGCCGGCCTCGCCGTCGCCCCGGGCGCGCTGCCGCCTGGAGGCACGGAGACGGTCACGGCGACGGGCTTCACGGCCGGCGAGGGCGTCGTTGTCCTCCTCGACGGCGACAACATCCTGGGCGCGCCGGTGGCCGCGGCCACGGCCGGCGCCGACGGCTCGACCGGCGCGGTCACCTTCACCGTCCCGCTGACGGCCACGCCGGGCACGCACACGCTCTCGGCCTACGGCAATACCAAAGGTGAACTCGCGGGCGCCACGTTCATCGTCGCGGGGGTCGCCGCGGTTCCCGCGCGGGGCCAGGCCGGCGACAGCACCGACCTCGTCGGTGGGGGCTACCGTCCCTACGAGAGTTTGACGGTCCTGTTCGACGGCGCGCAAGTCGGCATCCGTGTTGGATCAGGGGGCAATCAGGCCGCGCCCGACGGCACGTTCGACAGCAGCGTCACCATCCCCGCGACGGCGGCGGCCGGCCCGCACACGCTGCTGGTCATCGGCGACAAGGGCACGCGCTACAGCACAACCTTCACCGTGCTGGCGCTGGCGGTCAGCCCCGCCGTGGCCGTGCCCAGGAGCAACGTGCGCGTCTCCGGCGCGGGCTTCACCCCCGGCGAAACGGTCTACCTCTCTCTGGACGGACCCAGCAGCCCGCTGTTCCTGGCCAGCAGGACGGCCGGGCCGACCGGCGCGCTCTCCCCCACCCTGGTCATGATCCCCGGCGGCACGCCGGCCGCCACCTACGGGCTCTACGCGGTCGGCGCCGACAGCGGCTTCGTGCTGCACACGCCGCTGCGGGTTGTCGCCGCGACGCTGACCCTGCAACCGCCGTTCGGCCAGGCCGGCGAC
>JAABUX010007306.1_pt1 | contig 13004 bp, 7 predicted proteins | sample 5561851 | NCBI WGS metagenome assembly JAABUX01 (sample SAMN10711883, study PRJNA513361) | rock metagenome | isolation source: Antarctica rocks | place: Antarctica: Victoria Land, Richard Nunatak red sandstone | collected 2016-01-03 | reverse complement strand
CCGCCCCCCCCCCCTCGGTCTCCCTCGGTTCGTCGTCGGCCGCCGGCCCCGAGGCCCCGCCGATGGCTCCGGCCCGCGCGACGAGGCCGACGCCCGAACGTCGGCCTTCTGGCAATCTATCCGGTCACCTGAAATTTGATATTTGAGATTTTAGATTTGAATTAATGATCAAACTATTCTGCGATTACCGCCCCGCCTCGCCCCCGGCCAGGCGGGGGACTTCCGCCGCCTTCCGGATCACCAGCGCGTCGACCTCGCGGCCGTCGCGGTCGAAGGAGCGATAGGTCAGCCGGCGGTCGCGGACCTCCACGTCGATCGTCTGGTAGGTGGCCAGGTCGGTCAGGCCGCGGGCCGTGTAGTCGCGGGCCCTCTGCTCGCAGAACTTCTCGCCGGAGACGGCGACGACGTAGACGGTCCCCTCGGCCGGGGTGGAGACGGGCCGGCCTTCGCGCATCGGGTGGGTCCGGAGGTAGGCGTGGTCGTGCCCCTGGAGCACGAGGTCGACGTGGTGCTTGTCGAAGATCGGCACCCAGGCGGGGCCGAGCGGCGGGTTCTCGCGGGTGACGTGCGAGGCGTAGATGGGGTGGTGGAAGGTGACGAATTTCCAGGTCGCGCGGGTCCGGCCCAGGGCGGCGTCGAGCCAATCGGCCTGGGCGCGGGCCCGGCTCGGGTCGTGGAGGGCGAGGGTGCTGTCGAGCACGGCGACGAAGGCGTCGGAGTACTCGAAGGCGTAGGCGAGGTTGGGGTCGACGCCGGGCGGGCCGTTGCGGGGGAGGTCGAAGGTCCCCCGGTAGATCTCGGGGCCGCGGTCGAGGTACTCGTGGTTGCCGACGGCCGGCATCAGCGGGATCGACTCGAACGCGCCGGCGGCCCGGAGGAAGAAGTGGTCCCAGTTCGACCGCTCGTTGCCGCGGTCGACGAGGTCGCCCGCCAGCAGGAGGAACCCGGCGTCGGGCCGGCGGCCGACGGCGGCGTGGAGCAGCTCGCCCCACCGCTCCAGGCCGCACTGGGCGTCGCCCAGGTAGAGGAACCCGAAGTCGCGGGGGGCGGCCGGGGCGGTCCGGATCGACTGCGACGGTCCCCAGCCCCCGGGCGAGCCGTCGCCCACGGCGTAGGCATAGCGGGTGTCGGGCCGGAGGCCGGTCGCCTGGACGCGGTGGCGGAGGATCGTGGGGTCGTTGAGCAGGCCGACCGAGTCGACCGGGTGGGCGTCGCCCCGGACGACCCGCGCGGCCTCCGGCGCGGCCCCTTCGGGGGCGATCCGGACGGCGGAGGCGGCCACGGTCGGGTCGGTCCGCCAGGTGAACGAGAGCGCCCGCGCCGGGTCGTCGCCGAACGAGACGACCACCTGATCGGGCCGGGGGCCGGAGGGCTGCCGCGTCTTCCAGACCCGGCCGTGCGCCAGCGCCCCGTCGTGCCGGCCCTCGTGCGAGGTCAGCAGCGCGGTCGAGCCGACGAGGCCGGCGGGCAGAGTTCCGAACGGCCGGTCGGCGTCGACGAACGGGCTGGCCCCGAGGGCTGCGGGGGCCGTCCGCAGCCCGGCCGGCTCGATCGACGTGACCCGGGGGGAGCCGCCTTCGCCTTCGATGTCGCGGGCGCGGAGGAAGACCGCGTAGTGGGCCCGGCTGGAATGGTCGAGGGCGTTGACGCCGAGCCCGACCGGGCCGGCCTCGAAGTCCTTGCGGTAGGCGGCGAACTCGCCGTCCTCGTTGCGGAGCCGCTCGCCGGTGGCGACGAACCCCCGATCCGCCAGCCAGAACGGGGCGGCGGGCGCGACCGGGGCGACGACCACGACCGTGGTCGGGCGGTCGACGCGGAACCGGATCGCGCCCCGGCCCAGCGCCGACCGCTCGTCGCGGGTGAGGAGCCGGAGCACCCGGTCGCCCCGCGCGACGATCTCCGTCAGCTCCCCCGGCGGCTTGGCCCGGCCCAGCCGGCGGCCGACCGCCGCGACCACCTCGCGGGCCGGCGGGACCTCGCCAACCTCGGGCCGGGGCCCGCAGGCCGGGATCGAGCCGGCCAGGGCCGCGATCGCCAGCCACAAACCGCGGCATCGCTTCGACATCGGCGCGGACTCCGTCCCGATTCGGGCGGCGGAACCGGCGTCCGCCCGCCCCTTCATAACGGAATCGCCCCGATCCTCAAAGGCGAGTCTCGGCCGACCGGCCCGGATCGATCCGCCGTCCCCGATCCGGGCCGACGCCGCCCGCCCGCCCGCGACCGATCGGGAGATCCGCAAATCCAGATCCGCGGGGATTTTAGGCGGCAAGACATCAGACGGCCGGCAAATTCCCCGGGTTCACCCATTGCAAAGGCGGGGCGCCCGGGGGCACGATGGCAGATGTCCGACCTTTCTCGATCGATGCCACGCCCGGGCGCGATGCCATGCCCGTCATGGTCCCGTCCCAGCCGCGCCCGGGTCCCCCGAAGAACGGCGAAGCAGGAGAAAACGCCATGTTGGTCCGCGATGTCCTCAAGGCGAAGTGCGGGCGGATCATCACGATCGGCCCGGACGCGACGGCCGCGGAGGCGGTCGCCACGATGGTCGAGAACAATATCGGCTCGCTCCCCGTGGTCGCCGACGACGGCCGGCTCGTCGGCGTCGTCAGCGAGCGCGACCTGATCCGCGAGCTCCACGACCAGGGCGAGCATTTCTGGCGGGCCACCATGCAGGCGGTGATGAGCCTCGACCCGGTCACCTGCGACATCGACGAGGACGTGGATGTCGTGATGGGCCAGATGAGCGACCGCCGGATCGCCAAGGTCCCCGTCCTCGACCGCGGGGCCCTCGTTGGGATCGTCTCGGTCGGCGACGTCGTCAAGCAGCTCTACGAGCGGACCCGGGCCGAGAACGGCCACCTGATGGATTACCTCTACGGCCCGGCCCACGCCTGATCGGCCGATGGGGCGCCGCCACGATCGCCGGATTTCCCGAGGGGACGGGCCTGCTTGCCCGCCCGCCCCGTCCAGATCCGGCCGATCACTGCGACCAGGCGGTGGGCGTGCGGTCCCAGCGGTGGGCCTTGAGGCGTTCGAGCAGGGCCGGGTCGAGCGGCCGGCCGTCGGCGGCGGCGAGGTTCGCCTCGACGTTCCGCCGCTTCCGCATCCCGGGGATGATCGTCGAGACCCGCGGGTCGGCCAGTATCCACCGCAGGGCCAGCTCGGGCATCGTCATCTCAGGCGGGATCAGGGGCCGGAGCGCCTCGGCGTGGTCGACGCTCGCGGCCAGGTTCTCGGGGACGAAGTACGTGCTCCGCCAGTCGGTCGCCGGCCAGGTCGAATCCCGGCCGAGCGTGCCGGTGAGCGTCCCCTCGTCGAAGGGCACCCGCGCGATCACGGCGATGTCGAGCGCCGCGCAGAGCGGCAATAATTCGTCCTGCGGCGACTGGTCGAAGATGTTGTAGATCACCTGGACCGCGTCGACCGCCCCCGTCTTGAGCGCGGCCACGACGTTGCCCGGCTCCCAGCGGTTGACGCTGATCCCGACGGCCCGGATCAGCCCCTCACGCTTGAGGTCGTCCATCGCCCGCTGCCAGCGCCCGTCCTCCGCCCAGGCGTCCTCCCAGACGTGGAACTGGAGCAGGTCGATGTGCGGCAGGCCGAGGTTCGCCAGGCTCTTCTCGGCATATTCGCGGATGTGCTCGGGCGGGAAGCACTCGTCCAGGGTCGAGCCGCGCCGGGAGGGCCACTGCAAGTTCTTGGGCGGCAGCTTGGTGGCGACCACCAGGGGCTTGCCGGGGTGCTCGCGGACGACCCGGCCGAGGATCGACTCGCTGTGCCCCTTGCCGTAGCCCCAGGCGGTGTCGAAGAAGTTGCAGCCCAGCTCGATCGCCCGGCGGAGCGACCCGAGCGACTCGGTGTCGTCCGAGCCCGACCAACCCGCCAGGCCCCACATCCCGTAGCCGATCTCGCCGACCGACCACCCGGTCCGGCCGAAGGTCCGTTGTTGCATCGCCGCGACCCCAGGTGAAAAAATCAGTGATTGAGTCATGGTTGATGAGTGGAGAGGGCGGGCTTGCGACCGTCCCCCCCGCCCCGCCGGCCATCAACCATCGCGCATCGCCCGTCGACTGTCAACCGTCTCGGAGGTCTCTTGTCGGGTGGGGGTGTGACCGGGGATTCTGGCGGTGCCGCGATCTCGACCCCCCACCCCGGCCCTCCCCCACGAAGGGGGGAGGGAGGCCGTCGTCGGCGGCTCGGCCACGCAAGGCGATCCCTCTCCCTCGGGTCACCTTCCCCCTGGTGGGGGAGGGTCAGGGTGGGGGGGCGGCGTGGCGACGCCGGGAAATCCGGGCACACCCTCGGGTGGATGAAATCCGGCGCGGCTCGGGCCACGCCCGCGGGGTTGATGGGTTTCGCCGAGGCCCGTCCGACGGGCCAATCCGGCCCGCTCCGGCGGAAACGCGGTTAAGCGGGGCCCTTGCGGGGCGATTGTTTCTGACGGTCAGCCGACCCAGAGCAGAGACCGCGCCGCAACCACCACGCGAGGGACGCCCCCGATGCCCGCCTCCGAAGCCCGGATCAGCGCCAACCGCGCCAACGCCCTCCATTCGACCGGCCCCAAGACGGACGAGGGGAAGCGGGCCTCGCGGCGGAACGCCCTCAAGCACGGCCTGACCGGCGACGGCGTCGCCCTGCCCACCGAGGACGTCGCCGCGGTCGGCCGTCGGCTCGAAGTCTTGCAGGACGAGTTCGACCCCGCGACCGAGATGGGCGCGGTCCTCGTCCAGCGGGTCGCCCTGCTCTCGGTCCGGCTCGAACGCTCCGCACGCCAGGAGTCCGCCGCCATCGCCGCCAAGGTCCTCCGGGCCGAGGACGACTACGACGAGGCCCGCCGCGGCGCGGCCGACCACCTCCTGCACTGGATCGGCGCCAGCCCGGCCACCAACCACCGCCGGCTCCTGGCCACGCCCGAGGGCATCGACCGCCTGATCGTCGAGTGGCGGGAACTCAAGGCCGTCATCGACTACCCCGGCGAGGTCCGCTGGGACTACGCCAACTACATGAAGGCCGACTTCCTCACCGGCCGCGACTGCGGCTACGTCACCGCGTACCAGGCGTACTGCTTCGCGCTCAAGGGTGATTGCAAGTTCCTCAAGCCCGAGGAGGTGGCCGGGATGGACGACGCGGCCCGTCGGCGCCACGCCGGCCGGCGGATCGCCGGGCTGATCGAGGCCGAGATCGCCGGCCTGCTCGCCCACCGCGCGACCCTCGACCACGCCACGATCGCCGCCGAGCGCGCCGGGGCCGCCGCCCGCGCCCTCTTCGACCCATCCAAGGAGGCGATCCTGGCGCGGAAGTACGAGGCCGCCACCGAGCGGGCGATGTACCGGGCGATCAAGGAGCTGCGCCAGGTCGAGCGGGACCACGCCGAGGGGGCGTCCCCGTCCCCGGCCCCGTCGCCGTCGCCGTCGCCGGACCCGGACGAGGCCCCGGAGCCGGCCGGCCCGCCCGACGCCTTGGCTTCGTTTTTCCGGGACGACTTGGGGCGGGCCCCGATCGTCCGCTCCGCGCGGTCGACGCCCGATCGGGCCGCGACCTGGGCCACGGACGAGGTCCCGATCGCGATCGGGCGCCCCGGCGGGGCCCCTCGGTAAGCGGCCTCGCCCCGCGGATCGAGCCGGATGAGGAGACCGGGCCCGGGAGGGTCCGCGGCGCGGCGAGGCCGCGGCCGCGGGGCCGGGTCGGGCCCCTCCGGACCGCTCGATCCGGCCGCGCGAGGCGAGAAAGCCACGTGCCCGGCCGAGGGTGGGGGAAATTCTCGGGGAGGCCGGGGCGTGGCCCGCCCCGACCTAGATTTGCCTCGGCGGGCGTGCTCCCGCAGGCAAAAGGTCCGGACTCATCCCCGAGGAACCGCGAGATGGCGCGAGCGATCGCCGAGCCGAAGACCGCCGGGCGGGGCGACCCCGTCACGTCCTTCGAGGCGGCCTGGGTCGTCCGGGGGGAGGCCAACCTGGCCGACTTCCTCCCGGCCCCGGGGCATCCCGCCCGACCGGCCACCCTGCTCGCGCTGGCCCGGCTCGACCTGGAGCTGCGCGGCGGCTCGGGCCGGTCCCGGCCGCCGGAGGACTACCTCCGCGAGTACCCCGAGCTGGGGCGGGGGGGCCTGGCGGAACTCGTCGCGGCCGAGAGGCGGCTCCGCCTGGATGCGGGCCACGACGCCGGCCTGGCCGGCTCCCGCGACCGCCCCTCGTGCGAGTCGGCGGGCTGGTCCGCGCCGGGCCGGGGCCTCGACCGGCCGGCGGCCTCGACCGGCCGGCGGCGGATCGACCCGGCCTCCGTCGCCCGCTCGTACTTCGACTTCCGGCTCTCCGCCGAGGACCGGGGCGACGGCCTCGGCCTCGGCGAGACCCGGGACCAATGGGCCGGCACCGCCCCCGACGCCGCCGAGACGGTCGAGGTGCTCCGCGACGGCCGCCGGGCCGGCCCCGACGGGGCGCGGCGGCCGGCCGAGGCCGCCGTCACCATGCCGGAGCCCGGCACCGATTTCCTCGGCTTCCGCCTGCTCAGCGAGCTGGGCCGGGGGGCGTTCGGCCGCGTCTACCTGGCCAGCCAGGGGGACCTGGCCGACCGACCGGTGGCGCTGAAGGTCTCGACCGAGAAGCCGGCCGAGTCGCAGACTCTGGCGCAGCTCCAGCACACCAACATCGTGCCGATCTTCTCGGCCCATCGCGCCGAGCCGTTCCACGCGGTCTGCATGCCCTACTTCGGCTCGACCACGCTCAAGGACATCTTCGACGAGCTGGAACTCCGCCAGGCGCCGCCGACCTCGGGCGAGGACCTGCTCAAGTCGCTCGGGTCGAGGCACTTCGCCGAGCCGCACGGCGGCGCCGCCGCCGGGCCCGAGGCCGACGACGAGGCGACCCCGCTGCCCCGGCCGGCGGCCCGGCCGCGGTCGGACACCCTGCTGATGCTGGGCAAGCTGCCCTACGTCGAGGCCGGGCTCTGGCTCGGCTCGCGGCTCGCCGACGGCCTGGCGCACGCCCACGGCCGGGGCATCCTCCACCGCGACCTCAAGCCGGCCAACATCCTCCTGACCGACGACGGCCAGCCGATGCTCCTCGACTTCAACCTCGCGGCCGACGCCCGGCGGCCGGCCTCGTCGGGGTCGTTCGGCGGGACCCTGCCGTACATGGCCCCCGAGCACATCCGGGCGTTCCGCGGCGAGGACCGGGCCGTCGACGCCCGCAGCGATATCTACTCGTTGGGCGTGATCATCTATGAGCTGCTGGCGGGCCGGCACCCGTTCGGCACGTATGCGGGCTCCTCGATGGCGGTGCTCGCCCGGATGGCCGAGGAGCGCGAGTCGGCCCCGGTCGGCCTCCGGGCGTGGAACCCGCAGGCGTCGCCGGCCGTCGAGTCGATCGTCCGCCACTGCCTGGAGCCCGACCCGGCCCGCCGCTACCAGACGGCGGCCGAGCTGCACGAGGACCTGGAGCGGCACCTGGCGAACCTCCCGCTCCGCCACGCCGCCGAGCCCTCGCCGCGCGAGCGGGCCCGGAAGTGGGCCCGGCGCCACCCCCGGCTCACGTCGTCGACCAGCATGGCCGTCGCGGCGGGCCTGGTCTCCCTCGGGATGCTCCTGGCCCTCTTCGCCCGCCAGGACCGGCTGGCGAAGCTGGAGGCGGCCGACGCCCTGGCCGGGTTCCGCGTCGAGGTCGCCACCGTCCAGTTCCTGCTCAACACCCGGACCGCCGACCGCGACCGCCGGGCCCGCGGCGTGGCCCTGGGCCGCGAGGCCCTCGCCCGCTACCACGTCCTCGAAGATCCCGCCTGGCCCGCCGGCCCGCTGGCCCGGCACCTCGACCCCGCCCGCCGCGACGAGCTGAAAGAGGAGGTCGGCGAGGTCCTGCTCTACCTCGCCCGCGCCGGGGCCCTCGACGCCTCCGACCACCCCGCCGGCGACGCCCGTCGGCTGGGCCGGGCCGAGGCGGCGCTGCGGCTCTGCGACCTGTCCCGCGCCTGCTTCGCCGCCGATCGGTCGCCCCGGGCCATGCTCCTGCATCACGCCGAGCTGCTCGGCCTGCTCGGCCGCGACGACCAGGCCAAGCTGATCCGGGCCGAGGCCGAATCGGCCCCGCTGCGGACCGCACGCGACCACCACCTCGCCGCCACCGGGCTGATCAACCAGGGCGAGTTCCGCCGGGCCCTCCCGCTGGCCGAGGAGGCGACCCGGCTCGACCCCCGCGACTTCCGGGGCTGGTTCACCCTGGGAATCTGCCGCGAGCAGGTCGGCCGCGGAGCCGAGGCCGACGCCGCCTACAGCACGTGCATCGCGCTGCGGCCGGAGTCCCCCTTCGCCTGGTTCAACCGCGCCGAGACCCACCTCGCCCGCGGCGACCACAAGCGGGCCCTGGTCGACTTCGACCGCGCCGTCGCGCTCGACCCGGCCTGGGCCGACCCCCTGGTCGAGCGGGCGATCGCCGAGCATCACGAGGGGCTCTTCCCCCGGGCGATCGCCGACCTCACCGCCGCCCTGGACCGGGGCGCCCCCCGCGTCCGGACCCTCTTTCTCCGCGCCACCACCCGGGAGCGGGCCGGCGACGCCGACGGGGCGCGACGCGACCGGGCCGAGGCGATGACGGTCGACCCCCGCGACGAGCAGGGCTGGATCATGCGGGCCCTCTCGCGGATGGCCGCCGAGCCCGACGCGGCCCTGGCCGACCTCGACCGCGCCCTGGCCCTCAACCCCCGCTCGCTCTCCGCCCTCCAGAACAAGGCCTACCTCCTCTCCGAGCGGCTCGGGCGGGCCGAGGAGGCCATCCGGGCCCTCGACCGGGCCGTCGAACTCTACCCGGATTACGTCCCCTCGCGGAGCGGCCGGGGGGTCCTCCTGGCCATCCTCGGCCGCCGCGACGCCGCCCTCGCCGACGCCCGCGAGTCGGTCTGGCGCGACACCGGCCCCCACATCCTCTACCAGGTCGCCGGGATCTACGCCATGACGTCGAAGCTCGTCCCCGAGGACCGGACCGAGTCGTACCGACTGCTCTCCACCGCCCTCCGCAACGGCTTCGGCTTCGACGAGATGGCCGACGACCGCGAGCTCGACCCGATCCGCCAGCAGCCCGAATTCCGCAGGCTCCTCGACGCTGCACGCGCCATCCGGTCCATCGCCCCGGGCCCTTGATCGGGGCCCGGCCCAGCAATCGTCATCCCGCCCGCAAGAGTGACTTCATTTGAGACTGCCGAGCGGGCGCCTCTGACCCACGTCCCCGCCGATCATGGAACCTTCCGCCCGATGAGAAAAACCCCCCGCAGGGCCCGACTCGGGATCGAGTCGCCGGAGGATCGCCGCGTCCCGGCCACCCGGGGCATCCCCTGGCCCGACGCCCAGCACCCGACCCTCAGCCTCGTCCCCGACGGGACCGCGGTCCAGGGGCAGGCGAGCCAGCCCTTCGGGACCCTCGACGGCCAGCTCGGCGCCGGCAAGTGGGAGGCGCCGCCCCTGAAGGCGTTCCAGGCCGTGATCGCCCCGCTCGCGACCTACCACGTCCAGGTCGGCGACGGGACCCTCACCGCCCGCGACCTACCACGTCCAGGTCGGCGACGGGACCCTCACCGCCGAGGAGTTCGGGACGTATCAGCTCTCCGTCTCGTTCAACGCCGCCGCGACGGCGGGCGGCCCTCTCCGCCGGCCTCGGCGCCGCGGGGCACTCGCCTGAACGAATCCACACAAATGCAATCGTTGTCCTCGAACAGTCCGGCGCCTCTTTCACGATCACCGGGATCGACCTGGAGACCGAGGCCGAGATCCCCGGCATCGACGACGCGACCTTCCAAGCCATCGCCGAGGACGCCAAGCGGAACTGCCCGGTCTCCAAGGCCCTGGCCGGCCCCAAGATCCGCCTCAAGGCCACGCTCATCGGCGCCTGATCCGCCCGGGCCGCGCCCGTCGCCGGCCGCCCACGTCTGGCCGGTCCGGGTGGCGTCGGCGACGGCGGCCCATCGGGGCCGGATGGCCTCGGCCGAAGCCGAGCACGCCGACCTCGATGTCCGTCCCGCCGGGCCGCCGCCTCTCCATCGGATTCGCCCTCGATGATGGGAATGGCCTCCGGCGCCCCGGAGGCAGGTCATGGCTTCTCGTGCTCACCTCGATTAATGTGCCCGGTCCCCATCCGAGCCCACGAGGAGACGCCATGGACGATCCGACGCCCGAGATCCATCAGACGATCCTGCTCAAGATGTTCGCCGGGAGCAAGGAACCCCGGCTCTCGGCCGCCGACTTCGCCAAGAAGATCGCCGCGCAGGCCAGGCGGACCCCGGCCGCCGCCCTCGACCCGGCCGCCGCCGACCACGGCCTGGCCGGCCTCATCGAAGCCGGCCTCATCGCCGTCGCCGGGGGCGGAAAGACCGTCCTCCACCCGCGCCCGCAGGCGTCCTATCGCCTGACCGAGAAGGGCAAGGACCGGGCGAAGCACCTGAGCCGACCGCCCCGGCCCTCGCACCACGAAGACTCCCAGCTCCAGGCCCAGGAATCGTACATCCTCCTCCAACTCTTCCGGTCGAAAGATGGGCCGCTCTCCCGCTCCAAGTTGAATGACAAGCTCAGGTCGAAGGCCGCCATCGGGTCGCTGGAATTCAAGACCAAGGAGGAGCCGGAGACGATCGATTACCACCTCTCCCTGCTCGTCGAAAAGGGATATGTCGGAGAGAAGAGGCAAGGGGTCGGGGTCAGCTACGCCCTGGGCGACGAGGGGCGGAAGGCTCTCGCGACGGCCACGCAGCACGAGGGCGCAACCTTCAATCTGACCGGGGGGCTCCTGAACGAACTGCTCAAGCTGGCCCGCGAATCCAACCCTGCCGCCGAGGTCGTCGATCCCCCGAAGCCATCCGACGGGCCCGCTCCGGCCCCCGAACATCGATCGATCGGCGTCCAGGACATCCTGGAACTCATCGATCAACTCAAGTCCGGCGATTATGCGGGCCGCGACCTGATCCCGATCCACGAGCTGCGGGCGCTCGTCGCCGAGCGCCACGGCGAGGAGGCCGCGAGCCACCCGACGTTCGACCCCCTCCTGAAGCGGATGCGGGGCGACGACCAACTCGACCTGATCGCGATCAGCGACAATCGGGACGCGACACAGGAGCAACTGGACGACTCGATCCCGGGCATGAATGAGACCATCTTCTACATCGTCGTCGGATAGGAGGCGGCCGATGCCGATCGAGAATCCGTTCCGAGAGAGCAAGCTCATCACGAGCCGGAATTTCCGCCCGGAGTGGGATGTCCCGGAACTGAATCGAGAGATCTCCCGATGGCTGGTGGAGGAAGTCCGCCGCCTCCGGGGTCGGAAGGAGCCCGACCCCGGGCAGATGACCGCCGCCATCACGGGACCGCCGGGATACGGGAAGACCCACCTCTTCGGGCGAATCGAGCACATGGCGGGGCACGAGGTCTTCTTCGTGTTCGTGCCGGCGTTCGAGGAGGAAACGCCGCCGCTCGATCATATTCGCCGCCACGCGATCGAGACGCTGTTTCGAGTCCCGGAAGCGGGACACTCCCCCCTGGAACTGGCCCTGGCCCGGATCTGCCGGCCGGCGTTCGCCGGCTACTTCAACGGCCTCCCCCCGACCCTGGCGGCCCGACACGAGACGATGAGCCATCGGCTCGACGAGTCTCCCGAGGCCGTCCTGGAAATCGTCCGCCAGGTCAAATCGTTGGACCCGTTCCTCAAGCTGGCCGACTCGCTCATCCATTCTCTGCCGCACGACGCCGGGGTCGTCCGGGCCCTGGCCCTCGGCTGGGCACCCGCCCCCTGGTCGGCCGCGGCCCGGCGCTGGCTCCAGGGCCAGGACTTGCCCGATGCGGAACGGACGGCGTTGGAATTGAAAGAGACCGGGCCGACTCCGCTCGATGTCCTCCGGGCGATCCCGGCCCTGTTCGGGCACGATCGGCCGATGCTGATCTGCTGCGATCAGATCGAGGGGATCTTGCAAGGCGAGAACGTCGTCGCGATCAATCGACTGACGACGTCTCTGATCGATCTGATGCACGAGATTCCCGCGCAGATCGTCCTGAGTAGCTTCAAGGATCAGTGGGAAAAGTTGATGAAGAACGCATTTGGTGCTTTCAAGATGCGAGTGCGACAGCCCGCCTTCCGGCTCGAAGCCCTGAAGCCGGAACAGGCGATTCGGCTGGTCGAGAGCCGGTTGGCATCCTGGCCGGAGAGGGGGGTCGAGCGGCCGGCGACCTGGCCGATCGCGGAAGGTTCGATCGTCCAATTCACACTCGATATGATCCCGACGCCTCGCGGCCTGATCCAGCATTGCGGGACCAAGTTGGATCGATGGATCGAAGAAGGCGGAGACGTCGATATTCAACTCGGGGACGTTCGCCCGATCGTCACCGATCCCGCATCGCTCTTCCTCCAGGAGTGGAACCGGGAGATCGAGGAGATCCGGCGAGACCCCGAACGGGCTGCCGACTATCTTCCCGAAGACCGGCTCTATCGCGGGGTGCTCGAAGCCTTGAAGCTGGCCCAATCAGCCCAGCGGATGAAATCGTTCGGCGGGGTGCGGATCGTCGAGGTCCGCGACAAGGCCATCAAGGCGACCGCCCCCAACCGGAGGCCGGGGGCGTGGGTCGTGCTGGCCGCGGGGCCGGGCGAGGAGGCCCAAACCGTGGTTGTCGCCCTGACGAAGCTTGAGGCCTCCAGGTCTTTCAGCCCCTATTTCAAGGCCCTTTTCCTGGCGTCGGCCGAGCCGGTCGCCGGTGCCGTCTTGATCCACCCCAAGCGCGACCTGGATCTGGGGGCGAAGGCCAGGGTGGAATTCGACGAGGCCCGGCACCAGGATCGGCTGCGGGTCATGGCACTCGAAGACCATCCGAATACGTACCACGCCACGGAATGCCTCGCCGCCCTGATCGACCAAGCCAACGCCCGCGAACTCGTGGTCGGCGGGGTGACGCTCTCGGCGGAGGATTGCCGGGACCTGGTCATCAAGACCGGCGTCATCGACAACCTGGACCTCTTCAAGATGCTCGGACGCTGGCGGCGGCCGAG
>JAABUX010007299.1_pt1 | contig 13015 bp, 20 predicted proteins | sample 5561851 | NCBI WGS metagenome assembly JAABUX01 (sample SAMN10711883, study PRJNA513361) | rock metagenome | isolation source: Antarctica rocks | place: Antarctica: Victoria Land, Richard Nunatak red sandstone | collected 2016-01-03 | reverse complement strand
CGGGGAGTCTACACCAGCACAACATTCAACAGGATACTGCCAGGAGCATATATCCAGGTGTGCGAACCTGTCAGCAGTCCTGCTTTGCGTTTGTCCCTGTGCTACTGCGTGCAACACGAGTTGTGAACCTGCTCACAAAGCGATCTGCCGTTGCGTCAGGCCGGGCGTCAAGGCTCGAAGCGATTCGGCCAGGTCGAGGCGCCCTCCCTGCCGCCCAACTCAGAGCTGCTGAGCTCGTCAGCATACCAGATACCCCACCTCAGACCAGGCACGTCATCTGACCTCACTGCGCTGACGAGGAAGTGGTCTGATGCCCACTCAAGCAATCTGGCGCAGCTCCCCCGCTGGTGTCTGCATCGTTCCCCGCATGGCAAGTAGCGCGGACGCTCGGGGTCAGAGCAGCTCGATGCTGCTAAATCTAACACTCAGCTGAACCCTGAACGCTGACCTACCTGCAGGTACCGTCTCGCTGGCGCTGGGCGCCAACGACGACGAGAGCGACCTCAAGGCCAGCAGGGGGTTCCGGAACACACAATTTCTGATCACGACCGGGCCCGGGCCGGTGCCGTCGCTGGACGGCGAGAACGTGGTCTTCGGCAGGTGCCGCTGCGCCGGATGCTGCCTCCTGGAGACTGTGTGAGGCCTTTTAATCGGTGGCGTGGATCGCATTTGTGACAGGCATGCATAAGGGTCTATCGCGCCACATTGCGCCACTCGGCGGTGCATATTGTCAGGATGCCCCGCCGAGTAGTGCCCGCTGTCTTGGAAGTCCAGCCTGCCGCACAGACTGCCTCGTGCTGCGATGGTCTCTGTGGGCCCGCGCTGTGGAAATCAAACACAGTTGTCGGGGTCATTGGCATGCTCAGGATGAACGGTTTTTTGTCCGTGCAGGGTGCTCGACGGCATGATGACCGTCTCCACGGTGGCGTCGGTGCCCACGTTCTCACCCAACGAGGGCGCCCGCCAGATGAACGCGGTAGCCAAGTTTCTGGGCGACGAGCGCGCGGCCAAGACGGCCGCCAAGTGGGGCAAGCCGCTCAAGGCGGTGGTCATCACGGGCGCTGGGGTGCTGTAATGATGAGCTGAGCTGGCGGCTCGCCGACCCCCGCGCTCGCACTGCTAACGCTGTACGTCACGAACACGCCAGGAGTCGGGCGATATCTGAGCAACGGTTAAAGGAAGTTACGTGCACGTTGAACTTCATTTTGGCATCGTGCCCACGCTTGAGATAACCAACGCTTTGACGACTCGAAACTACAACTGGTGCATCCTGCGTTAGTGCATGTGCGTAATGCGAAATGGCGCGGGTACGCAGACAACGAATGTCATGCTGTCTGTATGTCAAGCCTTGGCTATGAGCCAGAGCGAGCAGCTTTGTAGCCCTAACCACCTCTACTGAACGCTTGCCACAAGCTGATCAGGAGCCGCCAGCCCGCGGCACCTTCTTCATCTTGCTGCGCTTGTTGGCTTTCCTCTTCTGAGCCTTCGCCTCCAAGGCGGCTGCCAATGCGATGCCTCGCTGCTGCTTCACTGTCAGCTGTTTGGCTTTCTTGCCCTCCTTCTGCTTCTGGACGCCGCCATTGGCCACTCCAGGGACGTGCTTGCCGTTCGTGGACACCTGACCGTCAACCCGTTGCTGCTTCTTCTGATCTGGGGGCTGACCAGCCGAACGACTGGCCTGAACCTCCTGAGCTGTGCTGACCACTGCTCGCATGCCGTCGCCTGCACCCAGGCAGCGCAGGTGATGCTCTGGACACTTGCACGCAATGGCCAGCATTGACATCCTCACACGAGTTGGTCGCACAGGACAGCATGCTCTGTCAATGGACGATACACTGGATCATGATAGGAACTACACAGATGGCACACACGCAGCTTGCCGGCTGCAAGGACCTTGCCTGCGTCTGCGTCCAGAGCCTGAGGCATGTAAGCCGCAGCTCCGGAAGCGCCGCCAGTGAAGAACTTCGCGCTGAAGCGCGGCCGCAGCGGCTCAGCCGTAGCCTCGGCAAGCTCCTGCAGGGTGGAGCTTATGCTCACACATCGTATGGCGCACCTCGTCATGAACCTACATGATGAGCAATAGAGCGCCCCAAAAAACACCACTGTCGTGGGCACACAAGAGCGCGCCCAGTTGACAGCTGTGCCTTCCGCAGAGCGCCCACCTGCTTGAGCTGCTTGAGGCTGTCCGCCGCGGCGCTGTCGACGTCCAGCTTCCGCACGCGCTCCTTGCGCCGCGCCGCCCGCCGGTGGACCGCCTTGCTCATGTCCACTGCACATATCCTTTCACACAGCGTCGGCTGAGAACGCTTGTGAACCACACAATGACAATTGCATGCTGGCTTAGGAATTCCCATGCGGGAGGATCCCACTGGAAAAGGCGTGTGGGTTCTCGGCCGCCGTACTGTGCCACAGGAGCAGCGCCCCGCCTGCACCGAGGCGACACAGGGGCTGCTCGCAACCGACGCTGCTTATCGCGAACCGGCTGTTCATCACACCCAGCACAGCCAGCAGCGGCCGGCGCACGTTTCGGCCCGTCGTCCTGCGGCAGCTCGACGTCCTCGCTGGCGCCGTCGTCGTCGCTAAGCTGGATGCCCAGCTCCTGCGCTTGGCGCCGCCGCCACGCGCGCTCCGCGGCGTCCCGGTTGCTGCGGCGGCTCAGCTGGTCCGCGCGCACCGCCAGCCGTACCCGCCGCCGGCACTCCGCCATCACGCCCTCCTCCTGCAAAGGCCCGGTTCCATGTGGTTCTTTTGCCCGGGCAGTCCACGTCATGGCTTTGTTCCTGGCTGCGCCCCATGCATATTTCACGTCCGTCCGGTGGTGTGACGATGGCGGGATGGTCGACGAGCCGATCGAGGTGATGCTGCCTTCGACAGCAGGCGGACGGAGATGCAGCTCCTTCCACACAGTTAGGGTCAGGGCGCAGCAAACAGCCAGGCGGGATATGCGGCTCACAACCATGGGGTATCGCACCAGGGGTAATTCAGGCGGCGGGGGGCGCTCGAGGGCGGCCATCAGGGCGCGGAAGCGCGGCGCCTCGGCCGGCGACACCAGCGCGATGCTGCGCCCTGCCGCCTCGGCGCGCGCGGTGCGCCCCGCCCGGTGCACGTACACGTCCACAGCCGGCGGGATCTGCGGGGTTTATTGCGGCTCAGGCTTGATACAGCACAACGTTGTATCACGGACTGAGGCATAAGGTCAGGCGGGCAACGTCAGAAATGCAGTTGAGCACACAAAAGCCGGCTTGCAGCTTGGCGATTTGGTCGCCAAGCGGCACTTGCAGCCAAACCCTTTACCAAATGGATTACTGCGCATGGCTGAGCAGCAGGCACCTGGTAGTGGATCACGCAGGCGACGCCTTTGACGTCCAGCCCACGCGCCGCGACATCCGTGGCCACCAGGACGCCACTGGGGCTGCTCTTGAACCGGTCCAGAGCCTGGGTGGCGCCAACATGCCAGGCTGACGCGGCACGCATACACTTTTCGGGACTTGTCATTTGTTCCATCACTGCCACGTGTTGATACTCTGGCTCTGGGGAGTCTGTGGGGAAGGAGCCCTGATCGTGGCAAACCCTTCCACAGCTTGCAGTAAATGACGGCATCCTGTCTATGGGACCGTAGTGAAAGAGGCCAGCTTGCGACAGCGTGGTCACCTTGAGCCGCTGGCGCTGCTGCATGGAGGCGTGCAGCGGCGCCGCGGGGACGCCCAGCTGCTGAAGGATCGCCGCCACCCGCCGGATGGTGCTCACCGCGTTGGCGAACACGATGGTGCGCGCCGGGTGCGCCGCCAGCAGGAAGTACAGCACCTCATCGCGCTCGTCCTACAATATCACGATATTGCAGTGTTCAGCAGTTCCGTGCGATCAAGACCATGTCCTGCAGCATCTGCACAGTCATTACGTATCGAAGGCAGTCTCACTTGTAAAATATCATAGATAAAAGATGCCAGCGTCGGTAGCAGAGACACGAGAGGTGGTAATCCGCATGGATAGAATATCTGCTGAAGCCCGACCGTCTGCCGCATCGCCAGGCCCCCCACGACACCTGTGCTCCACAAGGCCGCACCTCGCCGCACATCAGCTGGAGCTCCTGGATGCCGTCCGCCAGCTTGGTCTCGGTGGTCAGGTCCACGATCTTGGGCCGGTTGTGGAAGGGCACCCGGTCCATCAGCGACTCCAGCGTCGCGCTGCCCGTGGAGCCGCCGCTCCCTGTTCACAGAGCAGCGGCGTCTAGTCAGCTCAGGGCACCGCAGAGGTATGGGCGCTGTCGTGACAGCGACCATCTACGTGTCCACACTAAATTTCCACACCGGACGCAGCCGCTGTCGAGACAAGGCTCGAGAACCATTGCTGCTGCAGCAAGGCATCAAGTGCATGAACGACGCAGGGCGCATGCATGCTCGGTGAGCGTGGCAGGCCTGGGAGGTTCGGTCTCGTCATGGCCGTCAGCAGGCTGGGATGAATTGGGACGCCAACCGCCATGAGACGCAATGCGCACGTTTCTGCAGGCGCCGCCTGAGCGCCTGCGGCAGCGTCAGCGTGGCCGAGAACACGAACGTCTGCAGGCTCACTCCCGCCGACGCGGACGCCGTTCCTGCGACCTCCACGCCGCTGCCCGTCGCATCCGCCTCGGCCTCATCCTGCTCGTCGTCATCGCTCTGCTGCTCGTTCCCAGCATCACCGGCGTCACTGTCGCCGCCTGACGCATTCTGATCTGCCGCGCCGTCTTCGCCGCCTGGCTGATTGTGCTTCGGCCGCCGGGGCCGAGGGGCCGGCGCCGCCGCGGCCTTGGCTGCGGCGATCAGGTCCACCACGTTCGCCAGCTCCTGCCAGACACACATCAAACAAAACCGTAAACATGGCCGCGCGCGCGTGCAATGGCTCAAAGGCGTGAGAGCACGCTCTGGAAGTGCATCTAGCAATGGACCGTAAGGTCGACAGGCTTGCAGCAATGCGCAGGGTCAGCTGCCCACAGGGTCCGAAAGCTAGGGTTAAGGGCGAGTGGAGGATCAAGATCAGAGTCAGGTTTTAGGGCGCACCTCGAAGCGCCCAGGCTGCACCATCCGGTCCGCCTCGTCGATGACCAGATGCGAGAGGTCCTCCAGCGCCATCAGATGAGATGCCGCGCCTGTGCACAGGGAGGCATACTCTTGTGACGCCACGAAAATTCAATTTCTTATTGGCTGGTGACCATAACATCCCTTGTCGCCCAGCTGGGGGATTCTGCAGCCTAAAACGAGCATCAACACGCTGCCGGCGGTTGCACGCCGATGAGTAGGTGAGCAACTGCAGTGAAGCTCTCCTTGTGGCGGGTGCTCACCTCCGCCGTTTTGCATGAGGTCCCACAGCCGACCAGGCGTCGCCACCACAATCGCGGGTGACTTGGACAGCTGCCTTTCCTGCTCGGCACGCAACGGCGTTTCAAGACATCAGGATTGGTGTTCGGGCGTTGCATGCGCACAACAATCTTTTCGAACACATGAATCTCCCATGACACAGATTGTATGTTGCGCGACACACGACTGGTGAGCAGCCACACATGCCTGCTTCAGCGGCGACAGACCGCCGACGACGACCGCCGCCCAGACGCCGCACGGCTTTGCGATGGCCTGGATGTGCTGGCAGACCTGCACTCCCACCCCAGACGCTGGTGTCACAGCTGAGAAACCCTGGCCGAATCGTTCTGGCCGGTATGCATGGATGAGCAACCACGACACCCAGCACAGGCATCATGCAAACGGGCACTTGCAGAGCAGCGCTGTGTGGATGACACACCAGGCCGCGCGCTCAGGAATTCATGGCTTTTCACGCTCTTATGGTGGAGACTAGACCTCTATGGCGGACCTGCAGCGCCAGTTCCCTGGTCGGGCAGAGCACCAGCGCCCTCAGCGGCCCCGAGTCGCTGCGCGTCAGGGCCGCCATTGAGGCGGCGTTCTGAGGGTCGCCGAAGTCGAAGGCTGCATCCCTGCCGCCGTCTGCCGCACTGTCGCGCAGCAGCCCCGCGCGCTCGTGCAGCAGCGACTGCACGATCGGGATGGCGAACGCCAGGGTCTTGCCCGATCCCTGCACCAAGGCGTCGCATGTTAGATGTTCACTAGATTGCCGTCTAGCGAGCTGTCTATTTAGGCCTGCGCGCTTGGCGCTTGACACTGGGCTGTCAGCTTGTTGAAGCGCCACGGAGTAATTGTCTCGTGCACTGCAGGATGTGGTGGCAATTGGAGACCGGCACGGAAGGTTCCCGTGCGCCAGAGGCACGCGGGGGCCGCGACAGTACCATGAATCCACCGGCTCGCTCTCGCGGCCGGTCCGGCGGGGAGCGCGGAGAGAACCTCCGCGCGCGACGGCGCCACACGTGCATGACGAGCCCGCGAAGGGAGCTCGCCGTGCGGGCGCTACCCACGACTGCCGGATCGGCCGCGTGTCTCAGAGATGCCAGCGCTGGTCGCGCCGTGCGTTGGGAGGTAAGAAATGCTATACCTGAATGCAGGTAGTGCACTATGCTGACCCTCTTCTCCATGGCGACTCGCCATGTCCATAGGCCAAACCCTGGATCCGCCCACAAGAGATCGCCACATAGAAAAGCAGTATGCGGATGAGCCCCCGCACCGTCTGGGCGGCGCCGATGATGTCGCGCCGCCCGTGGACGGCCGCCGGCAGGCACGCCTCCTGCACCGCCGTCGGCGTGGTGAAGCCCTGCGCCGCCAGGGCGCCCAGCAGCGGCGGGTGCAGGCCGTGCCCCGCCCACGCGGCCATGTCCACGGCCGCAAGCGCCGTCAGCGCGGCGTCGAGGGGCGGCGGCAGCACGACGACGGGGCGGTCTGCCATGGCTTTCCGCCCCTTCTTGGCCTTGTGCACGTACTCCTCGCCGCCTGCGCGGCACAGGCCCAGCCGTCAGTGGGCATTTGCGAAGGGCAGCATCTCTAAGGCACAGTATCTGCGCAGCACCAGCCAACGTTCAAGTCCTGCATGGCCGAAGACGAGCAACAGCATCTCCTAGCACAGCGCAGAGCTTTGGACCCGGACGAAATGATGGCATCACGAGAGGGTTTTGAGCAGGGTTTGGCCAGATGATGCTCACGTTCGGCTGCGGCGGCGGCCTCTTTCTCCGCCTGCTTCAGCTTGTACCGGCTCCGCTTGATCGCCGCTGACTGCTTCTGGGCCTTCTTGATGGCGTGCTTCGCCTTCTGGAGCTCCCTCAGAGTCTGCAATGGTACAACACCACCTTGTGAGCCAGCGCATGTAGGCAGCCGAACGCCTGTACATCATTCCTGCAGCCGCCCGTGTGTTGCTCGCAGACTCGCTGCATGTTGAGGGGCCAATGCTGGCCACAACCTGACCGCTGACGCGAGGGGACCGTATAGCCTGAGTCCGGGGGCCACACCTGAAGCGCGTCCTTCTTGGCAGCGAGCCGCGCTTTCTTGCGCAGCGCCTTCGCGTGCGCCGGGCTGGCCCCGGCTGGCACCTCGAACTCGGGTTCCTTGATCTTCGCCTTCACCTGAGGGAGCGAGAGAACGCCTGACTGACCCAGTCGCCGGCAGCGTATGTGCCCATTCCGACCTATGCTGTCTGTGCAAAAACCCTGTTCATCACGAGAAACGCAGGGCCACTGGGCACAGGCTGGCTCAAATTTTTCAGTTTGTGATTTTGTGAGCCTCTCATAAGAACGTTTTTCCATTTCCCCAGTTGATGGAATCGTGATCTTCACCTCGTTGGCAGCGACCTTGGCGCGCTTGATCCGCTCCTCCATCGCCACCCGCGCCAGCTTGCGCCGCTCCGCTTGGCCCTCCAGCTTCTCCGCCCACTGCTGCAGCTTCGCCTTGCCGGCGTCCGAGGCGGGGCTACCGCCGACCCCGTCATCCTCTGCGCTGACTCAACTGTTCTATCAGTTCGCTGCTATTGTGTTGCTAAAAATCAGAAAATCAATTTGCTTGAAAATCTAGTCTATGAATTGTTGGATACTGACCTTTCCAATATGAAAACAACTACATTATTATGGCATGATGAGAGTTTGTTTACCCGTGCCGTCCCTGCCGCCGGCCGCGTCGCACTTCCGCTTGCGCTTCTTTTGGCCTCCCGGCGCTGCCGATTGCTGCTCTGCTGCTTTGGTCGCTGGCTCGGCCGCAGACTGCTCTGTCGCCACTCCCGTCGCCGTGTCTGTGGTATCCCGGCGGCCTTTCCGCTTTTTCTGGCTGGTAGGCTCCTGCGCCGCAGAGGCACCGGACGGTGTGCGGTCGTCCGCTGGGCTGGCCGCCTGCCGCTGCGCGCTGGACGCCGCCTCGCGTTTCGCCTTTTCCATCTTCTTCGCCTGCAAGTGCACAAGAGGGTTGTGAGCATGTGGCTGTTCATGGGTCAAGCGCTGCTTGAGCTTGGTCGACTAGCATCCGCATTTGCCAGCACACGTGCATGCGTCGCACTAGGCTGGCAGAAGCAACGAGAGTAAAGGTTTGGCCGACCAATGCTGGCCCTCCGAGCCCACCTTGCCGAGGCTGGCCGGCTTGTCTGCCGTGGCAGCGGAGGCGGCAGGGACGAGGCTGGTGCCGCCCGCCGTCGCCTCCATGCGCGGCGCGGCCAGCACCTCCAGGCCCATGAAGCCCCCCTCCTCCAGGCCGACCAGGAAATCGTCCTTCACGTCCACCCCGCCCCATGCTCCTCCCGCTGCCTCGCCGTCGCCGCCGCTCGCTGCAGCGGCTGCGCCGTTCTTGGCACGGCGTGCGTCCTTCTGGGACTTCTTTGATGCCTTGTGAGACGGCGGCTGCGGCGCGTCGTCTGGAAGCGCCCCTTCCGGCGCCGCCTCGACCGGACCCATGCCGGATTGCGGGCTGGTCGGAGGGGTCTCACGTCACGAGATGTGTGATGCAGAGCTGTTCCTTTGCTGCATCCTGACCATGCCGACCAAAATTTGCTAAACCTCGAACACACACACGAAACCCCGACGGCAGCTGGCACCTCCAGCACACGCTTTGTCGATCGCATGATCATGTGCTGCATACGGTGACCAAACATAGCTCCTTCCGTCGGACATGGCCCCAGAGCCGCATGATGAGCTCCGCCTGCGCGGTCAGAACGCAGCGAGGTAACCTTCGCTTGACATTTGTGCACGTGCCCCGGTCAGTCGATCACACACCGCATAGGTTTGGGTGCTTCTACCTCCCTTAGGGCCTGCACGGCATGAAATGCATGCGAGGATGGTCTGCGCGTTATGTCGCTGTGTGACCCTGCAGGCACAGCCGTAAACCGGATTACAGCAAGCTGGTCCCACTGGTCTACGCCCCGCTGCTGCCGCTGCGTGCGTGTCCCCACACCTCTCTCCACCCTGCTGGCTGGCATGTTGACAATGACACGCCCTTTGTCTGCACAACGCCACACCCATGTTTGCCGCGAGACTCTGCCGGACCATGTGCATTCGCTTCGCAGTGCGGCTCGGGTTGAACAAGAGGGTGCCTCCTCAAACTCGAGACATTGTCTTTGGCGGAGCGGTGCTGCTGGCATTGGCACATGCCGGCTATGTCATGAGTGGCGACAGCACGATGTAGCGCGACGGGACAGAAGCGTCTGTTGCCGAAGAGGCGCAGGATGCAGCAGCCTGTTGCCGTCATTGCGGGGCTGCCCAAGTTATTGATGCCTCTTTGTTGGGCAATTGGATGTTCGACATATTGTTGCTGTTCTGTGCAGCATATGTACTATATACTGTAGCCTGGGTTGCAAAAGCAAAAACCTCCGCCTTCTGCATGCAGACCTGAGTGGCGAAACAGAAATCCTAGTGGGCCAGCTATGCGCTTGTGCTCAGCGCCGATGTAGCATACGTCACAGCTGTTGTCATGCGATTGGGTACATCACAGGATCATCGCCGGAAACAAACAATGCGCCGTGTCATTGTCGCACTCAGCTTTCCATCCCAAGCGCACCCCTAGAGCAATTGCGTCGCAGTGCATCTCGAAAGCAATGCTACTGGCTGCTGGCGTAGTCTTCCAACTTGATGTCAGTTGCAAAATAGTCTGTGAGCATCATCACGCCCTTGAACAGCGTCGCGACTGACATCATCTGGTTCCGCACGTACATGCCAAAGCGTGTCGACGGAGCGAGAAGCTTGCCGGCGTGCACCTGCTGCGATACCTTGGCATACTTGCCCATGTGTTGCTGGTAGTGCGCAAACGCAAGCTCGTGATCGCCGCTGGCACGGCGCAGTTCGCCGGCGAGCACGTATGCGCCGACGACGGCGAGCCCGGTGCCGAAGCCGCCGAGAGCATTCCCGTAGGCGGCATCACCCAGCAGCACGACGCGGCCCTTTGAGTAGCGGTCCATCGTCACGCGACTGATTGAGTCCATGTAAAAATCAGATGCGCCTGGGACCGCCGCCATAAGCTCCGGGATCCGCCACGCGCCGCCTCGGTAGGCGTCCATGAGGTGCCGCTTCTGCCGCTCGACATCTTCGCGTTCGTAGTCCAAGGCCTTGGACGCAAACACAAACCAGGCGGGATCCTTCGGCCCGCCGGTGGCCGCCATCCGGCCCGGCTCGTTGTACATCGCGTCCTCCCCGTCGCCGCCGACGCCGCCCGCCAGGGCGTAGTAGTACCCCAGGTGCCGCACATAGTCCGCCTCTGGGCCGAACACCAGCCGCCGGACGTTGGAGTGGATGCCATCGGCGCCCACCACCTGCGCAATGTGAAGCAACGCGAGTCTTGGTGAGGAGAGATGCTTCTTGTTTTAACTGTTCTAATATGTATCGCATGAATGGAATCATAATAGTCACTACTATTGTCTCTTTCATACGTGTGTTAAATAATATAGCTCTCAACTCCTAATATGACCGTACCAGGTCAAAGGCCCGCGGCGCGGCGCGCTCGAAGCCCACGTCGACCCCGTCGGCGGTCTCGTTCAGAGAGGCGATCGAGTCGCCGAACAGGTATTCACACTTTGCGGCCGTGCGATCGTACAGGATCTGGGCCAAGTCGCCGCGGGCGATCTCGACGTCGCCGCCCGAAAACTCGGCCGGCATGGTGGCGATCCGCCGGCCGGCCGCGTCGACGATGACCCCGTCGCCCGCGCTGGGAGCCTGTGATACAAAATTCAAAGTAGTCATCGCCTCGGAAAACCATCGCAAAGTGGGAGGATTGCCACAGGTCCACCCGTGGTGCACCGACCATGGCTTGGGTGACGCTCCACTCTTCTGGTGGACGCCATGTGCCTGACCGCTGCGGACCCAGAAGCTCGAAGCTGATGTCTGCGTTCGTAGTTGGCGGCTACAGAAATGCATGTGCGGACAGAAAACCCTGCATCCTGACGTTCGCCATGCGCGCACCCGCGCCGCTTCGACATCGTCCAGGATGCCCATGCGCCGCAGCACGGTCATGTGGGTGGCGCCCTTAAAGTCCACCGCCAGGCCGCCGCGCCGCACTTCGGCCGCCTTCTCGACGACCGTCACCTGGAAGCCGTACCTGCTGAGCCACAGCGCCAGCGCGGGGCCGGCAATACTGGCGCCAGAAACGAGGACCCTGGCGTTCCGCAGCAGGGCGGATCCCGCAGCCATGGCCAGCCGGAGGGTCTGAACGCCTGCAGTTCTGGGAATCACAGTCATAGTGGCATTGGTCACCATGCCGTGAAGCGAGAGATCAGCAAAGCCCTCAAAAGGCGGTGATTACTGCGGCAGAAGAGACTCGAGTGGCTGTGTGTGATCGCTGGTTGACATTCCCGACTGTGAGACTGCCAGCACTGCGCGGTGCCAGACCGTGACGTCGTCACGTGTCGCACTTAAACTGTGCAGCCGATTTACAGGATCGCAGCCGGATGCGCTGACGATCTATCGTCGCCCCGCCGACCATATGCAATCCGTCAGCGTGCTGGACCGGGCAGTTTTCCGCAAAGGGTCTCCTCCCAGACTCCGGCGCGATGCCGTATGCCACGCCTCCCCCGCGGGCCCCGAGCAGCCAGGGATCACCAGGAGGCAGCTAGCAGACGGGGCTGCCAAGCTCGCGCTGTCCGTGGCCCTGACGACGGCAACGCGACCTGGCGCACCGACAGCGGCAGCAGAGCTGACCCTGCAGGCGGTGACGCCCCCCATAGCACCAGCGCAGCCGCTGTCATCCAGGTATTGTCTGCTGTCAGGATGACACTGCGCTTCTTTGAAATGTGTTTGGTCCTCTGTTCACTGTGCTAGGCAGCATAATACTGTGAAACAGCCTGACGACGGGCTGCCTGTTCGGGTCCACAGAGAGGAGGCCATCACCAACGTGTTTGAGAGCAACACATACTCGGTCGCCAACATCTTTGATGTCACGCTGCGGGTGCGCGCCGGAACCGTCACCGTGCTTTCCATATGCGAAGGCAAGCCTGTGCCGTAGCCACGCAACAGACATTGCCAGCGAAGTGGCATGAATTGTGCTGCGTGGCCCGATGGGCCTACCTGCTGCTACGAGCTGCATGGCCGACACTGATGATGCGCCGCATGCAGGCGGGGTCGGCACGGTCGCTCTCGGCGGAGATGCCTGAGGGCAATGGCACCGGCTTCGTGTGGGATGACCAGGTGACCGATATCCACCGTCTCGAGCGCTTGCAAGTTTATCGGCGTCAAGCCCACATTGCGGGTTCGCTGGCAAGCGGTCAACAACCGTGTGCTGTTGTCACAGCCACGCAGATGACGACTGAGGGACCGCCGTGTGCGCAGTGTAGGGCAACATCGTCACGAACTTCCACGTGCTGGGGTCGGTGCTGAAGGGTCTGGGACCCCGGGCAACGAGCAGGCAGCAGGCGCCGGTGAAGGTCGCACAAGTCACCCTTCTTGGTGCGAAGATGCGGCGATCATTGTTGCCCACATGCCAATGACTGTCGCCTGATGTCAATGCAAAACTCAAATCAGAGTGCACTTTTAATGTCCGCCCTGGCAGAGCAACTTACAGAGCAGGCAGCAGCCTGTGCTCATTGGGCGATTCAGAATTGGCAGCTGTATGCATGCTCATGCAGGGTCAGACGGCGTGCAGCAGTCGTATGACGGGTACCTCGTGGGCGCGGACCGCACGAAGGA
>JAABUX010007298.1_pt1 | contig 13015 bp, 12 predicted proteins | sample 5561851 | NCBI WGS metagenome assembly JAABUX01 (sample SAMN10711883, study PRJNA513361) | rock metagenome | isolation source: Antarctica rocks | place: Antarctica: Victoria Land, Richard Nunatak red sandstone | collected 2016-01-03 | reverse complement strand
GGTAGGTCCAGTAGTTGTCCTTGTAGTGGTTCTCCAGGGCCAGGATCACGCCGCGCTCGGCCGCGTAGGGCAGCAACGCCTCGATGCAGTCCACGACCATGGCCACGCCGTCGTCCTCGGAGACCTCGGGACGGCGCTGGCCGGAGAGCACGCGGCAGGTGCGCGGGGCGGGGGCGTCGAAGTAGGCGACGAGGTCGATCATGTGTTTGTGACGTTCCACCTCGGCCTGTCGCGCCGCCGCGTCGGGCTGCGTGAAGTCGGGCGAGGCGCACAGCATCGGCATCAACAGGTTGTGCCCCCGCAGCGCGGCCCGCACCTCCGCGAGGTAGTCTGGCTCCAGCGAGGTGAAGAAGCCAGGATACATCTCCAGGCCGTCGACGCCCAGCGTCGCGGCCATGTCAATCCACTCGAACAGCGACAGCGTGCGCGTCACGCACAGCTCGTCCATGAAGCATTTGGGGAAAGCAGCAAGGCGCATATCAGTTGCCAGTGGTCAGTTGCCAGTTGCCAGTTATCGGGAGCGTGCTATTCTTTCCCTGGCGATAGAGTACCATTGTGCATCATCCTTTCTGTCATCTGGCGCGATGGATCCGCCCGATCGCGCGTCCTACTGGCACCTGGCACCTGGCACCTGGCACCTGGCACCTGGCACCTGGCACCTGGCACCTGGCACCTGGCACCTGGCACCTACGTCACGTCCAGCAAATCGAACGCGGGGCCGTCTTTACATAAAAGTCCGTAGCCGCCGTCGTGTAGGGGTACCACGCAGCCGTCGCACGCCGCGGCATAGCAGGCTAGCGGCGCGGTCATCAGGACGGTCGCAAAACCACGGCGCGGGCGCAGACGATGGCGATGCACCAGGTCGCGCAGGGGCGGATAGGCCTCGATGGGCAGGGCAGCGTAGAGCGTGTCGGTCCATGAGAGCAGGTCCGGCACGAGGTCGAGCACGGTCCCGGTCACGCCGGCCGAGCCGTCGGCGGTGGCGACGTGGTACTCCGCGTCCGCCGGCAGGAGGGAGGGCGGCAGGAGGCGCGCGGTAGTTGGCGCGTCGTGCAGGACGACGACGAGGACGCCGGCCTCCACCAGCGTCCGCGCCAGGGCGAGCAGCCCGGTGAGGCGCGTCCCGCTGCCGAGCAAGACGGCGCGGCGGGCGATCGAGGCGATAGGCAGCGGATGTCCCCAGGGTCCCAACAGGTCGAGCGTGCCGCCGGCCGCCAGGGTACGCAGCCATGGGGCCAGGCGCGGAGTATCCGCCTCGCGGTAGAGCGTTTCCGCGGCCCCCTCACGCGGAGAGAGAGCGGTCAGGGGAAAGGGATGGGCGACGATGGAGAGCGAGTCCGGGCGGCGCAAGGCGATCCACTGTCCCGGCTGGGCCGCGGCAAGGGGGGGCGCGGCCAGGCGCAGGCGCGTCAGGCCGCCTACGACGGTTTCAACGGCGGCCACAGTGGCGGCGATGACACGCATGAATTTATCTCATTTGTCGCCTGGTCGTTGGGCACGGTCAGCTGGAAAGAGCTCAGCAACGCGTTGAAGACCTGCTGGAAGGCGCTGACATCCTGCCCGGGCGGGTTCGCGGCCAGCAGCGTAAAGTGGTAGTCGCGCTCGAATTGCGGGATATAGACGTACACCTGCTGCTCGTAGAGCCCGCCCTGAGTCGGCGGCGCCGTCCAGTGCGCGAAGGAGACGGCGGGTTGGCCGGCGACAGTCAGCAACCGTGGCGGCAGCGACGAGAAGGGGCTCTTGACCGTGGCCTGGTAGAGCGTGCCGTCGGGGTCGCACGACCAGTCGACTCCCATGTCGGCCAGGGTCGTGGGGATCGACGCGTGGTCGGCGCTGACGGCATCGTAGCTATGGAAGCCGAGCCGCAGCTTGGCCAGGTCTTGCCGGGCATCGTCGTACCACCAGGCGGGCGGGACCTTAAATTGGCAGGGGCACGAAGGAAAGTTGGCGACCCCGTTCTGGTACCCCTTTTGGCTGGGGTCCTGGCCGATGGGCGGGGTCAGCGGATGCGGCAGGGCGTCGACGCCGACCACGACGATGGCAGCGATCAGGCCCAACGCGCCGAGGACGCGGCGGCGCGACAGGAGGGCCAGCGCCCACGGGCGCGTGGCGCCAGGTGGATGGGACGCGCGAGGCAGACGAGGCGCACGAGGCAGAGAGAGGCGCAATTCCGACCTTTTCCTTCCTATTTGCCTGCCCGCCACCAGGCGCGCAGGAGGCGTCCCAGCGTCTCCCCGCCATCGGGGACGCCGGGGAGTGGAGGAGACATCAGGCGCAGCGTGGGACCCTTCTCGCGTCGGATACAGATGATAATGCGGCCGAAGGCATACCAGTGTCCGCGCTCGATCTGGATGATTGAGATGTCCCGGCGGTGTAGCCGGGTCGAGGGCACGAGCGGGGGCAGAGGGCGTACCAAAAGCTCGTCGCCGGCGACGGCAAGCGCGGCCCGGATGGGGAAGGGGCCATGCAAGACCAGGACGGGCATCCCCGTGCCGGGAACAACGCTGTGCCTGGAGTGGGTCAGGGCCATGGCGGACGGGCCGGCCGGCAAACCAGCGCGGGCCGGGACCGTCGTGTCCGTGGCCGCGGCAGTCTCGGAGGCTATGTAGTCGCGGTCGAGCGGCCCGAGCGGCACAAGCGCGAGAGGGCTCCGCGGTAGCGGCAACTCGACCGCCTCTAGCTCATACATCGCGCCTATCCTGTATCCCTGCCCTGACTCTGGCGCTCCCCGCGTCCGTGCCGTCTCTTCAACGGCCGCGTGTGCCAGGAACAACGTGGATGTTGTTGTAGACGTGAGGGCAGCCGTCCCCTGACCTCTTGAGCGTGGTTCGGATATCCCATAGTCACAAGGTATCATATCGTCTCGTTTCGTGCGCGTCTACCAATTCAACCGGTACGCCTGGGCTCGTGAAAAGTCGGCGACTCGCTCCGCTGCCCAGTGGGTGACCGGCGTCCGTGGCAACAGGCGCGGATCCTGGATGCGGCGGCGATCGGGGTCTACCGCGTGCAACAGGACGCGCCCATGGTGGAGATCCTGGTCCGCGACGATGCGCCCCTATTCAATGTAGACGGCAAGCTAAAGTTGCTTTAGCTTGCCGTCTACACGCGGGCGGTCAGCAGAAAGGTGATTGCTCAGCGGTCGGCGTCATCCCCGAGGGCAAGGAGGGTCGGTTTGTGCAGCAAGCTCTGTGGGTCGCCGATGACCAGGACCGCTGGAAACAGTCCGTGGACCACGACTAAACCGCGAGGTCGTCCCTCTATGGGCACGTCGAAGGCGACGGTGTGGGTGAAGGAGCCCGCTGGCGGTAGTTCCGTGTCAAGCGGTTGGCCGCCACCCCCGGTCGCATCCAGCGCATGCCGCGCGTCCGCGTCCGGATCGTAGCGCTGCCCGTTTGCGTCGAGGAGATAGACCCGCGCGTCGACCGCGCGCTGGCTGATACCCCTGGCCCGACTCGACACCTCGACGGTGACAAGATAGAACTGGCCGCGCGCCGTCGCGACGTGTGGCCACCGTCCGACCGCGCGCCGGCGCGCGACCCGCTGCAGGGAGAGACACCAGTCATCGAAGCAACGGACCTGATGTGGACCTAACACCTGCTGGGGGCTGGTGAGCGAGACCGTCACGAGCACAGCGGCATACGAGCCCAGGAAGACACCTAGCGCGAGCAGGATGCGTCGTAGCGGTCGCCATCGACGGCGCGCCAGGTAGGACGCGCCACCGAGCAGCGCAACCACGGTGATGAACACCGTGATCAGCAACAACAGGTCGGAGATGGTCATCGGGTTTCCGGCCCCCGTGTGGCAGACGACCCGGACAGCGTATAATCTTGACGCGTCACAACCCACCGCATCGCCGCGCCAATATAGGCGCCGAGGGCGGCTGGGATGAGGACAAAGATGGACGACAGCACGTGGCGGAGGTCGTTCGGATACGGAACGGACACGCGAATGACCGCGGCAAGGGCCTGTGATAGAGGTATCGCCAGGCCGATCATCAACGCCCAGCGCCAGGCGCGGCGCGGCCGTGCAATCCCAAGCCCAACCGTCGAAAGCAGCAGGCACAGCAGCGGCGCCTGCACCTCCGCGTTATGCGTGTTGACGTAGCCAGTGGTCAGGCTCAGCAGCAGGGCAGTTAGCGCGAGGGCAAGTCGTGCCCTCCTTCTGGGCGCCCCTTCTCGCGCCTGCGCAACGCGCTGCGTAGCGGCCGTGACGATGAGGTCCAGCAACGCACGCCCCCACCAGCCGCATAGGCCGCGCGAACCGTCCCGCCGCCATGTGTCGCGCGAACAGTCATGGAAGAGCTGGACCAGGTCCGGACCGTATGCATGGCGAAAGGTCGCCGGGTAGGCCACCAGCAAGGCCCGGTAGAGCCGATCCGCGACCGAGAGGAGCGGTGAGGATGAGGATGAGGATGAGGATGAGGACGAGGACGTAGGCATCACGCATCCCCCTGCGCGGTAGCTGGCTGGCCCGGCTCGCTCCGCGGCAACAGGCGCTTGGCGTGGGCGACGCGGACCAATTGCTCCAGGCGCCGGGCCTCGGCTGTTGCGACCCTATACCCCAGGTCAGTCACCTGGTAGTAACGGCGCCGTTCGTCGTCGATGGCGGGATCGGGACGCTGCTCTGTCTCGACGATCAGGCCATCGGCCAGCATGCGCTTGATCGCCCCATAAAGGGTTCCCGGCCCCATGCGCACCGTCCCCTCACTGCGCCGGGCGATCTCTTGCACGATGCCGTACCCATGGCGCTGCCCATCGACAAGGGCCAGGAGGATATGGAAAACGGCCGGTGTCAGTGGAGGCCCCGTTGCCGCATCGTCTCGTCCCATTGCTTTTCTCTCCTACATACGATCGAGCACGGATGCATCCGTTACAGATATATTAGGCTATGACCAACTCGATGTCAAGAGGCAAAACAAAAGGCCGGGCCAACAGCACTGGTGCTGTTGGCCCGGCCTTTTGCCATGATGGCGATGGGGGGAAACCGAAAGGCTATTTGCCGGTCGCGGCCTGGTAGCGTTTGTTGACTTCGGGCCAGTTGACGGTATTCCACCACGCGGCGACGTAGTCGGGGCGCTTGTTCTGGTACTTGAGGTAGTACGAATGCTCCCACACGTCGATGCCCAGCAGGGGCGTCAGCCCCTGCGAGATGGGGCTGTCCTGGTTCGGCGTGCCCATCACCTTCAGAGCGCCGCTGTTGTCGGCCACCAGCCAGGCCCAGCCGCTGCCGAACTGCCCCGCGGCTGCCTTGGCGAGTTGCTCCTTGAAGGCGTCGACGCTGCCGAAAGTCGAGTTGATAGCCTCGGCCACGGGGCCGGTGGGCGCGCCGCCGGCGTTCGGGGCCATGATTTGCCAGAAGAAGCTGTGGTTGGCGTGGCCGCCGCCGTTGTTGCGGACCACGGTGCGGATGTCTTCGGGGACGCGGTTGAGGTCGGCGATTAGCTGCTCCACGGGGAGCGCGGCGAGGTCCGGGTGGCTTTCCAGCGCCTTGTTGACGTTCGTGATGTACGTCTGGTGATGCTTATCGTGGTGGAGATGCATCGTCTCGGTGTCGATATGGGGCTCAAGCGCGGCGTAGTCGTAGGGCAGCGGGGGAAGCTCGTAGGCCATGTGGGTCTCCTCGCAAGAAGCGTCGTGTGCGGCCGCGGACCCGGTCCCGCGGCCATCGTGTTTAGTACGCCGTCGGGTCTGGCGTAGGACACGTCCATAGCGGGCGTAGCCGTCAGGACAGTAGCAGCAAATATCATGCCCACGTCCTCGACCGTTATGTCGCTCCTCTTCAATGGTAGCCGACAACGCCGTTTCATGGTGTCCTACCGTGGTGTCCCGTGACGGGGACCGGCAAACGCGGTCGCAAGCCACGGCAGGTCTCGTCAGGCCAGGGGTGAATCCTTTACAGAGACAGGCGATGCGGTGTTACGATTGCCGGCTCAACCGCCGTTGTTGCCGGGGACGGGCACGGTAAAGTCCTGGCCGTCAAGCACGCCCCAGAAGAACTGCTGATCGGTGTAGCGTAGCGTGAGCTTCGTGTTTGGTCCGTCGCAGAGAACGCTGACGTGGACATCGTTCGGGTCCAGGCCCACGTCGCGCGCGGCTGACCGCGCCACGACCGGGATTTGGCTCTTAAATGCGTTACACTGCAGGACGCTGCCCGACGCCTGTCGCGCCGACGTATCGACCGCCTGCTGGATGGCGTGGACGCGGCTGTAGAGCAAGTAGCCCACGACCAGCATGGCGACGAGGCCGGCCAGGGCCAGAACCTTGACGATAGTGCTCAGGATTTTGACCGCGACGATGATCAGGACTACCCCGAGCACGACCGGGACCAGCATGCTTGTATACGACGTCAAATGGCCCACGGATCTCCCCCTACTGCCTGCTATGTCTTTAACCGCGTCCGCGCGCACGTCCTGACGAGCACGGACGCGCAGCGCTACCAATCGCTCCCAGTATGCGCCACCTTATGCGTCCACGCTATAGGCAACACGATGCGCGTCGACACCCGTTCGGGCTAGCCATTGTCCGCTTGTCCCATTTCATCCGTGCCTGCCGCCCCGCTCTGTCGTAGGACCGTGCGCTACGCGCCGCCGGTCATGCGGCGGCGGTGGTCGCCACGCACGTAGTCGGTGGGTAGCGGCCCCGCGTGGGGCTCCGTGTCCCACATGTCGCTGGCGATGTGGACTGCCTCCTCGTACGACCACGGTGAGCCGGGCGTGCAGATTTTGTCGATCATGTCGTCGAAGAGATCGTCGTTGCTGGGTTCGTCTCCCACACCGGGTGTCGCGCGCTCCGCATCGTCCATCTGACCCTGATCCCCCTTCAAGAACGCCGGCGCGGTGTCCTTGCGCTGAATGATACCGTCGTCTATAGTCTACGTGTTAGAGAAGGCCACGGCTACTATGCGCGGGGCTACGGGGTGCGCCTTAAAATTGTGGACTCCGACCTGCGACTGCGGTCGCATGGCAGCAGACGGACACTGCGGTGTCGAAGCGGGACCAGGGACCTCGTCGCGGTGGACGACGCCCGACCGCAGTCGGCCCGTGGTTTGCCATGCGACCGCCGTCGCAGGCCTGGTCTGGCCCGGTCCGTCCCCATTCCACAAAAACGAGGTGCACCCGGGGCTACGATGTATGACCAGACGCTACCGCGATACCGTTGAGCGAACAGGAGAGCGCCGCTTGCTGCCGCGGAGTAGATCGTTCCGGGTGGCGCCCCTATCACCTCTCAAGGCCGGCCCGAGTGGGAGCCCGCCGCCGCTGCCGGCGCCGCGTTGGATCGCTGGACCGCGCGTGCTGACCGTCATCGGATGGCTGGCCGTGCTGGCTGGACTCGCCTTGCGCCTGTACGACGTGGGGGGCAAAAGCCTCTGGTTCGACGAGGTCGCCACCGTGTCCATCATCGCGCATCCCTGGCGCGAGGTGGCCGGCTTGATCGACGACGCGCCGCCGCTGTTCTTCTACTACCTTAAGGCCTGGATGACCGTCCGGGAGACTACTGGTTGGCTGCACGCCGCCACGGCGGTGATGTGCAGCGGTACTGTCCTCTTCACCTGGCTGTGGACGCGGCGCGCCTTCGGGGTGGCGGTGGGGGTGACGGCAACGCTGTTCTGCGCGGTTTCGACCTACCTCATCTTCTACGCGCAGTTTGTGCGCATGTATCCCATGATGGGCGTGTTCTGCATCGCGTCGCTGATCCCGTTGTGCAGGGCGGTCGAGACGAACCGGCGCGCGTGGTGGGCGGTATGGACGCTCAGCGTCTTGTTATGCCTCTACACATTTTATTACGCGGCGTTCTTCCTGCTCGGCGCGGGCGTCTGGGCGCTGGTCATCGCCCTGCGGCGGCGCGCGCTGCTGCCGCCCCTGCTCCTGTCCTGCCTGGTCATTGCTCTGGCCTTCGCCCCCTTGCTGCCCACGGTCATCTACCAGGAGACGCACAACAGTGGCGCGCGCTCCTGGATCGGCCGTCCGGGCCTGGGCGCCCTGCGCTCGACCTTCGACCAGTACACCTTCTACGTCGGCGCGGGCGTCCCGCATCTACGCGACGCGCTGATCGCGCTCGTCGTGCTCGGCCTGATCCTGCCCGGTGAGCGCAAGGAGCGAGCCTTGCTGTTGCTTGTCCTGATCTCCGGTGTGCTGCTCCCGTTCGCCATCTCGCGCGTGGCCACACCGCTCTACGACCCCCGTTATGCCATTTATGGGGCGGTACCAGTCCTGGCGCTGATCTCTCGGGGCCTGCTGCAAGGGGTGAGGCAAGGCGCCGCGGCGCTGCGCCTTGCGCCGCGCGTCGCCGCCGCGGTCGCCACGCTGGCCGTGGTGATGTACCTCGCCCTCTCGGTCCGGCCGCTGCAGCGCCTCTACACCGACCCTCTGTATGGTCAGGCCGACCTGCGGGACGTCGCGGCCATGCTGGTGCATGACCACGCCCGCTACCCGAACGACGCCGTGCTCGGCGACGATGGCTTCAGCATCCTGCCCCTGCTATGGTATAGTTACACGCTAGGTGGGCCCGGCGCTCGCCACCTGTCTCGCCCCTACTACTGGGTGCCTGATGCGTGGATTCAGCAGGCGCCCCTGATCGAGCGCATCAGCCCGCGGCCTTTTCCTCGTACGGCCGCCTGGCTCCCTAAGGACCGCTCGGGGCGCCTCTGGCTGATCAACATGGTAAACTTCCGCGGCGGGGACAGCCCTACTCACCATCCCGCCTGGTTCACCCCACCGGCCAACCAATGGCGCCAGATCGGCCAGAGCACGGACTACTTCGGCGTCTACCTGCGAGAGTACGTGCGGCGGTAGTTGCCAGTTGCCAGTTGCCAGTGGGCAGTTGCCAGTGGGCAGTTGCCAGTGGGCAGTTGCCAGTGGGCAGTGGGCAGTTGCACGAAAAATGTTTGGCGGGTATAAGCTCGGGGGGGCGTTGCGAGGCAACTGGGAGCGCGGGCGGCCCGCTCGCATCGGGTCGCGCCCACGGCGGTGACTGGCGCACTCACGGCGCCGCGGCGGGGCCAAGCGGGCGGCCCGCCCGCGCTCCCAGTCGTCCCAGGACCTCCGTGCCCTAACGAAAATGTTGATCAGGCGCTTGACTCTGCCACTTGTTCCTTCTAACAACTGGCAACTGGCAACTGGCAACTGGCAACCGGCAACCGGCAACTGCCCACTGCCCACTGCCCACTGCCCACTGCCCACTTCGTCGTCAGCGCAGCGACGCGGCGATGCGCACGAGCGTCGGCGCGGAGAGGTGCGAGACGGCGGCGTCGGTCGTGATGTCGTAACCGTCGGCGCCTTCGACCCAGGACAGGATGAGCAGGTCGTGGCCGGGCGTGCGGAACTCGCGCAGCGTGCCGTTGTAGGCGCCGATGGTCGTGGTGACGACACCGGCGCCCGATACGAATGTCAGTGGGCTGGCTCCCTGGTCGATCCCGAACGCCGCCGGTCCATAGGTGTTCTTCCCTGCTGAGAACGCGTAGCTCAGGGTGCTGAAGCCCTTGCTCACGTCGCGCTGTTGTGGCGTGACGAACAGTGAGACCGCGACATAGCGGGCCGGGACGTAGCGGGGCGACCCAATGGTAAACGGCACGCGGTTGCGCACGGCTGCAATGGCCCGACTCAGGCTCTGCCCCGACGCGATCTGCTGCCCTCCCACGTACACGTACACGGGCGACGGCGGAGGCGACGCCTGGCGATGCCCACCCGTACCCGCCGCCTGGGCATGACCGGCGGCCGATAGCGACGACAAGGCGAGACCTGCCGTCGCGAACACAGTGGCGATGCGCCTGGCACGGATATCGGTGGCTGCCCATAATGCTTTGCTCATGCTTATCCTCCTGTGATAGTCGTAAGCCGTAAGCCGTAAGCCGTAAGCCGTAAGCCGTAAGCCGTAAGCCGTAAGCCGTAAGCCGTAAGCCGTAAGCCGTAAGCCGTAAGCCGTAAGCCGTAAGCCGTAGTTAATACCCGATTGCTGCTATCTAGCAGTGATGCCAAGACACCGGCACGGCAAACAATGCCGTGCCGGTGTCCTGACCGGTAGGGCCGGCCATCGGCTAATGGCTAATGGCTATTAGCCCTACTGCGCGGGGAGCGCCCCCTGGTTGGCGGTGTAGCTGCGCCCGTCGGCCGTGTTGCCGACGGCCGTGGCCACGAACTGGTCGTTCGTGCCCGCGCTGGTTACGACGAACGTGGCCCCGAGCGGCCCGCGCGGCAGGTTGCCCGCGTCCGTGTCGACGTTGACCGTGGTGATGCTGTTGGCCGCCACGCGGTAGGCGACTGACGTGCCGCCGTTGGTCGCGTAGTAGCTGCCCGTGACCGTGATCGGCGCGGTGGTCGGATTGTACAGGAACACCGTCTGCTGCTCCTGTTGGCCCGCCGCGTCGGTCAGCCCAAGGTCGGGGAACGCGGCGCTCTTAACGCCGGTCGGCGCGCCCGACGGCGCCACGCCGGGGTGCGCCCCCGCGTTGGGGCTGCCGCCGTAGTACTGGGGCTTCTCGGCCACGAAGGGACTTGAGGAGGTCAGGATGGTGGCGTAGACGCCGGAGGTGTTGTTGACCACCGCGTTGGCGTTGATCGTCTGGCGCGTGCCCGGAGCAACCACGAGCGACGCGGTACCGAGGCCACGGCCGTTGACGTCGTAGAACTGCGCCACGATCGTGGCCGAGACCGGCGACGTGCTGGGGTTGAGCACGGTGACGTACGACTGATCGCCGGGCTGCTGGGCCTGGCCGCTGCCGCCGGCCGAGCCGTAGGCGAACAGGTACTGGTTGGCCACGGTCTGGATGCCGGCCTTGGCCGTGGAGCCGTACTTGGCCGAGCCAATGCCGTCGCCGAAGTAGAGCACCCGCTCCGCCATGATCGGCTGGTCGCTGGTCACCACCATGCCCAGCGACTTGTTGGCAAAGCCCAGCGTGTCGCCGCGGATGTTGCGCGTGTAGCGGCCCAGCGGCGGAACGGTGAACGTTTCGCTCAGCGTGCTGGTGATGGCGTTGGCCTGGGGGGCGAATGTGACCGTGATGTGCGCGTCGCTGGTGGTGGGGTTGGCCACCGTCAGGTACTCCTGGAAGGTGATGCCCGTATAGCCCTCGGCGAAGTAGAAGGTCTGGCCCAGGTTGGGGTTGCCCAGCGAGCTATCGCCGTCGAGGGTCGCGCCGTTGCCGCCGACGCGCTGAATGATGCGCTCGGCCGTGATGCGCGAGGGCGAACTGACGATCGCGGCGGCAATCTTATCCGGACCGATGTCGGCGTTGACCGACTCGCGCAGCGTCGAGCTTGGCGGCACCGAGCGCACCAGGCTGACCGGGTTGCTGCCCTGGATCAGGTAGGTGATGGTCGCCGTCGCGGTGAAGGGATTGGCGTTGAGCAAGGATAGCGTCTCGTTGAACGTGGCCTTGCCATTGGTGCTGTAGAGGCCCGTATAGCCCTCGGCGAAGTACAGCGTCGTGGGCCCGTTGTTGACGTTGTAGGGGTACCGCACGTTGAACGCGCCCACCCCGCTGTTGCCCGCCGCGTCGACGGCCGTGATGACCGCCGTGCCGGTGATGGCGGAGGTCGGGATCGTCGCCGTGGCCGTGAAGACCCCGTTGACGTCCGTGCTGACCGTGCCGGAGAAGATGGTCGTCGCGGCTGAACCCTGTCCGAAGGTCAGGGTGATGGGGCGGTTGATGGCGAAGCCGGTACCCGTCACGGTCACGCTTGAGTTGGGCGCGACGAGAGTCGGCGTGACGGCGACGGTGGGCACGCCGTTGCGCGTGACCGTGAACGGCGTGGACGCGCTGTTGTTGTCGCGGTCCTGGGCCGTGAACGTGGCCGGCCCGGCCGGGGCGAGGCCCGAGATGGGCGCCGTGGTGGTAAAGAGGCCCTGCGCCGTGGTGGTGATGGCGCCGGCGTTGACGCCGATCGCGGCCCCGTTCTGGGCGTAGGTCAGGGTGATGGGCTGGTTGGCGGCGAAGCCCGTGCCGGTGACCGTGGTGGTCGAGCCTGGCAGGCCGCTCGACGGCGTGGCGCCGATGCGCGTCGCGCCGATGGCGGGACGCACGTCGAAGGCCGCCGTAGACGCCGTGCCGCTGATGTCGGTGGCGGCGACGACCGCCGGTCCCGCCACGGCGCTGATCGGGACCGACACCATCACGGCGAAACCGCCCGTGGCGCTATCCGTCGCGGTTTGAGGCAGGGTGGTGCGGATGCCCGCGGCATCGGTGAAGGCGAAGGTGACCGTGGGGGTCACGACGCCATTGGCCGCATCGTAGCCGGAGCCGATCACGGTGATCGTGGTCCCGGCCGTCGCCGCCACCGGCGCGAGCGTCAGACTCGGCGAGACGCGCGGCTGGGGCGAGGCGGCCTGGACCACGGTGGTGGAAGACACTCCTCCCGTGAGCGTGGCGGGGAGCAGGCCAAGGGTCACCGCCGCCAGGAGCGCCGCGACGACCGTGAGCGGACGCGGGTGGATGCGCATAGACGCGCCGCTTGTGCTGGTACGAGATTCAGGCATAAGGTCCTTCCTCTTGGTGATAGCTTGTCGCGACGTTCGACGAGTCGGTGACGTGCCGGCCGGGTCACGCTCACCGCGCGTCGGGTGGCCGCGATGGGTAGCGGAGGTGTTCCTCCCTAGCTACCAGCCTAGAAGAAGGCCGCTGACAGCGCATGATATAAAACTCACCAACGCAATGAGGGACGGTCCCGGCAGTAACGGGCGCTACTGCCGGGGCCGTCCCTCATTGCGTTCTACAAAAAAGAGCGCCGGAACCCCTTGCTCGTTTGTTAGTCAGGACCGTACAGGGGAATCGGGTTCTCAGCCTAATCGGGACTGTGCAGGGGAGTTGGGTTCTCGGCCTGTTCGGGTGGCGGGTTGTACGCCTGGCTACTGCCAGTGCCGCTGCCCGTACTGCTACTGCTGCTACCACTGGTCTGGCCTTGACTGCTCGAGCTCAGGTGGCCCTGCTGAACCAGCCGCTCCAACTCCTGGCTCAGAATCTGCACGGCCTGATTGTCCAGATCGGACAGTTGCTGCCAGATCTGGCGGCGCGTGCTCGACTG
>JAABUX010007296.1_pt1 | contig 13019 bp, 10 predicted proteins | sample 5561851 | NCBI WGS metagenome assembly JAABUX01 (sample SAMN10711883, study PRJNA513361) | rock metagenome | isolation source: Antarctica rocks | place: Antarctica: Victoria Land, Richard Nunatak red sandstone | collected 2016-01-03 | reverse complement strand
TCGCTTTTAACGTCCTCTCGGCCAACGATCCCGATGCAGCGCTCGCTGAAGACGGCGGTTTGGGAGGCCCCGTCGCGGAGGTCACGGAAGCGGACCGTGCTCTGGAACCAGAACGGGCCGTTGTTGCGGCCCGTCGGGTTGGCCTTGCTCGTCAGATTGATTGGGAGGGTTCCCGCGCAAGCCCGGTAGTTGTTCGGCGCCAGGCCGGTTCCCGTGACGGCCTGGGCGGCGTCGGACGGGCAGAGGTAGGCGCTGAGGATCGTGGACAAGGCGGTATGATTCGGCGGGCTGAGTTCGGGGAAGTGCCCCCAGGGCACAAAGGCGAAGTTCAATGAGTTGTAGATCGCACTCTGTCCTAGGTAGGGGAGGATCTGGGTCTGGGCCGACCACCTCGGGAGCAGGCCGGCCAGGACCCCGCCCCCGCCGCCGACCCCAAATGGATAGGTCGCCAGCGTGGATTCGTAGTTAGCGATGGCCAGGCCGATCTGCTTCAAGTTGCCGACGCATTGGCCGCGGCGGGCCGCCTCTCGGGCCGAGAGGACGGCCGGCAGCATCAAGCCGAACAAGGCCCCAATCACGGCGATCACGACCAAAAGTTCGACAAGCGTAATTCCGCTGCGGTTGGTCATCGCGATGGTCTCCGGCGGTTCAGAATGGGCGGCACCGTGCGGGGGACTCGATGCGGGATTGCCGCGCCCGCGCCGAGTTCTCTCGGGTCGGACCGGAGCGACGGCATGGGTTCATGGCCCCGCGGCGGGCGGGATGCGGAAGACCCAGAAGGAGCACCCGATTCGCTCGTCGGGTTGACGCGTCCGAAGAGCCGCGAAGGCCCCCCGGGGATAGGCGGTCAAATCCCCCCGCCCGTCGGACGTCATGAATTCGTATCCCATCAGAGCATTGACGCTGATGATGTAGGTACCACCGCGGGGCGGCCCGGTTTCGGCTTCGGATGGGTAGCGATACGCGATCCCGAAGACGGACGGGTCGACGCTGTGATAGGCGACCAAGGAGACGGGCCGCGCCGCTTCGTCGGGCCGCGAGTCGAGCCAGGCGCGAAGGCGCAGGAGGTCCTGCCCCCAATCGATGTTGCTGTCCAACAGATGCCTGTGGCCGCGCCGCCAGCCGCCGGCGAGTTCGTTGAAATAGGAGATGTGATTGGGGTGGTCGTGCGCCACGCTCGCGGCGCTGGCGAGGAGGCAGGCGGTGATCCCGACGAACGCGAGCCTGGACCGCTGCGCCAGCGTAACGCCCGCCGCGATGTAGAGGAAGGGCAGAGCGGGGAGGATGTAGCGGAAGTGATGGCTAAATCCCGCCTGGCTGCTGATCAAGGCGAACAGGGCGATCCCAATAGCCCATTCGAGGCGAGCGACCCGCGCGCCCCGGGTTGTCAGGGCCAGGATCACAGCGGCGCCGAGCAACGCGAGATGCCCCAGGGGCATCTTGTACGCCGCCGCGTAGAGATAATAGGACCGCCAGCCACGCTCCGCGATCACTCCGTCGAGATAAGAGCGTATCCCGCCGGCGAAGTCCTGCCGCTGGCGATCGATGCCTAGGACGAACTCGCGGGGCAGCGGGATCGGCAGGACGTCGAGCGGCGAGGAGGTCATCCAGATCGGTTTGGGGTAATGCTCGACGTCAACCGCCCGGAAGATCGGCGCCTCCCAAGCATATCCGGTTTGGATGGTCATCCAGGCCACGAGCGCGGCGACAACCAGGCGAGCAACCTCGCGCCGACGGGGCGATCCCGCCTCGTCTCGTTGCCTCGGAGCGATCACGATCGCCCCGAGGCGCGCGACGATCAACGCCGCGACGACGGCCAGCGTCGTGTACTTCGTCAGGAGGGCGAACCCCCAAGCAAGCCCCGACCGCGTCGCCGCGGCCGGAGACGGGTCGTCGCACTCTCGATGATGACACCAGACGGTCAGCAGGCCCAGGCAGGTCGCGCCCATGTCAGCCGTCAGGAGATGTCCGTGCCCAAGAGCCAGCGGGCATGAGATCCAGAGCAGCAGCGAGATCCAACCGGCGGCCGTGCCATATCGCCGACCGAGCGACCAAACGAGCCAGGACGCGAGCAAGGACGCGGCGATCGAAGCCCAACGCGCGATGCGCACGTAGGCGACGTATTGGCCCGCATTAAGCTCCGCGAACTTGCGGCCGAGCAAAACTTCAGGGCGATCCGCCGACCCAAACGCCTGGTCAGCCACGGGGATCATGGGGCGCAAGGGGATCAGTGGGGCGGTGCCGAGCAGGCGCATCAGGGGAGGGTTGACGTGATACGGCCGGAAATCCCCCTCAACCCAATGCACTATCCCCGAGGCGATATGGCCAGCCTCGTCGACGACCACGGAATCACACCAGCCCGCGTGGACGAGGGCGGTCGCCTGGATCAACAGGATAGTCAAGAAGACCCAGCGCTCCGCCCGGGTCGGTGTTGGTGCTGGTGACTTCATGGGGCGGTCGCCCGGCTCGGCTCGGACCCGAGCACCCGGACCCTGATGCTCGCCAGGTGGAAAACCTCACGCCGCTCGTCCTCGGCTTTGAGCCTGAAGGTGAATTCGCCCGGGTATTTTCCCTCCCGAGTCGAGTCGAAATGGATCGCTAGGGGCGTGGATTGGCCGTCGTCAAGCTCTTTCGCCTCGGGTTCGACCGCGATGCAGTCGCAAGACAGGGAAAATCTGGGTACGCCGGCGCGACGTCCCGAGTGGTTCGTCAACTGGACGATCGTCCGGACTTCCCTTCCCAAGGACACCTCCCCGAGGTCGACGTGGCTCGGGTTCACTGACCACGGCGTCGGCTTGATCGCGGCCTCGCGGGCGCACCCGAGATCTGGGAGGAGACCCAGGAGGGAGATCACCAACCATCGCTTTGGATTTGATGCTTGCATGCGGACAACCGTTATAACCATTCGACAGGGATGGAAACCCGACGCCCGTCGGCAAACCGGAAGTAGACCTGGGAGACACGCTCGATGGTCGTGGGATCGAATTGCAACTCGTAGGTTATGTCGCAGGGGTCAGAACCCGCCTCCGCCAAGTGGCGAGCGGAGACCCCGGTCGGCAGATCGTCCGGATCGGCCACCATCAGCGTCCCCTTCCGATGGGAGCGGAACCGGATGACGCGGACGATCGACCTTGGCTTCTCACCCGCGACCGCCGATTTAATCAGGGTGAACTGCCTTGGAGACCACGAGACATCCGGCTCGACGTGGGTCTTCACCGGGATTTTGATCCGCGGAAACTTGGTGTTGGGAAAATCGACAAAGATGTCCTCCAGGTATTCGCCCGGCCTGGTCGGGAGCTGGTCAGCGATTTTGATGACGTGCCTGCTGCTGAGGGTGAGCCCCTGTACGCTCACCTTGTCCGGACTGGAAGCCCCGACCTCGAAGCGGAACCGCGCGGGCGCCGAGCTGGAGACCACCGGCATGCCATAAGGGGCTAGCTCCGTCTCGTCGGCTAGGACTATCTCGCGCCGCTTCTGCTGGCCCGCCTCCTCGGGCGGTACATAATCCTCGATACTCATCGGCGACGGCATTGGCCCGCTGTGGATGGAGGCGGTGATCGAAAAGTCCGGGTTGAACGGGACACCTTGCGCGTCGCGTCCAATCGCCTGAATCGTGAAGGTCTCCAAGCCCGTGCGGCCTTCGGTGTGGACCTCGACCATGATTGGCAGGGACTCGCCGGGCTGTAATCGACGGGGGAACTCTCGCTGCGTCGAGTCGAGGAAACTCATGCAGCCGCAACTCCGACCCAACCCCTCGACCGTGACGGGCGATCCCATCCGGTTGACAAGCCGTGCCTGGTGGGCAATCACCTCGCCGACAAAAACGGGCTTGGAACGCAGGTCCAGAATCGCCGGCTCGAACGTCACCGACGATCCGAGCGGCTCGTTCCGAAACAGGAACCATCCCATCGTCAGCCCCGTAACGACCACGGCCAAGAGGAGGGCCGGCGTGAGGACACGGGCCAGCTTCTCGTTCACCGGACACCTCCCTGCCGCCCTCGACGGCGGACGAACAAGACGATCACCGCGGCGACGATCGCCAGGGCGCTCGCGAGGACCGGCCACGACAGCAGCCGGCCGCTTAAAGAAGTTCGGTTGAGTCCATTGGCCTCGACGAAGCGGGGAGTGAACCAGTCATTGAATTCCTTGGTCGTGTTGAAAGTCCGGCGCGGCTTGTCGTCGGCTCCCCAGATATGAATTTTGCCGGTGCCGGAATCCACGACGTGCAGCCAGTCGGGAAATTTGACAGTGAAGGTATCGGGCGGGAGCGGCTGATTGATCGACTTGACCTCGAATTCATAACGATAGGTCATCGTCCTGCCGCCCTCGGTCAGGCGACCGTTGACCTCCTTCGGGAAATAAGTGCCTAACCCGTAGGACTCGAAGCCCACCACTTCAAGCGTATTGCTGGTCGCCTTCCGATCCCTTTTGGCAGCCAAGTCGTGATCCACGCGCCGCAGCAGCAGCCCGGCTTGGGGATCGAGCCAACAATGGACGACAAGCCCGAGATTTGGGTAATCAAGCCGGAGCTCGTAGCATCCGGACGGAGACTGCGACGGGACGCGCAACAGTTTGACGGTTTGAGCGGCCTTGCACGCCTTGGCCAGGCTCAGGTCTTCCTCACCGACGTCGATCTCCCAAAGGCAGTGGATGCGCGGGACTTGCCCGAGGGCCATGACGCCACTCTGCCGCGGCGCCATGACGCCGTGAGCCTTCGACATGCTGAACTCGCCGAGGGGCGGCGACCGCTCCGGGTCCATCCTCATGAGGGCCCGGAACTGGTTCTTCACATTAGCGATGTCCTTCAAGCCCGGCTCGTCACCATCGCGGGTGCGTGGCTGAGTCAAGTCTTTGCTGCGAATCCGCTCGTCATCCTTGTCGTCGAAGTACCAATCGTACTGGCTATTCTGCTTCTCAGCACCTTCGCCGTGGAGCGTCGGTTTCTTGGCAAAGGATTTTGCCTTAACGTGAATCGTGCGTATCGCGGTGATGGTCGCCTCGTGAGCGCGGATGATGCGGTCAACTTCCCGCGATCCTGGTGCGTCGGCTTGCAGCCCAATTGCCAATGTGGCGAGGATGGAGAGGAACATTGGATGCCTCGTCTTGAACGTTGAAAGAGCAAATCGCTTCGGCCTACCCCGCTCGCCGAACGCAAACACCTGGCGACGGGGTAGGCCAAGTCCGGTCAGGCTCGCTCAGCACCCATTGCCTCCCTGGTTGCAGGAACACGTCTGGCCGCCAAAGGTGGACAATCCGGGGCAGGTGTTGGTGTTCGAGCAACTCCAGGGGTACCAGATGAGCGCGCACACGGCATACAGGCTGGCGGGCGAAGCCGTGGTCGTACACGTCCAGAACGGGCCATCCCAGCAGGTGCTTCCACTTGAGCAGGGGAGTGTCGGGGTCGGGGGGCAGAACCAGCCCATCGAAAGGGCATGAGCCGAGCGGCCGGCAACACTTGCTAGCAGGAGGATGGCAGCGAAGAACGCAACCCTCCGCATCGGAGAGTGACTGTTGATCATGCGATGCTCCTAAATTGTTAGATAGAGGGGAAAGTCCAGGAATTGGACTTTGCGCTTGCGACACTATCCTGCTCTTGATCGATCGTCAAGGGTGCGAGAGCAAAATTTTTCCAATGTGCGGTCCGAACGTTCAAGCAGATCGAGCCGGAAGCATTGTAAGGACCGCGACCGCGGCACGGTCCGCGCTGACGATCAGCACGATAAGGGGCTGCTGGCGGGGCCGGAGCTTGCTACGATGGACGGGATGGGCTGGCTCGGACTCTCCGCCGTCCCCCTTTGTTGCCAGGATCGACCCCATGCGACCGCACCTCGTTGTCCCTTTCGCTCTGGCTGGCTGGCTCCTGTTCAATGGACCGGAGCCCACCGAGGCTCAAGCGCAAGCCCCATCGCAGCCGAAACGGGCTGGCGGGATCAAGGCGATCCCGGGGCCGGGGATCGAGGTTTCAAGCGACGACCGGCAAGCCCTCGAAGCGGGCTTGGCGGCGATCGACTCGGTCGTGACGCGGCTTCGCGGCAAGAAGGACCCGAAGGTCGAGGCCCTTTTGCCCGACGTCCTGGTTTATGCCAAGGCGGTCCGGTCGGCCCTGACGCACAACGAGTTCTTTAAGAAGGACGAGGTCGCCAAGGCCAGGCGGCAACTGGAAACCGGCAAGACGCGGGCGGATCAACTCCTGAACGGATCAAGCCCGTGGACCACTCAATCCGGCCTGGTCGTCCGAGGGTACATCTCCAAAATCGACGGCTCGGTCCAACCTTACGGCCTGGTCATCCCGACCACCTACACGACGGTCAGTCCGGTCCACTACCGGCTCGACTTGTGGTTCCACGGTCGGGGGGAGCAGCTCAGCGAGGTCAACTTCATCGACGAGCGCGAGCGCCAGGTCGGCCAGTTCGCGCCGCCGGACACGATTGTCCTGCACCCGTACGGCCGGTTTTGCAACGCCTTCAAGTTCGCCGGCGAGGTGGACGTCCTCGAAGCCCTCGACGCCACCAAGCGCCAGTACCAGGTGGACGAGGACCGGATCAGCGTCCGGGGGTTCTCGATGGGGGGCGCGGCGGCCTGGCACCTCGGGGTCCACCACGCGAGCCGCTGGTTCGCCTGCAACCCCGGCGCGGGGTTCGCCGAGACCGCCCGGTTCGTCCACGCCGAGCGCGACCCGGTCCCGGCCCCCTGGTACGAGCAGGCCCTCTACCACCTCTACGACGCCACCGACTACGCCGCCAACCTCCTCCAGTGCCCGACCGTCGCCTACTCCGGCGCCCTGGATGGTCAGAAGCAGGCCGCCGACGTGATGGACCTCGCTCTCAAAGCCGAAGACTTCCGCCTCCTCCACATCATCGGTCCCGAGACCGGGCACAAGTACCACCCCGAGGCCGCCCGCGAGGTCGACCGCCGCCTGGCCAGCATCGCCGTCGCGGGTCGGAAGCGGATCTTTCGGAGCGTCGACTTCGTCACTTACACCCTCAAGTATAACCGGATGAGTTGGGTCACGATCGACGCCTTGAGGGAGCATTGGGCCAAGGCGTCGGTCCGGGCCAAGCTCGTCGGCGAGTCGGCGATCCAGATCGGCACCCGGAACGTCACCGCCTTGACGCTCGACATGCCGCCGGGCTGGTGCCCGCTCGAACCGGCGGAAACGCCGAGGATCACGATCGACTCGTCCGAGATCGCCGCCCCTCGCCCCCGGTCGGACCGGTCCTGGCACGTCGAGCTGGTCAAGGTGGGCGACTCGTGGGAGCGCCGGTCGATCGCTTCGGACAACAGCGCGGTATACGTCCCGCTCGAACCGCTCCCGGCGGCGTTCGGGACCAGCACCGCCGACGATCCCAACGTCCTCCGGAAGCGGCACAACCTCCAAGGGCCGATCGACGACGCCTTCATGGATGCGTTCGTCTTCGTCCGCCCCACCGGGACCAGCCCGCACGTGCCGGTCGCCGCCTGGGTCCAGGCTGAATCCACCCGCGCGAGCGCTCGCTGGCGGACCCAGTTCCGGGGGGATGCCCCGGTGGTCGATGACACCGCCTTGACCGACGGGCAGATCGCGTCGAGCAACCTGATCCTGTGGGGCGACCCCGCGAGCAACGCCGTCATCCGCCGGATCGCCGACAAGCTCCCAATCCGCTGGGCGGGGGGGCAAGTGGTCGTCGGCGACCGGTCGTTCCCGGCCGACACGCATGCGCCCGTCTTGATCTTCCCGAATCCGCTCAACCCGAGCCGGTACGTCGTCCTCAACAGCGGGTTCACCTTCCGCGAGGCCGCCGACCTCAACAACGCCCGCCAGATCCCGACCTTGCCCGACTGGGCGGTCATCGACGTGACCACTCCCGCCGACGCCCACAACCCCGGCAAAGTCGCCGCCGCCGACTTCTTCGGCGAAAGCTGGGAACTCCGTCCACCGCACCAGGAGCCGCCCTCGGCTCCGGCGACCAGCGCGACGGGGACCGAGCCGAAATGACCTTGGGACCGGACGAGGTCCACGTCTGGGCCGCCTCGCGCGACGCCGACGCCGCCGAGGTGGCATCCCTCCGGACCCTCTTGACCGTCGAGGAACGCCGTCGAGCCGACCGGTTCGTGTCGCCGCTCGACCAGCGGCGGTTCGCGGTCGGCCGTGGCCTGCTCCGTCGCATCCTGGGCCGCTACCTCGATCAATCCCCCGCCTCGATCCGGTTCCAGAGCAACCCGCACGGCAAGCCCAGTCTGGACGGGACGCCGCTCCGGTTCAACCTGTCGCATTCGGGGAGCTTGATGCTCCTGGCCGTGACCTCTGGCCGCGAGCTGGGGGTCGACATCGAGCAGATTCGCCCCGACTTCGGCGGCGAGGCGATCGCCCGCCGGTTCTTCGCCCCGATCGAGGTCGACTCGCTCCTCAGCCTCCCATTAGGTGACCGGACCCTGGCCTTTTTCCAGGGGTGGACCCGCAAGGAAGCGTACATTAAAGCTCAGGGCAAAGGCTTGGCGATGCCGCTCGACGAGTTCGCCGTCGAGATCCGCCCCGAGCACCCCGCCGGGCTGCTCGCCACCCACCCCGACCCCAACGAAGCCGGGCGCTGGAGCCTGGTCGAACTCACCGCTCCCCCCAGCTACGTCGCCGCCCTTTGCGTCGCAGGCCAGGGCTGGACCCTCAAGCGGGTCGAGTGGCAGGAATCCGGCCACGGATGATTGCACCATGCTCTTCAGCAAGAATTTGAACGCCTGTGAACTTTCTCTGGGGGTCGGACGTCTAAGCCGATGAGGCATCGAAGTCAATGGACCGGCCGGATTGGCAATCGCTGATCGAAGAATCTCGCTTGCGGGGAAGGAGGGTTGTGAACGCAGTCACATACCGACGGACTTGGGATACCACCTGTCAGCCGGTCCAGGTGACGTGCGACGACGGCCACGATTACGTCATCAAGGGGTGGAACACGGGCCGCTCCGCTTTCAACGATCAGGTGGTCGGGCGGATCGCCCATGCCATCGGTGCGCCCGTCGCCGAGGTGGAGTTGGTCGATGTGGTCCCAGAATTGGTTGCGATCAACTCCAAGGGTATGAAACACCTCCCGCCCGGGACGGCTCACGGGAGCCGCTTTGTCCCCGGCTGCACCGGCTCCGAATGGTTCCGCCACGTCGATCTGCCCGAGAACCGGCCCCGGTTCGCATTGCTGGCCATCCTTTACGGGTGGCTCGTCGGGTCGGATCGCCAGTTCTTTTACACGAACGACCCGTCCCGCAGCGTATATTCGTTTGATCACGATGCTTTCTTCCATGGGGGGCCGGGCTGGACCATCGAGACGCTCACCGACGCGCCAGATGCTACTCAAGACCTCCTGATCTCAGGGGAGCGTGGCTCCGGCTTGACCCGGCAAGAGCTTGAGATCGCTTCGGCGTATCTGGAGCGGATCACGCCCGAGATCATCGCCATGGCGATTGCTTCACCACCTGCGGAGTGGAACATCGTCAGCAGGTCCGAGCAGGTCGCCCTGGCACAATACCTCTGGGAACGCCGTGCGAGTTTCCAACTCGAGTCCTAAGACCTTGAGGAGTCGCGATCGTGGCCGCCTCCTATTCCATCATCCAGTACGTTCCCGACCCGGTCGCCGACGAGCGGATCAACGTCGGGGTCTTGGTCTTCGATGAGAGGAGAGTCCGCGCGCGGTTCATCAAGGGGTGGGGACGCTTGCAGCGCTTCGGGAGTAAGGACGTCAGCTTCCTGAAGTCGTTTGCAGAGGAAATCACTGAGCGATGCAAGGCGACTTTGTTCACCGAGGGACAGATCGACTCGGAAATGATCCGCCGGGTGGCGGCTACTTGGAGGGATTCAATCCAGTTGACCGAGCCACGCGGGTCGTTGCTCAACCTGGATGCCCTCCACCGGGACGCCGAAAAGCGATTTCTGGCCGGCGATAAGCCCGGGCAATTGAGACCCATCACCAAGAACTCGCTGCGGGCGTTGGCCTTGAAGGAGGCTGAGATGGCCTTCAGCCTGCGCGGCGGGTCAATGGCTCGTCAACTCATCCGACCGAGTTACGAGGTCGCGGGTCGCGTCGAGCCGCACCGGTTTTCACTGGCGATCGCCAACGGTCATCCCCTCGTCGCGGCCGAGGTCTTCTCTTTCATTGGCATCGACCAGAGGGGGCAGGAACGCGACGTCCGCGCCGGTGCGTGGGCCTTCGATGATGTACGCAAGCAGAACTCGGACTTACCGCTGGCCGCCCTGGTTCTGCGCGACACACGGGCGACCCCGGCCTACCAGAACGCCGAACGCATCTTTCGAGGGCTTGACGTCGCGATCGTCCCGAAAGAAGAGGTCCCGGGTTGGGCCGAGAAGATCGCCGACCGGGTGCTCGCCGGGGGAGGGGCCGAGTTGGGTTGATGCGGTTCTTGCTTCCCATCGGGCAAGTCGAGTCGGCGGCTCCATGAGGGCGATTGCGTCGAGACTGGGGTGGGGTTACGATCCGAGGCTCGCACGTCGTCCGTTCCGCCACCCTCGATCGAGAGTCCGCCATGAAGACCGCCGCCGTCGGCCTGGGGTTGTGCCTGGTTTTGCTCGGGGGATCGCCCTTGGTCCGGGGGGATGACATCCCAACCCCCGTGACCGTTCCCCTCTGGCCGGGGGAGGTCCCGGGCGAAGTGGGGACGATCGGTCCCGAGACGTCGGAGGTCAAGGGGGGCATCCTCCGGGTGGGGAACGTGTCGGTTCCCTCGATGACTGTGTTCCGCCCCGACCCGGCCAAAAACACCGGCGCCGCCGTGGTGATCCTGCCCGGCGGGGGCTACAGCATCCTCGCCAGCGACCACGAGGGAGACCAGGTCGCCCGGTTCCTCGCCGGGTCCGGTGTCACCGGGATCGTCGTCAAGTACCGCGTCCCGCGCCGGGCCGGGACCCCCAACGATGTCCCGCCGCCGCAAGCCCTGATGGACGCCCAGCGCGCGATGGGCCTGGTCCGGAGCCGCGCCGGTGATTGGCAACTCGACCCGAGTCGGGTCGGCCTCCTCGGCTTCTCGGCGGGCGGCCACCTCGCCGCCTGGGCGAGTGCCACCCCCGGCAATCGTCGGACGTATGACCCGGTCGACGCCGCCGACAAGCTCAGCGCCCGCCCCGACTTCGCGGTCTTGATCTATCCCGGCTACCTCGTCCGGAAGGGCGCCGAGACCCTCAGCCCCGAGGTCGCGGTTGGTCCCGACACCCCGCCGACCTTCCTCGCGATGGCGGGGGACGACCCGATCACCGTCGACGGCAGCCTGGCCTATTACCAGGCGCTCAAGAAGGCCAAAATCCCCGGCGAACTCCACATCTACAACGACGGCGGCCACGGCTTCGGGATGAATTCCACCGGCAAGCCCGTCGCCACCTGGCCGACTCGCCTGGCCGACTGGATGAAGGCCCGCGGTCTCCTCAAACCCGCCGCCTGATTCGGGGCATCCGGGCCGATCAACAAGGCTTTCTTCGGAGGCTTGCGCGATGATCAAACGAACCAGGTGGAGCGGGTGGATGCTTGCGGTGCTCGTCGGGGCGATCGGCTGGGCCGCTGGTCCAGCTCCGGGCGCCGAGCCTGTGGGTCGGTGCGTCGTGACCCGCGAGGGGGAGCGGATCACGGTCGACTGGCCGACGGCTCCCGGCGAGTTGGGCCGGTTGCGGCTCAACCTCGACCGGGCGCATGCGCTCTTCGACCGGGCCGAGGTGATCGACGCCGCGACGAAGCGGGCGACGACGTTGCTCCAGGCGGTCGACCCGGCGACGTTCTTGGTCGTCGGCTCGCGGGTCAACCCGCCGCCGACGCCGCCGGAGATGAGCGTCTTCAACGTCTTCTTCGACTCCCCCGCCAAGCGCCCGTACCAGACCTACCGGGTGGGCTGGGGCGACCCGGGGACGACGACGGTCCGGGTGGAGAACTCCGGCGAGCGGACCAGCGTCGCCCTCGGCCCGATCGAGGCCGGGCCGTTCCGCGGCGAGTGGGTCGTCACGGTCTACGCCGGGACGCGCCTGGTCCACGTCGAGGCGGTCTTGAAGACCACCGAGGAGGCCCGCGCGATCAACTACGACACCGGCCTGATCGTGGGTCCGTCGGTGGCGGGGGCGAAGCCGGGGTTCCTCGGCCGGGTCTTGGCCTGGATCGACACGCAGGGCCGGTGGCACCGCGACCCAGTGAACGCCACCACGCCGGACGAACCCCACGCCGTTCGGCACCGGACCATCCTCCTCGAAGGGAACGACGGCGGGTCGGTCGCCTGCTTCCCGCCACCGCATCAATACTTCTTCCCCCGCGACTTCACCGACAACCTGGCCACCACCTGGTCGGGGGTCGGGCACCGGGGGCTGGCCGCCGGCCAGTTCGGCTTCGGCATCCGCCAGCCCGAGGTCGGCGGCGGGAACTACTCTCCCTGGTTCAACGCCCCGCCCGGGACCGAGCAGCGGCTCGGGGTCTTCTACCTCCTCCACCCGCGCGACCCCGAGGCCGCGCTGGATGAGGTCTTGAAGTTTACCCACGGCGACCGCTTCCCCGAGTTGCCCGGCTACAAAACGTTTTCGAGCCACTACCACATCGCCTTCACCGTCGAGGCGATGAAGCAAAAGGCCCAGGGGATCGACCCGCCCGCGATCCCGCCCCTGGTCGGGGTGTTCAAGGGGCTGGGGGTGGACGCTGTCCACGTCGCCGAGTTCCACGGCGACGGCCACCCGAACGACCCCGGCCCCGTCCGCCTGGCCGAGTTGGCGGCCATGTTCGCCGAATGCCGGCGGATCTCCGACGACAAGCTCTTGGTGATCCCCGGCGAGGAAGCCAACTTGAACCTCGGCTACGGGGGCAAGTCGGGCCACTGGCTGGAGATGTTCCCCAAACCCGTCCGGTTCACCATGAAGCGGGCCGAATACCAGCCACTGGAGCGGGACGGCGTCTACCACCTCGGGACCGCCACCGACCTCCTCACCCTCCTCCGGCGCGAGCACGGCCTGGCCTGGACCGCGCACCCGAGGATCAAAGCGTCCAACTTCGCCCCCGACATCTACTACGACGCCCCCT